>ENA-UPXM01000027-UPXM01000027.1-activated-sludge-metagenome-genome-assembly--contig:-NODE-27-length-170860-cov-44.354510_pt1 | contig 170860 bp, 172 predicted proteins | sample MGYA00238178_ERZ772708 | MGnify/ENA primary metagenome ERZ772708 (study PRJEB29002, sample SAMN05720212) | activated sludge metagenome | isolation source: anaerobic digester from wastewater...
CTCCCGGCGCATACCGGCAAAACCGGGACATTCTGGCAGCGAAACCCGCGGCAAGGAAGACACGTGGCCGAAAAGGATATGATACCCTGGATACGCTTATGGCTAATGTGAACCCGTCCCGGAATTGATTTGGACGCCCATGTCCTCGTAGGCGGAGAGTCTCGACTGGAAGCTGCTGATAAGCATGCCGTTGTCGTCAACATAGTCGTAGATCAGGGCCTCGTTCTTGCCTTCGGCCACCCGGAGCACGCGGCCGATATACTGTTTCACCCTGCCGGTGAACCGGATGGGGGTGGCGAGGAAGATGGAGCTCAGGATCTTGAGGTCAAAGCCCTCGCCGATGAGCTGGGAGGTGGCGACCAGAACGTGAGTGCGGGAGCGGTTCAGCCGTTCCACGAGCTCGCTCCGCCTGGCCGTGGGAACCGAGCCGGTAAGGAGCGATGCCTCGACGCCCGCAGACGTGATCATCCGGTGGAGCTCCTCGCAGTGGGAGACCCGGTCCGAGATAACGAGCGCAATGCCGCTTTGCCTGGAGCGGACATGATCGGCCACATCGCGGGCAATGACGGCGTTGCGATCGCGGTCCGCGATCAGGGTGGAGATCATTGACTGGTATTCGTCCGCGTCGAAATAATACGCGCGCCGGGTCTTGCGTACCTTCAGGGTGGCCCGCATGATCCTGTTGATTTCCTGGAGCTCGCGGGGAAGGATTGTGTGGAGGCGGTCTCCCAGATAGAAATAGATGAGCCGGGTGAGCTTGTCGCGGCGGTACGGGGTTGCGGAGAGGCCGAGCATGAACGCGGTGTCGAGCCCGCCCACCACCTCGGTAAAGGTCCGGGCAGGCGTGTGATGACACTCGTCCACGACCACGTGGCCGATCGTGGGCTTCACCTCGTCCATGACGCGGAAAAGCGAGTTGATGATGGCGATGGTGAGCCTTCTGCCGATGTCCTTCCTGCCGTCGCCGATCAGGCCTATCTGGTCCTCGCCCAGGTCCAGGAACTCGGTCGCCCGCCTGAGCCACTGGTACATGAGCTCTTTTGTGTGCACGACCACCAGGGCCGGCTGCTCTCTGCGGGCAATGATATTGAGCGCGATCACGGTCTTGCCCGCGCCTGGCGGGGCCTCGAGCACCCCGAACCTGCGGGCAATGAGGTCCCTGACCGCTGCAAGCTGATAGGGATGGAGGCGCGCCCGGAAACCGAAATCCACTGGATCGAGCGTGCGCGTCCGGTCCACGACCAGGTATGGGCGCCTGCCGAGCCTGCCGAGGAGATGGTTGATATAACCCCGGGGGAGCAGGAGCACACCGTTGTGCCGCTGATAGTAGGCGAGCATCTCGGGCTGGAAGTTTCTCCTCCTGCTCCTGCTGTATTTCTCCACCTGCTCCCATCTGGGGTTGGGCAGGGTGAGGTCTGCCTCGATACGCTTGATCAGCTCCGGCGGGAGGTCTGCTTCGAGGATGCGTACCGCGTTGTCCACATGGATGGTGATCTCCACGGCCTCCTCTTCAGCTCCATCCGGATGGGCAGACTTGGGCGGGCATGGTCATGAGATCGTGTTTTTCAGGTCATCCGCGAGGCGCTCGATCTCCCGGGCGTCCAGCTCGATCGTCACCGTGCCGCCGCCCGGGTGGGCAAAGGTCAGGTCCGCGCCCGCGCCTTTCTTCTTGAGCAGCCACTTTTCCCCTCCGGACATCCGCTCCTGGGGAGAGATCCAGTCGTCAGGCTGGAACTCAGCGATCTGGATGAGCACGCCGAACGCGTCTTTCGGGTGGATGAACAGCTCTTTCCACACCGGCCCGTAGTCATTGAAGCCGAAATAGGGGATCCCGCTTTCTTCGAGGATCTGGCGGGCCCGATAGATATCAGGCGTCTGCAGATTGATGTGGTGGACACCACCCTGCCGGTCCTTGAGAAAACCGTCCAGAAAGCTTCCCTTTCCGGTGGGGGAGAGGAGCTCGAACCTGCTCAGATCGCCCAATGAGAAGATCTGCCACAGGTACTTCATGGAGCCGTCTTCGGCATAGGCCCCCGGGACCGCGCCCAGAAGCCTGGTGAAAAAGGCCAATGCCTTATCGTAGTCCTGCACTGCAAGTGAGACATGGTCGATTCGCAAAATCATGGGAAACGCTCCTGATGATTATGATGTTTCTTCGTACAGGAAAGACGGGCGGCCCGTCAAATGGTTTATGGGTTCGTCCCTGAAGGCGCCTGCCGCTGACCGGGGCCATTGCAGGGCTCCCGCAGACAGGGCCGGCCGATCCCCCCTGCCGCGGCCTTCTCCGGCGCCCGTTGATCCGTTTTGCATGGGGTGCGCCCGTGCCGTGAGGGGGCAGGCCGTGGCTCAGACTGCGGCAGGGGGGGTCTTTTCCCCAGCTCGCACACCAAGCCTCTGATATTCCTGTCTTTGTGAGTGAAATCTACTGCCACGCCATCCGGGGAGGCTCTCACCACCCGGCCCCTGGCCATGAAGAATTTCCCGGGAGTTTTCCCTGAGAGGTTTGCGCTGATATACCTGCCTTTGGCATAGGGCTTCTGGGTGATGAGGAACATGCCGCTCTCGCTGATATTGGTGACATAGCCCGGCATGGAGGTGTCGTCGCCCTGGGCCTTGTACACGATCTCGAGCAGTATCGGGTTGCGCCTGGCCCTTCGCTTGTCAGTGAGGAGGCCGTGCGTTTCCACTGACCGGAGCTCATCGGATATGGCCTGCGCAATGGGTGTGTAGGTAATGCCGAGCTCCCGGGCAGCCTTGCCGCCGTCTGCCGAGATGCCTTCACGCAGTGTGGCGAGATAATCCGGAGACAGGCCCCGGAAAGGGGGTTTCCCAAGGATACCGGCCATGGCGGCAAAGGCCGTGCCCACGATCCTGACAGCGGATCCGGACATGGCGCCTCGTGAAAGCTTGGCGCCGGAAGACGCTTCGAGCATTGTTGCAAGACGACGGATCGAGATGCACTCGCCCGCGATGAAATACCGCTGTCCGGCCGGGAAGGGCCTGCTCAGGATCTGACCCACCGCATCGACCACATCACGGACATGCACAAAAGTATGGACAGAATTGAGTAACGCCCGGTGCACCCTGACGGCATCGAGCAGTCTTTCAACAAACGAGGTCCCGCCTCCGGATGACCTGGCGCCAAGGACTATGGCAGGGCAGCACACCACGAGGGGAAGCCCTTTTCTGATATGAAGTCCCCAGGCGATTCGTTCGGCCTCGTACTTGGTCCTGGCATATTCGCTGAACCGGACAGGGCCCACCATGCTCTGTTCATCGAACGGCCTTCGGGCGGGCCTGCCGTAGATATGCAGGGTGCTCATGTGGACCACGCGGGATATGTTCGACTCCAGGGCGCATTCCATTACATTGCGCGTGCCTTCGGTATTGACCCGGCTGTAAATCTCCCTGTCGTGCTCCCAGAAGGAGGTTGCTGCAGCCAGATGGACCAGGGCCTCGCATCCCGACATGCCGGTCAGGAGGGACCTGCGGTCCTGCACATCGCCCAGGACAGGCTCGACCCCGATGTTTTCGAGCTCGAGAATGTTGCTCGACCTTCTCGCGAGACAAACCAGATCATGGCCGCGAGAGGCGAGATCCCCAGCCAGATGAGTCCCGATAAAACCCGTGGCACCGGTGAGAAAGATCTTCATGCCACCCCCTTTTCATGATCGCACAATGAAAAAGCAGGTCATTCCTTTTGCACATCCGCCGAAGACTGAGGGAAGACTGCTTGAAGATGAGCAAAAAGTGTCAATAATTGCAAAACATATTACGCCGGAACCAATCGAATATCAAGGCCCGAATGTCTGAAACATACTGTGCGGCATCGATGCGCGGCGAGCATGGCCCGCATATGCTGTACGGTCGCGAGGTGCCCGCTCGTTGGTACCCGCTCGACGAGCGGGTGGAGCGGGTGGGGAAAAGGCAGCTTTTCCAAGGGTTGGTGCGGAGCCTGTCCGCCCGGGCGTTCACACCTCGATCACCATGCCGTCGTGCGCACACTCGAATTCCAGAAAGCCGCATTTCTCGATCATGGTGTCTCCCAGGTGGGTCAGCACGATACGCCGACAGTCCAACTCGTGGCGATGATCAAGCAATGTGAGATAGTTGAGATGATTGCCTGTCATGTGCCGGTATTCATAGGTTTCGCAGATAAAAAGATCTGCGTCCCGGGAAACCTCGGGGACCATGTCGCTCCATTCGGTATCGCCTGAATAGGCGATCACAGTATCCCTGCAGTCGATTCTCAGTGAGAGGGGATGGGCCTTGGGGGAGTGGGCAGCGGGATAGGCCGCGACCCGGACATCGCCGATCTGCCGGGGTTCTCCAACCGAGAGGACCAAAAAATCAGGCCAGAAGCCCGACCGGATGTCTTCGGAGCCGGGGAAGAGGAGCTTCAGGAGTCCTTCCACGCGAGGCTCCAGATCCTCGGGCCCTGCAATGATCAGTGCCCTATCCCTGGCGCCGGCGACCTGGATTTCCTTGATGAGAAAGGGCAGGCCGCAGAAATGGTCTCCGTGAAGGTGCGATATGAGGATCGTGTCGACAGCCGAGGAATCGATCCCCTGGCGCTTCATGCCGCTTAGAGCGGTCGCCCCGCAGTCGATGAGCAGCCCCGACTCCTCGGTCTGCACCATGACACAGCTCTGGAGCCTTCCGCCGCTGCCAAAGGCATCGCCCGAACCAAAAAAACAGACCTTCAAAGGGCCCATGACGACAATCTCCTGCTTCTCTCCGGGAAACACTGTGCGGGGAGCCCGGAGCCTTCATCAGCACGTTTTTTGGAATGGTTATTTGAATCGGTAGGCAGCAGGTTCCCTTTTGGTCATCCTGGCTATGAAACGATAACCTATGGCGATAAAAAACACGGCACCCGTAGCAGCCAGTGCAATGGTCATGACGCCTTTCTCCTTTCTGCGGCAGCCTCATGCAGGAATCCCCTGAAGCCCAGTATGATCCCGATCACAAGGCCCAGCAGGGTGAAGTTCGGCGCCATGCCCGTTATCCTGTCAAGATAGAGCCCTCCGTAGAGGCCCAGGAAGGTCATGATCACCAGCACGAAGCCATAAGCGCCGACCCTCGTGAACTGCCCGAACAGGATGCGTGAAAGTTTTTGTTCCTTCATATGGTCATGTCCGCTAAAAGAGATAGGCTATGACCTGACGGGCCGGGCCCGTATTGATGCCGATCAGCATCACGATGAGCACGAACATCGCCGTAGCCTCTACCGGAGTCAGGCCCAAAACCCGATACATGAACCTGATGCCGATCCCTGTCAGAAACAGGCAGCCGATTACTATCCAGATGGCAAGCATGATTTTTCTCCTTTGTTAAAAATATGTTCCGCTGAAGCAAAAAGCAAGAGCCATGCCATTATAAAAAAGCCGATAACATACTGATAATACATATTAAAAAATATTAACATTCCAGTGCCCTGTGACATTCTGACAAAAGCAGGCCGGGCTTTGGCAAGGGGAAGTGCCAAATTGACAAAAATACGCACTCCGGAAACCATGACTTGACAATCTGTCAATCCCTGCTCGCGAGACAATGCCAGCGGCAACTTTATTTAGGTGCGCACCTGAAGCGAAGATACCACTGGAAAAGATCTACCAGGTGATTTCGTAGGTGAGGTTCACATACGATTCCACGGTGATCCGCCCCGGAAGGATCGGGGTGACAGCCTCACCTTCGGCCAAGGCCAGCTCGATACCCCCGGGCTGCATCATATTCGGAACGAACTGGATATAGGTGATGCCCTTGAGGCTTAAGCCCGCTGCCTTTGCCAGGACCTTTGCGTTCTCGACCGCATTTTCAAGCGCCATGGCGGCAGCCTGCCTTTGCAGTATGTCGCTGTCGCTGCGGGAGAAGGAAAGGGATCCGATCCGGGTCGTGCCGACAGCGACAGCCGCATCGATGAGTTCGCCGATCCTCTCGATCCGGCCGGTCTTGACCACGATCGAGTTGCTGACCCGATAGGCCTTGGGCGTCAACCCTGAGATCGACGCGTCTGGTTTCTTATCCCTCTCGTAGATTGGCTGGATATGAAAGCCCGACGTGGACAGGTTGATGTCCTTTTCCGCTTTCTGATTCAGTGCCCGGATGACCCTGTCCGCACGCTGCGCGTTTTTCTCAACGGCAGAGGCGGCCTTTGCATCTGTCGTCTCGACCGTAAAGGTGATGATCGCCTGGTTCGGAGCAACGCTCATTACGGCCTGGCCGGTGACGTCCATGGACATCCCGGGCTGCCGGTCCTGTGCGCCGGCAGGCAGTGTCAGCAGGGCGAACAGGGCTGTGAGTACGCCGATGGTACGGTAGTCTCTTTTCATAGCTCCCTCCTTGAAAACATGATGGGACACGTTTGGTGCTGTTTCCACCATGGGGCCGCACTTCAAAAAATCATTTTTTTAGAATGGACCGATACTACCACACATCAGGGCGCAAAAGATGATGAAAAATTCCCTGGGTATTCACAAGCAGGGTTTTTTTCGGTATAATCAGTATGCAAATGATAAAAGCACCTCTGGTTCTCATTGCTGCAGCCAAGGTTTTCTGGATAAGCCTTTGTGCTGTGTTTATCAGCCTGGTGCTCTTTGTGCCCGTGACGCTTGCCGCGGTCGCGAGTTCGACCGGGAATCTGGCCTTTACGCTCTCAAAGCAGTGGGCACGCTTCATGCTGTACGCGACCGGCGTAAAGGTGGTGATCAGAAACCGTGAAAAGATCCGTCCAGGCACCTCATATATCATCATCTCGAACCACCAGTCAGAATATGATATTCTCGCCCTGGTCACCAGCCTGGGGATCCAGTATCGGTGGATCATCAAAAAAGAGCTGCGCAGGGTCCCCTTGTTCGGATATGCGCTCTATGTTTCGCGCAACATCTTTATCGACCGGTCTGATCCGGGCAAGGCTATCGAGAGCATCAACTCAGGCATGGACCGTCTTCCGCCTGGTGCCGGCATACTGTTTTTCGCCGAGGGTTCCCGGTCGCCGGACGGGACCATCCGGGAGTTCAAGAAAGGCGGGTTTGTCACGGCCCTTCAAAAGGGCTTTCCCATCCTGCCCGTGACCGTCAACGGGTCACGGAAGGTGCTGCCCAAGAAGAGCCTGGTCTTCAGACCGGGCGCCATCGAGGTCGTGGTCGGAGATCCGGTCGAGACATCCGGACTCACCCGGGAAGATCTCCCGGCACTCATGAAACGGGTGAGGGAGATTATCGTGGGCAATCACCGGCCCGACTGGCCTCCAATGATGGACTCCGGGGCGCACTGAAAGAATGGCAAGAGAGGGTTCCCCTCATCCCACGGTTATGGTGTTTTCACCATAATGTGGTTTTCCCTCCTGTGGCGCTTTGGAAATAAATACCGCAATGGCTGTAATAAATAATAACCAAACTAATAATATCAATACGATATAAAATATTAATCGCCACTGCTTCCCATGGCATGAATTTCGCTTTGCCTGTTGTGAAAAACAGCTTGAACTGGAGGGTATATATGGGAGTGTTCGATTACAGCAGAGAGGCGCTCGATAATCTGAAAATCGATGACCCGGGCATTCTTGACAGGCTCGTGGATTTCGAGCATGCACGCGCGGTCCACCTGAAAAAGGATCGGTCTAAGAGAGACAAGCGCATCTCGCTCAAGGAGGCGGTGGCGGAGTTCGTACAGGACGGCGACGTGGTTCTGGATACCGGGTTCGGTTATGTAAGAACCTGCATTCAGAGCCATTTCGAGATCATGCGGCAGGGAAAGAAAGATCTCCAGATGATCGGGGCCCCCAATACCAACCAGAGCTACATGATCGTGACCGGATCGGTGCGCTATTCCCACAATTCCTACACCGGGGCCGAGATGCGGGGCACGGACCGCAACTATACCCGTCAGCTCAAGACGGGCAAAGTCAGGATCCTCTCCGAGTGGAGCCACGGCGGGATCGCCCAGGGTCTCAAAGCCGCACAGCTCGGCTCTCCGGGGGTGTTGAGCAAGCAGATGCTCGGCTCGGATATCGTCAAGTACAATCCCTATCTCAAGGTGATCCATAACCCGCTCAAAAAGGAGCCTGATCCGTCCCTGTTCATCCCGGCCCTGTACCCTGACGTCACCTTCATCCATGTACAGGCCGCTGACAAATTCGGAAACGCCTATATCTACGGCCCCACCGTGAACGATCTCGCCGGAGCGGCCGCATCCAGAAAGGTGATCATTACTGCGGAAGAAATCGTCCCGGAAATGGACATCCGTCTGAACAAGAAGGGATCGATCATCCCGTTCTTCTATGCGGATGCAGTGGTCGAGCTCCCCTATGGGGCCCTGCCCGGGAGCATGCCGGGATACTATTACTGGCCCCGCCAGTGGTGGGAGAAGCTCATGCGGTTCTCGGCCATCAACGAGGAAAATATCGGGACATTCCTCGACGAGTGGGTCTTTGGCACAAAAGACCAGATCGAATTCCTTGAGAAGCTGGGCGGGGCAAAATGGATGATCGAGGCCAGGAGGCAGACCAAGGCCGCCGAAGGCGACAACGAAGACATCGACTTCTCATATCAGGAATACACCGTGAACAACGATCCTGGAATATTCTACTGATGCCCGGTGAAATACAGAAGGAGGGACGAAACATGAAAAACCATGCCCCGGCAAATCCGCTGGAGATTCTGGCATACATCATTTCCGCACAGATCAAGGACAACACCATTGTGTACGTGGGCACGGGCCTGCCCATGGTGGCGGGGATCCTCGCCCGCAAGACCCATGCACCCAACATCACCATGGTGTATGAGTCCGGCGGCCAGGACCCTATTCAGGGAGGCATGCCCTGGTCGGTTGGCGGCCCCTTCACCTGGCGCAAGTCGCCTGTGATCATGGAGATGGCCTATTCGTTCGGTCAGTGCTACAACGGCTATGTGGATATCGCCTTTCTGGGATTCGCCCAGGTGGACATGTACGGCAATGTCAACACCCACATGATCGGCAACGACTTCCACCAGCCCAAGGCACGGCTCACCGGTTCGGGCGGGAACAACGACCTCACCTCCCTGTCCCAGAACATGGTGCTGGTGGGATTGCAGACGCCCGAGAAGTTCCCGGAAAAGGTGGACTTTATCACCTCGGTGGGTCATTTAAGGGGCGGAAACACCCGGAAAGAGGCCGGCCTTCCCGGCAATGGGCCCATTGCAGTCATATCCCAGTGCGGGGTGTTCGACTTCGAGCCAAAGACCAAGAGGATGCGGGTCAAGACGCTGCACCCGGGGATGACCCTTGACATCGCCCAGATGTGCACGGGCTTCGAGCTCCTGAAACCTCAAGGGGAGATTCCGCTCACTCCCATGCCTTCTTCCGATATTATCGAGATCCTCCGGACCGAGGTGGACCCCGGAGGGGTCTTCACCTCGCTGCCGCAGGCATAAATCCTCCCGCATGAGGGCGCCCCGGCGGCAGAGGGCACCCTCGCACATTCTCTTCAAAGGAGATTCGGCGAGTCCTGTATGGAGGGTGGCAAAAGGAGCCTGTGAAGGCGAAGACCGCGACCGTGGAGACGCTCGGGTCCACTCACACCTCCACGCCAAAGACCGTACGCAGGGTAAACCCCACCAGGAAGCTGATGAACGCAATTCCCAGGGAAAGCCCTGCCATCTCGAAAAACCGGTTCTTGAACGACACGTCCTTGACCACGGAGAGGTAATAGGTGAAAAAGGCGATGATCAGCACTGCCAGCGTAAGGGTGGCGCCCAGGCTGACATAATAGTTCGGCAGGATGAGATAGGGCGAGATCAGGACCAGCACGGTAGTGATGTAGGCAATACCGGTATAGACCGAGGCCCGGACGGGGTTTTTGAGGGTCTCCTCGGCCTTGGTCGAGAGATACTCGGACGCGGCCATGGACATGGCTGCGGCAATGCCGGTGATAGAGCCTGTCAGGGCGATGAGGTGCGCGTCCTGCAGGGCGAAGGTGAGGCCGGCCAGGACGCCGGTGAGCTCCACGAGGGCGTCGTTGAGCCCCAGCACCATGGAACCCGTATACCGGACACTTTCTTCTTCCAGCAACCGGATCAGCGCATCCTCGTGGTCGGTCTCGTCCTTGAAGATGGCGCCTGCCTCGGGCACCCGGGTCCCTATGCGGCAGTATTCAGACTGTGCATTGTTCTCGCCCTGTTCCATGAGCTTGATGGCAAAGGTGAAGCCCAGGACACGGCTGATGAGATAGTAGAACCACAGCTTCAGCAGGTCGGGCCTCACCTCGCGGCCGGTGTAGGACCGCCAGACCTCGTAGTGGCGCATCTCGTCGCCGGCGATCCTTTCAATGGTCTCCCGGTTTTTGCCCGGCTTCATGGAGGAGGCGATCTTTTGATAGATATGATGTTCGGTTATCTCGTTACGCTGATATTCGAGGAGCTTGCCGATCATTGCACCGTTCATGCTCACGATCTTTCCTTCCTTTGCTCTCGGGGATGCCCGCCCGATAAGCGGCCCGCCCGGTCCGGCTCGAACAGGTCCCTGAGCAGCACTCTTTTCATGGACCCCCCGGACATCTCCCTCTGCAGCCCGGCCAGGCGCGCCTCAAAGGGGCCGATGCTCCAGCATGCGTCTGAAGGGAGCTCCACGATGGGGGGACCGGGATCGTTGAGTGGGCAGATATCGCGCATTTCGACGGGTGAGGGACGCCGGTCTTCATCAATCCATCTCAAAGGAAGCCCCTGGGTGCGGCAGACATAGGGACGAAACCCATAGATCCGGCAGGACCCCTCTGAATCGAGAAAGGCGCAAGCCCCGGGCGGATGAGCCGGGTGCGTGCGGAAGAGGCGTGAACAGTTTTTCAGGATGTACCGCGCTTCCACCTCAAAGACCGTGATGCCGTCGATGCAGCAATCGGCGCATCCTTTCCGGCATCTGAGCCTGTCCCCATGAAAACTATGGAGCAATCCCGCGATGCGGTCAACATCCCGATACAGGGCCTGAAGTGATGTTTCCACACTGCCCGGCATGCTGGGGCCGCAATTCATGGTCTTGTCCCGAACAAGCCCCGGCGAGGGAGCGCGTCTGTGCGCAGCGAGATTCGGATGTGCTTAAAAAAACGTGTCTCTCCCATGAGTTTCCTTATGGTTTATATATACGTGTGCGGCTCAAAGGTCAAAAGCACGAAAAAAAGAAAGCCGCATCTCTATTAAGAGCCCTTGAGGGGAAAATGGCCCTGTTCATGTTCTGAATTTGAGAAAATCATAATAGCATCGATACTAACTTGTATCCATGGATCCTTTGGTGCAGATCCAAGGATCCAGTCGTTTCCACAGGAGGAACTATGAAAGCGAAACAGATGCTCCGCCTTGTCCTGCCGGCCGCGATATGTATGCTGATACTCCCCGGGCTCGTTCAGGCCGACATCTACCTGAAATACAAGCAGAGGACCGATGCCTTCGAAATCATGGGGCAGAAGCAGCCTGCCAGGGAAACCGTGCGCGAGACCTGGATAGCCAGAGACATGATCCGGACCGACGAAGGGCCTCAGACCATGATCATGCGGATCGACAAGAAACAGATCTATCTCATGGACAATCAGGCAAAGACCTATTCCGAATTCCCCATGGATATGCAGGAGATGGCCCGGCAGGCAATCGAGGAGGATCAGGAGATGAGCTCCCAGGAGAAGGAGGAGGCAAAGGACTTTGTCGAAGGCATGATGGAGGGCATGTCCGAGTTCAGCGTCACGGTGGAGGATACCGGCCAGACAAAGAAAATAGGCCCCTGGAACTGCAGAAAGTATGTCCAGACCACCAACACGGCCATGGGTCCTTCCGAGACAGAGCTGTGGGCCACAAAGGATATCGATCTGGATTACGATCTCCTTCACCGTATGGCGGCCGCCAGCATGATGATGATGCCTGGCATGCAGGAGTCCATGGATGATTTCGTCAAGGAGATGAAGAAGATCGACGGTGTCACGGTGTATTCGGTCTCCACATCCGCCATGATGGATGCAGAAATCAGGACCACGCAGGACCTGCTCGACTATTCGGACCAGAAAACCGGCAAAGGATTCTATACCGTGCCGGAGAACTACATGAAAGAGACCAGGTAGTGCTCGATCTTAAGCGCCCGGGCCGAAAACCGCCCCCCCTTGGGCACATGCCTGCCAGAGGACATTCTCCAGATACATAGGGCCGGGGTTCCGTCTCTTCGGACCGTCTTACCCTCATGTTCTCCAGGCGTGCAGGAGAGGGTCCAGGCGAGACCTGAAGAAAAATCTCCAACCAGCCTTCACATGGGACGTGGCGATCCTGACAGGGTGCGATAGGAAAGGCCATGTGGGGATATAGCCGCAGGTCGTTATTATTTTAATGTATAGCAACTATCAGTATTCTCAGCTGGTAGAAATACAAGGAAGGAGGATACGACAGATGGGTATCTTGTCCTGGATAATCGTAGGAATAATTGCCGGGTGGTTGACCGGACTCATCATGAAGGGCGGCGGCTACGGGATCTTCGGAGACATGATCCTGGGCATTGTCGGCGCACTGGTGGGCGGCTTCCTGGCGGGAGCACTCTTCGGCGTGCAGGCTCCTCTGACGGGTCTCAACATTGGTACGCTGGTTATCGCCATTCTGGGAGCCATACTCGTAGTGGCGATTGCCCGAGCCGTGCCGGGGCGAACACGCGTATAAAGCCGACCCGATATGTTTGAACACACAAGAGGGAGCAGGTCTTTTTTGCATGTGCTCCTTCTTTTTTTTCGCCCGGGCCGGAAGATTCCGGCCCGGCATATCCGGCAGGAGCGCCGGTGGCCGGGGCATATCAGGGATGAGATATGTTTGCCTGCACTTCACCTTTAAGATTCTGCCAACGCCTTCGTGGACCCTGCCTGCTCTGACTTCAGACCGCAAGCTCGACGAGCTCGGGGAAGACCCCGTCGGGCTCTATTCTCAAGAGGCCCACGCTCACAGGGAGGTTGAACCTCCTGGGCCCGGCGCTTCCCGGGTTGAAGTAGAGGGTCCCCTCGCGGTAGACCCGGTTCGGCCGGTGTGAGTGGCCGTATACGACGATATCGACTGTGTCGGCCGGAACGGTGAGGGAGAAGGAGCCCAAGTCGTGGATCATATAGACCCGGTTGTTGCCGATTTCCAGGAGCTCGGATTCCTTCAGCGAAACGGCCCAGTCGCCCTGGTCGACGTTGCCGCGCACCGCAACGACCGGCGCGATCCGCTCCAGCTCTCTCAGAACGGAAAGAGTGCCGATGTCGCCTGCATGGATGATGAGGCCGCACCCAGTGAAGACTTGGTGCACCTCAGCTCTGAGCAGCCCGTGGGTGTCTGATATCACGCCGATAGAATGTATCGCCATCGGGTCTGGTTCCTTTTTTCAGATCCGGCAACAGAGGGCTCGGCCCGCTGCCTGCGATCATGGTGCAAAAGCTATTCTTCACGCGTCTCATGGTCTACGTCCCGGTCGAAGTCAGAGCCCTTCAGTGCCTCAACTATCATATCGTCGGCCTGGTACTCGCGGCGAAAGGTTTCGATGATCAGGTCGATGGGCACCTCCGCAAACTCGCCCCGATAGCACAGGTAATCCATGTGCCTGTTTCCGTCGAGATCAAAGGAATGATAGATCGAGTCGTTCACACCGTCGAACTCAAGCGCCCTCAGATGGAACTTCTTGCATAGCTCGATATTGAAGGCAGGCGTGGCCTTGAGCCATTTTCCGTCCAGGAAGATAGACGTATACCCGTGCCAGTAGAAGACATCGGTTTTCATCTGCTCGCGCATGCGGGCGGTTGACAGATGGTTGCGCACATCCGCGTAGCCCAGGCGTGCCGGTATACCGTGATACCGGCAGCAGGCGGCCAGCAGGATCGCCTTTGCCACGCACCAGCCGCGCCCTATCTTCAGGGTGGTGCTGGCCCTTAGGCCTTCAACCGAAAGATCGAGCAGGTACGGGTCATACCGGATGGTGTCCCGGACGGCGAGATAGAGGTTCACCGCCTGTTCGCGCGGTTCACGGAAACCGGCTGCATGCGTCCGGGCAAAGCCCGCCACCAGTGGGTGGTCATAATCGATCGTGGGAGAGGAAGCCAGATACGGTTGCATTTCGCTCTTCATCTCTCTTAAAATAACTCCTTTCTTTATCAAGGTGATTCATACTACAGGCAAACAGCGGCTCACTCAACAACCGATTGCCTTGGCTCACCATATTCCCTTCCCCGCAGGGAATGCCCGGATCGCCCGGATTTCCGGCAGATGCTTCAAAAGACAACCCGGGAAGGGCGCACAGCATTGTCCAATCCGTCTCACGGGTTCGGGCCGTCGACCTTTCTGAACACCGTACCGTTGAAAGTGGCCACGAGCTCGCTCTGCCTGTACACGTCCATCCGGTAGAGGCCGATGCGCCGGGTGGAATGCACCAGCCTGGCCTCTGCCCTTATGACGTCCCCCACCCGGGCCGTCTTCAGGAATGAGCCGCTGACATCCAGAGCATAGGAGGGATAGTGGTCCCGGTTGGACGCGGCTCCAAAAGCCACATCGGCCAGGCTGAAGATCAGACCACCGTGGACCATGCCGAGAAAATTGCACAAGTCCCCTCCTATGGTCACCGAACACGAAGCAAAGCCTTCTTCCACCCTTTCCACGCGGATCCCCAGAAACCTGGCAAAGGGATCAGAGACTGCTTTTGAGGCAACAGCATCCATTTCTCACTCCTCTCATTCCATCTCCATGCCGGCACGGGCACAAGGCCGCGGCCCATGCGCACGTGGCTCATTGCCTGCAACGCGGCCATCGACTTGACGCACACCTGGGCTCCGGATCAGAGGCTCACCCGTCCTTCACTGTTCCATATTGGGCTATCTGTTCCAAGAATGCAACCGGCTCGATGTCCCCAAGAAATCACCGCTGCCTTGTGTTCCTCATCCCCGGGGTTCCCAAGATGGTATTCCTCAAGGGGAGAGGATATGCTTAAAAAAATCACTGGGGGGCATCCCCATCTTCGGCCTCGGCCGCCTCGGGCCGGTTGCGGATGACATTCTCGGGGATGCCGGAAACGGCGGGTCTGTGTGCGCCTTCCTTGCATATGGCGGTGCAGGGAGTATATTGGGAGGAAGAGAATGACCTTTCAAGGAGGGTGTATGATCTTTTTTCATGATCTTCTCGCAGGGGGTGATCTTTGTGCTTCGGCCCGGGACCTGGCAGGTGATTTCGTAAGGCGCTTCGCCCTTCCGGGCCTCCACCAGCTCGGGCTCGTGGTCCCTGACGTGGAGGAGGCGGCCCGGGACCTCGAAGCAAAAGGGATCGGGCCTTTCTTCATAGCCGGCGGAAGCCCGGATTTCTGGCATGAACGGGGAGAGCCCCGGGATTTTACCGGCAGGATGGGGCTGGCCGTCTGCGACGGTCTGGAGATCGAGCTCCTGGAGCCGGGCACCGGATCGGACTTCTACGCACAATCAGTGGATGAGGCGGGCAGGCCGGTCGTGCAGCACCTGGGGTTCCTGGTGAGCGATGTGGATATCTGGGCCACGGTTCTCGTGCAGGCAGGCTACCCGGTGTGGGTGAAGGGAAGACTGAGCGCATGGCCCACGAGCACCCGGTTTGCCTATATGGACACGGCCCGGGACGCGGGGCTGGTGATCGAATTCATCTCCTGGCGCCTGCTGGGCCTGCCATTCAGGCCGGTTCCCGGTTTGTACCATGCCCTGGGGCGCATCCAGAAGCTCACGGGAAAGAGGACCGTCTATCTTTAGTCAGGATCGGGGTCATATCATCCATGGTTGATAGGCTGCGTATGGGAGGCAGGGCTCCGGCGGCAATGGTGCCACTGGAGCAGTTGTTCCAGGGCCAGGAACACGAAGAAGCCGATTGCGAGCCAGAGAAAGACCTGTCAAGTATTATCCGCATGCTTGATGGATGCGGGGATCATAAGGAAGAAAGTGCTTCGGATAAGCGACCCGGAGGCAAAGGCCACGAGCATGGGAAGGATACGGAAAAGGGTTGCCTCCCTAAGAACGAGTGTGACGCTCCCCACCAGGGCAATGACGCTCATGAGGGCTCCGAATACCAGGATTGCCGGGGGCGCGGACATGTCCGGTCCTTTCTCGTTCCTGTGCTCGCCGCTCGACGCGGGCGGCTAAGAGTAAGAATATTCATCAAAGGGCAGGGTATCGAGAACCGCCCTATTGAAAAATCTCCTGCTTCAGCACCTCATCCGACCAGATCCGGTCCGTATCTTCGTAGAGTTCCTTCATGTTCTGTTCGATCATGAGCCGGTGACTTTCGAAATCGTGGCCCTCAAGATCGGGGGGGACATAGAAGGCGGGGCCGAATCTGATGACCACGCGGGAAAAGGGCTTGGGCACCATGAAGCGGTCCCAGCTGCGGAAGATCCATGGATTCTCCGAAGATGTTATGGTTGGGACGATGGCCTTGCCGGACACCTGCGCGATCCTGAGCAGCCCCGGTTTGACGACCCCGAAGGGGCCCTTGGGGCCGTCCACGATATGGCCGATCTTGTACCCTCTCAGGGAGAGATCCTTGATCCGCTTCAATCCCTGGCTCCCTCCCCGGGAGGAGGAGCCGCGTACCGGGCACCAGCCCAGGATGTCGACGATATGCGAGACAAACTCGCCGTCTCGGCTCTGGCTGATGAGAATGGCAATGGGCTTGCGCCGGGAAAAGAAGGTTATCCCGGGAAAGAACCGCTGGTGCCACGAGGCATAGATGATGCTCCCGTCTTTGCTCAGCACAGAGCTTTCGTTCTCTGCGCCGATGATCCTGAGCCGGTAGGTCGATGACAGGGCCTTTACCACGAACAGCCCCGCATAAGGGAAGACATACCGGGAGAGCATGATGCGCATCTTTTTTTTCATACTATAAGGAAACGGGTCCACATTCCTTCCCTGGCATGCCACGTACCGTGCTCCGGTGGAGCCCATGCCCCTCAAGTGTGGCCCGAGCCTTATTTCTATACCGGAATTTCGTTGCATGCAAGAGCTTCTTTGATGCGCTATGACCGGATAGGAAGGGTGGCCAGCCTCTGTCTCAGGATCTTGGATACCCGCTCGGAGATATCGAGATACAGAGAGTACCACCGCATGCGTCGGGTCGTGGATGTAATGGTGAAGAACGGTTGCTGTCTGGCGCCGAAGCCGCGGAAAAATCGCTCGATAGGTTCCAGCATGGATCCCTCGAAGTCGAACCTCCTGGTCACTGTGGAGGAAAACCGGATCGCCTCCCACATAAGAAGGCTGCTGCTCCCGCTGTTGCGGAGATCAGGATCTGCGCCTCCCATGAGATAGAATGCGGAATCGCTGTCCCAGATCAGATAGAGTGCTGCATGGATCCTGCCTTTTGTGTCCTCGGCAAAGAAAATTTTGCGCTGGTTTCTCTGCCCGAGCACCGCATCGATCCTGAGAACCAGCTCGCGGGTATAAGGAAGGGGCATTCCCTGTCTGGCAAAGGTTTTTCTGTTGAGTGCGAGGAATGAATCAATCCCCAGATCGTCGCGCACCTCCACCTGCCTTCCGGCCTTGCGGATCTCCCTGCGGATGTTTCCCTGCAACTCGGACCAGAGCCTTTCCTCGCCATGAATATCATCGAGTACATAGGAGTACCGGGTGGTCTGCGAGAACCCTTTCCAGTAAAAGGGAAGCCAGTTGGTTATGGAATAGTGAAAGTTCTGGGCAAAGAAATCAAACCGCGGCAGCTGCCCGATGAGGCCGAACATGATATCTTTCTGTCTGGCAAGCTCGCTGGCGTACTTTCCAGTTGCAGGAGAGATCCAGGGCCCGAGAAATTTCGTGAGCTTTGGCATAATCAGCCGGGTGAGCCCGAGCTCTTTGTGTATGACATACGGAAGGCGTGCTACGATGTGCCCGCCGCTGGAAACCACTGCAGCACCCCACTGTCCCGGAGATACGGCTTCGAGCCAGTAAGGCTGCTGAAAAATGGAATTGGCCTGGGATATCTCTTCTGCTGTATTTCCATACTCTCCAGATAATGTTCTGCTCTCCATAGTATTTTTCATATGGTTCACCAGCTTTATCTCAATACGTGGGGAATAACCAATCCCGGATCAAGAGGGGGCCATGGACGGTTTTCTCTGGTTTCTTGAGAATAAATCCTATGGTTATTAGCATAACTTCCATACCATCACCTGCATAAGGGCCGCGGCTTTAAGGGTGCGGTTTGCCCCTTGCGGCAGAAGGCAGGCGCGCATATACTGCAGAAAAACCAGATTTCTTGTATTATGGGGGACAAATGGGGCTGTTCGGGTTCGATATCACTTTTTTGTTGATATCAGCTTTTGTTTCTCTCGTGGCGACCATCGGCATCGTGTTCATGGTGGACTGCGTGCAGCCCGGGCTCATGAGTTCCAGGGCGGGTACCAGCGTGTTTGTCTACATCGGCGTCTTCAGCGCGAACCTCATCATCGAGGCCTTCCGCAGGCGCCTGGAGAGAAACCGCACGAGGCGCTAACGCTTGAGAATAAATCAGGCCGGAAAGAATCTGGAAGGTGCGGGGGAAAATACGTTTCAGTAGGAGATGGAGCGGATGAGATCGAGTTTTTTTTCCAGGTAGAGCCTGAGCGGATCTTCGCTTCCGAACCAGAAATGGTCGGCTCCTCCGATGACCCTGATGCGCTCCTTGTCCAGGATGCGATCCAGCTCGGAGCGGTCGCAGAACTGGTCGCGGGAGCCCACTGCAGCCCAGATGTTAAGGCTCTTCAGGGAGGGGAAGGAGAACATGGAGGTGGGGGGGGATATGAAAATGCAGGGCACATCCACCTCCTGCAGGAAATTTGCCGCCACCCACGAGCCGAACGAGTAGCCTACGATGATGACCGGATAGTCCATGTAGTTCACCACAGTCGCCAGATCGCCCACCTCTCCGACGCCGTTGTCAAAGGCGCCACCGCTCCTGCCGACGCCGCGGAAATTGAAGCGCAGGGCGGAGTAGCCGCGCCCGAGTACCGTATTCCAGGCGGCCATGACCACGTTGTTGTCCATGCTGCCGCCCATCAGGGAGTGCGGATGGGTGATGACGGCGCACATGCCCGCTGCGGGCACCTCTTTATAGACCGCCTCCAGCTTGGGATTTTCTCCAATGAACAGGTTCGGCATGAAACTGTATATATCCTCATACGCATCTGAAATCAATGGAGGAGCGAGAAGGGGCCGTGTGTGGAGGCAGGTATTACAGAGGCGAGGAGGCTACCTGGCCTTGGGAAGCAGGATAATCCCGTCTGCCGCGGTGAGGATGGTGACATGAGGCTTGAGGTTCATGGCCCTGAGCAGAGGCAGGTTCACGCCCTCGAATTTCGTAGGGGTGATGTCCATGGCCACCGCCTGGTCCGAATCGGCGCTGTCCGGCCAGGGCACCACCGAGAAGGTATCGTAGGTGCTCAGGTGGTCGGCCAGGGTAGGGGCATGGGAAAATGCCCATTCGAGGCCTTTCAGCACGTGGCGGGCTCCCACGAACACGATGGCCTTTTCGTTTGGGTGCTGCTCCATGTAGGTGATCACCTTTTCAGACATCCATTTGTCCCGGTTGATCGGTGAGGGTACATCCGCATCCATGGCAATGATGTTCATGCCCAAGTCCCGGGCCTGATTGAGGATCTTGAGGAAGCTGGGCGAGGTCACGATGCTGTGGACCCAGATGCCCTGGACCCCGATGAGTCTGCTGCAGAACCGGTCGATGTTCGGCTGCTGGGAGCTGGGGATCTCCACGAAGAGCGTGTTGATCTTCGCCTGCTCGGCCAGCATGGGAAGCGAACTCGCGATCACCTCGTGGATATAGTCGTTGCGGTGATGGGTTCCGATGAGCAGGATTCTTTTCTCCCGTGCCTTGTCCACCAGATAGGCCGTAGGATTATGGGCAAGCTCAAGATCGAGGGAGAATACGCTGGTATCGGGTATACCCACCATGGCCATGAGAGCAAGACAAAACACGGTCTCTTTGATGTAATCTCTTAGCTGCCCCATCATCTTAAAAAACTTGTCGGTAAGATTTTATTCTTTGATAACAGAAACCGGGCCAGCTGGCAAGGTCTTTATCATTCCTTTCAGATCCTCGTAGCTTAACGCGGCACAGGCATGGCTGCGGAAAATGGACGCCCCCTCAAGCCCCCGGACATATCCGGAGACGAACTTCTTCATGAATGCCGCAGCCTTGTCCCTGCCGTAGAGAACACCCAGCATGTCCAGGTGTTCGAGCATGATGTCCCGGCGCTCGCCCACTGAAGGCCCGCTCCCGCCCGAGAGCTCACGAAAGACCCACGGCCTGCCAACGGCGGACCGACCCACCATGAAGGCATCACAGCCCAGTGTGCGAAGGCGCTCGAGATCAGGGACGGTGCGGATGTCGCCGCTTGCGACCATGGGAATGGACACGCTCTGCCTTAAGGCTGTAAAGAGGTCCCACTGCGGGGTTCCCTTGTACATGGCAGTCCTGGTTCTGGGATGGAGAATCAGGCAATGCACCCCTGTTTTCTCGAGAGCTGCCGCCAGCTCCACGGCATTGATCGTTCCGCTGTCCCATCCCGCGCGCATCTTCACGCTCACCGGTATGCGCACCGCATTCACCACTGCATCAGCCACGCTTCGAGCCAGGGGGAGATCGCGCATCAGTGCCGCACCCGCTCCCTTGCTCACGACCTTTTTCACCGGACAACCCATGTTGATATCGATGCCGTCAAAACCCTGATCCTCAATGATCCGCGCCGCAGGCGCGGCATAGCCTGGAGAGGGAGTGAAGATCTGGGCCACGAGCGGGGAATCTTCCAGGGGCCGCCTCAGGAGAGACAGGGTGTTGCGGGTATTCCTGAGCAGGCCCTCTGCGCTGATCATCTCGGTATAGCACAGCTCCGCGCCGAAACGCCTTGAAAGAACGCGCATGGGCCAGCTCGTGTAGCCGGAAAGAGGCGCGAGCAGCAGCCCGCGGGCAAGGTCGAGATCATAGAGTTTCATGACGCGGGATACCGGCTCCCCTGGCGCAGGTGTTTGCACCCCATTTCCCGGTGCACGGCGTCCAGCACCTGCCTTTTATCCAGGGCCCATAACGGCGCGACCAGCTCGTCCTCATGCGGGTCTCCGGTGATGCGCTGCACTATGATGTCTTCCCGCAGGTGCGCGATGAAGCAGGCTGCTGCCTGCGCATAAGACTCCGGGTCCATGGGCGAGTATCCGCCTTCCCGATACAGGTGCTCGAGCCTGGTGCCTTTGGCGATATAGAGCATGTGAATCTTGATGTCGGTCACCGGGAGGCAGGAGACCAGCCGGGCCGTGGCGAGGAAGTCGTCCATGCCTTCGCCGGGCAGGCCGATGATCACGTGGGCGCAGACCCGCAGGTCAAAGGCCGAGGTAAGCTCGACTGCGCGGGTGAAGGCGGCCGCATCGTGGCCCCGGTTGATGAGCTTCAGTGTCCGGTCCCTGGCCGACTGGAGGCCGTACTCCATCCATACGAGGCGGTCAGGCGCATAGGACCTGATCAGCGCGAGCTTGTCGCCATCGATGCAGTCCGGCCTGGTGCCGATGGCGAGGCCCACGATCCGGGAATAGGGCAGGATGGTGTCATAGAGGCTTTTCAGGGTGTGAATATCCGCATAGGTGTTGGAATATGACTGAAAATAAGCGATGAAGGCCTTTGCCTTGTACCGCCTGGCCATGGCATCCATCTGGGTCTCGATCTGCATTTTCAGTCCGATCCTGCGCGAGAAGGCGCCCGTGCCCGAGCCGCGGGCATTGCAGTATATGCATCCGCCCTGTTTCTCATTATCACGGTGGGGACAGTTCAGCCCTGCATCCAGGGTGATCTTCTGAACCCTCTGTCCGAAACGTTCGCGCAAAAAGGAGCTGAAGGTCCGGTACGGGGGCTGGATCATCACAAAAACGGAAAATCGAAGCCCTTCAAGCCCAGGTCCTGCGCCAGGTCTTTCATGATCTTCTGGAGCGGGAGATTGACGGGTATGCCCTCCTGCCTGCGGACCTTGATCGTGTCGAACTCTTTTTCGCCCGCGAGATAGATCTTCTGCTTGCCCGGCATCTTCGCGGATTCCCTGATCTCCCGCATGATCGAGCCGGTGATGCCCCGGAACACGGGCAGGGGGACAAAGCTCTCGATGTTGACGGCCACGAAAAAGTGTCCGAGCCGGTGGAATGCGGGCTTGCCGTTTTCGAAGCCGGTCAGGGCCTTGCCGAAGCTCCCTCCGGTGAGCGATGCGCAGAGGATCTCGACCATGACGCCCAGCCCGTAGCCCTTATGACCTCCCAGCTCCTCGCCGGCCCCGCCCAGAGGAAGCAGGGAAGCCGCGCCCTTGATCAGGGTCTGGAGCAGCTCGATGCTGTCCGTGGGCTCTTTGCCCTCACGGTCGATGGTGAGTCCCTTGGGAGTGGGTTTGCCCTCACGGGCATACACCTCGATCTTGCCTCTCTGCGTGGTAGAGGTGGCGATGTCCAGCAGAAAGGGGTAGTCCTCGTCCGTGGGCGCGCCGCAGCTTATGGGGTTGGTGCCGATCACGGGCTCGACCCCGAAGGTGGGCGCCACGGACGGCCTGGCATTGGAAAAGGCCAGGCCCATCATGTTCTCTTTGACCGCCATGGCGGGATAATACCCGGTGATGCCGAAGTGGGTGCTGTTGCGCACGCCCACCATGCCGACATTACACCTCCTGGCCTTTTCGATGGCAAGGCTCATGGCCCGGTGGGCGATCACGTGGCCCATCCCGTGGTTCCCGTCGATCACTGCGGTATTCTCTGTCTCTTTGACCACGGTTTCTTTCGTGACAGGCTTGAGGATTCCGTCTTTGATCCGGTCTACATACATCTTGAACCGGCCGATGCCGTGCGACTCGACCCCGCGCAGGTCCGACTCTATGAGTATGGAAGCGCAGGTTCCGGCGTCTTCTTCCGGAACCCCGAGTGCCATGAATCCCTGTTTCATGAAGCGTTCGAGCTCACGATGATCGACCTTTACGATGCCTGTTGTGCTCATGGAGGTGTCTCCTTGTGTGGGAAAAGGTGCTGTAGTCATGGATGGTTCTCATAGCAGATGATTCCGGGTTCGTGAAGAGGATATTCGTGCAGGGCCTGCCCATGTCCTGTCCCGGCGGCACCACCCCAGAGGGGCGGCAGGCCGAAAAAGAGCCTGGTTACCCGCCGGAGCCGGATGCCCCCCGGTCCGGGTCCCATACCTTTGCATACTCGAGGAAGGCCCGGTGATGGGGCAGGGGAACGAACTGCTTCCGATAGATCACGGCAAAGCTGCGCAGGATCCTGGGCGGCTGGAGGGGGATCGAGGTCAGAAGGCCCTGCCCGATCTCGCGCCTCACCGCGTGTATGGAGAGAACGGATATACCCAGGCCCGCGATCACGGCCTCTTTCACCGCTTCGGATGATCCGAGCTCGCAGGATATGGAAAACCGCGACAGGTGCGGCAGGCCGTGCTCGTTCAGATAGCTTTCGAAAATGGACCTGGTGCCCGATCCCTTTTCCCTGAGGATGAAGGGCTCCTGGAGGAGGTTCTCGATGCGGGCTTGCCGGAGCTCGCCTATCCGGTGACCCCCGGGCGCGACCAGGATCAGCTCGTCATCCCAGAGAGGCTCGCAGTGGAGCCTCCTGTCGCGAATATTTTTTCCGATAAAGCCGATCTCCACCTGGCCGCCCAGCACCATATCGATCACCTCGTCGCTGTCGCTGGAGAGGATGTGGGCCTGGATGTCCGGAAAGGTTTTTCTCAGGCCCGAGAGCACGGGGGGCAGGATGTAGGTCGAAGGGATGGTGCTGGTCCCGATGAAGACATGGCCCGATACAGTGTCTTCGAGCGAGAGGATCTTCTCCCGTGCTTCGTCTCTGAGCCTCAGGACCTTCTTGGCATAACCGTAGAGGATCGAGCCCTCCTGCGTCAGCGAGATACCGGTCTTGGTGCGGTTGATGAGCGGGCGGTTGACAAAGGTCTCGAGGTTCTTGATGTGCTTGCTCATGGAGGGCTGGGAGAGCAGCATCTTTTTCGCCGCCTCGGAGAAACTCCGTTCTTCCACCAGGGTGACCAGGGCCTCGAGCTGTTGAAGGGTGATGCTTCTGAACTGGTCTGTGATCATGTCTGCATCATAGCTCAGAGAAATCACTGAGATCAACATGGAATATGTGGATGCCGGAGCGGCTGGGAATGAATATGCATCCACATAGTCACTGGAAAATCTCATCCGACTATGTCATATAAAAGCAGGAGCACACGATATGGACAACCATGCAAAGGACAGAAAAATAAAGCTCACCTCCATGGTTCGCGGCGCGGGTTGAGCGTGCAAGCTCGGTCCGGAGGTTCTGGACCAGGCGATCTGCGCGCTTCCCGTCATGAAGCATCCTGACCTGCTCGTGGGCATGGACAGGCCCGATGACGCGGGGGTGTACCGGATCAGCGATTCCCTGGCGCTGATCCTTACCCTGGACTTCTTCACCCCGGTGGTGGACGACCCCTATCTGTTCGGCCAGATCGCCGTGACCAACTCGCTGAGCGACGTCTATGCCATGGGGGGAAGGCCAGTGCTGGCTATGAACATCATCTGCTTTCCCCAGGAGGGGGAGGTGTCCATCCTCCAGGATATCCTCAAAGGCGGCTTCGACAAGATGAGCGAGGCAGGGGTGCTTCTGGTGGGCGGGCACAGCGTGGACGACCCGGAGATCAAGTATGGCCTCTCGGTGACCGGCACGGTGCATCCGGAGAAGGTCCTCAAGAACACGGGCGCCCGGGAAGGGGACCGGATCATCCTTACCAAGCCGCTGGGCACAGGCATCATATCGACCGCGGTCAAGGCCGGGATGGCGAGCCGTCAGGCCGAGGAGGCGAGCATCAGGTCCATGAACACCCTCAACAAGATTCCTGCGGAGCTCCTGGAGGGCTACCGGGTTCACGCATGTACGGACGTCACCGGATTCGGACTCCTGGGGCACGCCTGCGAGATGATCGAGGGCTCAGACACGGGCATGGTCATCCATGCCTCGCGCATCCCGTTGTTCGATGAAGTGCTCGAGTATGCGGATATGGGCCTGATCCCGGGCGGGGCCTATCGGAATGAAAAGTTCCGGCAGGCGTTTGTCAGCACGGAGGGAGACTTGAGCGACAACCTCCTGAAGCTCCTGTTCGACCCGCAGACTTCGGGCGGGCTCCTCATCTCGCTGGAGTCCGATCAGGCCGAGCAGCTCCTGGAGGAGCTTCACTCGCACGGAGTAAGCGACGCGGCCGTTATCGGCGAGGTCACCAGCGGGTATCCGGGGAGAATCGTGGTCAGGCCGTAGGGAACATGAGAGGGAAACAGGATGAAGGAAGAGGGCCCGGGGCCGGAACAGCGGGTTAGGCGCTATTCCTTCAGGATCACGATTCTATAGCCGGCCCCGTCCTGCTCGGTGCGATCCACTTTCCATCCCTTGCTCTTGGCGGCACGTGATACGTTTTCCCTGGCTGTGTCGGTATCCACGAGGATCTCGATCGCGCCGCTTGCCTGCTCTTTTATTTTGCCCATAACCAGGATGACCGGCTGGGGGCACGAGAGCCCCCGGGCGTCGATGGTTGAATTCATGCTCATACTCCTCACCATGCAGTCATGGTTCTCTTATGGTTCTGCTTTCTGGACAGCTCCAGAGCGTCATATCCCTTTTGCCCTCATGCCCCAGCCGATGAGCAGGCATACGACAAGCCCGGTTCCCACAGCCGCCGCGCCGAGCGGTCCTATCCCCGCAGCTGAGCTTGCAAGCCCGAAATTATGAGCAAATGCAGCCCCGGCCACCATACCGATGACGAATACGGCTGCGTCGCCGTCTCCTTCTCCGCTCAAGAAGAGCTGCCGCCCGGGGCAACCGCCTGCAAGGGAAAAGGCGAGGCCTGCCAGTGTCATTCCCGCGAAATTCCAGAAATGCATGGTATGCGCCACCGGCTGACCCGTGAAGCCGAGGTTGAACTGTCCGAAGACGAGGTTGGCAAGAAAGGCAAACAGCACCAGCGCGATGACCCCGCCCAGGAGATGGGTCTGGCCGAACAGAACAAGGTCGCGCAGGGCGCCCATGGTGCAGAACCTGCTCTGCTGGGCCATGCCTCCAACCACCAGGCCGATGGCCAGAGAAACGAGCAGGGAGGCATGCATGGAGCCGGGGCCCTTCACGCTGTAGAAGAGCACTCCGCTGACGCCTTCTCCTTGGATCTGGGGATAGATGAACAGAAACAGCAATAAGCCCAGAGCCATGAACGGCATGATCGCGCCTGCCGTCTTCGAGGTTGCCTGTGCCCTGCCCAGGGTGTAGCCGTTTTTCAGAAAGAGCGTTCCCACCCACACCCCAAAGACGAGGCCTGCAATCCCCAGGACTGCGGTCAGATCGCCGCCCGCGAGTCTGAGCATGGCCCTCCAGGGACAACCGAGAAAAACCAGAGCTCCGATCATGGCGAACGCACCCAGGATGAACCGAACAATGGGTGCAGAACCGGCGCGAGGCTTGAATTCGCGAAAGAGCAGGGCCGCAAGGAAGGCCCCAAGGACAAAGCCCAGGATCTCAGGCCTCAGGTATTGGACCGCCTCTGCCCGGTGCAGGCCCAGTGCGCCCGCGATATCACGCTCGAAACAGGCGACACAGATGCCCATGTTTCCGGGATTGCCGAGCTTCTGAAGAACGGCGGCCAGAAGGCCGATAATCGCCCCGACGCTGATGATTCCCCATCTTGATGCAAGAAAGTTATTCATTCTCATATCATGCAAACTCCTCTCGTTTGTATCATCGGGGTTATCTCACAAGGCCCGCTGTGATCGGATAAAACAAAAAACCCCGTTTTTACGCCCTGCAAAGTGCGCTGGTACGCTTATAAAAGGCCTGATAACGAATGGCAAATAGTTATATTGAATAAAGTGATAATCTGTATGCACCAAAACGATAAGGGGGCAGGGTGGCGGATTCGGCTGGGTGAGATATTTCTGTTAATCAGGGGACCTGTCCGCCCGGACATGAGGTGGAACCCCCAGGTCATGTGGCCTTGCCGCTTGTGTTTTCCCCTGATTTGTTTCATAATCCTTGATGGGACAAAAAATCTCGCGTAATTACCAGCAGGAGGAAAAGAGGGATGAAAAGATTTTTCTATGCAATCGGTATGGTGAGCATTCTCGTGGCGTTTTTCTCCGCACCGGCGCCGGCGGCCGATGATTCATGGGACAAGGTCAAGGCAGTGGGCAAGCTCGCGATCGGAATCGACGACGCGTTTCCGCCCATGGAGTTCCGCAACGAGCAGAACGAGCTCGTGGGGTTCGATATCGACGCGTCCCGCGAGCTGGGCAAAAGGCTCGGTATTGCAATCGAGCACGTGCCCACGGCCTGGAAGGGCGTGATCATGTCCTTGAAGACCAAAAAGTTCGATATCATCTGGTCGGGCATGTCCGTGACCGAAGAGCGCATGAAGGAGATCTCCTTTACCAACCCCTACATCATGCAGAAGCAGATCATGGTGGTCAAGGCGGACAACGAGAAGGTCAAGAGTGTCAAGGACCTTGACAAGGCGCACATTGCGGGCGTACAGCTCGGCTCCACGTCTGAGGAGGCGCTCAAGAGCCTCGGGACCGAGTTCAAGGAGGTCAAGCGCTACGACAACAACACCTCGGCCTTCATGGACCTCAAGATCGGCAGGATCGACGCCCTGGCCGTGGACGAGCTCGTGGGACGGTACTACCTGTCCCAGCGCCCGGGCGAGTATCGCGTGCTGCCCGAGCCGCTGGCCTCCGAACCTATCGGAATCGGGATCAGGCAGGCAGACGTGGCGCTCAAAGACATGATTCAGAAAACCCTTGATGAGATGTTCGCCGACGGCACCATGAAGAAGATTTCCATCAAATGGTTCGGAGATGACATCACTGCATGGAAGTAGGAACCAAACGGCCCGGCGTGCTGAAAGGCGCGCTGGGCCTCTGTTTTTTTCTGCTGCTCGTCCCTGCGGCAGCACTCGCCCAGCCCGATCCATATGAGATTCTGGCCTCGGCCACGCGGGAAGCCAACTCCGGAAACATCGGAGCCGCACTAAAGGCCTATCTGAAGGTCCCGGCTCCCGAGCCCGGAGAAGACGGCGGCGCCTTTGTGCGCTCGCGCATGGAGGCTGCCAAGATCTGCTTCAGCACGGCCGAGTATAAAAACAGCGCATCCCTGTGCGAGGAGATCTTGAGCCTTTATCCGGAGAATTTGGAGGCAAGGAACCTGATGAAACAGGTCACTGTCGCGCAGACGCCCAAGTGGGTGCGTTTCCTCAAGGACATGGGCACGTACTTTCCCACGCTGCTCAGGGCCTCCGGCATGACCATTCTCCTGGTGCTTATCACCATGGCGGTCTCGCCTGTGGCAGGGCTTTTCATCGCCCTGGCCAGGATCAGCCGCATCCGGAGCATCTCGTGGTTCTTCTGGTGCTATATCTGGGTGTTCAGAGGCACGCCGCTTCTGCTCCAGCTCTTTTTCATCTATTACGGACTCCCTCCCCTGGGCATCACGCTCAGTCCCTTCACTGCCGCGGTGCTGGGGCTCGGCCTGAACTACTCGGCCTACCTGGCCGAGATCATTCGCGGGGCTATCGAGAGCATCGACGCGGGCCAGATGGAGGCTGCAAAGTCGCTGGGCATGACCTATTGGCAGGCCATGAGGCGCATCATCGTGCCTCAGACCTACAAGCGGCTCGTGCCGCCCGTGGGCAATGAGTTCATCGCACTGATCAAAGACACGGCCCTGGTCTCCACCATCGCCATGGTCGAGCTCATGCGGGCCGCGGACCAGATCTTCAACACGACCTTCAACATATTCATCCTCATGCAGGCCGCCATGATCTATCTGGCCATGACCAGCATCTTCACCGTATCGTTTAGAAAACTCGAAGACAGACTGGGGGTATACGAGAACCGATGATCGAGCTGGTTGACGTCGTCAAACGCTTCAACGATTTCACTGCCGTGGATCGCGTGAGCCTGAAGATCGACAAGGGAGAGAAGATCGTGATCATCGGCCCTTCGGGCTCAGGCAAGACCACGCTGCTCAGGATGATCAACTTCCTGGAAACCATCGACTCGGGCCGGATGTTCCTGGAAGGCAGAGAGGCTGGATACCGCAGGGATAAAAAGGGCCGGCTCGTAATGGAAAAACAGGACGTCATATGCGGGCTGCGATCCGAGATCGGGATGGTGTTTCAGCACTTTCATCTCTTTCCGCACATGACAGCACTGCAGAACGTCATGGAGGGGCCCGTGACCGTAAAGAAGCAGCCCCGGGAGGAAGCCCGCAGGATCGCCCTGGACCTTCTGGGCAAGGTGGGGTTGTTGGACAAGAAAGACACCTATCCGGCCTTCCTCTCCGGAGGACAGAAGCAGCGGGTCGCCATCGCCCGGGCCCTGGCCATGAAGCCCATGCTCATGCTCTTCGACGAGCCGACCTCGGCGCTTGACCCCGAACTCGTGGGCGAGGTCTTCACCGCGATCAAGCAGCTGGCCGAGGAGGGGATGACCATGGTGATCGTCACCCATCAGATGGGGTTTGCCCGTGAGATGGCAGACAGGGTCATCTTCATGGACGAGGGCAGGTTCATCCTCCAAGGAAATCCGGGTGATGTTTTCTCCCACAGCATGGACAACGCCAGGGTCAAGGCCTTTCTCCAAAAGGTCCTGTAGGGATGTTTTCAAGAATCGTTTCTCTTGGCTGAATCCGCCCTCCGGCACGATGCTTCCGCAGTACCATGGCGTTCTCGGGCACGCCCGCCGGATTCCCGATCCGTTCTCTTTCATAGAGATTATTGTGCGGCAGGGATTATTCATCCGTTTATGAAGCCGCACGCCGGAAGATGAACCGGATCGCACCCCTTTTTTGTCAAAGCCTTGTCTTGAGCAGCTCGGTCGTGCCTGATTTCATGATGAGGCGGATCGGCGGGGGGGGGTGGTGTATGAGGACAATGATTTTCTCAAGACCCGCGAGAACCTCATCGCCATACTCACCCACCTCCGGGAAAAAGGCATTGTCCACCTATCTCGCGAAGATTCCGCCCAACCGCAACCGGGGAGGCGAATCCCTTTTCGGTCTGGACCGGCTCTTTTTCAACCGCAAAGGGGTGCAGGAGAAACTCGACCTATATACCCGCATGGTCAATGCGCGGATCAGCGAGATCTATGCGCCGCACCCCCACATCGTCCAAAAAGGACCGGATTTCCACCAGAAAGCCCGGTGCTTGTGCATTTCCGGTAAATCATATAAGAATATGCGTATGGGACATGCACGTAAAAGGCCCCGGCTCTTCGAGGCAGGGATGCAGCATGTGTGACACCTTTGCCGTGGGCGAGGCAGCGACTCAGACAGGCAGCTGGATTTTTGCCAAGAATTCGGATCGAGAGCCGGACGAAGCCCAGGTCGTTGTTTCCTGTCCTGGAAAAGAATATTCCCGCCACCAGGAGTTGAGGTGCACCTATATCAATATCCCCCAGGCGCCGGAGACCCGCGGTGTCGTGCTCTGCAAGCCGTTTTGGATCTGGGGCGCCGAGATGGGGGTAAACGAGAAGGGTGTGGCGATGGGCAACGAGGCCCTGTTCACCAGGAGCAAGCCCGAGGAATCTCCGGGGCTCATCGGCATGGACCTGGTGAGGCTGGGCCTGGAGAGGGCCGACACGGCCCGTGAGGCGGCCGATGTCGTCACCGGCCTCCTGAGGCTCTACGGGCAGGGCGGCCCGTGCGGCTACCGGGACAAGAAGTTCGCCTATATGAACTCGTTCCTCATCATGGACCGCACCGAGATCGTGGTGCTGGAGACCGTGGGGCGGGATTATGCCTTGAAGTATTGCCAGGACTTTGCCGCCATATCCAACGGGATCACCATCGGTCGTGACTGGAGGAAATCGAACCTTCCCTGGGGCACGGATTTTCAGGCGTTCAGCGACCCCCTCATGACCTGGTTTTCCGGCAGCCGGATGAGAAGAGCGTATGTCATGGAGCGTATCGGCTCGCCCGGGAACACCTTTGAGGCGGGCGATGCCTTTGAGATCCTGCGCGGTCACCGGGGCGGCCGGCCCTTCAAGGGCCTGAATCACGATGTGTGCATGCACGCTGCAGAGCCCTTTGTAAGAAGATCGCACACCACGGGTTCGATGGTGGTGGAGCTGGACTCCTCGTCGGGCTTCCGGATCTTTGTCACTGCGGGGTCTTCACCCTGCCTCACCGCCTTCAAGCCGGTCCTTCCCGGGAACATGCCGACAGGAATCGATCAGGGCGGGTTCCGGTACAGTGACGACTCGTACTGGTGGCGGCACGAGGCCTTCCGCATACAGGCCCAGATGCGGCTGTCAAAGGTTCAGGAGCCGCTCCTGAAGGAGATCCGGGAGCTCGAAGGCGATTACTGCCTGACCATGCCTTTCTCTGGCTGGGAGAGCCGGGACGGGACGCTCCAGTCCATGAGCCGGGAGGCGTTTTTCCGATCCTCGACCCTCGAGGCCTCGTGGCTGCAGGCCCTCAAAGGGATGGCAGAAGACCGCAGGCCCCTGCACAATGCCTTCTGGATGAAGGCGGCCCGGAAAAACGGCATTCCCCTCGAATAACCGGTGCGCCTGATGCAGGCAGCGCATCCTCACGACCCGTGAAAGCCCGTCCCTTCCGGGCGGGGTCCGGGAAGAATTCCGGAGCATCCGGCAAGCCGGCGAAGCATCAGGGGTTGCGCAAATAAAATAAGAGATTGCAATGACTGATGCATTTATATACCATATGGGATGATATTTCGCTTGCGCGGCCATGGCTCATCAGCGGCGGGAAAGGTTCCCGGCCGCGCAAGCCGTACATGCCGATGACCGGAGCGGTGCATGTCGGCAGGATGGAGCGTGAACAAAAGGAGGAGGCATGGGAAATGGATGATGTTCTCAAACGTACGGTAAACCAGGTTCGATCGCTTCCCGGGTTCCCTGCTCTCCAGGCCGGGGTGAAGCATGTGCTCTGCTCGACAGTGCTTTCGGTTCTGGGTCCGGCATTCGAGGTGGTCGGCAGGCACGTCCCGGAATTCCGGAAAGAGATAGAGTCCTGGGAGGAGGGGAGGCGGTTTTCCCTCGGGGTTTTGCCTAACGGTCCCGCCATTACCCTGGAAAAGAGGGGCAGTGCGATTCACTACCTGGGGAAGGGGCTGAAGTCGCCGCACATCACCATGTCGTTCAAGAGCTACGACTCGGCTTTGCTGGTGCTGATGAGCATCATGGGATCGCACCAGGCCTTTGCAGAAAACCGGATACTCGTCAAGGGGGATCTTGCTCAGACCATGGAGGTCAACCGGGTGGTGAACATCGTCAATGCATATCTTTTGCCCGGCATGGTAGTGAAAAAGGTGCTGAAGAGGGCGCCTCAGATGACCCTGAAGAGCTATATCAACAAGGGCAAGGTGTATGCCGGGCTCGTTCCGGCGGTTGTCAGGCACTTGATATAACATCATATACAGCCAGGAGGATCTCATGATACCCCATTACTACCAGCATTTCTGCCCGGTGAAGATACTTTCGGGCCACAACGCGCTGAGCAATATCCCGTATGAGATGGACATACTGGGCTGCAGGAGGGCCATGGTCGTCACCGACAAGGGCGTGGTGGACGCGGGCCTGATCAACCTTGTCAGAGAGGCCTTCGCCGGCTCGGACAAGGAGATCGGCTGTGTCTTCGACGAGGCCCCGCCGGATTCGAGCAACCGGCTCGTGAACAAGCTCGCCAGGCTCTTTGAAAAGGAAATGTGCGACTGCTTCCTGGCCGTGGGCGGAGGGAGCGCCCTGGACACGGCAAAGGGGGCGAACATCGTGATATCCGAAGGCACCGACGACATCCTCTCGCTCCAGGGCAACGAGATCATCAAGAAAGATCTGCTCCCCATGATCGCCGTTCCCACTACCTCGGGCACCGGCTCCGAGGTGACCAAGGTGGCGGTGATCTACAACGAGGAAAAGAACGTCAAGATGGCCTTTGTCTCCGATCGGCTCTACCCCAGGGTCGCGGTTCTCGACTCCAGGATGACCATGACCGTGCCGCCCAAGCTCACCGCGGCAACCGGCATGGACGCGCTCACCCATGCGATTGAGGCATACACCTGCCTGCAGAAGAACCCCATAGACGACGTTTTCGCCCGGGCGGCCATCGAGCTCATCCGCAAATATCTCGTGCGGGCCGTGGAGAACGGCAGGGACGAGGAGGCCCGTCTCGGTATGGCCAATGCCTCGCTGCTGGCGGGCATTGCCTTTTCCAACTCCATGGTGGGCATGGTCCATGCCATGGCCCATGCCTGCGGGGGCGTATGCCACGTCCCGCACGGGGTAGCCAACGCCATTCTCCTCCCCTACGGGCTCGAATACAATATCCCGGGCATACCCTGCTACATCGCCGAGCTGTCCGGGATGCTGGGCGGCTCCATCGAGTACCTGGAGGAAAAGGAACAGGCCATGGTCACGGTATCCCTGGTGAGAAATCTTCTAAGCAGGCTCAACCGGATCAGCGGCCTGCCCGTGAGGCTGAGTGAGGCGGGGGTCCCGGAGGATAAGCTCCCCGCCATTGCTTCTGCGACCATCAATGACGGCGCCATGGCGTTCAACCCCTTGGAGGTGAGCTATGACGAGGCCCTGGAGGTGCTGAGAAAGGCGTACTGAGAGGCATCCCGGCCCGCCCCCTTTTTTTCAGGAGGAAGCAGGCTCTCGTAAGGCCCGGGTACCGGCGGAAGCCAGAAAGGGGGCGCTCGCTCGATCCCGCGCCCGGTCTCGTAAACCCCATTCTTAAGGGAAGCAAACGCTCCCAGTGTAGCATGCTGCATGGTTTGTGAAACATTTCTGGCCGGTTGCATGAACAGGTTCGAGGGGTTATTATCTACTTGTATGGAATAGCTACGCGGACCACGGCGCGAAGCGCGGCACACAGGGCGCTTTCCATGTCCGGAGGCGAAGGATGGGGATGAGAGACAGGTACAGCATCATAGGGCCGCTCTATGATGTAGTCGCCACGATATACAGCGCAGGCCGGATAGACCGGTGCAAGCTCGCCATGCACGACCGGATCAGGCCCGACGACCGGGTGTTCTTCGCCGGGGTAGGGCAGGGGGTCGACGCCGTTGCAGCGGCCGAGCGGGGCGCCCGGGTCACGGTGGTGGATCTTTCCCGGTCCATGCTCGATCTCTTTTCCCGAAGGATATCCGGCAGGCATTTCCTCCACCCCATCGAGGCTATACACACAGATATCCTCAAGTTCGATGAACACGGAAAATTCGACATGGTGTTTGCCAACTTCTTCCTGAACGTCTTCACCCGGCCCATGGTCATGGCCGTGGTCGAGCATCTCGTCAAGCTGGCAAGGCCGGGCGGGTACGTGGTGGTGGGTGATTTCGCCCTTCCGTCGGGCAGCGCCCTCGCCAGAACCATCCAGAGTCTTTACTGGTACATAGCGGATATTTTCTTCGTGCTTACCGCCAGGAACGCCTTCCATCCCGTGTATGACTACCGGACCATGCTCAAGGGGCTGGGGCTGAAGATAGAGAGGGTAAGGTATTTCCGGCTTCTCTTCGACGACCGGTACTGCTCGATCCTCGCCCGAAAGGACTGAGCCGGGCAACCGGCGCTATGAGCCGCTTTTGAGTACCTGACAGGCGCCTTTCCCCGCTACGGAGACGAAAAGCACGGCCCGCCCCGGAAAAGGACGCAGGCCCCGCCGGTCAAGAAAAGTTCTGCTCACAAGAGTGAAAAAGATTACCCATAAAGTAAAATCCTGCCGATACGATGAATCGCTTAAGTAATTGATAATAATAACATAAATAATCTCAATAACAGTTATAGCCTGATATTAGCCTAGTAATTGTTTCGTAAATTATTCCAAATAAATTGGCACGTTTTGTGATTATCCCTTCATATGACAGAGGTTTCCCGGAATCAGGACAGAACATTCATCAATTGGAATTGCATCAGGTTTTTATGAAAGGAAGGGAGTTATGAGAAATACCGTTGCTGAGCACAAGGTAAGGTCACTCAGTAGTATTTCAGAGGCCAAGAATCAAGTCGCCATCTCGCCTATCATACTCAAGAAAATATATTCCAGCGGCAGTCTGATGAACTGTGATGAGGGTGTCGGCTTCCGCATCAAGAACCAGATCCGCGATGCCATGCTCACCGGCGTGCATCGGATTGCCATCAACGGAACAGAGATCCCCCAGCGCGATATTTTCGTGGGAAAGAACGGCTCGAAACTCAGGGCCGACATGATCGTGCCGGATAATGGGGTCTGCTTTCCTCTGGGCGAAGACATGCAGATCCACGTCTCCATCGAACCTCTTCACAAGAATCAGGAACACCGCATCAGCCTGAGCATCGGCACCGATCACTTCGGCATACTGAGCCTGGATGCAACCGACACTGTCATGGAGACCCGGGCCGGCCAGATCCGTATCCCCTGCGTGAAGGAAGCCAATTATGAAATGGATATCGTGCACAAGCGACAGGAGTTCGTGGAGAACTTTTCTGGCGTGAAACTGCATCACATCAAGCATCACTCGTTCGACCCGGCTCTCGCCAGGGGAAATATCGAGAACTTTACCGGCGTGGCCCAGATTCCCATGGGGTTTGCTGGCCCTCTGAAGGTCAACGGCGAATACGCCAAGGGCGAATTTCTCATCCCGCTGTGCACAAGCGAGGGAACCCTGGTGGCCTCCTACAACCGCGGCATGAAGATCCTCAACATGTCCGGAGGCATCTCCACCACCATCGTGGAAGATCAGATGCAGCGCGCCCCGGTGTTCGTGTTCGAGTCATCCCGGCAGGCCAGGGACTTCTCCCTGTGGCTGGACGAGCATATGGACGAGATCCGCAGCCAGGCGGAATCGGCGTCCAAGGTGGCTAGGCTTCTGGATATCGAAAAGTATCTGGCTAGCAAGTTCGTCTACCTGCGGTTCAACTATTACACCGGCGATGCGGCGGGCCAGAACATGGTGAGCATGGCTACCTTCGTCGCCTGCAGCTGGATCCTCGCCCAGCACAAGGAGATCAAGCATTTCTACATGGAGTCGAACATGGCTACCGACAAGAAATGCTCGCAGATCAACACAATGAACACCAGGGGGAAACGGGTGGTCGCGGAGTTCACCGTGCCCCGGGATATCCTGATCCATCACATGCGGGTCGACCCCGACACCCTGGTCTACCACAGCCAGGTGGCCAATCTGGGCGCCTTCATGGCCGGGTCCTCCAGCAACGGCCTGCACTGCGCCAACGCACTGGCCGCGCTGTTCATCGCAACGGGACAGGACGTGGCGAACGTGGCCGAGGCCTCCACCGGCCTGATCTATACCGAGGTCACGCCCGAGGGCGACCTATATACCTCGCTGACCCTGCCCTCGCTCATCGTGGCAACCTACGGAGGAGGGACCGGACTGCCCACGCAGAGAGAATGCCTTGAGATACTGGGATGCTATGGCCAGGGCAAGGTGAAGAAGTTCACCGAGATCGTCGCCGCGGTAGCCCTTGCCGGGGAGCTTTCCCTGGCGTCGGCGATCTCGTCGCTCGATTGGGTTACCAGCCACGAGCGGCTGGGGAAAAACCGCTGAAGCATTAAGGAAGAAGGAGGAATATCTATGGAAAGTACGGTACGGCTCTCAGCAGCTCATGCACAGGTCCTGGAAAAGCAGTGCGCACAGGCGGTTCCTCTCGACGCCCAGAAGACAAAGGCGCGGCTCAGGGAGATCGGCATCGACATGTTCAGCTTCGATGAGCGGATCGGGTACCTCAAAAATTTCGGGAACCACTGCCTGTCCTTTTCGGCCTTCCAGCCGAACATGCTTTTCTTCGATATATCAGGCATCGGCTACATCGCGTACATGAAAAAATGGGGCACCCGTTTCGTGCTGGCCGACCCTGTGTGCCACGAGAGCGATCGGGAGTTCCTGGTGGGGGAGTTTCTCAAGGACCGGACGAATACGGCATTCATCCAGATATCCGAGTCGTTCGCCAATCTTCTTCACGAAAAGTTCGGTCACTATGCGACCCAGTTCGGAATCGAGAGCATCGTCGACCTGAAGAACTGGAGCCTCAAGGGAAAGAAGAAGCAGGTCCTTCGCACCTCCATCAACAAGGCCCGGAAGGACGGCGTGCGTTTCATGGAAATGGATGGAGAAAACATCGACGACGAGCTCTCCAGGGAGTGGCTGCGTACCAGGAGGGTGAGGCGCAAGGAGGTCGTGTTCCTCATCAGGCCCAGAGGCCAGAAGTACCAGGAGGGAACGAGGAGGTTCTACGCCTTCCTGGAGGGCGAGCTGCTCGGGTTCATCCATTTCGACCCGGTCTACGAGGACGGAAGGGTTATCGCCTACGTGCCCAATATCTCGCGGTTCTCGCCGAAGTTCAAACAGGGGATCTTCTATCCTCTCATGGTCCACGCCATGGAAACCTTCCAGTTGGAGGGGGTGCCCTACCTCTATCTCGGCCTCTCTCCCATGGTCGCGGCGGACGAAGACATGACCTGCGAATCGGGGATCCTGAAATGGATGGTGCGATTCCTCTATAGGTACGGGAACATCCTCTACAGCTTCAAAGGCCTCCACTTCACCAAATCGAGATTCGCGGGCACCGAGGTGAAGACCTTCTGCGCCCACCGGGAGTGGCTGCCGGCAAAATCCATGCTCACGGTCTTCAGGATATCGAACATCATCTGAGCTGAACACATGATTGATATATCGGAAGGTTTTCTTTAGGGGGCTCACTCGAAAGCGGCCACCCGGGCAAACTTAAGGACGGGCCAGCCATATGCAAGCGCTGCGCGCCGGAGTCTCATGTCCGGGTTGGTGGCCACCGGATGCCCGACTGTCTTCATGAGCGGAATGTCGAAGAACGAGTCTGTGTAGAAATAGCTCTGGGAAAGGTCGATGCCGGTGAGCCCGGCCCAGCGGAGCGCATACACCCTCTTGCCCTCACCATAGCACAGAGGCTTCACCAGTCTGCCCGTGAGGATGCCGTCTCTGGCCTCCACCTCGGTGCAGATAACGTCGGTTATGTCCAGGATGTCGGCGAGAGGCTTTACAAAGAAAGGGGGCGAGTTGGAAATCACCGCCACCCGGTGCCCTCTGTCCCTGTGGCTCAGAATGAGGTCTGCCGCCTCCCGGTAGATGGTCTTTTTCATCACTGCCTCGAACCAGAGTGAGCAGAAGTGATTCATATCGTTCAGCGAGGTGCCCGAGAGCATTGCCATGTTCTTTTCGTACCATTGCTCGATATCGAGCAGAGACAGCCGGTACAGAATGATCTTGAAAACGCTCATCACCAGATGGCTTGCAGGAACCAGCCCCTGCTCTCTGGCGAATTTCACGGACGAAAGCCCCGAGTTTGCCCAGGTAATGGTGTGATCCATATCGAAAAACGCCGCTATAACGCCCATATGGAATGGTGTATCAGAGCAGGGCGACCATGACAACCAGTCTTATTCACCGACACAGGCCCCCTGCGCTGGATTCGCCCCCGAACGTGCCGGATCGACCATATCGAGCTTCCTCCGCGGCCGGAGCACATGTTTTTGGAACACGTGCTTATGGTTTTCCTCCACGCAGCCGGGAACATTCTCAGTCTTTGACATCACCCTGTATTCAAAGTATTGTATGAGGGTCGGAAAAAAGGTATACCGCATCAGCGAGGAAGAGATGCAGGACTTCCGGATGTCCCTTGAATCCTCCTTCTAAAGTCCGCTTTTTAAGGGCTTAGATGGAAGGATCACATTCCCCGCCGCTTGCGGCTTCAACTGGGTTGAAGGGCTTGCCCTTAAGGTTCATGCCATTGATATGCTGCTGAACGATATGAGTTGAGAGGACGATGAGCGTGAAAAGGCCCACATGGGATGAGTACTTCATGATTCTCGCCAAGCTCACGGCTTCCCGTTCCACCTGCCTGTCGCGCCCGGCAGGCGCCGTGATCGTCAAGGACCGGCAGATTCTTGCCAGCGGCTACAACGGGTCTCTGCCCGGAGAGGCGCACTGCATGGACGAGGGGCAGTGCTTCAGGCGCTCGCTCAAGTGGCCCGAGGCGATGAAGTACGACATGTGCAGGTCGGCCCATGCAGAGGCCAACGCCGTGGCGCTGGCCGCAAAGAAGGGGGTCTCCCTGGAGGGAGCGGGCATCTACTGCACCCTGGAGCCGTGCATCACCTGCGCAAAGCTCATCGTCATGTCGGGCATCACCCGGGTGATCTACGAGCATCCCTACGACTCTCCCATCCCCGAGCGGGACCGATACTGGAAATCAGTCCTCGCATCCGGCAGCATCCATGTGGAAAAGCTCGTGATCGGTGACGAGACGGTGCGGTATGCCCTGAGTTTTCTCAAACCAGACACGTCAAAGAGGAGGTTATAAGGCATGGTATTCGGGGCAGACAGGATAGTGAGTATGATCAGGAGCGGAGTGGAGGTGGAGGACGCGGCTTCCGGGCAGATCACCACCAGGCCCCTCATCGAGCATATCGGTAGCGATCAGATCGAGCAGATCGAGGGGACCACGGCGGACTTAAGGCTCGGCGCAATCTACCGTCTTGTGGGCGGGGCCAGTCTCATGAGAGACAAGAGGATCACGCCACGGATCGAGAAGGTCATGGATATCGAAGAAACCCCTGACGGCGTCTATCTCGTTTCGGGCGGGGAATATCTGCTGTTCCAGACCATCGAGCAGGTGAACATGCCCAGGGACGTGTTCGCCTACATCAGGCCCCGCACCACGCTCATCCGGTCGGGGATCCCGCTGGAGACCGCCTTCATCTCCCCCAACTATCAGGGGAGGCTCACCGTGGGGATGAAGCACCAGGGGCCGGGCGGCGTGGAGATCCAGATGGGATTCAGGATCCTGTGCATTGCGTTCTATCCCATTGACGGGCGTGCGGTTCCCTATCGCGGGGTATGGCAGGGAGACCGGGTATCGACTAACGGAGAAGAGGAGAGACCGTTTTGAAGTATTTCGCAGACGAATACCGTCACATCGAGCGCTGGAAAGGGCTCAGGAAGGATCTGTTCAGAAACGAAGAGCCGGCCGTCAAGCTCATCGGCATGACCACCCCCACCGAAGAGATGCTGTCCCAGGGGGTCACCGCCGAGACGCTGCCCGCGTACACCGCGCGCCAGAGCCACGAGTCGGCCGGCACGCACGAGGATGATCTGCGGCTGAACAAAAAGCTCATTTCCTGGGAGCATCTCACCTGCCTGGAGGCCGTCCAGTTCGTGTACTATGTGACCGGGGTTTCCAAGTCCCTGGCGGGCCAGTGGACCCGGCACCGGATCGGCATCGGATGGACCTTCCGATCCACCCGGTACGTCAAGGCCAGCAAAAACATGTTCATCTACCCGGCTCTGGAGTACCTGGACTCCGAGGACACGGTGAAAGCCGCCTACCGGGCTTACGAGCGGGAGCACCGGCATGCCATGGAGGTGTATGACGAGCTGAAGGGGCTGGGTATCAGGAACCAGGAGCTCAGGCGCCTCATGCCCGTGGGATGGTCCACGGCCGCATATGTGTACGTCAACGCCCGCTCCCTGAGGCATTTCTTCGAGCTCAGGCTCGACAAGTCCGCGGAGTGGGAGATCCGCAGGCTTGCCTACCTGATGTTCAATGACGTCATGAAAACGGCCCCGACCCTGTTCGAAGACCTGATCGAGTGACATGCGTCAGCCTGAAACAAAGGGCGATGAATCCCCGAAGGGGAAGGTGCATCAAAAAGAGAATGGCACCTGAGGAAAAGGATTTTATCAGCGCTGGTTCCCCTGAAGAGGTGGGCGGGGCCGGAGACTATGCGGCTCGTGAGACGGTGATTGCCGGTGAAGACGCTCTGCCGGGCGAGACCGGCATCATCCGGCGGCAGGAAGACGAGACCCTGGACTCGCTCGCATGCAGCGGCCTGTATGTGTTGCAGAAGAAGCAGGGATACCGGTACTCGCTGGACGCCTACCTGCTTTCCGCCTTTGTCGACGAGGCCCCGGGCAGTGAGGTGGTCGATGTCGGATCGGGATCCGGCGTTCTGTCCATCCTGCTCGCTGCTGTCAAAGACCACCGCGTGACCGGAGTGGAGGTCCAGCACGACATGGCGGAGATGTCGCAGCGCTCGGTCGAGCTCGCAGGGCTTCAAGACAGGGTGAGGATCGTGCATGCGGACGTCAGGGAATACCGGGGACAGCGGTTCGATGCCGTGGTGACCAACCCTCCGTACCGCCCCCTGAGCACGGGAAGAATCAGCCGCGACCAGGGCAGGGCAATGGCCCGCCATGAAATCTCCCTGGACCTCGAGACGCTTCTGGCGTGTTCATATGAGCTGCTCAAGCCGGGAGGACGGTTCTACCTGGTCTATCCGGCATGGAGACTGCCCGATCTGATCGTCACCATGCGGGCCGGCAGGATCGAGCCCAAGAGGGCAAAGTTCGTTCATTCCACGCCCTCTTCGAGTGCGGAAATCGTTCTGGTGTCCGGACTCAAGGATGGTGGCAAGGAGCTGAAGGTGTGCAGTCCCTTTTTCGTGTTTGCCCGGCAGGGTGTCTATACAAAGGAAATGGAGAGTGTTTTCAGAGCCCTTAAGCTCCCAAAAAGCCATTGACCTATAACCCGTTTACGTGGTGAAATGAAGCATACTGACCCGAAGACAGAAAGGAAACATTCATGAAGGTTGAGATTTCAGACGTGGGCAGCACCAGGAAAGAGATGAAAGTTGTGGTTCCCAGGCAAGAGGTGGACGCGGTTACGGGCGACATCTACCGGGACATCTCTCAGAAAGTGGCCATCAGAGGTTTCCGGAAGGGCAAGGCCCCCCGGCACATCATCAAGATGTACTACTCCGACTACATCCAGAGCGAGCTTTCCAAGAAGCTGGTTCAGGAAAAGTTCGAGCAGGCTGCCAAGGAGCAGGATCTCTTCGTTGTCTCCATGCCTGATATCTCCAACGAGCCCCCGAAGGAAAACGAGGATTTCACCTTCACGGCACAGTTCGATGTGAAGCCCGCGGTGAAGCTCCGGAAATATGCCGGTTTTTCGCTTCGAAAGATCAGGGCCGAGGTCGATGAGGAGAGTATCCAGGACGTGCTCTCCAGGCTCCAGGATACCTATGCCTCCGTCAACGATGTCACCGACCCCGAGTACCGGGTGCAGGAAAAGGACTACGCCATCGTGGACGTCACCTCTGAAGAGCGGCCCAATCTCAACCGTTTCAAGATGACGGTGGAGGCGGGCGTCAGAAGCGCTCTCCCCGGCCTGGAGAAGGCGGTTGTGGGCATGAAGGCGGGCGAGGAAAAGAAGGTGACCATCGATTTTCCCGAGGACCATTTCCTCGAAGAGATGAGGGGCGCGAGCGCCGAGGTCGATCTCAAGGTCGATTCCATCAAGAACCGGGAGCTCCCGGCGATCGATGACGAGCTGGCCAGAAAGGCGCGCCCGGGCGTGGAGAGCATCGACGAGCTCAAGGAGGTCATTCGCAAGGATCTTCAAGAACGCCTCGAAGCCGACTCCAGAAATGACCTGGAGCATCAGATCAGAGACCTGCTCGTCAAGGAGAATCCTTTCGACGTGCCGGAGTCCATGGTGCGGTTCCAGGCCGCCATGATGATCAGGGGCATGTCCGAGAGGCTGTCTTCCCAGGGGTTCAAGATGGAGGACATCTATCCGGACACCGAGAGTCTCAGGGACGAGACCCTGGCCTCGGCGGATAACATGGTCAGGACCTCTCTCCTGCTCGAGGCGATTGCGAAAGAGCTGGGCATCGAGTCTGCGGACGAAGAGGTCCAGCAGGAAATCGAGAAGCTTGCCGAACGCTACGGCATGGCTCCGGAAATGATCAGGAAGGGCATGGAAGAGCGGGGAGGCCTGGAAGAGATCAAGTTTGGTATTGTCGAGAAGAAGGTGTATAATCATATTATAGACAATTCGCAGGTTGAGGAATTCGGCCAGATCGAGGAGAAGAGTGATGACACTAGTGCCGATCGTAGTTGAGCAGACGAATCGGGGAGAAAGGTCGTACGACATCTACTCCCGGCTGCTCAAGGACCGGATCATCATGTTGAGCAGCGACATTCACGACGATATAGCCAATCTCCTGGTGGCCCAGTTTCTTTTCCTGGAATCAGAGGATCCTGACAAGGACATCTATTTCTACATCAACTCCCCGGGCGGATCGGTCACTGCAGGTATGGCGGTATACGATACCATGCAGTACATCAGACCCAATGTGAGCACCATATGTGTCGGACAGGCCGCCTCCATGGCTGCAATACTCCTGGCGGCAGGAACCGAAGGCATGAGATATGCCCTTCCTCATTCCCGCATCATGATCCACCAGCCCCTTGGCGGTGTCCAGGGCCAGGTGACCGACGTGAGCATCCAGGCCAAGGAGATGCTGCGGATGAAGGAAGAGCTCAACAAGATTTTATCCCAGCATACCAAGCAGCCGATAGAAAAGATTGCCAAGGACACGGACAGGGACTTTTTCATGACTGCAAACGATGCGGTAACATATGGTATAACAGACCATGTGATTTTCAAGAGACCCTCCAAAGAGAAGCAAGAGGAGAGCATCAATGCCGAAGATAAATGACCACTACCGGCCTGGATTGCGCTGCTCCTTCTGTGGCAAGTCACAGGAAGAGGTGAGAAAGCTCATTGCAGGGCCCGATGTCTACATCTGTGATGAATGCATCGCCCTGTGCAACGAGATACTCGCCGAGGAAGAAGGCGAGTACAGGCACTTCAGTGCGTCTTCAAGCATACCGAAGCCATCTGAGATAAAGGAAATACTGGACGAATACGTCATCGGTCAGGAGTATGCCAAGAGGATCCTTTCCGTTGCAGTCCACAACCACTACAAGCGCATCGAGTCCAACCAGAACGTCAGCGGCGTGGAGATCAACAAGAGCAATATCGTGCTCATCGGCCCGACCGGCTCGGGCAAGACGCTGCTTGCGCAGACGCTGGCCAAGATACTCGACGTCCCGTTCACCATCGCCGACGCCACCACGCTCACCGAGGCGGGATATGTGGGCGAAGACGTGGAGAACATCATCGTCAACCTCCTGCAGAACGCGGATTACGATGTGGAGCGCACGCAGAAGGGGATCGTCTACATCGACGAGATCGACAAGATCGCCTCGCGCGGCGACAATCCCTCCATCACCCGCGACGTTTCCGGTGAAGGCGTTCAGCAGGCGCTGCTGAAGCTCATCGAGGGGACCGTTGCATCCATTCCTCCCAAGGGAGGGCGGAAGCATCCCCAGCAGGAGTTCATCCAGATCGACACCACGAACATCCTCTTCATCTGCGGCGGCGCGTTTGTCGGCCTGGACAAGATTATCTCCCAGCGCCTCGACAAGAAGACCATCGGTTTCGTGGCCGAGATCAAGAGCAAGAAGGAAAGGGACATCGGCGAGATACTCAGAAACGTGCAGCCCGAAGACCTGATCAAGTTCGGGCTGATCCCAGAGTTCGTGGGCAGGATTCCCATCGTGTCGACACTGACCGAGCTGGACGTAGATGCGCTCATCGCCATCCTCAACGAGCCCAAGAACGCTCTGGTGAAACAGTACCAGGCCCTGCTGAAGATGGAAGGCGTGGACTTAAGCTTCAGCAAGGACGCACTGAAGGCCATCGCCGAGGAGGCCATGAAGCGCAAGTCCGGGGCGCGGGGACTGAGGTCCATCATGGAGAACGTCATGCTCGACATCATGTACGAGATCCCCGACATGGACGGCGTCAAGGAGTGCATCATCGGTCACGATGTCATCCTGAACGGAAAGGCCCCGATGATCGTCTATGAGAGGAAAACCTCTCAGGCATAGACTATGAGAGCTGCTGTTTCAGAAAATGTGTACCCGCTTCTGGTACTCAGCGATATCGTAGTATTCCCCCACACGATCATTCCGCTTCTCATCGAGAATGAGAAGACGGCTGTCTGGGTGAGCGCGAGCTTTGAGGCCAAGGAAGACATCCTCGTGTGCTGCAGGAAGCGTCCTGAGACACCTGTCGCATCAGAGCAGGATATCCACCGGACAGGCGTGAGGGCTCACATACTCCAGCTCATCCAGTTGCCCGACGGCACCCTGAAGGTGTTCATCGAGGGCAAGTCGCGTCAGCTCATCACCCGAATCTTTCAGCACGATGACATGCTTCTGGCAGAGGCCGAGCCCGTGGACGACGTGGTCCTGGAAGAACGGAGGGCGGAAGCCCTGAGACGTCTCCTCGTAGAGACCTTCCAGGAGTATTGCGAATCCTACAGCATCGACATCCACCCCGACATGATCGCCAAGATACAGTCCCAGGAAGACCCAGGATTCGTATCAGACATCATTGTGTCCTATATGGATCTCAAGACGTACATCAAGCAGGAGATCCTCGAAGAGAAAAACATCGATTCGCGTCTGAGCAGAATCTACGATCATATTCAGGGAGAGCTCGACATTGCCAGGATCCAGACAAGCGTCAAAGAACAGGTGAGACAGCGGAACAAGGCATCGCGCAAGAATCTGCAGCAGGAACAGGCGCAGAAGATGGCAATCGAATCAATGGACGACGAGGTGGCTTCCCTGGAGAGGCAGCTCCGCTGCAAGGATATGCCGCAACATGCCAGAGAGAAGGCCATGGGCGAGATCAAGCGGCTGCGCATGATGCCGCCCATGAGCGCCGAGGGAACGGTCATCAGGAACTACGTGGACTGGTTCATCGCCATGCCGTGGAATGAGATGTCCGAAGACAAGACAGACATCCTCATGGCGGAAGAGATCCTGAACCAGGACCATTTCGGGCTCGACAAGGTCAAGGACCGTATCCTTGAGTATCTGGCGGTCCAGCAGCTCGTGGGCTCCATGAAAGGTCCTATTTTGTGTCTGGTGGGCCCTCCGGGCGTGGGCAAGACCTCGCTGGGCAAGTCAATCGCACGGGCCACCGGCAGGAAGTTCATCAGGGTCTCTCTGGGAGGGGTCCGGGACGAGGCCGAGATCAAGGGCCACAGGCGTACCTACATCGGCGCCATGCCGGGCAAGATCGTGCAGGGGCTCAGGCAGGCGGGCACGTCCAACCCGGTCTTTCTCCTGGACGAGGTCGATAAGATGAGCGTGGATTTCCGGGGAGATCCCTCGGCATCGCTGCTCGAGGTCCTGGACCCTGAGCAGAACGCCACCTTCTGCGATCATTACATGGACATCGAGTATGACGTGTCCAAGGTCATGTTCATCACCACGGCCAATACCTCTTATTCCATACCAGCTCCCCTGATGGACCGGATGGAGGTCATCCGGATCGAAGGGTACACGTCTCATGAAAAGCATCAGATCGCCCGGGACTTCTTGATACCCAAGCAGGTCCGGCTTCACGGGCTCGAAGGCAAGAAGGTCGCCTTCACGAAGAAGGCCATTGACACCATTATTCACGAGTATACCCGCGAAGCAGGGGTGAGAAACCTGGAAAAGGAGATCTCGTCGATCTTGAGGAAGGTGGTCAAGGAGATCGTCTCGCAGAGGAGCGCCAGGAGAAGCCAGATCACCCCGAGCAGGGTGTATGAGCACCTGGGCGTCCCCCGCTACCGGCGCTCGGGCAGACGCGAAAGCGATTATGTGGGGCTGGTGAACGGCTTGGCCTGGACCGAGGTCGGAGGGACTTTGCTCACGGTCGAGACCACCGTGATGCCCGGAAAGGGAAAGCTCCTGCTCACCGGCAAGCTTGGCGAGGTCATGCAGGAATCGGCCCAGGCAGGCATGAGCTATGTCCGGTCCCGGGCAAGCGATTTCGGGCTCGATGCGGATTTCTATGACAAGATAGACATCCATGTCCATGTACCCGAAGGGGCTGTGCCCAAAGACGGTCCTTCAGCAGGTATCACCATGGCCGCGTCCATCGTGTCCGCGTTGACCAAGCGCTCGGCCAGGGCAAAGGTGGCCATGACCGGAGAGCTGACCCTGGGAGGGCGCATCCTGCCCGTGGGCGGAGTCAAGGAGAAGCTCCTGGCCGCGAAAGAGGCTGGGATGAAAGAGGTCCTGATACCGCTCGAGAACGAGAAGGATCTCAAGGATACCCCCAGAGAAATTCTGAAAGGTCTCGACGTTCATATGGTTGAGCATATGGACGAGATAATCGCTTATGTCCTCAATTGAGCTATTGACAGCCCTTATAAATGCTGATACTTTCAGACCCACGTTTGGGCATGGGAGAAACTAATCATTTACAGGAGGTATGCTTTGACGAAGACAGAATTGATATCAGTTGTGGCAAACAAGGCTGGGATACCAAAGGCAGCAGCAGAGAAGGCTATCAACGCCACTACCGGCGCCATCCAGGACGCTCTGAAAAAGGGCGACAAGGTAACCCTGGTGGGCTTCGGGACCTTTGACGTGGCCAAGAGGGCTGAGAGAACCGGCGTAAATCCCAGGACGAGGGCAACCATTAAGATTAAGGCCTCCAAGGCTCCTCGCTTCAGACCCGGAAAGGCCTTTAAGGAAATCGTCAACAAGTAGCACTGATCGAAAGGATGCTCAGGGCGGGTAGCTCAGTTGGGAGAGCGTCGGCCTTACAAGCCGAAGGTCACAGGTTCAATCCCTGTTCCGCCTACCATTCGATGAGATAAGTAAGGGGGCGTAGTTAAGATCGGTTATAACGCCGGCCTGTCACGCCGGAGGTCGCGAGTTCAAGTCTCGTCGCTCCCGCCAATATTTATGTCTATACCTCATGACCATGGGGTATAGACTATTTTCTTTTTTGGTCATGGCATAATTCCGGCATACAGCTTACGCCCCTCGTCAACCCGACATTATCGCTCATGATAAAAATCTCTCTCGTGGTGCGAGCAGTCTATGGTAAGACAGTGTTCCGGGATAAGATGATGAATCTATCCGTGGCTCAAGGGAAGAGGGCCATCCCCCGGCAGGGCGCGGGAACCGGACATCCATGAGGCATGAGCGCAAGCAAGCGCCGGAGGAGTTGCCGGCTTTAGATGCAAGAAAGGCATGAATGAAGAAGAAATGCATAGTCCTCTATTCAGGAGGACTCGACAGCATACTGGCAGTGAAACTCATGCAGGAACAGTCCGTCGATGTCGTCGCGGTCTACTTCTGCACCCCGTTTTTCGGTGCGGACGTGCTGTTCGATCCGGAAAAGCATGGGGAGTATCACTGGAAGACCTATGGGATTCGCATCACCCCATATGATTTTACCGAGGATATCATCGATGCGGTAAGCGGCCCGGAACATGGATTCGGCAAGCACCTGAACCCCTGCATCGACTGTAAGATCCGGATGCTCAAGAGGGCGCGGCTCATGCTCGAAGAAACGGACGCCTCGTTCGTGGTGACTGGAGAGGTCCTCGGGCAGCGGCCCATGTCCCAGCGCAGAGACGCCATGAATCTCATCGAAAAGAAATCCGGGCTCAAGGACATTCTTCTCAGGCCGCTCTGCGCAAAGCACCTCCCGCCCAGCCTGCCGGAGCGGTCGAATATCATCGACCGCGGGCAACTGCTCGATGCAGCCGGCAGGGGAAGGAAGATCCAGATCGAACTTGCCCTGAAATACGGCATCGAACCAAGCACCATACCAAACCCGGCAGGCGGGTGCCTGCTCACTGACGAACAGATCTCCCGCAAGATCCGATCGACCTTTGAGAGATTCAGGCCGGGAAAACCTGCGCGGGCGGATATCGTGCTCGATACCGCGGGCAGAAAGTTCATGCTCGATGAAAACACTGTCCTGGTGATCTCACGCAGTGAAGATGAGAACCGGTTTCTGGCCTCCCAGGTGTGGCCGGGAAACGTGTTTCTCAAAATAGCGGATGTTCCGGGGCCTCTGGGTATTATACGAGGAGCCCTATCCGAAGAAAACCTCCGCAGAGCTGCGGCCCTTTGCCTGAGATACGGCAAGGGACGGGGCACGGATGGTCGCATGGCGGTGTACGGCCCGGATCCACAGGCCATGACCGCAACCATTGACGCGCCCGTGGCAAAAGAGGATTTCTGCAAGCGGTTCCAGATTGACTTGAGCAAGTGATGTTCGATATAAGTCCACCACTATGGATTACTTCTTGAGCGTACTGGGAATGGTCTTTGTGATCGAGGCCCTCCCCTATATAGCTTTTCCTTCAAAGGTGAAGGAATTTGCCCGGTATCTGGAGACCGTTCCAGACAGGACCCTGCAGGTTATCGGAGTCATCGTGGCGTTTGCGGGGTTGGCCGTGGTCTATCTCGGAAGGCGCCTGGGCGGGATGTGAAGGCAGCAGTGAGAACGGACCGGTATTGTTACGATCTCCCCAGAGAGCTCATCGCGCAGTATCCCCTTGAGAGAGGCAGAGACAGGCTCCTCGTCGCACGCAGAAAATCACGCAGAATAGAACACCAGAGATTCGAAGACCTTGGAGACTACTTGACCCCGGAAGATCTCCTGGTTTTCAATGATACCCGGGTCATCCCCGCACGGCTGATGGGAAGGAAAAAAACCGGCGGCAAGGTAGAGGTGCTCCTGGTGAAACCGGCGGATCAGACGAGGTGGACCTGTCTCCTCAGGGCATCGAAGTCCTTCCGGGCCGGCACGGAGATCTTCTTTGAGAACGGCCTGAGAGCGATTGTCGAGGGCCGTGAAGAGGCGTTCTTCAGGGTGAGCTTTTCAGACCCCGGAAAGGTTCTCGAAGCGGGCCGGATTCCGCTCCCGCCGTATATCGAGAGGGAACCAGAGGCCATCGATGTACAGCGGTACCAGACCGTGTATGCGCGGGAAGAGGGGTCTGTGGCTGCGCCCACGGCAGGGCTTCACTTCACGCCGGAGATCATGGAGGGCCTCCGGACCCAGGGGGTAGAGACCGCATTTATCACCCTGCATGTGGGACCGGGGACCTTTGTGCCCGTGAAAACGCAAGAGGTGAAGGATCACCGGATGCATGCCGAGGAATTTGCAGTGTCGGAGCAGGCCGCATCGGCCGTCAACAACGCAATGGCACGGGGCAAAAGGGTAGTGGCCGTGGGAACCACCACCACCAGGGTGTTGGAACATCTCATGGCTGTCCGCGGAGAGATCGTAGCCGGTACCGGCTCGGCCGATCTGTTCATATATGAAGGGTTCCGGTTCAGGTGCGTCAGTGCCCTGCTGACCAATTTTCACCTTCCCTGCTCAACCCTGCTCATGCTCGTGGCCGCATTCGGCGGCCATAATTTCATCATGGACGCCTACCGGGACGCAGTAGAGAAGGGATATCGTTTTTTCAGCTATGGCGATGCAATGTTCATCATTTAAATTCGACATCCATGCAACCGAGGGTGAGGCCCGAAAGGGTGAGTTCCAGACCGGGCACGGCGCGGTGCAGACACCTGTCTTCATGCCGGTGGGTACGCAGGCGACCGTAAAGGCGGCAAGCCCGGAGGTTCTTAAGAGCCTCGGCGCTCAGATCATTCTCTCCAACACCTATCACCTCCATATAAGACCCGGAGAAAAGCTCATTGCATCACTGGGAGGCCTTCATTCATTCATGGGTTGGGACCGGCCGATCCTTACCGACAGCGGGGGATACCAGGCCTTCAGCCTGGCTGAGCTCGTGAAGATAAGCGATGAGGGCCTGGCGTTTTCCTCCCATTTGGACGGCTCCCGCCGTTTCCTGAGCCCCGAGAAGGCCCTGGAAATCCAGGAGGACCTGGGCACGGACATCATGATGTGCCTTGATGAATGCGTGGCCTATCCGAGCACTCGCGAGTATGTGGAGGCATCGGTAAAGAGAACGACCCTGTGGGCGCAGAGGTCCCTGGCTGCCAGGCGGAGCAGCTCGGCCCTCTTCGGCATCGTCCAGGGCGGCGTGTACCCTGATCTGAGGGCCAGGAGCGCCCGGGAGATCACTGCCGAGCCGTTCGACGGGGTGGCTGTGGGCGGGCTGTCGGTAGGAGAAGGGCACGGCCTCATGATGGATATCTTGGATGTGACCATGCCATGCCTTCCTGCAGCCAAGCCGAGATACCTCATGGGGGTGGGCACGCCCAAAGATATCGTCGAGGCGGTCGCGCGTGGCGTCGACATGTTCGACTGCGTACTCCCTACGAGAAATGCACGCAATGGCATGCTCTTTACCCGCCAGGGAAACATCTCTGTCAAGCAGGCGCGCTATCGGGAAGATCCCAACCCTCCGGATGAGCAATGCGAATGCTACACGTGCAGAAACTTTTCCCTCGCATACCTGAGGCACCTCTATGTGTCCCGGGAGATCCTGGGGTCAATCCTGAACACCATTCATAATTTATATTTCTATCTTGAATTAATGTCTGATATACGGCATGCCATAAGTGAGAAAAGATTTGATAATTTAAGGAAGCAAATAAAGGAGATATATGATGACTAGTCTGGCCTACGCCGCAAATGGCTCCGGAGGCGACGCCATGGGAATACTCATGAGTCTTGCCCCGCTCATCCTGATCTTTGTCGTATTCTACTTCCTCTTGATCATGCCTCAGCAAAAAAAGGCGAAGCAGCACCGACAGATGCTCGAGAGCATCATCAAAGGTGACGAGGTGATCACCAGCGGCGGCATTCACGGAAAGGTGGTGGGGATCGCTGATCAGGTGCTCACACTCGATGTGGGGGAGAAGGTGAAGATCAGGGTCTCCCGTGAGTTCATCGCGCAGAAGAAAGGCACTGAACAGCCGCAGACGAAAAGCTGAGTTCGGGGGTTTTTGATGGATAGATTCAAGTTGAAGGGGCTGCTGATACTGGCGGTTCTCATTGTGGGAATCCTGTTTGCAGCACCATCTTTTTTCGGGAGCAAGGGGGTGCCCCAAGGCTGGATAGGCCCCAAGGAAAAGATCAAGCTCGGTCTGGACCTGCAGGGGGGAATGCATCTGGTCCTCAGGGTGGTGGCGGACAAGGCAGTGGAAAGCAGGATGAACAGCACAGCATCTGATCTGAAAGCGCAGATGGTCAAGCAGCGGATTCATTACAGCAGTGCGGACTCGGATTCTCCGGAAACCCTTCGGATCGTTTTACGGGTGCCTGATGACTACGGCAAGCTTGCCGACCTCATCAGAGGCGGGTATCCCTATCTGCAGGAGGCCGACAGGTCATCCAAGGACGGCACCATGACCGTGAAATACCGTATATCCGACCGGGAGGCCGCGGCTATCCGGAGCCAGGCGGTTGAACAGGCCCTGGAGACGGTCAGGAACCGGATCGACCAGTTCGGGGTGAGCGAGCCCTCCATCATCCCCCAAGGCGGTGAGCGCATCGTGTTGCAGCTTCCGGGCGTGACCGATCCGGAACGGGCAAAAAGCCTTCTGAAAAATACCGCAATTCTCGAATTCAAGCTGGTGGACGAAGAGCACTCTGTCCAAGATGCGTTGCGCGGGAACGTGCCTTCAGGCAGTTACATCGCCTACATGAAGGACGGCAGCCAGCCCATCCTCCTTCAGCAAAGGGCGGTTATGACTGGAGATCTCCTGGATGACGCCCGCATGAGGATCCAGTCCACATACCACGAGCCCTATGTGGAGATATCCTTCAGCCGGGAGGGTGGAAGGATATTCGAACGGGTAACCAGCGAGAATACCGGCAAGCGCCTGGCTATTCTCCTCGACGGCAAGGTGTACTCGGCCCCAGTGATCAGGGAGGCTATTTCGGGCGGAAGCGCGATCATCGAGGGAAGGTTCACCGACGAGGAGGCGAGCGACCTGGCCATTATTCTCCGGGCAGGCTCACTGCCTGCGCCCGTGGAGATCCTCGAAGAACGGACCGTGGGCCCGTCTTTGGGGCAGGACTCCATCAATCAGGGTGTTGTCGCCATGATCATAGGAGGCCTGGTGGTCATTGCCTTCATGGTGGTTTACTATAAGTTCTCCGGCCTGATTGCCGATCTCGCCCTGATCATGAACGTCGTTCTCATCATGGGGGCGCTCGCCGTACTCGGTGCGACCCTGACCCTGCCCGGACTGGCCGGCATTGTGCTCACCATCGGCATGGCCGTGGACGCGAACGTGCTCGTCTACGAGCGCATCAAGGAGGAGATCAGACTGGGGAGGACTGCGAAGATGGCTGTAGACGCGGGATATAAGAATGCCCTGCCAACGATTCTGGACGCCAATATCACGACCCTTATCGCCGCCATCGTGCTGTTCCAGTTCGGAACGGGCCCTATACAGGGATTCGCGGTAACGCTCTCCATCGGTATCGTTGCCTCGTTGTTCACTGCCCTGGTTCTGTGCCGGTGGATCCAGGAATGGCTGGTGAACTATCAGAAGATCGAACGGGTCAGCATTTAGGAGGCGACCATGGAATTGATACGACCAGGAACCCATATAGATTTCATGAAGTACCGGAAGGCGGCCTTCACCCTTTCGGCCGCGCTCATTGTCATCAGCATCGTTGCCCTGTTTGTTCGAGGCCTGAACTACGGGATCGATTTCACCGGCGGCAACGAGATCCAGGTGGCCTTCTCCAAGACGGTCAAGACCGATGAGGTGAGGTCCGCTATCGGGCCCGTCGGGCTCGCCGATGTCGTGATCCAGAGCATCGGAGAGGACGGGGACAACGAGTTTCTCATCCGGACCCCTGCAGAGGGCGACGCTGGAGACAAAACCGCGCAGCTGATCGAAGGCGCGCTCAATGACACATTCGGAGAAGAAACAGTGGACATTCGGCGGGTCGACGTGGTGGGCGCTGCCGTGAGCCAGGACCTGAAGCAGAAAGGGTTCCTTGCCCTGTTCTATGCAGGGATCGGCATCCTCGTCTATATCTGGTGGCGGTTCAAGTTCAGCTATTCCCTGGGTGCGGTCCTTGCCCTTGTCCACGACGTGATCGTCACGGTCGGGATATTTTCCATCACGGGCAGGGAGATATCGCTGACCGTGATTGCCGCCCTGCTGACCATCGTGGGGTATTCTCTGAACGACACCATCGTGATTTTTGACCGCATCCGGGAAAATATCAAGAAGGCAGCAGGGTCGATCGATTTTCCCTCCCTGCTGGACAGCAGCATTTCCCAGACATTGAGCCGGACCTTGATCACCTCCTCGACAACCTTTTTCGTGGTGCTGGCGCTCTTCCTGTTTGGCGGGAGCGTGATCAACAACTTTGCCTTTGCCATCATGGTAGGACTCGTCGTGGGAACCTACTCATCCATTTTTATCGCAAGCCCTCTCCTCCTGCTCTTCAGGCGGGAAAAGAACTAAAGCGCACGAGCGGGGGGGCACCATGCGCCTCCCCGCCTTTTCATCGTCTCTCCTTAACAACTCTAAAGCGGACCAGGGAGAATACGTGTCCCCGCTGAGTTTGATGTACAATATTGTAATCGAGGTTACCCTTTCGCCCGGATATCCAGGGAGTTCAAGTATTTAAGTATATGTAAATACACTTATATTCAGCTGGCACGGGTTTTGAGAACAGATCCGGCATGAAGCTGACAAAGATAATAACAACATTGGCTTTTGGTGCGTTGATGGTTATTGCGGCAAACGCTGTTTATGGGGCTACGGTGAGGGTCAGCTGGAATCCGAACAGCGAACCGGATCTTGATGGATATAAAGTATACTATGGTACGCTCAGCGGTACCTACACCCAGATTCTCGACGTGGGAGCAGTCACGAGCGCAGATGTGGCCGGACTCGGCGAAGGACGCACCTATTACTTTGCGGTGACCGCTTACGATGTTGACAGGAACGAAAGCAGCTTTTCCAACGAGGCCTTTATTCTGATTCCGGACAGTGGCGGAGATGAGCCCGGGGGAAGCTTCCCTCCTGTTGAAGATCTCGCGGATACGGACATGGACGGCATCCCTGACGCATATGAGGAGCTATGGGGAATGGACCCGTTGGACCCATTTGATTCTCTTATGGATTTCGACCGCGATGGTGTGGTGAACCTCGTGGAATACATGGCGGGTACCTCGCCGGTAGATCCTGCGGAGTATCCTTTTAGCGACAACGTGCTCAAAGACATTATCGGAGAGCTGGGAGAAACCGTGGACCTGTCGTCGATGAATCCTGGAGGTGTGTACTCCATAGTTCCGCTCACCGATGCGTTCCCGGCCCCGGCAAACAATACGATCACGCCCTCTGCCCCCGGCGCTTATCTCTACAACGTGATCGACAGTGATTCGTCTCTCGTATACCGGCTCAGGGTCTCGGTCACCGAGCAGTTGACAGTGGTAGGCGCATATGAGCCGGGTTTGATCATGGAGCTTGCCGATCAGATATTCGGGATCCGCATAGACATTCCGGCCGATGCAATCATGCGCGCCGTTCCCGTCGGCATCGGAAATGTCACGCCTGAGGCGCTCTCGGCGATTGAATACGGTGATGCACTCCTGTTCGATGTTCTTCCCTTCGGCCTGATGCTGTCCAAGCCTGCGACGATCACCGTGAACTACGATAAGGAAAACCCGGTGGTGCAGCGGTACGACAGCGCGAGCGACACCTGGATCGATGTCGAGGATGTCACGGCCGCAGATGGGTTGGTCACCATCTCCACCAATGAGCTCGGAACCTTCCGGGTGCTCTCCGGTGAGGCAGCAAGCCGCGGTGACGGAGATGTACCGGTAGACGGCGGCGGGGGTTCCGGCGGCGGGTGCTTTATCCAGACCGCAGGGTTCTGATAACCTTTTAACAAGCGAGAAACACCGGGCCCGGCCTGACTGCCCGGGAAAAGATCGGGGAGAAGCCCCGATCTTTTTTTTCAGGAGCAACGAATCCTCCTTTGCCTGCTGTCCTATACCTGTGATAATCTTCCAGTAGGAGCAAACGTAGGAAAAGACGAGGTGTAGAATGGTCAAGGTCAAAGAGCTCATGACCACGGGTGTGGTTACTGCGAGCCCTGGTGATTCCATAAGCGACGCCCTGGAAAAGATGTATGCTGGGCGGTTCCGAAGGATTCCGGTGGTGGATCAGGGCAGGCTCGCAGGCGTTATTACGGACAGGGACATCAGGCAGGCCTTGAACTCGCCCATGCTGTTCCGTGACCGGTCGTATGACGATTATATGCTGCGCGAACTCACAGTGGGCGGAAGCATGACGGCTGATCCGCTCACCATACACCCTGAGGCCGGGATCGTCGAAGCAGCGGAGATGATGGAGGGGAAGCGTATAGGAGGGTTGCCCGTAGTAGACAACGATACCCTGGTGGGAATCATCACGATCTCAGACCTCATGAATTACCTGATACGCCTGCTTCGGACAGAGCGCTTATAGGTTCATGGGCCTCATAGCTCCTGCCCGAAGGGTATTTCCAGCTCGTAGACACCGTATTCGAGATTGGTTTTCACAGGGTATCCGGACTTGGAAAATACCCTCATCATCGGGACGTTCTGTGAGAGCACATCAGCGGTAAACCCCTTGATGTTTTTTTCCTTTGCGATCCGGATGAGATACTGCAGAAGGAAGGTGCCTATCCCCCGGTCCTGCCACTCATGGTTGGTCGTGAAGGCGACCTCTGCGTAGCCGGTGTTGGGATCCCGCACATAGCGTCCCACGGCAACGATTTTTTCTTTGCTCTCCGGCTCTTCTTTGCCCACGACTACAGCGATGGCCATCTTGTCGTTGTAGTCGATGGCTGCCATGGGCATGGCGAGTTTGTGAGAGAAAGATTTGAGGTTCTGGAAAAACCGGGTGTAGATGTCCTGCTCCGGGAGGGCATAGATCAGGTCTTGGATCGCCCTCTCGTCTGTCGGCTTTACCGGCCGGAAGAAGAGCTGTGCCCCTTTCTTGTCTGTCCAGACGGTCTGGTATTCCCTGGGGTACAGGACCGAGGGCAGGATCTGATCCTTGTATACATAGCCCTGCCGCTTGGCCGCCTCCAGGAGCTCGTCCCTGAATTTGGGGTGGGCGATATTGATCAGCTCCATTGCCCGGTCCCTGATAGACTTGCCGTGGATATAGGCGGCTCCGTACTCCGTGACCACGTAGTGTATGTCGCCCCGGGTCACTGTTACCCCGCCTCCGGGCTCCAGGTAGGGCACGATCCGTGAGCGCGTGCCGTCATCCGTGGTCGAAGGCAGGGTCATGATGGACTTGCCCCTGCGGGAGAGGGAAGATCCTCGTACGAAATCCACCTGTCCCCCGATTCCGCTGTAGAACCGGAAGCCCAGGGAATCCGAGTTGACCTGACCGGTGAGATCCACGGTCAGGGCCGCGTTGATGGAGACCATCTTGTCGTTCTGCGCGATCACGTACGGATCGTTCACATACTTGCACGGCCGGAATTCGAAGAGGGGGTTGTTGTCCACATATTCATACAGGCGCCTCGTGCCCATGCAAAAGCTCGCGATGACTTTTCCGGCATGGATGGTCTTTTTTCTGCAGGTGATGACCCCGGCCTCGATCAGGTCGATGACGCCGTCTGAGAATGCCTCGGTATGTATCCCGAGATCGCGCTTGTTGATCAGACAGGACAGGACGGTGTTGGGGATCCGCCCGACTCCCATCTGGAGCGTGGATTCGTTTTCAATGAGCTCGGTGATATGCTCGCCTATGCTCCGGGTGATCTCTCCGGGGATCTTCTGAAAGAACTCCAGAAGCGGCGTGTCGTTTTCTACAAAGGCATCGATCTCGCTCACGTGGAGAAAGCTGTCTCCAAGGGTCCTGGGCATGTTGGGATTGACCTCGGCGACCACGTAATCCGCGACCTCGGCCGCGGTCTTGGTGATATCTACGGAAACGCCCAGGCTCACATAGCCGTTTTTGTCCGGCAAAGAGACCGTGATCAGCGCCACGTTGATAGGCATTCTCCCCCTCATCATGAGCAGGGGGACCTCGGAGAGAAAGATCGGGGTATAATCAGCCCTTCCTTCCTGGATGGCCTTTCTCGCGTTCCAGCCGATGAACAGGGCGTTGTGGCGGAAGCTCTCGTCGTACTTCTCATCGGTGTAATCAGTGGTGCCGACATCGAGAAAATGGATGACCTCGGTATCGGCCAGGTTCGGAGCGATATCGATGAGCGTCCTCACCAGGAGCTGCGGCTCGCCGCAGGCCGAACCGATAAAGATCCGTGTCCCCTTCTTTATCTTTGACAAGGCCTCTTTTGGCCCGGTACGCCTGCTTTCATAGGTATCTTTCCAGTTGTATATCATGCTAGGGATGAAACTATAGGCCTTTGGGCCGAGATGTCAATGGTGTCTTGATCTCTTTCAAACCTGGACCGGGCATGGGGCGGGTGTCTGAAGGGACATCGATTGTGTTGCAATAATAACCGAGGTATGTAAAAAAGTTCTTACATGAAAGCCGGCCCGATGATGGGCCGTGCTACTGATGATGAAGGCGGGAAAAGGCAGAGATGGCAGCGGTTTCGGCATGCATGATCACGTTCAACAACGCAAGGACCGTGGAAAAGGCACTGAAGAGCGTGGCGTCATGGGCCTCGGAGATCATCGTGGTGGATTCCTTCAGCGTGGACAACACCTTTGAAACAGTCAAGAAATACGCCACCACCAGCGAACAGAGACCATGGCCCGGTTTCCGCGATCAGTACAACTACTGCATCTCCAAGGCGAAAAACGACTGGGTGATTTTTCTGGATGCCGATGAGGAGATCTCCGAGGAGCTGGCTGAAGAGATCTTCAAGAGGCTGGAGTTCGATGACGGGGCATATGACGGGTATGTCGCCCATCGCAGGAACTATTATCTCGGCCGTTGGATCATGCACGGGGGGTGGGTTCCCGACAGCGAGATCAGGCTTTTCCGGAAGTCCAAAGGCGCCTTTGCAGGAGGGCTCCATGCAAACGTGCAGGTGCAGGGCAGGGTAGGGGAACTCAAGCACTTCTACTATCACTACAACTATCGCGACATCGCCGACCAGATCGACACCATGAACCGGTATTCCTTGAATGCCGCACAGGACATGCTTCGGGAGGGGAAGAGATTCTCTCTCTTTGACCTGCTACTGAGGCCCCCGGCACGCTTTGTCAAGGAATACCTGCTTAAAAAGGGGTTTCTCGACGGCCTGCCGGGACTGGTAATCGCAGTCTCCACCATGTATTATGTGTTCGCCAAGTACGCCAAGCTCTGGGAGCTGGAACAGAAAAAGGAAAGAGGCTAAAAAAACGTGGTTGCCGGAGAAGTTTTTGCACGAAAGAGGGTGCTCGTGACCGGAGGGCTCGGGTTTATCGGCTCGAATCTTGCCCGGCGACTTGTCGAGTATGGAGCTGAGATCACCCTGGTGGACAGTCTGATTCCGGAATATGGCGGCAATCTTTTCAATATCTCTCCCATAGCGTCCAGGGTGAGGGTGAACTTCTCCGATGTCCGGGATGAGCATTCCATGAAATATCTCGTCCGGAATCAGGATTATCTGTTCAATCTCGCCGGCCAGACGAGCCACCTCGACTCCATGAACGACCCCTACACCGACCTCGAGATCAATACCCGGGCCCAGCTCTCTATCCTGGAGTCGTGCAGGAGAAACAACCCGGGCATCAAAATCGTGTTTGCGAGCACCCGCCAGATCTATGGGAAGCCCCGGTATCTGCCCGTGGACGAAAGCCACCCCTTAAGTCCGGTGGATGTGAACGGCATCAACAAGATGGCAGGCGAGTGGTATCACCTGGTCTACAACAATGTTTACGGGATCCGCTCGACCGTGCTGCGGCTCACGAACACCTATGGCCCCCGGATGCGGATCAAGGACGCCAGGCAGACCTTTCTCGGCATATGGATCAGGCGTGTCATCGGGGGAGAGCCCTTCCTGGTGTATGGCGACGGCCTGCAGATGCGCGACTTCAACTATGTGGATGATGTAACGGACGCACTGCTGGCAGCGGCCGCATTCGAGCGGGCGAACGGAGAGATCTACAACCTCGGCGCGGACGATCCCTTTAGCCTGAAGGACACGGCACAACTCCTGGTTGATACACTGGGCAGGGGATCGTACGAGATCGTCCCCTTTCCTGAAGAGAGAAAGACCATCGACATTGGCGACTACTACGGGAGCCATGACAAGATCTCGGGGCATCTCGGCTGGAAACCCCGCATTGCGCTCAAGGACGGCCTGGAGAAGACCCTGGAATATTATCAGGAATATTCCAGGCACTACGTGGAGCCCTGAAACCGATGTCCCTGCGATTCATCCCTGTCGCATCGCCGCTCAAGCAGTATCAGACTCACAGGCCTGCAATCGACGAGGCCATCAGCAGGGTTCTTCTGAGCGGCAGATATATCCTCGGAGATGAGGTGGCCGGCTTCGAGAGGGAGTTGGCCCGATATCTCGGCGCGCGGCACTGCGTGACCGTGGCCAATGGAACCGAGGCCCTGGGCCTTGCCCTGCAGGCGTGCGGGATCAGGGCCGGGGATGAGGTCGTCACGGTATCCCATACCGCGGTAGCCACTGTGGCCGCTATCGAGCTTATTGGCGCAGTGCCCGTGTTCGTCGATATCGACCCGGTGAGCCGCTGCATGGATCACGCCCTGATCAAGAGGGCCTTGAGTCCCAGGACCAGGGCCATCCTACCGGTCCATATCTATGGCCAGCCCGCGGCCATGGAGGAGATCTGCGCAGTTGCCGCAAGACACGATCTGCGTGTGGTGGAGGACTGCGCCCAGGCGTGCGGCGCCATGATCGCGGACAGGAAGGCGGGCACCTTCGGCCATGCAGCTGCCTTCAGCTTCTACCCGACCAAGAACCTCGGGGCGATCGGGGACGGGGGCGCGGTAGCCACCGATGACCCGGCAGTTTCCGAACGGGTTCGTGTCTTGAGGGAGTACGGGTGGAAAGATCGGTACATTTCGTCCGAGCAGGGGATGAACTCCCGGCTGGATGAGATTCAGGCAGCCATACTGCGGGTGAAGCTCCCGTTTCTGGATGCTGAGAACGCCAGGAGGAGGGCGATCGCAGAGCAGTTCAGCAGCGCGATCAAAGGGAACTCGCTCGTTCCCCCCCGCCCCATGTCCGGCACCGTGCATGTCATGCACCTGTACGTGGTGGAATCTCCTGAGCGTGACGCACTGCAGGCTTTTCTGAACGAGCGGGGAATCGGCACTGCCCTCCATTATCCTCGGGCCGTCCATCAGCAGGGCGCATATGTAGGAAGGATTCGCGGTTCGGAGGATCTCCCGATGACGGAGCGGTTGTACGAAACGCTCATATCCCTGCCTCTCTACCCCGAGCTTCGGGATGGCGAGGTGAAAAGGATATGCACGGCGCTGGCAGACTGGTGTTCATCCCGGTAGCTCCGGCCGGGGATGGTTTGGCCGCCCCGTGGGGGCGCCGGGGGAAAGGCGGGCAGAGAGGACATCTCCATGAATGTATCCATAGCGATTGAAAAGTTCGATCCTCACGTGGGAGGGGCGGAGCGGTACTGCTGGGATCTGGCACACTACCTTGCCGAAAAGGGGCACCGTATCGAGATCATCTGCCGCAAGGGGAGCGCACCTCTCCACGAATCTATACACCTGAGCAGAGTGCGGACCCCGGGTTTTCCCCAGTTTTTGCGGCACCTGAGCTTCGGCCTGGCCCATTTCTTCAGGATCAGAAGTCTTCCGGGTTACTGGCATTTCTGCGTGGGCAACACCTTTGCCATGGATTTTTACCAGCCGCATGGAGGGGTTCACCAGGCATGGTTCCTCCGCGAGACAGCAATGCTTAGAGAGCCGTTCAGGACCATGAATCGCTGCCTGATGCGCCTGAGCCCCAAGGACGTGGTCCAGAGGGCCATGGAGCGATGGACCTTCTCGGTCTCGAAGCCCCAGGTGATCGCTATCTCGCAGATGGTCTCATCCGACATCACCCGGTTCTTCTCCTATGATCAGGATCGGGTGCACCTTATTCCCAATGGGGTGGACATAAGGAAATACCATCCCAGAAACAGGGAGCACCGGGAAGAGATCCGGCGGAGATACGCCCTTGGCCCTGATGAATATGTGTTTCTCTTCGTGGCCCAGAATCCCAGACTCAAGGGGTATGACGTGCTTGTCGATGCCTGCCGCATCCTGGCGCAGAGCAGGTTCAGCGTGCTGGTGGTGGGGAACCGTGACACCCGTATGGAACAGGCAACCCAGTCTCTGAAGCAGCGGGTGATCTTTGCCGGAAAGGTGGATGATCTCGACAGGATATACCCTGCATGCGACTGTCTCGTCCACCCCACCTACTATGACGCATGCTCCTTGGTCGTGCTGGAGTCTCTCGCCTCGGGCACCCCGGTCATCACGACCAGTGCAAACGGCGCTTCCATGTTTGTGAAAAAGGGCAGCGGCGCGATTATCGAACCGGGTGATATGCACACCCTGGCCTTGGCCATGAGGGATGCCATGGCGGACCGAAAAAGCGACATCGCGGGCAGCCTGGGACTCCACGATCACCGAGCCGTCTTCTTCCGGATAGAAGAACTGATGAGGCGTTATGAGCAATAGCCTCCTGATACTGATCCAGGGAAGAGAGGTCGCGGCGAGCAGGTATCGGATCCTGCAGTATATCCCGTATCTTCAGGAGCACGGGGTCATCTGCACGGTCAGGGAATTCCCCCGTTCTCCCGGAGAGTATATCTCGCTGTCCGCGATTCTCTCCGAGTATGACTGCGTGTTCGTCCAGAGAAAGCGATTCCATTTCCCGTTCCTCACGCTCTTTCGCAGGCAGGCGAAAAGGGTTGTCTATGATCTCGACGATGCGGTCATGTTCAAGAACACCCTGGCGAAATTCCCCTATTCGAGAACCCGCGAGAGGCGTTTCAGGAACATGGTCTGCAGCAGCGATGTCATCATCGCTGGCAACACCTTCCTTCAGGAACAGGCCTCCCGGCATCATTCCCGTGTCATGGTCATTCCCACCTCCATACCTGCACAAAGGTATTGCCTGAAAGACTATACGCGGAAAAAAGAGCGGATCACGATCGGCTGGATCGGCGACCACGGGAGCATCCACTATCTGAAGAGGATCAAGGATATATTCGAGGAAATCGGGAGGAGATTTTCCGGCAAGGTCGAGCTGAAGATCGTCTGCGACACGTTTATCGACTGTTCACACATCCCGGTGAGAAAAGTGAGGTGGTCGCAGGACACCGAGGTCGCCGAACTGATGGACATGGACATCGGGGTGATGCCCCTTGTCGACGACCCCTGGTCCTGGGGTAAGTGCGGGCTCAAGATCCTGCAATACTTCGGAGTGGGAGTGCCGGCCGTGTGTACGCCGGTAGGGGTGAACCGGGACGTGGTTGTTCACGGGCACAACGGTTTCTGGGCAAATTCCCCTGAAGAATGGATCGACGCGCTCTCCACATTTGTCATCAATGAAAAGGACAGAAAGTGTATGGGGCTCAGAGGCAGGATGACCTTGGAGTCAGGCTATACCATGGAGGCCAATTCTTCGCACATTCTTTCATCAATTCTGGGAAATGACAAAGACGGCAAGAGCTTGAGAAATGGACACTGGATGAACACGGTCATCCTCCTGTGAGATAATTCATTTTCTCCGATGGAAGGAGAAAAGGATCAGGATACCCGGCAGATTTGTTCGGTGTCTATTGAGTCCTTTATCTCCTCCCAGATCCTGATCCCCATGCTCCGGTGTTCGTTGAGCACCTTCCTGAGCATGTAGGGTTCCGTGTTGGGGTTGACGGTGATCGCACGCAGGACCACGATCTTTCTCGGCGCGTACCGGGTCGACTCCAGCCGGGTCCTGGACACGAACGAGGTATCGTGTTCCCGTATGGTCTTGTGGAGCTCTATGTTCAGGGTGTTGATCATCCTGTTCAGGGCGGTTATTTTCTCGGAGTTCTGCTTCGGTTCCTCCATGAGGGCGTCCAGTTCGGCCTTCAGCTCCTCAGGGACGAACCGATAATTGATGATGTAGAGCTGGGGCCTGTTCAGCAGCTCGAAGAGCGGGTCTTTCTCCACCAGGCCCACAAAGGTGTCCTGAAGCTTCCTCGCATGGGCAAAGATCAGCCTGTAGCCGTTTTTCCCCAGAACCTTGAGTGAGGCCCAGGGTTTGAGACAGGCAAACTGCCGCGATCCTTCGATGGTGAACCTGCCCTGGTCGATGGACCCTTTGCGGATGATATAGTTCGACGTGTGATACAGGAGCTTGGAGTCACGATCGTTCTTGAACAGGCAGATCCCCATGCTGTTGGGGGCAAACAGGAGCTTGTGTGCGTCGAGAGAGACCGTGTCGGCCTTCTCGATGCCTTTCATCATCTCCCTTTCTGCATCCATGAGCAGGGCCCCGCCGCCCCAGGCCGCATCCACATGGAAGTGCGTGCCGATTTCTTCGGCTACCCGGGCCAGCTCGTCGAGATCGTCAATGTTCCCGGTCTCGGTAGTGCCTGCAATACCGACTATGGCGATAAACTTGGTCGGCTTGCCCGCGAGCTTGTCTTTCCTTCGGGTTTTCTCGATTATCTGATAGAGCCGGGAGATGTCGATCTTGTGCTCACACGGATGAACGGGAACATGGACCACGCCCTTTTCCCCGATCCCGAGGATGGTGCCGGCCTTGCAGATCGAGTAGTGCCCCCGCTTGGACACCAGAACCTTTGCCTGGCGATACCCATAGTAGTCCAAGGTGCGGACGAGCCCTTCGATGCGAACCCCTCGAAAGGCCTTTCCATCAGGAGGGAAGGCCTTTGCCATGGCCAGCGTGAGCGCGGTGAGGTTTGAGATCGTCCCGTCCGAGGTGATGTTTCCCAGCGCTACATTCGGGTTCTGGACATTGGCGGCGTAAAACTGATCCGTGTTGTTGTACACGAGCCTGTGCATCCAGCAGAGGAATTCCCTCTCCACGAGAGAAGATGCCTTGGCGCTCTCGATCTTCACCTGGTTCTGGTTGAGGCTCACCGCGATCATCTCAAGCAGGATCATGAAGTAGGGGATGGCGCTCGTCATATGGCCGATGTAATAGGGGTTGGCCACCTTTACGGAATGCTTGATGACATTGTTCTTTATCTCGGAAAGAACGTCCTTGATCAGCGTGGGCGCGCACGGTATATCGGTCTTGCTGAATATTCCGGCAAGTTCTTCTATGGAAACGGACGAGTGGATTCCGCCTTTTTCCTTGAAGAAATCATGGATCATATCGAGAAGGTGTATACCGAACTCCACGAACCTGTCTGAAGAGTCGGGCATGATGAAGAGTTTTTTCATGTATGCCGAGGTCGCCTCTATTCTTTTTTGGTGTGCATGATTCCCGAATTTTAACGACTCCATAGAGAATCCTCGTATTTGATTTTATACAAAATTGATATATAGCACAATCTATGATTGCCGAGAAAGAAGAAAAAACATCCCAAGATGCAGTCAAAGCTGCGCTTTTTCTCGTACCTACACCTATCGGGAATCTGAAAGACATCACCTTAAGGGCGCTGGACGTGCTCCGGGAGGTCGATCTCATCGCCTGTGAAGACACGAGACATACGCGCAAGCTCCTGTCCGCATATGGAATCCATACGCCGCTCGTTTCATACGAGAAATTCAGCGAAAAAAAGAAGGCGTCCCGGATCGTGGAAGAGCTGGCCGAGGGCAGGAGCGTCGCACTGGTCAGTGACGCCGGCACCCCGCTGATCAGTGACCCGGGCTCTGTTCTGATTCAGAAAGCCAGGGACATGGGCGTGCGAATCGAAACCCTGCCCGGGCCCAGTGCCGTAATCGCCGCCGTGTCCGCATCGGGATTCGAAGGCGCTTTCCGGTTCATGGGTTTTTTCCCCCGGCAGAAGAGTGCTGCGGTGCGCGAGGTCATGCGGATGAAGCTCTCGTCGGACCACACCGTGTTTTATGAATCGCCCCACAGGATCATCGCGACCTTGAAGCTCCTGGATGAGCACCTGGGGAATCGGCCGGTTTTTCTTGCCCGCGAGATATCGAAGATGCACGAGGAGCATCTTTTCGGCACTGCCGGCGATGTCCTGAACCAACTTTCCCTCCGCCGAGAGATCGGGGAGGTGACGGTCGTGGTGCAGGGGGCTGCGCAGGAATCAGCAATCGATGAAGATGTGGTGAGAAAGAGGGCCCGCCACCTCGTTGAGCAGGCATATTCGAAAAAGGATATTCTCCGGGTGCTGGTTGAAGAGACGGGTTTGAGGAGAAACCGGATTTACGAAATACTTCAGGATCTTGACTAAAGTTTTTTCTCCGGATGACGATATCACGTGTAGATCTCTGAAAAGGGGAAGAGTATGAAGATAAATCCTGAAATATCGAATGTTATCAACCTGGTGAAGAAAGACGCAGACCATCAGAAAAAAACCCAGGAAAAAGTTGAAAGCCAGAGCAGGATGGAAGATATCATCTCCGTTGAAAACAGAGCGGCTTCCCGCTCAAAGGCCGAGAGCGTTGAGGAGGCCCGAGAGTTGTTGGCCGATGTCATGAGGAGGATGGAGAATTTGTCGGCTGATGTGCACAATCTGAATCAGCACAGGATTTCTCAGCTGATCAGTTAGCCTTTACAGGACCAGATCCGGGAAAGGGCGTATCGGCCGGTCCCTTTCCCTTTCGCGGTTTTTTCAGGTTTATTCCCGATCCGACCCCTCCCGGGGTGCCCCTGATTCACCGTGTTTAACCTCGCCGATATGCCGTATCCGCTTGAGGTCTCTCGTGATCTCGGGCATGAGGATGCTCTCGATTTTCGGCTGCTTCTTGATGAACCGATAATAATCATCGCCGATATAGGTGCCGGTGATGTCCTGGCTGAAATTCTTTGCCGCAATATCCGATATGCTCAGGATAGCCAGCTCCTTGATTACATCGGGTGATGCCTGGGCTACTTCCCTTAAGGGCCAGAACATGGGCCAGTGATGCCGTCCGATAGCGTTGCTCAGCCTCTCGGGCATCTGCCAGCGCCTGGCGAGAATGCCTCCCAGTGTGGCATGGTCTATACCGTAGAGCTCGGTCTCCTGCCTCAATCGTTCTCTCGGATCGTGGGAAAAACCGTTTTCGGGCTGGGGGAGAGACTGCAGCATGATGGTTCGGGCGATATCATGGAGCATGCCCAGGGTGACCATGGTTCCGCCGGGCACGCCGATTCTCGATGCACCGGCAAGATAGGCCGCGATCGTAGAGGTGAGGTTTGCGTGAATCCATTCCTCGCGGCTGGGCTTGATCCCGATCCGGGATGCCCGCTCTTCCATCACGATGCGATAGATTTCGTTGTAGCCGAGGATCACGATCGCGTTAAAAATGTTGTCGACCTTTTGTACGAGTCCGTAATAGGGAGAATTCACCCGTTTGAGTATGAATGAGGTGAGCCCCTGGTCGGTGATGATGAGTCTGCTGATATCCTTGGGGTTGATGTCTGGGTCGTTGAGCCTCGCAGAGAGGTCGGTGATCAGCGGCGAGATTGAATCGATACTGTTTATGACCTTTTCAACCTCGGGAGGGATCCCGGTGAGAAGCTCTTTCTTGGGTTTCCAGCCGAGATCGTAGACGGTTGCAAAGGTGTCGAGGTTGTCTTGGGCCGAGATGCTGACATACTGGGCAGGGGCTTTCTTTCGGGGCGGAGCGGTTTTTTTCGAGAGGATCTTCACGAGGGCTGAAACTGCAGCAAGCCCGATGATCACATAAATGATGATCCATACTGTCTGTCCGGTTTCCATTACCCTGCCTTATCGGGAAACCGGGGACCACTCTTTAGGAGAATTCACAGTCTGAGAAAGTCCCCCGGCCATACCGGATAAGAAGCGCTATGGAGGCGGAGTTTGGTACAGGATCGAAAGTCTCCCATGACTGTGATCTGTGACTGATTACCACTGGAATACTAAAGAAAGCAGCACATTCTTCCGAGTGATTGAAGGGTGGAAGGACTCTACTTTTCCGAGCAGAGCAGGGAACATATTCTCGGCCTCCTGTCGAGGTGTACGGATATCCTTACCCTGCCCCCTATCGTGCATCAGATCCTGGATGTGGCTTCAGGCAGGAATTCCTCTGCTTCCGATCTCACCACCTTGATCGAGAGCGATCCCGCGCTGACCGCGAGAATCCTCTCGGTTGCCAACTCCTCATACCTGGGATTCACCAAGAAGGTTTCGACCATCTCTCATGCCGTGGTGGTTCTGGGGTTTCAGGAGATTCAGAACCTGGCATTGAGCATGTCGGTTGTCCAGTTGTTCGACCGCAGGGGCTCGGAGTTTACGGAAAAGCTCTGGAGGCACAGTTTCTCCGTGGGAGTGGGATCCCGGATGCTCGCTTCATACCTCAACCTCAGGATGGATGGAAAATATTTCGTGAGCGGACTCCTCCATGACATGGGCAAGGTGTTTCTTTCCCAGTACTTCCGGGAAAAGTTCAACGAAATGCTCGCCATGCTGGAGCGACAGGAGGCCAGGATCACCTACCATGCGCTAGAAGAGAAGTGCTTCGGAATGACGCACGCAGAGGTGGGAGGAAAACTTCTGGAGGCCTGGATGTTTCCCCGGGATATCGTCGATGCCGTGGCCTGGCACCACGAACCGCACCGGTCCGGCTCGAATCAGGCCCTGGCGGCATGCGTCCATCTCGCCGACCTCCTGTGCACGATCAAGGGCGTATCACCCCTGAAGGACCGCTATTTTCTCCCCATGGACAAGAAGATCGTGCCGGTTCTCTACGACCTGAGGGAGAACTTCAGCGCCGAGGGCCTTATCGCCCTGATGGGGCAGCTCGACCTGGAGATCGACCGGCAGAGTGCCCTGCTTTCCGCGTTCAGGTGGTAGCCCGGCCTCTGCGCTTCCGGATCGGGCAGGGAAACCTACCGTGAAAGGAGCCTCCCCAGAAGGGTATGCCCTTCTTCGATGAAGAGACCGGTCTGTGCGGCCTCCTTTTCCGTGAATTGCCTGCTGTGGTTGTCGGGGTTGGTGCTGTCATACAAGACAAAGGGCACCGGCTCCGAGGTATGGGTCTTCTTTGCTACAGGAGTGGGGTGGTCGGGCAGGAAGAGGACCCGGAAGGGATCGCCCAGACCTTCCATACTCCTGACGATATGGCCCACCACCATCTCGTCGAAGTCTTCAATGGCCTTGATCTTTTCCCGGAGCAGGCCGCCGTGCCCTGCCTCGTCGGGGGCCTCCACGTGCACGTAGGCCAGGTCGTGGTCGGAGAGCGCCTTGAGGGCCGCCCGGGCCTTGCCTTCGTAGTTGGTGTCTATCCAGCCGGTTGCCCCCGGGACATGGATGACCTCCATCCCCCTGAGAATGCCCAGGCCTTTCAGCAGGTCCACGGCCGAAATCATGGCCCCTGAGACGCCGTATTCATCGTTCAGGGTAGGCACATTCAGCCCTTTCCCTTCGCCCCAGGGCCAGATGGCTGTGGCCTCCCGCTTGCCCTGCTTTCTCCGGGCCATGTTGACGGGATGATCCTGAAGCACCTCCATGGATTTCCAGATGAGCCCCTTGAGCAGTTCGTCGTTCGGGAGGTGGGCCTCGATGTACTCGCCGGTGATGTCGTGGGGAGGAGTGGTCTTGAGCCCTGCGTGCTCGTAACCCTGTATCACCATGAGATGCCGGTACTCGATCCCTGGGTAGACACGAATGTTCTCATGGTCACGCACCATGATCTGTATCGTCTCGATGAGCTCTCCCGCTTCCTGGGTGGACACGTGGTCTGCACAGTAATCCTCAAGGATCAGGCCCTTTTCGCGTAGGGAGACCGTCACGAGGTTGATCCTGAATGCAGTATCGTCGGATTTCAGTTCGATCCCCATGCTCACCGCCTCGATGGGGGCCCTTCCGTTGTAGTAGACGCCGGGGTCCAGCCCCAGGACAGTCATGTTTGCCACATCGCTCCCCGGGGGGAAACCCTTCCTCACCGTGCGCACCATTCCGAGTTCGCCCCGGGAGGCAAGCTTGTCCATATACGGGGTGTTCGCCACTTCAAGGGGCGTCTTGCCGCCGAGATCTTCCAGGGGCTCGTCGGCCATGCCGTCGCCTAGCAGTATGATGCTTTTCACAGTCTCATGTCCTTTCGTTCATGGAAATGGGCTTTATGAGGAGAATGTTTTCCATGCATCGCCTTCTCTTCCAACGGCTAAAAACCGTGAAGCCTTTTGTTAAGATAACCGCTCATGACGGCTTCTTCAGGTCCTTGTCCTCTACTCTGATGACTACGGGTTTTCCTCCTACATAGTCCATGGACTCGATCTTTTTCATTGCGCTTCTGATGTTCGACTCCTTTGCCTCGTGCGTGAGCATGACGATGGGCACGTAGCCGTCCATGTGGACCGCCTTCTGGATCACGGACACAATACTGATGTCCCTCTCGCCAAGGATCCCGGCTATGCTGGCGAGAACGCCCGGTTTGTCCAGCACCTTTATTCTCAGATAGTAGTTGGTTACGACGTCGTCAATGGGCATATAGCTTTTCGGCCTGGATATTCCCTTGCGATAGCCCAGATGGGGAATCCTGCCCGCGATCCCCGCAAGGATGTTCCTCCCGATGTCGGCGATGTCGCTCACCACAGCAGAGGCGGTCGGCATCATGCCCGCTCCTCTGCCGTAGAAGAGTGTGGAATCCACGATGTCCCCCCGCACATAAAAGGCGTTGAACACGCCGTCCACCTTTGAAAGGAGGTAGTTCATGGGTACGAGCGTGGGATGGACTCTCGCCTCGACACGGTCTCCGCGATCGATCGCGAGTGCGAGCAGCTTGACCTTGTAACCGAGTTCGCGGGCATAGCCCACGTCGAGATTGTCAAGGTCCGCGATTCCCTCGACATAGACCCCCTTGAGGTCGGGCGGAACGCCATAGGCAAGGCTGATGATGATGGCGAGTTTGTGCGACGAGTCGATGCCGTCTACATCGGTCGAGGGGTTGGCCTCTGCGTATCCGAGTTCCTGGGCCTGCCTTAAGGTGTCTTCAAATGATGAGCCCTTCTCGCTCATCTCGGTGAGGATGAAGTTGCAGGTCCCGTTGAGGATCCCGTAAATGAAGATGAAGTTATTCGCCACGAGCGATTCCCGCAATGCTTTGATGATCGGGACCCCGCCGCCGACTGACGCCTCGTAGTACAGGTCCTTGCCATAGGTCTGGGCGGCATCAAAGAGCTCCTTGCCGCGCGAGGCGAGCAGGGCCTTATTTGCGGTCACTACGTGCTTGCCGGCCTTGAGCGCATCGAGGATGAAGGTTCGCGCCGGTTCGATTCCGCCGATGAGCTCCACCACGATATCGATGTCAGGATTGTTGATGAGCGCATACGCATCGGTGGTGAGGAGGTCCCGGGGGATGGTTCGGCCGCGGTCGGTGGTGATGTCGATATCGGCAATGGCCGCAAGATCGAGAGAAAAGCCGAGACGCTCGTCAAGAAGGGCGGTGTTCTCCAGCAGTGTTTTCGCTACACCCGTGCCAATGGTGCCAAGGCCGATCAAACCGATTTTAATGTTGTCCATATGCTCTCCTTGTGCTGTACGCATCGTGTCTCTTACTCTTTTTTCATGAACAGGCGGGCGGGATCGTACAGCCGGCGGGTATGTGTGTCCCGTGGATGCGGCCTTCAGCCCCGGCCCTTTTGGGGACTCGTTCCATCCATGCCCACGCTGATTCGATCGCGCCTGACCTCTTCCAGAACCAATTTCGCCTGATACGAACTTCTGACCAGCGGTCCGGATATAACATATCGTATACCGGTATTTTTCGCAATATCTGAGAATCGTTTGAAATCCTCTGGAGACCAGTACCGGGAGACCGGCACCTGCGCGGCTGTGGGCTGAAGATACTGCCCCATGGTGACGACCTCGCACCCCGAACGGCTCAGGGCCTCCAGGAGTTCGGCAACTTCCTCCTCGCTCTCTCCCAGGCCCAGCATGAAACCCGACTTGACCACCGTGTCTCCGGGAAACTCCCGAGCCGTGCGGAGAACCGCAAGGCTCGTCCTCAGGCTGGCCTGGGGCCGGGCAGATCCGTAGAGTCTGTCCACGGTCTCAATATTGTGATTGAATACCTCGGGCCTTTCCCGGAGCACTGTCTCGATGAGATCCGCCCTCCCGGAGAAATCAGGGATGAGTACCTCGACGGTTGCCTCCGGCAGGAGTTTTCGAATTTCCCTGATCGTGCAGGCAAACGCGCCTGCTCCCTGATCCGGAAGATCGTCTCTGGTCACGGAGGTGATCACCACGTGCTTGAGGCCCATGGCGGCCGCGGCCTGGGCTACGCGCTCTCCCTCGCAAGGATCGGGCGGAGCTGGGGCGCCTTTGCGGATGGAGCAGAACCGGCATCCCCTGGTGCAGATATGGCCCAGGATAAGAAAGGCGGCCGTGGGTCTGGCAAAACACTCGGCGATATTGGGGCAGCGGGCTTCCTCACAGACCGATGCGAGGCCTGAAGCGCGCAGGCCGGTCTTGGTGAGGTGCAGCTCCTTGAGCCGCTTGTTCTTCTTTGCCCAGGAGGGGATCCTTTCCTGGCATGGGCGGGCACGCCCGCGGTCCTTCATGAGCTATTCCGCCTCACCCAGCATTCGGGCTATCTTGTTGCGTGTCTCCATGATGTGTTCCGAGATAATGTGCGTATCGGTTATCACAGGCATGAAATTGGTGTCTCCGGCCCAGCGGGGTACGATGTGAACATGGAGGTGCTCGGCGATCCCCGCGCCTGCCGCTGATCCGATGTTCATCCCCACGTTGAACCCATCGGGGTTCATGGCCTTGCGTGTGGCTGCAACGACTTCCTGCACCAGGGAGTTGATATCGCGGGACTCTTCTTCGCTGATCTCGGCAATGTCCCTCACGTGGCGGTAAGGCGCCACCAGGCAGTGGCCGGTCGCGTAAGGGAACCGGTTCATGATGACAAAGCTGCTCGTGCCTTTCTTGAGAATGAGCGGGTCATTGTTTTGCGGCGCGGCACAGAATACGCATGAGGGATCTTTCGGCCGGGTAATGTATTCACTGCGCCAAGGGGCCCACAGGGTGCTCATGGTAGTGTGTTTTTCTCCTCGTATTGTTTGATTCCTGCGCTGTTATACCCTCGGAGCTGTGGATTGTAAATCCAGAGTCTTGAAAAGGGCCGGCCGTCCCACGGGGCTACAGATACTCATCGGAGTCTCCATAGACGTTTTTCACATCGTACACCACGCAGCCAGGCGCCTTGTATCTGTTGATGTCGATCCGTCTGAACTCGTCATGCGAAACAGCGACCATGATCCCTTCGTACTGGGGCTTGAGGTCCGCCTCCGAGGTGATGATGTCGAGCCCGTACTCGTGCTTCACCTCTCCCGGATCGGCAAAGGGGTCGAGGATATCGATATTACAGGCAAAGTCCCGGAGCTGGCTGATGATGTCGATGACCTTGGAATTTCTGATATCCGGGCAGTTTTCCTTGAAGGTGATCCCCATGACCAAGACATTGGAATCCGTGATCCGGTGGGACTTTTTCACCATCATCTTGATGAGCTGGGTTGCCACGTATCTTCCCATCCCGTCGTTCAGCCGCCTGCCGGCAAGGATGATCTGCGGGATATAGCCCATGCTCTCGGCCTTGTGGGTGAGGTAGTAGGGATCGACTCCGATGCAGTGCCCGCCCACCAATCCTGGCTCAAAGCTCAGGAAGTTCCACTTGGTGCGCGCGGCTTCGAGAACGTCTCTGGTCCGGATGCCCATGCGGGCGAATATCATGGAGAGCTCGTTGATGAAGGCAATATTGATGTCCCGCTGGGCGTTCTCGATCACCTTTGCCGCCTCCGCCACCCGTATGGAAGGAGCGCGGTGGGTTCCGGCCTGGACAATAGATGCATAGAGGGCGTCCACGATTTCGGCGATCTCCGGGGTCGAGCCCGAGGTCACCTTTTTGATGCTGGTGAGCCGGTGTTTTTTGTCTCCGGGATTTATGCGCTCGGGGCTGTATCCGCAGAAGAAATCCTGATTATAAATGAGCCCGGACACCCGTTCGATCACTGGTACGCAGTCTTCCTCGGTTGCCCCGGGATACACGGTGGACTCGTAGATCACGATATCGCCGGGAGATATCACCCGGCCCACGGTCTCGCTCGCCTTCAGGAGCAGGGTGATGTCCGGCCGGTTGAAGATGTCAATAGGGGTAGGAACCGTGACGATATAGGTGTTGCACGACTTGAGCCCGTTCTCATCGGTCGTATAGGTGAGAAATTGCGCTCGATCCAGCTCCTCCCGGTCCATCTCGTGCGTCCGGTCGAACGACGACCTCAGCTCGTCGATTCTCTTTTCATTGATATCGAACCCGATGGTGGGATATCTTTTTCCGAATTCAACGGCCAAAGGCAGTCCCACATAGCCAAGGCCGATAATGCCAATCCGGTGTTCCATGATCATCCTCCTCCCGCACTGCTGTTTGACAAGGAATTCCCATATCATATCTGTACGCGGCAGCGAAACGGATTTCTATGGGCAGAAGAGAAGCGCTGCTTCCCTGCATGAGCTCTCTAGGGCCTCGAGCCTCGCACCGGCGCTCTTCCACCAAGTTTTCGTTTGCTATTTATCTGCTTCTCCTTTAGGGTCATATGGTGTTCGTATGTGGGAAAACATCAGAGAACATGCAGTAAAAGGAGAACACGTATGTCCAGAATGAACGAGAAGGTTCGCGCCCTGTTCGAAAGTCAAGCCATTGTCGCCTTGGCTACCGCATCCGCGAATGGGGAACCCAATGTCGTCCCTATCGCAGCGAAAAAGGTGCTCGATGATGAGACTATCCTGATCTCGGACCAGTATTTTCGAAAAACCCTTGCCAATCTCAAGGAGAACCCGCAGGCCTCTCTCGCCTTCTGGGATCCTCGAACAGTCGAGGCATACCAGATCAAGGGTACGGTCACCATCGAGACCTCTGGCAGGATATTCGAGGAGACAGCGGCATGGATCGAAGAGATGGCCCGGAAAATCAATGCCCCCATGAAGTCCAAGGGGGCGATTGTGCTCAAGATCAAGGAGATTTACTCCAGCCGTCCCGGCCCTGATGCAGGGACCAGGATCGACTGATTCGGGCCCATCCCTCAAAGATCCAAGCCATCGATTGCCCCTGCTTTTTTACGTCCGGGAATCCACCACTTGCCGCATTCCCTGGGCGAAACCCTGATGCGAGGCTGATCCGGCCCGCCCTCTCTGCTTGACACCGTATCCCAAAAGACATAGACAGTGATGGAATATTTATTGATGGAATGGTCCGATCGGGGAAATCATGAGAGACAGAAACAGAATAGGTATATTCGACTCAGGCATCGGCGGGATCACTGTGCTCAAGGAGATTCTCTCCCTTGTGCCCGATTCCGATGTGGTGTACCTGGGCGATTGCGCGCGCCTGCCCTATGGGACGAAATCACCCCGGACCATCATCCGCTACAGCCTCCAGTGCGCACAGTTTCTCGCCTCCAAGAACATCGACATGCTGGTCGTGGCATGCAACACCGCAAGCTCGCATGCCCTGCCCGCGCTGGAAGAGGTCCTGAACATCCCGGTCATCGGGGTGGTGGACTCCGGGTCCCGGGCCGCGATCGATGCCGGCGGGAAGAGCATCGGGGTAATCGGGACCCCTTCCACCATCCGGAGCGGGGCCTATGAGCTTGCGATCCACGCCCTCGCTCCCGAGGTACGGATCCATTCCCGGGCCTGCCCGCTCTTTGTCCCTCTGGTGGAGGAGGGGTGGTGCGACGATGCGATAACCGAGCAGGTGGCGCACCGGTATCTCGATGAGCTCCTGCATCAGGGAATCGACACCCTTCTGCTCGGGTGCACCCATTATCCGATGCTGGAGAAGGTTCTCCAAAGGGTCGCGGGGGAGAGCGTGCGCATTGTGGATTCCGCTGTGTCAGCGGCCCGCGTCGTTGCCGGAATCCATGGGGCGCCTTCTCCTGCGGGCCGCGACAGGTCGGTGGTCTACTATCTCTCTGACGTCTCGGAGCAGTTCATCGAATTGGGAGAAGTTTTTCTGGGACGAAAAATGGAGTATGTATACGAAATCGATCTTTGTGTATGATGCTGTGCCATAAATCAGGAATGCGGGAATGATATCATGAACGGAAAAAAGCTTACACGAGTCCGGAACATGGGTTTTGTCGCCCACATCGACGCAGGCAAGACCACAGTGACCGAGCGTGTGCTCTACTATGCGGGCAAGATTCACCGCATGGGGGAGGTCCATGACGGCCAGGCGACCATGGACTGGTTGCCCCAGGAGCAGGAGCGGGGGATCACCATCTCCTCTGCAGTGACAACCTGTGCCTGGAACAATCATGTGATCCATGTCATCGACACCCCGGGACATGTGGATTTCACCATCGAGGTAGAGCGCTCCTTGAGGGTCCTGGACGGCGCAGTGATGATTTTGTGCGCAGTGGGAGGGGTTCAGGCCCAGACAGAGACAGTATGGCAGCAGTGCCGGAGATACCGGGTCCCCACTGTTGCCTTTATCAACAAGCTCGACCGGCTGGGAGCGGATTTTGATTCCGTGATCAGACAGATGAACGAGCGGCTCGAGGTCAAGACCCTGCTCCTTCAGATTCCCTACTTTGATGGCGATGTCTTCCGGGGTGTGGTGGATCTCGTCGAGTGGCGGCTGCTCGTCTGGGATGAAGACAGCCTGGGCGCGACCTTCCAGGTTCTGCCCGTACCCGACGATGCGCTGGAAGAGGCGGGTGCGGCACGGGACTCCTTGCTGGAGTCTCTCGCAGACTATGATGATGAGATCATGGAGCAATACCTGGCTTCAGAGGCCCCGGACGAGAAGAAAATCAAGGAGACCGTCCGGAGCGTCACCCTCGACAACAAGGCCGTGCCGGTGCTCTGCGGGTCGGCCCTGAAGAACAAGGGCATCCAGCCGCTGATCAACGCCATCATTGACTATCTCCCGTCGCCCCATGAGGTCAAGCCCATGATCGCCCACGAAAAGGACACCGGAAGGGGAGTGCCGGTGGAAATAACCACTGACGGCCCCCTGCTGGGATATGTGTTCAAGGTGTACATGGACGAAGGCAGAAGGATGGTCTATCTGAGACTCTATTCCGGGACCCTGCATGTGGGCGAGGATGTGTACAACACCACCCGCGGGACAAAGGAGAAGGTCGCCCGGCTCTTCGAGATGCACTCTCATGCAAGGCAGCGGATCGACAAGGCGATCGCCGGAGATATCGTGGCGGTCATGGGCCTGAAGAGTTCGGTGACCGGCGACACCATCTCTTCTCAGGAGGAATCCGTGGTGCTCGAGCCCATTGCGGTCCTCAAACCCGTGATCTCGGTGGCAATCGAGCCCAAGAGTTCGGACGCGGCCTCAAGGCTCGAACAGGGCATGCAGAAGATCATGGAGGAAGATCCTACCATCAAGGTGAGCGAAGACCCGGACACCGGCCAGGTGATCCTCGCCGGGATGGGCGAGTTGCATCTGGAGATCGCGGTGGAACGCTTCAAGTCAGCCTTTGGCGTCGACATCAACGTGGGCAAGCCCCAGGTGCTCTACTGCTCCACCATCGAACAGCCGGCGAGCGAGGAGAAGGTCTTTGAAAAGAAAATCGGCGAGACCGAGCACGCGGGGCACGTGCAGGTTTCGGTCAGGCCTAACAAGCGCGGCGAGGGCAATACCTTTGTCTTTGAGCAGGACACTCCCCAGGAGATGAGGAATCAGGTGTTCGCCGGGCTGAGAGAGGCCTGCCTGGCCGATCCCGTTTTCGGGTACGAGGCCGTGGATATCCAGGCGACAGTGGAGAAGGCAATGGTCAACGAGAAAACCACCCCGCAGGGGCTGAAGATAGCAACCCAGATGGCGGTGCAGGAGGCCATGGTCAAGGCAGGCGTCGTCAAGATGGAGCCGGTCATGGACATTGATGTGCTCTCTCCTGAGGAGTATGTGGGTGATGTGGTGGGAGACCTGAGCTCGCGCAGAGCGAGCATCGAGGGGGTGGTCATCAAGGGCAAGCGCCACCAGGTAAAGGCCCTGGTCCCCCTTTCCAGGACATTCGGCTACTCTACGGCTCTCCGGTCCCTCACCCGCGGAAGGGGGAGCTTCAGCATGATGTTCCACGGGTTTGACAAGGTGTGATGTTCTGTGGGAAAGAAGAGAGGAACGATTCACTCTGGAGCAGCGGGTACTGGAGTGGAAAGGTGCTTTCACCAGGAAGGAGCTTACATGCCTTCAGGCAGAGGTGGCGGATCTGATTTCCGGGCCGCGGGGTGATATGCCGGTCAAGGGTATGTTAAAACACTTGCCATGGGTGGCCCGGATACTGGCGCTTACCCTCTTTGCGTGGGTAGGTGCGGGCATGGTCGTCAATACGGTGGGGTATTTTCTCTACAGTTATCCCAGCCCCGCTCACACGCGCGCCATCCAGGAGTCTCGCAGCCAGGCGGGCTCGCAGGCCAAGACCGCGTACGATATCATCTCGGAAAGGGATCTCCTGAATGTCTTCAAAAATACCCCGGCATCGTTAAAGCAGCAGTCTGAAGAAGAGGATGTCGTCCGGCCCATTGCCGAGATGGGGCTGGCCCTGAAGGGAACCATTGCAGGGCCGAAAGAGATCGCCCGGGCAATTATCGAGGACCGCAAAGAGCAGAAGAGCTACAAGATCGGCGATGAGATCAAGGGGGCCACACTCCTGGCCATCTATCGCAACAAGGTTATCGTGGACGTGGGCGGCCAAGAGCAGATGCTCCTCATCGAGGATGTGGAGACCAAGGCAAAGGCCCCGGCCGCTGCTGCGGCCGGGCCGCGGCCGGCCCGACCGGCCAGGGTGCTCCCTGGGCCCGAAGAGGGCTCGGGGCTGACCAATGTCATGAAGAACCTGGACGAGTATATCGGAAAGGCCAGGGTGGTACCGTATTTCAAAGGCGGCGAGCCCTACGGGTTCAGGGTGAGCAACCTGAGCAGCGACGCCATGATCTATGAACTCGGTGTCAGGTCCGGGGATGTCATCCGTTCCGTGAACGGGATTTCCATCCGCACACCGGAGGATGCCTTCAAAGCATACCAGCAGTTCCAGAACGAGTCCAGTGTCCAGGTGGAACTGGAGAGAAACGGAGAGCCGACCACGGTGACCGTGCCGCTTCGGTAGGGGGAACTTACCCGCCGGTGCACGTCATGGAGGTGGTGAATGGACGTTTACCATGTTTGAGGATTTTTTCGGGCTAACAGAAAACCCTTTCAATCTCACGCCCGACCCGAAGTTTCTCTTTCTTTCGGACGTCCACCAAGAGGCCCTGTCCCACCTGCAGTACGGGATCAATCAGCGCAAGGGCTTCGTGCTGATCACCGGAGAGGTGGGCACGGGCAAGACCACTCTGTGCCGCAGCCTGCTGGCCTCACTTTCCGGCAAGATACGGACCGCACTGATACTGAACCCCTCTCTGTCCGATGTTGAACTGCTGCAGGCCATCAACCAGGACTTCGGCATCAGCTCATCCTCAACCTCGCGCAAGGAACTGCTGGACCAGCTCTACGATTTTCTCATCCAGGTATTCATTCAGGGGGAGAATGCAGTGCTGATCATCGACGAGTGCCAGAACCTGACCCCTGGGGTCCTGGAGCAGATACGCCTGCTCTCCAACCTGGAGACCGAAAAGGAAAAACTCCTGCAGATCGTCATGATCGGCCAGCCCGAGCTGGCGCAGATGCTTCAGTCGCCGGGCTTGAGACAGATAAACGACCGTATCGTCCTGCGGTACCATCTGTGGCCCCTGAACCGTCGAGAAATCAGGGACTACCTTCGTCACCGCCTGGAGGTCGCAGGCACAGCCCAGCGTGCCGTCTTTACTCTGAGCGCGTACAGGTTGATCCACCGGTATTCCCAGGGGCTTCCCCGGAGGGTGAATGCCATCGCCGAGCGGTCTCTCCTGATCGCATATCTCAAAGGCAGGAGGAGGATCACTCGGGCGATCGTTGCCGAGGCCCAGGAGGAACTCAAGGGCAACTACGGGGAGCCGGCAGGCCGCAGGGCGCTGTTTGTGCCGGTGTGCGTGATCACGGCTGTCGCAGCGGTCATGGCCGTGGTCTGGCCGAGCATCTTTTCCGAGCTGTCGGAATACATGGCTCCGACCATTGTTGCCACGGATCACGAGGTCCCCAAGGCAGATGACGGCGAGGAGATCATACCGCTGTCGCCCGATCAATACGTGATACCGGATTACGTGGGAGCCCTGGAGATACTCGCCACCGTCAAGGACGGTCTGGCCGGTCCTGAGGCGCTCAACCTCCATCCCGATCCCGGGCGCCTGAAGTTCATCACCAGGCCGTCGATCGCATCGGTTGAAAGGGGGTATGTGGTTCTGGTATACGCAGCAGACGACTTCGTGCGGGTACTCGGCAGAAACCGGGCCCTGGTCGAGATTCCCATGGGAGAATTCAGGTCCCTGTACAAGTGGAACATCATCCTGACCTATGCAAAGGGGCCGGAAGATGTGTTCTACATCAGGGGGGATTCCGGCTACGACATAGAGAGAATGCAGCACATCCTGGCCGCTATGGGATACCCTGTGGCGCCCGACGGGTTCTACGATATCGCCACCGCTGCCGCGGTCGAACGGATGCAGGAGGATTTCGGCCTGAAGAGAGACGGAGTAGCAGGAGAAGAGACACTCGTAGTTTTTGATATGGTTGAAAAAGGGATGCAATGAGCTCCATTTACGATGCCCTCAAAAGGATACAGGGAGAAAGGCCTTCGCAGCTTTTCCCTTCCCCCCGCGGTGTGGAGTCGTCCTGGCGTGCGAGGCGATGGATGCTCATTACCGCGCTGTTGCTCTGCCTTGTGTGCGTCATAGGGGTCGCTACGACGGTCGTGTTTGTCCAAAGGGGCCACGAACCGGCCGGCAAGGAGCCGGCACGTGGCGGATATCAGGAGTATGGCGGCAGCAGGGACATCCCTGGAGCCCGGATGGACGGCCCGAGGAACGGATCCGATGAGGCCGGCAAGGCCCGGGAGGCAGCGGCGGCATCCTTGATCGGACCCGCAGCCGGGGATGATGTGGATGGGTACATCAACCAGGGAGAACAGCATTACATGGCACAGGAATACGACAAGGCGCTGGCAGTTTACACGCAGGCGATGCGGTTTTCCAGAAGGGAACCCCGGCTCCTGAACAATATCGGGATCGTCATGCTCGCGAGAGGAGAGCCGGAAAAGGCCGTCAACTATTTCAGGCAGGCGAAATCTCTGTCCAGGGAATCCGTGGAGCCCGTGTACAACCTGGCATGCGCTTATGCGCGGATGGGCGACGAAAACCAGGCCATCTCATATCTGAAAACCGCGTGCACCATGAATCCGGAGGCCCGGGACTGGGCCGTTCGGGACCCCGACCTGCTGAACCTGGAGGGTACGGCGGATTTTGATGAAATCGTGGGTGCGCAGTAGCACACAAGGGGGAAGAATGAGAACTCGAAACATTCTGGTTATCACCATATTGATTCTCATGCTCGGCTCTTCCGGAGTATGGGGAGCGAGGCTGATGCAGGGGCAGGTCCCCGGGCAGCCCGAGGGCGGGAGCAGGCCCGGAATCCAGGCACCGGCCGCCCCCGTGCCGCAGAAGCCGCCGGCCCCGATAATCGGCACCCAAGGGGAAGACGCCGGGGAAGTGCTTTTGCCGTCTCCCCCTGTGCAGAATCACTCCGAGAGGATAGGTCCGGATGCGGCCGGCCGGCCGCCGGCTTCGCCACCTGCACCGGCGAAGGCCGGTCCTCAGGGAAGCACAGGAACCGCGGGGACAGGCGAAGCCGCGCAGGACGGCAAACAGTATGTCACCATGGATTTCGACGGCGTGGACATCAAGGTCTTCATCAAATTCATCGCGGACATCACGGGTAAAAACTTCATCCTCGATGACAAGGTTTCCGGCAGGGTCACGGTCATATCGCCCCGAAAGATGTCTCTGGACGAGGCATACCAGGTCTTCTTGAGTGTGCTGGAGGTAAACGGCTTCGGCACGGTCACCAACGGGGAGGTGACCAAGATCGTCAGGGCCGCCGATGCCATCACCCGGAGCCTGGACACGGTCACGGATTCTCCGAAGAAGCGGGAGGACATCCTGGTCACCCAGATCATCCAGCTCAAGCACGTGGACGCCAATGACATGAAGGCCCTCTTCACCCCGCTCATGACCAGAGGCAGCTCGCAGCTGCTGGCCTATCCCCAGAGCAACGTCCTCATTGTCACGGACACGCGCTCCAATATCAAGAAGATCACCGAGATCCTCGAGATCATCGACAAGTCCGGGTTCGGGGAAGAGTTCCGGATCTTCTCGCTCACCTATGCCTCTGCGGCCGACCTGAGCGCAAAGCTGCGAGACATTCTCTCTGAGGACCGGGCCGACCGGGCACAGCGAATCCGGAGCGCCAGGACCCAGACAGCTGTTTCCCAACGGGGCACCGCACGGATCATCCCCTACGAGCGGACCAACTCCCTCATCGTGCTGGCATCCGCCATTGATATGGCGGAGATCGCGAACCTCGTCAAGGAGCTCGATATTCCCACCCCCACGGGAAAGGAAGATATCAACGTCTACTACCTCCAGTACGGCAATGCCGAGGATCTGGCCAAGGTTCTGACCGACATGCCCACGCCGGATAAAACCGGGGCCACTCCTGTGGAGGGGGCTCCCGGCACCAGGGGGGGATACGGCTCGTCGCAGGAAAAGGATTTCAAGATCTCTTTCGATAAGGAAACCAACTCCCTGATCATCTACGCTAACCCGGACGCCTATCAGAGCATCCTGAAAACCATCAAGCACCTCGATATTCCGCGCAAGCAGGTCTACGTGAAGGCCATGATCATGGAGGTCAACACGACTGAGGACTTCAAGGTGGGCGTGGAATGGTCGGCATTCGAAGACTTCACCTACGACGGCGGCGAGCGCACGGGCGGGGTATTCGGCAGGACCGGGACCAACTTCATCACCAACCTGAGCGATCTCCCCTCGGGGGCATTGTTCGGCGTGGTAGGGGATGCCATCACGATCAACCGGGGCGGCACCGAGATCACCTTCCCGAACATGGCCTCGTTCATCAACGCCATGGCCATGGACACGGCCGTCAACATCCTCTCGACCCCCCAGATCATCACTCTGGACAACAAGGAGGCCGAGATCACGGTGGGCGCCAACGTACCTTACGTGACCCGCGAGGACACGGACACCACGAACATCGACCGGACCATCCGGACCTATGACTACCGCGATGTCGGCGTGATGCTCCGGTTTACCCCCCAGATCAACCAGCAGGGCTGGATCCGGCTCGAGCTCTTCCAGGAAAACACCAGCCTGGTGGCAGGGCAGGGCGCGGATGTGTTTGCCCCGACTACGCTGAAGCGGTCGGCCAAGACCACGGTCACGGTCAAGGACGGGTCCACCATGGTCATCGGCGGGCTCATCGGCGACTCTGTTACCTTTGGCGAAACCCGGGTGCCGCTGCTGAGCAGGATCCCCATCCTGGGTCATCTCTTCAAGTCACAGTCAAAGAAATATGAGAAGACCAATCTCTACATCTTTCTCACCCCCCAGATCATCGATACCGAGCAGAAGGCCGAGGGGCTCTATCAAGAAAAGTACGGCGAGATGAAGAGGGCAAAAGACGCCAGGGAAAAGGGCAAGAAGAATGAAGATCCAAAGCCTTGAGCAGGTTCTCGTCGAGATGCGGCTCGTTGATGACTCCGGTCTGGACAAGGCCAAGAGCGTGCAGAGGGAAAAGGCGCTCCCCCTCCACGACGCCCTGCTCTCAGCCGGGGTCTTAAGCGACCACGATCTCCTGCAGGCGCTTGCCCGGCTCTGGAATATTCCGCTCATAAACAAGATCGAAGAGGTCGAGGTGGACCCCTCCATCGTGGATGTGCTTCCCATCACTTTCCTGAGGAAGTACACCATGGTGCCGGTCAGGCTCCATGCAGACATGATGGAGGTGGCCGTGAACGATCCGACCGACCAGGAGCCCCTGTTCGACATCGCCAAGATCCTCAACATCCGGGAAATCACCCGGGTGCTCGCGCCCAAGCAGGAGATCCTCCAGGCCATCAACCGTCTCGTGGAGATGAGGGAGGAAAACGCCGAGGACATCATGGAGGATATCGAGGACGAGAACGACGAGATCCTCAAGGACCTCGAGAGCATTCAGGATATCACCGTGATGGAGACCGAGGCTCCCATCATCCGGATGGTCAACCGTCTCATGGTCCAGGCCTTCCGCGAGCGGGCCTCCGACATCCACGTGGAGCCTTATCAGACCGATGTCAAGGTGCGCTACCGCATCGACGGCATCCTCCACGACGTGCTCACCCTGCCCAAGCGGGTGCACTCGGCCGTGGTTTCCCGCATCAAGGTCATGGCTTCGCTGAATATCGCGGAAAAGAGGCTGCCCCAGGACGGCAGGATCGGCATCAAGCTGGGCGATCACTCGGTCGACCTGCGTATATCGATAGTACCCACCGTCAACGGCGAGCGCGTAGTCATGCGTATCCTCGACAAGTCGAGCGTCCTCTACGGCCTGGAAGAGCTCGGGTTCTACCCGGACGACCTGGAGAGGATCGAGCGGCTCATCAAGCAGGAGCACGGCATCATCCTGGTCACCGGACCGACCGGCTCCGGTAAGACTACCAGCCTCTACTCCATGCTGAGCCGGATCAACTCGCCGGACAAAAATATTCTCACCATCGAGGATCCCATAGAGTATCAGCTCAAGGGAATCGGCCAGATCCCGGTCAATACCAAGGTAGGCCTCACTTTTGCCTCTGGCCTGCGCTCCATCGTGCGGCAGGACCCGGACGTGATCCTGGTGGGAGAGATCCGTGACCTGGAGACCGCAGAGATCGCCATCCAGGCGGCCCTGACCGGCCACCTCGTTTTTTCCACCCTGCATACCAACGACTCGGCCAGCGCGGTGACCAGGCTCATCGACATGGGCATCGAGCCCTTTCTCGTAACCTCGTCCGTCAATGCGATCCTCGCCCAGAGGCTTGTCCGAAAGATCTGTCCGGCGTGCAAGCAGGAGTATTTCCCCGAAGACGAGAGCCTGCTGGAGATCGGCCTTTCCAAGGAAATGCTCGACAAGGAGGGCTACCTCTACCGCGGGGCGGGCTGCAGCGAGTGCATCGGCACGGGGTACAAGGGCAGGACCGGTATCTACGAGATCCTGTTCATGAGCGACATCATCAGGGGCACCGTGCTCAAGACATCGGACTCCAACGCCATCAAGCAGGCGGCCGTGGGCGAGGGGCTCCACAGCCTGAGGCAGGACGGAGCCCGGAAGGTCGAGGACGGCATGACCACGATCGAGGAAGTGCTCAGGGTGACGCAGCAGTAATGGCGAAGCAAAAAAGGATCTATCGCTGCTCCTCCTGCGGCCGGGTTCATTCCCAGTGGATGGGAAAGTGCAGCCAGTGCGACGAATGGAACACCCTGGTCGAGGATGTTCTCCAGGAGACCAGGGGAGTTCGGGTCCTCAAGCCCGGAAACAACGAGCCCATCCCGCTCGGTGCGGTCGTCTCGTCCCCCTTCATGCGCAAGCAGTGCGGCATAAGCGAACTCGACCGCGTGCTGGGCGGCGGAATCGTGGAAGGGTCTTTGGTGCTGATCGGAGGGGACCCCGGGATCGGTAAGTCCACCCTCATGCTCCATATGGCTTTCAGCCTCGCGGTCTCAGGCATGCGCATCCTCTACGTGAGCGGAGAGGAGTCCGCGATCCAGCTCAAGCTCAGAAGCGACCGGCTTGGCATTGTCTCGGATGATATTCTCATCTATCCCGAGGTGGTGCTTCAGGAGATCAGGCAGCAGATCGCGGCGTTGAAGCCGGATATCGTGATCATCGACTCCATCCAGTCGGTGTTCTCCTCACAGATCGACGCACCGCCGGGCAGCGTATCACAGATACGCGAGGGCGCCGGCATGTTCATGGAGATCGCCAAGGGGATGAACACCGTGGTCTTCGTGGTGGGGCATGTAACCAAGGAGGGCTGGATCGCGGGGCCCAAGATGCTCGAGCACATGGTGGACACCGTGCTGTATTTCGAGGGCGATGCCTCAGGTGTCTACCGGATCTTGCGGGCTGTTAAGAACCGGTTCGGCACCTCAGGCGAGATCGGCGTGTTCGAGATGAAATCGACCGGACTCGTCGAGGTGAGCGACCCATCGTCGATCTTTATCAACGGACTCGGCGGCGATGTGCCGGGCAGCGCGGTTATGGCAACCGTGGAAGGGAGCAGGGCGTTCGTGGTAGAGGTGCAGTCGCTGGTGAGCAGGACGAGCTTCAGCATGCCCAAGCGCATCTCCATCGGATCTGATCAGTCGCGCCTGTCAGTCCTGCTGGCGGTCCTGGAAAAGCGAGCGGGCGTGGTGCTCTCCCATTCGGACGTGGTCGTCAACATTGCCGGCGGCATGCGGGTGGCCGAGCCTGCGGTGGATCTGGCGGTCGTCATGGCCATCGCGTCGAGTGCGCTGGACAAACCTCTTCAAAGGGGAACGGTCTGCGTGGGCGAGATCGGCCTGGGCGGGGAGCTCAGGCCGGTGAACCACATGGAGTTCCGGCTCCGCGAGGCCCTCAGGACCGGGTTCACCCGCGCGCTCATCCCTACTTCCAACAGCGGGTCTTTGACCTCTGTGAAAGGGATGGACCTCGTCCCTATCGCACATGTCGGGGATGCGCTGCGCACCTTTTCCCGATAACTCAGTCCCCTTGGAGTTTGGCCGCATCATTCATAAGGAATTATCGTGTATTGAGCGGCTCTGTGCTCTTGCTTCCTCGTTTCAAGGTGTTATGTATAATACTAAAGACAAGAAGAAAAAATGACGATAGCCTTGAGTATGAGAAAATATAATATTTATACCTTTCTACCCGGCATCGGACGATACGAGATCATCAAGGAAAACCCGTGCCAGACCGGTATGTCGCAGGAGGATTATTGGAGCGAGTGCTTCTCCTGGCAGGACCTGAAGAAGGTCGTGCCCTACTTTCGTTCCCAGGGGTGGAAAGTATCGGTCGAGCCTCTCTCTGAGGATGAGGCAATCGACAAAATACATATATTTTCATTTACTTATGGGATTAATCATGATTTCAGGATCCTGAACATATCGGGAATGCGCGTGATCATGGCGCGGGATTTCGGCATCCGCAGAGCCATAAAAGAATCTTATAATCCAATAGGCTATTGACTTCTTCCTGTTCAGCGATTAATAAATTTATGTAGTTATACGAGTTCCAGGCACATGAAAGGAGGAAAGTATGGCCACGTTAACCAAGAGCGGAATTATTGATGAAATCGTTCTCAACACAGGGCTTTCCCGGAAAGAAGCCAGTGACGGAATCGAAACCTTCATTGAGATCATAAAGGAAACCCTGGAAAAGAAGGAGCCTGTGAGCATATCCGGTTTCGGCAAGTGGAAGGTCAGAGAAAAGACTGCACGCCGGGGGCGCAATCCCAAAACAGCGGAGGAGATCGTGATCTCTCCCAGGACCGTTGTCACCTTTTCCCTTTCGAATGTGCTGAGATCAAAACTCTCAGGCAAGGAAGAGGAGCAATAATCAAGCACTGCATTACCCGGAAGTCTGAAGAACACTCCAGAGCCGCTGTCCGCCATTGAGGCGGGGGTCGGTTCATGTCAATGCTATTCCAAAGGAACAGCCGTGGGCCAGAAAGGGAAAACGGCCCGGCATGGTTACAGGAAATGCCGGAAATAGATATCCGGAGAACATCTGCTTCCCGGGGGTGGGCGGCGATATTCTCCGGAATCATGAAAAAATGACACAGCGGTTAAGACTGTCGGAACTACTGGCGAGGTTGAGTAGATATTCTGACTCGCACCTTATTCGCCGGATTCTATGGCATCCGTCGGGCAAGCATCGGCACATGCACCGCAATCCGTGCAGAGATCAGGGTCGATGGAGTACTTGTCATCACCCTCACTGATGGCTTCCACAGGACACTCGTCAATGCACGATCCACAGCAAATACATTCATCGGTAATATTATATGCCATTGTTGCTCTCCTTTCTTGCTATTCTGCATGGGTGGTATAAAAAATTGCCCTAAATGGCAAGTCTTTTTTTGTTTTATTGAGCGGGTGTGGTATCATTCCCATGGAGACAAGATGGATTCACTTCTGGAAAGTATGAAAACGCGTCCGTATTTCTTCGATGAGGGCATCAGGTTCGAGTGCCGGCGGTGCGGTGCATGCTGCACGGGAGAGCCCGGAGTGGTGTATGTGAACGACCGGGAGATTACCGAGATCTCGGATTTCATGGAGATCCCCCGCCAGGTGTTCATGGAGAGGTGCCTGTATCGCCTGAAAACGAGTTATGCCATCAGAGAAGCTGATGACGGCAGATGCATTTTCTTCGAAAACGGCTGCGCTGTCTATCCTGTTCGGCCCCTGCAGTGCAGGACCTTCCCGTTCTGGTTTCAGAACATGCGCTCGCTCTATGCGTGGAAGGGGGTGGCTGTGGTCTGCCCCGGGATCGGCAAAGGCCACCTGTATTCGAAAGAGGCCATCCTGGAATGCATCGGCGCAAGTTACCCCATCTACGAGATTCTCGTAAAAGAGGTGCTTGGATGATGATGCGCACTCCGGGCAGTCCCTCACGTCGATCAGGCGCCGAGGAAGCATAGAAGGCCTTTGAAAGGCACCCCTGGAGCGAAAAGCAGAAGCGCTCGGTTCCCCGGGGAGCCCATATGCTCTGGAGAGGCCTCTGTAATCATGTTTTTCGATCCTTTTGCCCGCCCTTGGGAATAAATCTCCCTGTTCTTATTATTGATGATAGTGTCTCTACCCAGTGCTCAAGGGGGTGTCATGGATCTCAAGCCGTTATTTGAACCGGAATCGCTGGCCATTGTCGGGGTATCGCTGCATAATGACCTGCATCCTTCCAATATCATCTTCTACAAGAACCTCTACCGGTATCCCGTGGAAGCCTACCCGGTCAACCCCAAGGCTGGGGTGCTCAAAGGGGTTGCCGCATATTCAAGCGTGCGGGATCTCCCGGAGGTGGTGGACCTCGCCATCATCTCGGCCCGGGCGGAAGCCGTCCCGGGGATACTCGAAGACTGCGTCACCACAGGGGTAAAGGCAGGGGCCATCATCTCAGGCGGTTTTGCAGAGGTCGGAAACAACGATCTTCAGAGGCAGATCGTCTCCATAGCCAGGGATGCGGACTTCCCCTTTATCGGACCGAATTGCCTGGGCATTTATTCGCCGTCGCACTATGACAGTTTCTTCTTTGCTCCGGAGCGCATGAGTGTGCCCCAACCGGGGAATGTGGCGATCATCAGCCAGAGCGGAGGACTGCTGGTCGACCAGATGATCGGTTTTTCCGTGGAAGGGGTGGGGCTCTCCCTGGCGGTCAGCATCGGGAACAAGGCAGTGCTCGGCGAGATCGATCTGCTGGATTATCTCGAGCAGGATGAAAAGACCCGGGTGATCTGCCTGTACATCGAGGGGTTCGGCGAGGATGAGGGGCGCGAGTTCCTGCTCAAGGCAAAGGAGTGCAAAAAGCCCGTGGTCCTGCTCAAGGCGGGCAAGAGCCCGGGAGGGCGCAAGGCGGTCTCCAGTCATACCGCATCGCTTGCGGGCGACTACACGGTTTTTTCCAAGGTCCTCTCGCAAAACGGCATCGTGGAGGCCAAGAGTCCCTCAGAGCTCATGTATTTCTGTGAATCCTTAAGTGCGTACCAGACACCCATACAGGGCAATGTAAGCATCATCACGCTCAGCGGCGGGCATGGAGCGCTGGCCACTGACCTCTGCTTCGAGCACGGGCTTACGGTGCCCGCATTCTCCCAGCCAGAACAGGATATGATCCGCAAGCGGCTGAACCCTGCTATCGCCTCCATTGCCACCTGTACCAACCCAGTGGATCTCACCGGCACCTCCACGGATGACGATTATGTCGAGGCATCGCGGGTGATCGGTACATTCGATCAGATCGAATGCCTCATGATGCTCCTCCTGCCATACGCTCCCGGTCTCTCATCGGATCTGGGCGCCAGGTTGAGCATTGTCAGCAAACAGGCAGGCAAGCCCATGATCGCATATCTGCCCAGGCACGAAAAATATCGAATGCTCATCGAGGGCTTTGAGATCAACGGGGTCCCGGTCGCGCACACCATCGAGGGCGCTGTCCAGATGGTGCTGGCCATGGCGAAGTACCGCAGGTTCTGATGATGCGTCCCCGGCCGGATAGAGCTGCCCGCGCGGCGGGCGCCCTTTGCCGGAACCGGTCCTTGTCGTCTCTCCCTACTCATGCCCATTACCCCATGATCGAAATGCTCATGTTTTTCTCCTGCCGTATGTGATATGCAGAAAATGGAGCATCTGCATTTTTCGCATATCGAAATACTCTGGAGAAGGGATGGATACGAATGAAGGACAAGAAGGCGGTTATCTTCGATCTGGACGGCACCCTGCTTGACACGCTCACCGACATTGCGGATGCCATGAATGAGGTGCTTGCCCGTCACGGGTTTCCTGTCCATACTTACAGCGCGTACCGCACCATGATCGGCGCGGGCCTGGATGTGCTCGCCAGGCGTGCGGTTCCCCAAGACCGGCGCGACAATGGAACCGTCTCCCGAGTGGTGGCCGCCATGCGCGAAGAATATGGCCGGAGATGGTCGCTTACCTCCCGACCCTATCCCGGTGTCCCTGAGATGCTCACCCTCCTCACCGGAAGAGGGATTCCCTTCTCGGTGCTGTCGAACAAGCTCGATTCCTTTGCCAAGCAGATGGTCAGCGCCCTCCTGAGCGGCTGGAACTTCTTCGAGGTGAGAGGCCTGGTTCAGGGACTGCCGAGAAAGCCCGACCCGCACATGGCCCTGGAGATGGCCGATTCCCTGGGCCTCTTTGCGGAGCAGGTGATCTTTGTAGGCGACTCGGACATTGACATGGAAACCGCAGTGAGGGCGGGGATGGCGCCTGTGGGGGTGCTCTGGGGGTACCAGACGCCCGAGAGGCTCACCTCTTCCGGGGCCTCAGCGCTGCTGAGCTCGCCCCGGGAGCTTCTGGGCCTCTTTGTGAGGCTATGAGATCCGGTGTACACCTGTCTTGCGATGAGGGGGCTCCTCCACGACTATCTTGTTCTTCCCGCTGGACTTGGCCCGGTAGAGAGCGGCATCCGCACGTGAGATAAGGGCATCGATTGACTCCCCGGGCAGGTACCTGGTCACTCCCATGGAGATGGTTATCCGGAAGTCGTCGGGCAGTCCGGGAAAGTTCAGCGACGAGGTCAGAGTCTTGATGCGCTCGGCGCAGGCGATCGCCTCGTCAATGTCCGGATATGCAAGGATGACCACGAATTCCTCCCCCCCGTAACGGGCGATATAGTCCTGCTCCCGGACATTGTTCTTTATCGCCTGGACAAGAGTTCTGAGCACCATGTCGCCGGCTATGTGGCCATAGGTGTCGTTGACCCGCTTGAAGTCGTCCAGGTCGAAGATGCATAGGGAAAACGAGGGTTCTCCCCTGTCCGCGAGTGACTTTTCCCGCCGGATGATATTCATCATCTGACGCCGGTTGAACACGCCGGTGAGCTCGTCGTGAATGGCCGACCGTCGGATCCTTTCATTCGCCTGGCTGAGCTCGATATTGGCCTTTGCCAGTTTTTTTCTGATGTGGTTGATATAGCTTCCGATAGCGGCAAACCAGGAGAGGACAGCGGCAAGCACCACCCAGTAGAGGATCTCGGCCTGCAGGTTGATCTTTTCCGGATGGTTTGCGAACAGCAGGACGATCACATACCCGTATCCGGTGAGCGCATAGATCGCGAGGATAAAGAACTGGCGGAGCTGGAGCCGGAACACGCCGAAAATAAACACCACCAGATACAGCAGGAGCACGAAACCCCTGACCTCATCGGTATAATAGGCCACGACCATGGTCCAGAAGGTTGCCAGGATCATCTGGAGCATGGTGAGGCTCGGGTCCTTGAACCGTTTGTTCAGGCCGGTCATGAAGAGAAGGTAGAGGCAGAGATTCATCACAATGATGGCGGCGAACACCGTCAGCGTCTCGCCCAGCGACATGCGGAACCACCCCTGATAATAGCAGTAGAAAGTGAGAAGCATCCACATGGCATAGGATGCCAGTGCCATCAGAAAGCGGTGTACACGCAATGCCTGGTTCTGGTCATTACAGGGAACTGCACTAATCATCTATCATCAATGTCCGTTCTCTTATCCTCGGTAATTTCATATCGGTAGAATATTGAGAAATATGAAGCACCTGCTCGAATAAAACAGCAAAAAATCAATTCCGGAAGTGCTGTTCCACGCGGCTGAATGACAAAGAAAGATCGGGCATCCCGGCAGGGTCTCTATTCCTGAATATGTTCAAAGCCCTGCATCAGCACGTTCCTGATGTGCCTGTCATTCAGAAAATAGTAGACCTTTTTGCCGGCCTTGCGGGATTTTACCAAGCGGGAACGGTTCAGTTTCCTGAGCTGATGCGAGATCGCGGAATGGTTCATGTCCAGGATGGCGGCGAGGTCGCCCACGCAGAGCTCGGACACCCCCAAGGCAAAGAGAATCTTGATACGGGTGGAATCGCCGAAGAGCTTGAAAAAATCAGCGAGCTCGTTCACCACCAGTTCGCTGGAGGGAAGGAGATCTCTGATCCTGTTGATCCTTTCCTCACGGGCCGAAGGATCCTGTGGATATGGAGAGCCCATGAAAGAAAAGTAAGGCTTGGAGAGGCGTGTTGTCAAGAGCAGATAATATTATTTTATCAACATACAATACATGCCCACGATATGGTCCTTTGGCCGCAGGGGCGTCTTCTTAAAAAAATCTTTGAGATTGACCTCAGTGAATGTTCTTCTGTACTAACGGTTGAGCATGGCAAGAAAAGGGAAGTGAAGTGACAGGAGCGCTCGTGAATGCATCGGCGATTGCAGCCGGGTCTATGCTGGGCCTGCTGGCAGGGAGGCGCATCTCCGGGAGGATCAGGGCCACGCTCATGCACGGCCTGGGTCTGGCGGTGATAGCGATCGGCCTGAAGATGGCCCTGTCCGCGGACAACCTCATTCCCATGGTCGCCGTATAGTGAAAAAGAAAAGAATCGGCATTGCAAAGAAGTTTGGGACCGTACTATTAAAAAAGGCATAGGTATGTTCAGGAAAATGCACATGAACAAATTTCTGCTTCAGGCCGAGGATTGTGCAGTCATGGTCATCGACATCCAGGAGAAGCTGTTCGCCGTCATGGACGAACGATTCAGATCGTTGTTGATCAGGAACAGCCGGATCCTCGTAGAGACGGCACAGGCGTTGGATATGCCGATCGTGGTCACCGAACAGTACCCCAAGGGCATGGGCGGGACCATCTTGGAGATCGGAGAACATATTCGCGGCATTCAGCGTTATGAGAAGCTTTATTTCAGTTGCTACCGCGATCCCGCAATCAGGGACCGGACCGATTCCCTGGCACGAAAAACCGTGATCGTGGCGGGCATGGAGACGCATGTCTGCGTGTTTCAGACCGTGATTGACCTTCTCATGGCCGGGTACCGGGTCGTTATTGCAGGTGATGCCGTATCCTCACGGCGCGAGCTGGACCGGAAAGAGGCCATTATAGAGATGCGAAGCGCCGGCGCCCTGATCTACTCGACCGAGATGATCGCGTTCATGCTCCTGGAAAAGGCCGGAACCACGCAGTTCAAAAGACTTGCCCCGTTTTTCAAGTAAAAGGGGCATCATGCGAACAATATTTCGCTTCTTGGAATATTCAGGCCTTGAAACCGCTGATTTTGTGTGATAAAGGGCTCACCAAAACACACGTCCGTAAGACAGCGCAGGGCCTTCAGGTGTCCTTTTTCTTTTAAAAAGGATGGGTCCTGCCGGGCGGAGGAAAAACCAGGAGGACACTCAATGGCAGTAGTAACCATGAAGCAGCTCTTAGAGGCAGGGGTGCATTTCGGGCATCAGACCCCGAGGTGGAACCCGAAAATGAAACCCTACATCTTCGGGTCCCGCAACGGCATCCACATCATCGATCTTCAGAAGACCGAAAAGCTCTTCGAGAAGGCGTGCGACTTTATCCGCGAGATAACGGAAAACGGCGGCAAGGTGCTCTTCGTCGGCACGAAAAAGCAGGCCCAGGACGCTATCGAGGAAGAGGCCACCCGAGCAGGGGCGTTCTATGTGAACTACCGGTGGCTCGGCGGAACCCTGACCAACTTCCAGACCATCCGCAAGAGTATTGACAAGCTCAAATGGCTCGAGAACATCATCGACAACGGCACGATCGAGGATTATCCCAAGAAGGAACAGATCAGCATGAAGCGCCACAAGATCAAGCTCGAGCGATCTCTCCATGGCATCAAAAACATGGAGACATTACCGAACATCCTCTACATCGTAGACCCCTCGCGCGAATATATCGCGGTGAGAGAGGCCAAGACACTGGGCATCCCCATCGTGGCCATCGTGGACACCAACTGTGACCCGACACTGGTCGACTATGTCATTCCGGGCAATGACGACGCCATCAGGGCCATCCGCCTCTTCAGCTCGAAAATCGCCGACGCCGTGGGCGAAGGAACTTCCCGATATATCGACAGGCTCCAGAAAGAGGAAAAGGAAGCCGTGGTGTCTGAAGGTGCTGCTGGGACCGGAGAAGTAGCGGCCCCCAGGGAGACCATGGGCAAGGGGCTCGAGGGCGAGATAGAGATTATCGTCAAGGAAGGCAAAGGCAAGAAGAAGGAATCAAAACCGGAAACCAAGCCGGAGACAACAACAGTCGACAGCGGCAGTGACGCCGGCGACACGGAAGATATTGCCGAATAATCGAGGGAGGCGAGAATAAGGTGCAGATTACACCAGAAGAGGTAAAAAAACTCAGAGACAAGACCGGCGTGGGAATGATGGACTGTAAGAAGGCCCTCGAAGCATGCGGCGGGGACTTCGACAAGGCTGTTGAATACCTCAGGAAGAAGGGGATCGAGGTTGCGAACAAGCGTTCGGGGAGGCAGGCCTCCCAGGGAATGGTCTCTTCCTACATCCACCTGGGCGGCAAGGTCGGCGTTCTGGTCGAGGTGAACTGCGAGAGCGATTTCGTGGCCAAGTCCGAGCATTTCACCACCTTTGTCAAGGACATTTCCATGCACATCGCCGCATCGAGCCCCGACTGGGTGAGCAGGGAGGACATTCCCCAGGAAGTGCTTGACAAAGAGAGGGAGATCCTCAAGGAGCAGGCGCTCAAATCGGGCAAGCCCGAGAAGGTGGTCGAAAAGATCATCGAGGGAAGGATCACCAAGTTCTATGCCGAGCACTGCCTGCTCGATCAGCCCTTTGTAAAGGACACGGACAAGACCATCAAACAGCTCCTGGACGAGCTGATGGCCAAGACCGGCGAGAAATGCCTGGTGAGACGTTTCACCCGGTACCAGTTGGGAGAAGAGATCTAAACAGTGTCTGTTCTCTACGGGCGTATTCTCCTCAAACTCAGTGGCGAGGCCCTTGCTGGGGACAGGGGATACGGATTCGATCCGGCGATCCTCGATGCCATAGCGCGGGCTGTCATGGAGGCCGCCCGGACGGGCGTCCAGATCGGGATCGTGATCGGCGGGGGGAACATCTTTCGCGGCCAGGATTCCGCTGTCGCCTCCGACCGGGTGAGTGCGGACCAGATGGGCATGCTCGCCACCCTCATCAACGCGCTCGCCCTCAGAGATACCCTGAAACGTCAGGGAGCCGAGTGCATTGTGCTCGGCTCCTTTGCCGTGCCCACGGTCGTGGATTCGTTCAGCGCTGAAAAGGCACGGGAGCATCTCGAACAGGGGCGCGTGGTGATTTTCGGCGGGGGCACCGGGTGTCCGTACTTCACCACAGACACTGCTGCGGCTTTGCGCGCCCTGGAGATCGGGGCGGATGCCCTGGTGAAGGCCACAAAAGTCAACGGCATCTACGACAAGGACCCGGTCCTGCATCCGGATGCTGTTTTCTATCCTGAAATCGATTACGACCAGGTGCTTGCAATGCGGCTGAAGGTCATGGACCTGACCGCTACGAGCCTCTGTCGTGACAATGGTCTCGTTGTCCGTATTATCAATATCAAAACCCCGGGAAACCTCGAAAGGATGCTTGCGGGAGAGAATATCGGCTCGGTCGTGACTGCAAGGAGGGACAGGGTATGATGAATGAAGTGATCGATGGAATGAAACAGGATATGGAAAAGACTGTTGCAGCCATGAAGCAGTCGTTGCAGAAGGTGAGAACGGGCAGGGCCTCTATCGGAATCCTGGACGGCATCATGGTCGACTACTACGGGACCCCGACGCCGCTGAAGCAGCTGGCTACACTCGCTGTTCCGGAGCCCCGGCTCATCACCATTCAGCCGTGGGACAAGGGCGCCATATCGAGCATCGAGAAGGCCATCTTCAAGTCGGAACTCGGACTGACCCCGGCCAACGACGGAAAGATCATCCGTGTACCGATTCCCCCCTTGAACGAAGAGCGGCGCAGAGACTTGGTGAAGATGGTGAAAAAGATGGCGGAAGAGTACCGGGTGGAGATCCGCAACCATCGACGGGACGCCAATGCAATGCTCAAGGACCTGGAAAAGGACAAGGAGATCAGCCAGGACGAGCTGAAGACCTCGCAGGACAAGGTCCAGGACCTCACCAACGACTATATCAAGCAGGTGGACACCCTGCTTGTCGATAAAGAAAAAGAAATCATGGAAGTATGAGGCAGTTGATCTTTTTCACCACGCAGAGTTCGGCCCGGGGAACAGCCGAAGCAGTGCCCCGTGGAAAAGCCAAGGAAGGGGCTGTTCCGGCAGCATCAAGGAGGAACATCGATGAATTCTAGAGAAAATGACAATGGTTCATCCCGGTTCATGATGTATTTCAAGCCGAATAATCTCAGCGAGCTCAGGGTCATCTCCCGTATGCTCAACATCGCTATGGTCGATTTCGTGGACGCGGCGCTGGATGCATACATCTTCAAAAAGGAGCATGAATACGGCGGAGAAATCCCCATACGGAAAAAAAAGCGCTATGTCGGGCCGCGGGCCGACACCTCGGAGAAGCGCATACGGTATGTCATGAGGCTGGACAAAGACACGGTGGAAAAGATCCGGGACATTGCCTCCCTCGACAACCGGAGGTTCACCCATGTCTGTGACGATGCCCTGGCCAATTTCATTGAGTTTACCAAGCAGGAAAAGAACTTCAAGAACGTATGGATTTCCCGGTCGGACGTTGAGGCGGTGAGGGGCAGGAAGAGCGTGAAGTCGTCCGTCGAGATAGAAAGCCTTCTCAGGCAGTACAAGAATATCGAGAAGGCTGCAAACGTCGGACAGTTATTGAAGTAGAATTGTATAACGCTTCAGGGCAGCCCATAGACAGCGAACCCCTGTCCCCGGATGCGGTACGCGCCAGGACAAGGGTGTTGGACCTGTCCGGGTATCGCGATTACACCCAGTGGTTTCGTGCCTCCTTTGCGGGCACGCTGTGCAGCATTGCCCTGATCACCCTGTTCGGATTCATCCTGGTGAGCCGGCACGCACAGCATCTCTCCTTGCAGATGCAGTTTTTCATCTCGTCAGGCATGGAACCCCTGGTCAGTCCTGATGATCCATTTCTGATCAAAATCAGCCACAGGCTTTCGAGCGCCCTGTTCTTCGGGTGCACGCTGGGCGTATTGAACGCCCTGGCCGCAATGGTGCTTTCCTTGTTTCCCTGGCTTAAAGGCCGTTACTCATGGTCCGATATTGCCGTCTTTCTTGCCTTGGGCGCTTTGTGCACCTGGCTGGGCTACAGCGCCGAGGCCCCGGTGCTCTCGATTGTTTTCGGTTGTTTAAGCCCGGTTGTTTTTTTTGTGCCCTGGACCCTGATCATCCGGAGAAGCAGGCCCCGCGAGATCAGGTTCAGGCGGTGGTTCGTCCTGGCTGCGGCAGCATCGGCCCCGTTTCTGTTCATGCTCGTCCTGGGCAATACCTCGTTCGGGATCATCAGGGATTCCATGCTCACGCTCCCGGTCATGAGGAACATCTCCGACTTCTACTACGACCACACCCTGCTCGCCGCACATGTGATCAAGCCGGTATCGGCCCTGGAGCAGAAAGTGGTTGCGGTCTCGGACGAGATACGCGCCATCGGCCCCATGCCTCATGGAAGCATCTGGGTGCGCACCCCGGACCCGTGCGGACTAGCCTTCCGGGACCTGGCCGTGAGCAGGGAGAAGCTCTCCTGCGCCTCGATCGTTCTCAGGGACGACCGGCCTGCCAACGTGTCGAACCGGCTCATGAAAGAAATCACGCCTGGCTTTGACAAAAACAGGATGCTGCGGCACAGCATCGGCATCTTCTTCTACCGCGGGCCCATAGCGCTCATCCCGGTTCTGTTCATGCTCTGGTTCGCGCTCTTTCTCGCAAACCTTTCCCTGAGGTCTAAGATCGCAGCAGGTGTGCTCTTTGCCTTGTACCTCTCACTCTTTTTCCCGGCGTGGAAGAGTGTATACCAGCGCCACATGCTCATCCTCCATCCGGAAAGGATCGCCGAGCATATCCTTTCCGAGCATGAGGATAAACGTTACATCGCGCTTCTGACCTTTCCGGACGAGTTCACTTCCGGAGAACTGAACCGCTTTGCCCGTGATATCAGCCCGCGCATCAGACTTCGATCGATCTACGAGGCGGGCAGAAGAAAGGACACCCGCTCTCTGGACGTGGTTGAAGAGGCCCTGTCCGATCCCCAGCTCAACGTTCGGACCCAGGCATGCCGGGCCCTTAGCGACTTGCCCTCCGAGAACACGGGCGATCTCCTTGAGCAGGCCTTTCTCCACGACCCATCGTGGTATGTCCGGGGTTACGCCTACCGGGCCCTGGGAAAGGTACGGCCCGTGGCAAAGGTGGTGAGAGCGGCCGGGTCCGGCGGTTTGCTCTAAGACAGCGAATCTTCCTTCGGGTCCATTGAGGCGGACGCGAAGGAGGCATGATCCGCCGGAGGCCTCCTGACGCTGCATGCGGTTTGAGTTTCCCTGCCCTGAAGAACCTTGTTTTTCTGTAAAATCGACTTTGGGCATCGCTATTTCCTTCCATATTCGGAATGAGACAGAAGAACTGCTCTCGATCACATTCTCTGTTTCTTTTGTCATTTTATGCAAAATGGTTGCCGGAACTCCTTCGATAAGACCTTATCAATGCCGAGGCAGGGGCTTTTCCCTGAAAAGTCTGATAAAAAGGGTTCTTAATCCTTTGATATCCTTGCTCATCGGCAGCAGCCACTCCATGCAGCTGATCTTGCCTTTTCCTGAAAGAGGCACATAACATATTGCTGAAGGGCTCATATACATCCTGCGACCGGGCCTTTCTGGAACCTGTAATCTCAGGAGGGCCGCCATGGCGGAGAGATTTAATATCGGCGATCATGTGACCTGGAACTCGGAAGCCGGACACGTCAGCGGAAGAATAATCAAGATCCACACGGATAATTTCAATTACAGGGGATATACGCACCATGCGAGTGAACATGACCCGCAATATGAGATCAAGAGCGACAAGACCGACCATATTGCGGTGCATAAGGGCTCAGCCCTGAAAATAATGAACGGCTGAGAGAAAGACCGGGACCTTTCCGTATGACGTATGAAACGGTTACGTTCTCTCTTCCTGTCCGTTCCCCATTCAGTTTAAATCTGACCGTGTGGGCTTTGCGGAGACGAAAAACAAACATCGTTGATCGATGGGATGGCACCCGGTATTCACGCATCATCGTTTTCAACAGCAGCCCGGTAAACATAACAGTTCGCCAGGAAGACATGTCTCCTGAGACTGGAATACGTATTACCTTAGAGTCAAAAAGTGTCCTTCCCCATCAGATACAAAACGATGTTGGTTTGCTCCTGCAGAAAATGCTCGGGCTCACCATAGACTTGCAGCCCTTTTATGGAATAGCAGGCACAAATGATATTCTCAAGCCGCTTGTCGCCCGGTTCTCAGGGGTCAGGCCGCCACGATTCCCCAGTATCTTTGAAGCATTGATAAACTCTATCGCCTGTCAGCAGGTTTCTCTCGATGCAGGTATCGTAATGCTCAACAGGTTATCGGAAAGCTTCGGAATGAACTATGTTGATAATGATAGCGCATCACAAGCCTTCCCTCGACCAGAAGACCTGAGAGAGGTTTCAGAGGAAGAAATCAGAAAGCTGGGCTTCAGTTATCAGAAGGCGAAAGCGATAAAGAATCTCGCAGAAGCTGTTATCGATAAAAAAATTGAATTGGGAAACCTTGAGTACATGAAAAACAATGAGGCTGCTGCCTGCTTATCCGCCATTCGGGGGATAGGGCGATGGAGCGCCGAGTATGTACTTCTGAGAGGGCTTGGAAGGCTGGACTCTTTTCCGGGAGACGACATTGGAGCGCAGAACAATCTTAAGCGTATATTCCACCTCGATACCAAGCCAGGTTATGAAGAAATCAAAACGTTAACCACCCAGTGGCATCCGTACGAAGGTCTTGTCTATTTTCATTTGCTCCTCGAAAAATTACACCTCAAAGGAGTTATATGAAGGCTATTGTTTATACCGTCGGACATTCAACCAGAGCAATTGAAGAATTTATTACACTGCTTCAGGTATATGCATTGAAATAGTAATCGACGTCAGGAAAATTGCCAGGTCCGGCCATAATTCTCAGTTTAGCGAGGATATATTAAGCGAAGCTTTAGAGAGGCATGATATTATGTACAAGCACATGGAGGGTGTCAGAAATTTCATATGTAAATGCCGGTCATGGTTAATGTTCCAGGGCACCCTATCCCCGAACAGGATCAGGAACTGATTGATAGCGCCTGACCAGTTTTGCACGGGCATTCTCCCTCCAGGATCAGAAACGCTCCGGTGATGTAAATACCATACGAGAAATCGGGAGTAGGTAAAGACCGCTGCACCGTTGTCATCAGCCGGACTATGTGATAGGTAACATATACTTTTTAACGCATCAAGGAGATGAAAATGGCGGATAACCAGAGCGGCAAGCCGGTCCAGATACAGGACGATCAGCAGAAAAAACTGCAGAAGCAGCTTTCCCGGATCAGGCATACCATCATGGTCATGAGCGGCAAGGGCGGGGTAGGCAAGTCCACGGTGAGTGCAAACCTGGCCGTCAGCCTGGCGCGTGAGGGCTACCGGGTGGGCGTGCTTGACGGCGATATTCACGGGCCCGACATCCCCAAGGTCCTGGGAGTGGAAAACATGAGGCTCATGGGCGACGAAGAAGGCAATATCCTGCCCGTGGAGGCCCTCGGGGGCATCAAGGTGGTCTCGGTGGGGTACCTGCTGGACAACCCTGACACACCGGTGATCTGGCGCGGTCCCATGAAGCATACGGTCATGAGGCAGTTTCTGAAGGACGTGAACTGGGGCGATCTCGATTTTCTCGTGGTGGACCTGCCTCCGGGCACGGGCGACGAACCGCTTTCCATCGCGCAGCTCACCAAGGGCGTCGAGGGAGTGGAGACCCCCTGCGCAGTGATCGTCACCACCCCGCAGGACGTGGCGCTCCTGGACTCGCGCAAGAGCGTCGAGTTCGCCAGGGCACTCGATCTCAAACCGCTGGGCATCATCGAAAATATGAGCGGCTTTGCGTGCCCGCACTGCGGCGAGAGCATCGACCTCTTCAAGACGGGCGGCGGCCGGAAAGCGTCCGAGGACCTGGGCGTGCCGTTCCTGGGAGCGGTCCCTATCGATCCGGGGATCGTGCACGACACCGATGAGGGCAGGCCGTTCGTGGCGTCGCCGGATGCTACGGAAGCGGGCAAGGCATTTGAGAAGATCGTCTCGAAAATACTCGAACAGATCGCTTAACGAGAAAGAATGCGCACCCAAGTCGAATGCATGGCCTGCCTAGTGAAGCAGGCGACAAGGCTGGCTCGTGAGTTTCTCGGCCCGCACGAGCGGGAGCCTTTCATGCGCCGGGTTCTCAAAGGCATGGCCCGGTTCGACTATGATGCCCCTCCGCCCCTGTTCACCCGGGAGATCTACCGGATCATCAGGGACCTGGACGCCAGGGGAGACCCCTACGAAGAAAGAAAGAGGCACGATAACGAGCTGGCCTTGTCCCTGGAGCCGAGGCTGAGGCAAATCATCGCATCCAGGCCCGGTACGCTGGAGACCGCCCTGCGCATGGCAGTCGCCGGCAACATCATCGATTTCGGGACCAGTGCACACAGCCATGCGGAAATCGCGGTGGAAGATACGATCATGAGCGCCCTGGACTCTCCTTTCGCCGTCAACGATATCCCGGAGCTCATCGCAAGGATCGGACAGGCTAAGCGCGTCCTCTACGTGGCCGACAATGCGGGCGAGATCGTTCTGGACCGGATATTCATCGAGCACATCGGGCCGGACAAGGTCACTTGCGCAGTCAGGTCGGTTCCCGTCATCAACGACGCCACCCTGTCAGACGCTGCCCAGGCCGGGCTCGACAGGCTGTGCCGGGTCATCCCGAGCGGCTCCGAGGCCCCGGGCACACCGCTGTCCTCATGCACCGAGGAGTTCGTGGAGCGCTTCAAGGCTGCGGACCTGGTCATCTCCAAGGGACAGGGCAACTTCGAAACCCTGGATGCGCCCGGCAGGGAGGTTTTTCACCTCTTTATGGTCAAGTGCCCTGTCATCTCACAGGAGGTAGGCGCGCCCATGGGGAGTTTCATGGCCATGAAACGCGGCTGACGCTGCCTGAATGGCAACACACCTGTTTTATCCGATCATTATACCTTGACTGTGGAGATTCTTTCTCCTAGATTCTACTCTATTGTCATAGACGGTTGCGGCTACACCGACGATGCGCGGCAGCGGGCTTGAAAACAGCCAATGGTTTCGTGGTGATCACTATTCCTTTACAAGAGAGTAGAATGCATGTTTGAGTTTCACATATCCAGGCAGGTAAGAGACAAGTACCAGTTCGAGGAAGCCCTTTTTTCCATCACCGGCAACGTCATTCTGGCGGATTTCTTTATGGCGCGCAGGTTCGCCGATAAAATGAACCAGATCCGCCAGGCTGTGCTCTACCCCGAGCGCTCGGTCATGGCGAGCGACATCTACGCCATGGGGCTTCTCGACGAGATCCTCCACTACATGGTCGAGCTCTACCGCCGGAACGTCAAGCCCTCCATCATAGCCGAGGCCTATGCCTGGGCACAGGAGAACGTGGGCGAGGTGGACTCCACCTTGCAGAAGTTCGTGGGCCAGTTTCCCCCGGTCGCGGTCTATCAGGGGAAGGTCCGGGAAGCGACCTACCTGAAAGGGCGCACCGCGGGGGTCGAGAACACGTACATCTCCCTTGAAGAGATGATCCTGCTCTTTCTCGCCAACCAAAACCCGGCATTCCGGCGTTATATCGAGCTCTTTGACGATACCCTGCTTCAAGAGCAGAGCAGGTACACGGATATCCTCAAGTCGCTGGAGGATTTCTTCGCTTCCCAGCCAGTGTTCGGCCCTAAGGGTCAGACCCTGCTCGATCTCCTGCGAGCGCCCGCCAAGGTCTCTCCCGATTCGCTCTACGGGCAGCTCGAATATATCCGGACCCACTGGGGATACCTGCTCAAAGACCTCCTGCTGCGCATCCTCAAGGGCATGGACTTCTTTCGCGAGGAGCACAGGGCGCGTTACTTCGGGCCCGGTCCTTCCCTGGTTCCGCGATTCGCAGGCCGTGAACGCGAAGAGATCGAGCGATTCAGCGCCGACCTTGACTGGATGCCCCACCTCGTGCTCATTGCCAAGAGCACCTATGTGTGGCTCTACCAGCTCTCCCGGAAGTACGGCCGTACCATCTCCCGGCTCGACGAGATCCCGGACGAGGAGCTTGGGCAGCTCGCCCGGTGGGGGATCACCGGGCTGTGGCTCATCGGCATATGGGAGCGGAGCCCCGCCTCCCGGAAGATCAAACAGATCACGGGAAACCCCGAAGCGGCCGCCTCGGCCTATTCCATCTACGACTACACCATTGCCTGGGACCTGGGGGGCAAGCCCGCGTTCGACAATCTGAAGAATCGCGCCATGCGCTACGGCATCCGGATGGCGACCGACATGGTCCCCAACCACATGGGCATCTACTCCAAGTGGGTGATCGAGCACCCCGACTGGTTTATCCAGCTCGGACACAGCCCGTTCCCCTCCTACCGGTTCACTGGCGAGAACCTCTCCGAGGACGACCGGGTGGTGCTCCAGATCGAAGACGGCTACTGGACCCGAACCGATGCGGCGGTGGTGTTCAAGCGCTACGACCGCTATACCGGCGATACCCGTTTCATCTATCACGGAAACGACGGCACGAGCACGCCCTGGAACGACACGGCCCAGCTCGACTTCATCAAGGCTGAAGTCAGGGAGGCGGTGATACAGAAGACCATCGAGGTAGCCAGAGAGTTTCCGGTCATCCGGTTCGACGCGGCCATGACGCTCGCCAAGCGCCACTTCCAGCGGCTCTGGTATCCGCTGCCCGGATACGGCGGCGACATCCCCTCGCGCTCGGCCCACAGCGTGTCGCAGGAGGAGTTCGACGCGTTGTTCCCCGAGGAATTCTGGCGGGACCTGGTCGACCGGGTGGCCGCGGAAGTCCCCAACACCCTGCTGCTGGCCGAGGCGTTCTGGCTCATGGAGGGCTACTTCGTCAGGAGCTTGGGCATGCACCGCGTCTACAACAGCGCGTTCATGAACATGCTCAAGACAGAGGAAAACAGCAAGTACCGCGATGTGATGAAGAACGTGCTCCGCTTCAACCCCGAGATCCTCAAACGCTTCGTCAACTTCATGAACAATCCGGACGAGGAGCCTGCCGTGGCGCAGTTCGGCAAGGACGACAAGTACTTCGGGGTGGCCACCATGATGGTGACCCTGCCCGGGCTGCCCATGTTCGGCCATGGCCAGATCGAGGGCTTCGGCGAGAAGTACGGCATGGAATACCGGCGCTCCTACTGGGACGAGGGCGTGGACGAGCACCTGGTGGCGCGCCACGAGCGCGAGATCTTCCCCCTGCTCGGCAAGCGCTATCTCTTCAGCGAGATCGACGATTTCGCGCTCTTTGATGTGGTGACCGAAGAAGGGCACGTGAACGAGGACGTGTTCGCCTACTCCAACATGGCAGGTGGCGAGCGTGCCCTGGTGGTCTATAACAACCGCTATGCCGAGGCCAGGGGATGGGTCAGGCGTTCGGTGGGCATGAACGAGGACATGGGAGGCGGAAAGAGGAGGCTCGTGCACAAGACCCTGGGAGAGGCGCTCAGGCTTTCCGATGACGAGGGCCTCTACTATGTGCTGGACGATTTCCGCGAGGGGTTGCAGTACCTGCGTTCGGGGCGGTCCCTGTGCGGCGAGGGCCTCCTCGTGCACCTGGGCGCGTTCAAGTTGAACGTGTTCATGGGCTTTCACGAGATGCGCGACTTCGACGGCCAGGTAAAGCGGCTGCACGACTACCTGGGCGGCAGGGGTGTCCCGGATGTCGCCTCCGAGCTCCAGGAGCTCTATCTGAAACCCATACTCGATCCTTTCCGGACGCTCGCAGATCCCTCTTTCCTCTTTCAGACCGTGCAGGAGGGCGTGCGTCTGGGCGACGTGACCGATCCGTTCCTGCAGGCCCTGTCCGGGTTTCTCAAAGAGGTGCGGGTATACCTCTATGCATGGCGCGAGGAGTCGGACCTCGTGGAGGCCATTGACCCTGTGCACTCCCTGCTCAAATCCCTGCTCAACATCCATCTGCTCCGCGCCGGAACGGACAGGGGGCTGAAGGCCCTGCTCGACTACCTCTTTAGCCAGGTCCCGGCGCACGTACCCAAAGATCTCACCTGGTGGAGGGTCCCGCTCCTGTGGGGCATTCTCTGCCGGATCGGCACCCTGGTGGAACCCGAGGCCGTCCCTGTCAAGAGCAGGGCCCTGATGGACGATCTGCTCCTGGGGAAGGTTCTGAGACAGAGCCTTGTCTCCCTGGGACTCGACGAGGGTGCGGCCCGGTTCGAACTGCTCCTGGTCCAGACGCTGGTTTCCTATCAGGACTGGTACGAGCTCTGTGTCGAGGGCGGATTGGGGCCGGTCATGGAAAATCTGTTCGCAGATGCGGACGCACAGACCTTCATGGGGGTCAATGAGTTCGGCGGCAAGCTATGGTTCAACAAGGAATCCTTTGAACGGCTGCTCTACTGGCTCTTCACGATCTCGGCGATCCGCTCCATGGGGGTATCTTCCGGGAAGCTGCGCCTGGATGAAGACAGGCTGAAGAAGAGCTGGCGATATGTGATCGAGACGGCGGAGACCGCTGGAAAGGCAGGGTACGCAGTCACGGAGTTCCTGTCGTCTTTTTAGGGAATTCGATAAGCCGGAAGTGCCCGGCGGGCTCGCCGCCAGGGGTGGGAACACGCAACGATTCAACCTGCTGGCGCGTCCCGAAGAAAGGGCTCCCATGACTCACCTGTGGGGCCATACTTCCAGGGGGATCAGAAGTGGCTGCTCCCGTCCCAGCAGTGGGTGCAGAGCTTTTTCTTGGGCAGGCCGATTGCCTCCACCAGATCGTCCATGGTCTGGAACTTCAGGGTTGTGAGCCCCAGGTGCTGGCGGATCTTCTCCACCATGGCAAGGTTCTTCTCCGAGCCCGCCCTTGCATACTCGTCCAGATCCACCTCGTCTGTGCATTCGATCTCGGCGATGGCCTTGCGGCCCGCCAGGTCGAAGCGGGATCGCGAGGCGGAGAAATTCAGGAACTCACACGGATAGATAAGGGTGGGGCAGGCCACCCGCATGTGGACCTCGCGGGCCCCGTAGTCGAAGAGGAGCTTGACATTGTCCTTGAGCTGGGTACCCCGGACAATGGAATCATCGCAGAACACGAGGCGGTTCCCCTGGATGAGCGAGCGGTTGGGTATGAGCTTCATGCGCGCCACCAAGTCCCGCACGGCCTGGTTCCGGGGCATGAAGCTGCGGGGCCAGGTCGGAGTGTACTTCGTAAATGGTCGCATGTAGGGGAGGTGCTTTTCGTTTGCATACCCTACCGCGTGGCCGATGCCCGAGTCCGGGATGCCCGAAACCAGGTCCGCTTCGATGGCGTCCTTTCTGGCCAAGGCGCGGCCGCAGCGATACCTGACCATTTCCACGTTGATGTTCTCGTAGCTCGACGGCGGGTAACCGTAGTAGACCCACAGAAACGAGCAGATCTGCATCTCGCTGCCTGGCGGGGTGAGCCGGCGGAACCCCTCGGCGTCCAGATATACGATTTCGCCAGGACCCAGGTAATATTCCGTCTCGTATCCGAGGTTCGAGAGAGCGCACGTCTCCGAGGTGACGGCCCGGGCCCCGTCCTTGCTCCCGATGATCAAAGGTGTCCTGCCGAGCCTGTCACGGGCAGCCATGATTCCTTTTTTCGTGAGGACCATGAGCGAGCATGACCCCTTGATGGAGTCGAACACCGAGGCAATACCGTCCTGGAACGTCTGTTGTTCGCAGATGAGCATGGAGACGAGCTCGGTGGGGTTTATCCCGCTGCCCGAGGTCTCGGAGAAATATTTTCTGCGGGCAAAGGCCTTTCTGCCCAGGGCATCGATGTTGTTAATCCTGCCCACCGTGACGATGGCAAAGGTTCCCAGATGGGAATTGATGATGAGCGGCTGGGCGTCGAAGTCGCTGATGACGCCGATGCCGTTCGACCCGTGGAAGGTCTGGAGTTCGGGCTCGAACTTGGACCTGAAGTATGCGTTTTCTATATTGTGAATGGAACGGGTGAATCCCTTTTTGTTGGCCACCACCATTCCCGCCCGTCTGGTGCCCAGATGCGAGTGGTAGTCAGTGCCGTAAAAGAGATCTCTTACACAGTCCTGCTTTGCTGTAATGCCAAAAAGTCCGCCCATGGATGAACCTCGATCCGTTCTTCTCAGATGTCTGCCCGGCACTCGTTTTCTGTGCAGGGCAAGGTCACTGCCTTTGCCTCGGAGTTTTCATGCGGGTGGCGGTGGTACACCCGCCCATGTTGCTGTTTCCGGGCACGGATGCGGCATGCCCGGCTTCTCTCCGGCGCCTTCTCTCCTCTAACCATATCAGAGTACGAGGGTACCGGTATAGACAAAGGATACCTCACCGGTAAGCCATACATCCGAGTAATCCCCATTCATCCAGGTGAAATCTATGGTCAGGATTCCTCCCGGCATGCTCACGCGAACAGGCGAGGCACCGACCCTGCCGGTTGCGTGACTCACGATGGCCGAGGCAACGGCGCCGGTGCCGCAGGCCAGCGTTTCCGCCTCTACGCCTCGCTCATAGGTGCGGACCCGGATGCCGCCGGGTCCCGTGACCTGGACAAAATCAACGTTGGTGCCTGCAGGGGAGAAAAAGGGGTGGGTTCGTACGGCCCTTCCCACCGCATCCACCGGGAAGTCTTCAAGCTCGCTGGTGAACCAGACAGCGTGGGGAACCCCGGTGTTGACGTGATGTACCACGGCCTCGCGGCCCTCAACCATGATGGCGATGTTCTGCTTAAGCCCGTGCGGCATGGTCATCCGGATGGAGACGTCCCTTGGGTTCACCCGTGCCTCTACGATGCCGGCCAGGGTTTTGAAACGCATGTGCTCGCCTGCGATGGATTGCTCCACCGCGAAGGCGGCTGCACACCGTGCCCCGTTACCGCACATCTCGGCCTCGGTTCCGTCCGCATTGAAGATGCGGTAGGTGAAGTCCACGGTGCTGTCACCAGGGCCGAGCACCAGGACTCCGTCGGCCCCCACGCTGACCTTGCGGGCGCAGTACTTCCGTGCGAACTGGGCATAGTCGATATCGACGGGCTGGTGAAACGAGTCAATGACGATAAAGTCATTGCCGGTACCGGACATTTTGGTAAATTCCATGGTGTGGGATGTCCTCATCGTTTTTGAGCTATCTCTCATGCACAGCTAAAAGGTCATATAAAAAACCCGCAAGCATTGTCAGGAGTGTGCATGCATTAACAGACTCATCGTATCAAGTCAAGGGGATTGGCACGGCGATATCGAGCCGTTATTCCCGATGCTTACGCACGGAAACGCCTGCACTGGTCAACCCTCTTTCTGCCCCCTGAACAGGACTTCTCTCCTTAGATGATCCCACCGATTCTCTCCATGGCCTCCACGACCTGTTCAAAGTCGTTAAACGCGCTGATCCTCACGTACCCCTGGCCGCACTGTCCGAAGCCTGCGCCCGGGGTGCACACAACCCCTGCCTTTTCCAGGAGCAGGTCAAAGAATTCCCAGGAATCGGTCTTTGCGTCCACCCAGATATAGGGCGAGTTCTCTCCGCCCACGCACGAATAGCCGAGTCCGGCCATTTTCTCGAGGATATGCCCGGCATTGTTCAGATAGTAGTCGATGAGAGCTCCGACCTGTGCTTTGCCTTCCTTGGTGTAGACCGCTGCAGCCGCCTTCTGCACCGGATAGGACACACCGTTGAACTTGGTGCTCTGACGCCTGTTCCACAACCCGTGGAGCACGTGAGCGGCCCCTGATGCATCGTATGCAACGCAGTCTTTGGGGACAACGGTGAATGCGCACCTGAGGCCGGTGAACCCGGCGGTCTTGGAGAAGCTCCTGAACTCAATGGCGACCTCTCGGGCGCCGGGTATTTCGTAGATGGAGCGGGGAAGGCCGTTGTTACGGATAAAGGCCTCATATGCGGCATCGTACAGGATCAGGGCCCGGTTTTCACGGGCGTAGTCCACCCAGCGGGCAAGGAGGTCCCGGGTGATGGTCGTCCCGGTCGGGTTGTTGGGGAAACAGAGGTAGATCAGCTCCACCTTCTCCTGGGGCAGCGCGGGGACAAAGCCGTTCCCGGCGGTGCTCTCCAGATACACGATCTTGCCGTACCGGCCGTCTGACAGGTCCCCGGCTCTGCCGGCCATGACATTGGTGTCCAGATAGACCGGATAGACCGGGTCGGGAATCGCCACCCTGATATCACGTGCAAAAATTTCCTGGATGTTCGCGGTGTCGCATTTGGCGCCGTCACTTATGAATATCTCGTCTGGAGAAATGTCCGCGCCCCACGATCTGAAGTCGTTTTCCGCGATTGCCTCCCGCAGGAATGCATAGCCCTGCTCAGGGCCGTATCCGTGAAAGGTCTTCTGCACGGACATCTCGTCCACGGCCGCGTGCAGGGCGCGGATGCATGCTCCGGGCAGCGGACGGGTGACATCTCCGATGCCGAGCTTGATCACCTTCACACCAGGGTTCTTTTCCTGGAACGATGCGATCCGCCTGGCGATTTCGGAGAAGAGATACGATGCCTTGAGATTCAGGTAATTCTCGTTGATTCTGATCATGGCTCCTTTGTCTCACCTCTCTTTCGCGGCAGTCATCTCATGGCTTTAGTCCATGGAGGATAACACCCAGATCTATCTACCACAGCTTTTTCCCTGGGAAAAACAGTTTCTCAATTTTTATGCCAGAGAGAACCCCTGGTTATCCTGCCTTAAGAACAGTCTTTTTTCAGAGAAAGTATTAAGAAATAAAGCAGCTTTGACGAATAATACTATCATAAGAGATGTATGGAGTGGATGTGAAGAAAGACAAGCGAAGACATTCCAGAAAATTGTTCAGGATCGAAGCACGTTATCAGGACTCGCACGGCAGGGTCTTGAAGGGAACTGTGAGGAATTTGAGCCTCGGAGGGGTATTCATCGAAACCCATCATCCCCTGGAGAAGGGCGATAGCCTGCATGCAACGCTTGACGCCCACGACCTCGGCAAGGTGATCGATGTCTCCGGCAAGGTGGTGAGGATCGAGTGGAACAAGGGGATGGCCATAGAATTCGATGATCAGAACAACCGTGATGTCAAGCTTCTCCTGAGCAGCCTGCGAAAGCTCGATCAGGCCTCTCTGCTCGCGTTGAGCCGATCCGCTCAGGGCGACTGAGCGGATTTTTCTCCATACGGATTCTCCCTGCCGGCGAGCCCCCTCTAAGAGCGTACCTGCCACCCAAGGTTTCACCTGCTCAGAAGCGATCCTTTCTCAAGGGGAGATGCGTCCTCTCTTTCCGGCACGCAAGAAAAAAATCGGCCTTAAATAGAGCCGGATATCGGGCATTCAGGTCTCCGGGAATGCCTGTTTTTGGTATCCGGTTATACGATCAGAGGTCTGCCATGAGCCGCTTTGCCCAATCGCTGAAGTATTTCTCGTCACAGACAGAGGCCTGTTCCAGAAGCGCCTTTGCCTGTGCCGTATTTTCGTCTCCTCCCGAGTCGATGAGGGCCTCGGCGAGGAAGACCTGGCCTTCGACATCCTCAGGGTAGGCCTGGTTGTATTCTTTCAGGTATGAGACAGCCTTTTCCTTGTCGCTCAAAGGCCAGGGCAGCACATACCAGAAACGGCCAAGAGCCTTGATGGGACCGCCGGTCATATAGGTTTTGTCGATCTCATAGGATTTTTCAAAGCTCGTCTGGGTTCTGTCCTTGAGCCCTTCTCGAAGGGCCGTGAGAACGCTCACACCATCCGAGTAGTTTCCCACAGAGCATCCATACCAGAAATGTCCCTCCACCCTGTCCGGATTGAGGGCGATGGCCTTCTCGCCATACATCATGCCCATCTTTCCATACTGCTTGCAAATACCTTCCCAGTCTTCAGCACTGCTCTCCTTTGCCTGGTTGCAGTATTCCCGATAGGATCGAGATGCCTTCCATGCGGCTTCATAACTGGCGGGGTCCGCCTCAGAGGCCTGCGCATAGAGCTCGGCTGACTTCAGGAGATTGTCTAGGCCACCCTGCTCGTAGAGGGCATCGGCCTGGGCCATGATATCCTGCGCAGCGAGATACCCTGGAAGAACAACCGTGAACAGAATGATCAAACCTTCTAAGAAAAACCTCCTCATGGTACTGAACCTCCTTCACTCTATATTATATTGATACATACTATTTCGCTTTCAGGTGTTCTCAAGTGAATCACCTGTATCAGTCCGTTCCTCAAGGGCTGGGAGCGTGGTTCTCATTCCTTGCCCTCTGCGGCGGAAATGGTCAAAGGGCCTGCCCTTCAAAGACCCGGACCCCGGGTAGGGGTCACAGAGAGGCCTGGAGGCCCGCAGGGAGATTATGCTTGTCAAAAGGCATGAATTGGCGTACCAAGAAAAAGATGCATAATGGGAATCCCTTTGCCCATATCTCGAATGTTAAAGGGATTGCAGTTGATCTCCCTTTCTGCAGGTTCAGGTATGTCACTATCGAGGGGGAATCCGGCAGAGATTCCATATCCGGCGGCAAGGCCACAGCACTCCCACGCCTTCATGGCGAGGTGGAGAGGTGCGAGCCGCCTGTGCGGAGGATCGAATATGCGCCTCCGGCGCAGGTCACGACCTTGGGTCCCGACCCCCTGGTTTCGAGCGCCTCGGTGATTCACGAGCTTCTCTTCGGGAGAATGCGCCAGGCTTCTCCAGGCCCCGCAGGAGGGGGTGTTTATCCGGTCCTGAAAGAGCATGCTCCACACGCCCTGGATCTCTATGTATAGCTTAAAAAGGGGAAAACGATGATCGGTGTGGTGTCAGACGTAAGGTTCATGGATCACGAAACCGGCGTTTACCATCCTGAGAGTCCTCTGAGAGCTCAGTGCATCCACACCCTGTTTGTCAAGGAAGATCCCGGGATCATGCTCGTCCCGCCGGTTGCCTCGCCGGTTGAGGACATCATGCTCAACCACGGCAGGGGATACATCGATTCCATAGCCCGTGCGTCTGTGAGGGGCTCGGCTGTGAACTTGGACCCCGACACTGTATGCTGTCCCGAATCGTACGAGGTTTCCCTCCAAGCTGTGGGGTCGCTGATCAGCCTGTGCAGAATGGCACTGGATCGCGGAATCGATGCAGGATTCGCCTGTGTGAGGCCGCCGGGGCACCACGCGAGGAAAGACCGCGCCATGGGTTTTTGCCTGTTCAACAACGTGGCGATCGCCGCATCCAAGGCCGTCAGATCGTTCGGGGTCGAACGGGTGGCGATCGTCGACTTTGACATCCATCACGGAAACGGCACCCAGGAGAGCTTCTATGACGACAGCCGGGTGCTGTACTTCTCGACGCACCAGTATCCCTTCTATCCGGGGACCGGGGCCTTGTCCGAGACCGGAGCAGGAGAGGGGACAGGATATACCGTGAACTGTCCCCTGGGCGGGGGAAAGAGTGACGGGCACTTCCTGGCCGTATACCGTCACATACTCCAGCCGATCATCGAGGATTTCGAACCCGGGCTGGTGCTGGTGTCAGCCGGTTTCGACGCCCATGCAATGGACCCCATCGGCGGCATGCTGCTCAGCTCGGACGGGTTTGCCGCTATCGCGGCCGTTATCCAGGAAGCTGCCCGGAACGTAAGTGCGCCGGTCGTGTACTCGCTCGAAGGCGGGTACCATCTCGGTGCATTGAAGGAGTCAGTGTCACGGGTGATGGATATCCTCAAGGGAACCGTCGTACCCTCCATCGAACCCCAGCCCTTTCCCGAGCTGGAGAAGTTTATCAGAGTACACGGCCGGATATGGCCCCTGACAATGAGATAGAGGGTAAAGTTTCTCGTGTCTGCTGCCGAAACGGCAAGTATGCTGGAACCCAAGACTATCGAGGCGGTATCGGTTAAGGAGTATCGTCCCGGAGAGCTGATCGTACGGGAAGGGGACACCAACGAATACTTCTATGCGATCCTCCAGGGAGAGGTCCAGATCTACCAGATGGACAAACCCATCCGCATTCTCTCCGACCGTGACGTGTTCGGCCTTGAAAACTACTATCGGGGCATTCCCTACAGCACCACGGCAAAGGCTGTGAAGTCCTCGCGCGTGGCCGCCTACGAATCCGAGGCAATCGAAGATATCGTCTTCAGCAAACCCGGTCTGGTGAGCATGGTTCTGCGCTCGGCGTACCTGCAGCTTGAACAGACCACCTCGGTGGCCGAGTCAAATATTCCCTACAGCGAGACGATCAACCTCGATGTCCGTGAGTTCGCCGACGGTGAGACCATCATCGAAGAGGGGACGAACGGTACCGAGATATTCAAGCTCTATCAGACAGAGCAGGGGCTCGAGGTTCTCAGAAAAGGCGTGCGCATCGCAACGATCACGAAACCGGGCGAGTACTTCGGCGAGATGAGCTTTATCCTCAACGAGCCGAGGAGCGCGACCATCCGCTCCCTGGGCAGAAGCGTGGTCGAGATCCTCCCGGTTCACGAAGGCGGGCTGGAGAAGATCATCAGCGAAAACCCCGAGGTGGCCCACAAGATCATCGCTTCCCTTGCCCAGAGGCTCAAGCAGGCAAACCTTCTCATCGTCAAATAGAGAGAGGTCCTGGTCTCGGACAGCACATCGGTCAGCATGGCGATGAGGGGGAATAAAGAATATTATCCGATATTCCGAGTGATTCTCCATGGACGTTTTCTGGTATGGAGGTCCTGTTCCCGCCGGGGTGGCCGGGATCAGGCAGACAGAGACCCTTGAGGGTGTTCCCGAGAACAGCCTGCTCTTCCTCGATGACAAGAGTTGTGTTCAGTGGGACGCGATCCGGGGCGGGCGGGTCTATCTCGTGTCCGATCTCCCCATATCCACGCCCTTGCCCGAGCAGGTGGTAGGAGTGATACCGCGCGATACCATGGTCATTCAGGCCATCATCACCCTGTATACCGAGATGCGTGAGTCCTATGACATCGGCGACAGGCTGATCCGATCGCTCAACGAAAAAGAACTCGCTATCCAGGAAAAACAGAAAACCATGCTGCGGGACAGCAAACGGTACAATGCCATCATCAGAAACGCCAGCGACCTCATCTTTGCGCTGGGGCCCACCGGCAAGATCATGTTCTGCAACGAGACCGTCCAGAACTATCTGGTTCGCGGCACCAAGCCGGTCATCGGGCGGGCGCTCGTGGATTATGTGGTGGACGAAGACAAGGACCTGGTCAACGAAATGGTCGCAAACGGTTTCCGCAAAGGCGTGCCCTCCAAGATCGAGACGAGATTCCGTCTGGCCGGGGGAAGGACCGGGATATTCTCGTGCATGAGCACGCCCTTGTCCGAAGACGGTCGCATCTATGCGCTTTCAGTCATCGGGCGGGACATCACTGATATCCGGTCCATGCAGTACCGGATTTCTCTGCAGGCAAAGGACCTCACGCTCATGATCAACGGGCTTTCCCACGAGCTGAGAAACCCGCTGACCGTAATCGGCGCATACATGAAAAGGATCGAAAAACAAGACAATGGCCTGAAGGCAAAATTCGCCGGCACTGCATTTTCCGGAATCCACTCATCGATCCAGAGGATCGAGGAGATGATCGTGAGGATCGAACAGTATGAGAATATGGTGAACAGGAGACTCGTCTATGCCCGGAGAAATCTGCTCCTCCTGGTCTCCGAGGTGATTTCCCGTCATCCCGCTGCTCCTGAGGTAGCCATCGAAGGTAACGGGCGGCTCATGGCCTGCACGGATGCATGTCATGTCCAGACGGCATTCTCGCGCATCCTGGACAATGCCGTGGAAACCGGGTCGGAGAGGTTTCTCGTCACCCTCTCCCGCCGTGACGGATTCGCCCATGTTTCGCTGCGTGATTACGGTCCGGGCGTGAAGGACGATATCGAGTCCATCTTTGCCCCTTTCACTTCTTCAGACCCCATGAAGATCGGTCTCGGCCTCACAGAGGCACGCATGGCCCTGGCCAAGATAGGGTCCCACATCGAGGTGATACCTCAGGCAAACCCGGGCGCGGTCTTTACCCTGAGAATCCTCATGGACCGCAGGAACAGCATCAGGGACGAGACGCCATAGGCTTTATTCCGGAAGATCATCGTTCAAACCGCACTTCTTCGGCCACCCATTCATGTGCTATAGGTGTTCCATTCAATTGCAAGGCCATGATTCATCAATGGAACAAGGCGTTGCCAAGAGAAGCAATCCGACCCGGCCTCAAGTCTGTAAGCCACCCGGGCAAGGCGCCATCTCTTGAGAAAAGGGCCTGTTGCATCGAGCCGGAGACTCAACACCGGCTTTGGCTGTTGACAGCCGAATCCCTGGGTTTTATGCAGAAACGACCCGAAGACAAAAAAGGCAAGGAGACAGAGAACATAACATGAGCGTACAGGCACTGACCGGATGGCTGACGGCGCTGGCACTTGCTGCCGCGTTCTCCACCTACCTGCTCAAGCAGATCGGCAGGGAATACGTCAAACGGCTCCCCCGCGAATACGCGGACTTTGCCGACGCCTACCGGAGCTTCATGAAACTCATGGTAGGCCGGCACCGAATCTTCGGCGCGGCAGCCCTGATCGCCCTTGCAGCGCATGCATATCCGGTCATCGCCGGTTCGTTCATCTCTGTAAGCGGGCTCATCGCGGCCTTTGTCCTGATCTGTGCGTCCGCGGCGGGGGCCTGGCTGTTTTATGGAAAAAAGAGCCTGCGCACCGGGCTGTTGTCGGTGCATAGGGCCCTGGCCTTTGTGCTGCTTCCAGCCCTGATCATTCACTTCTTCTTCACGGGTATGATCGCCTTCTGATGGGTGCGGTCCTCCTGGCCCCGGACGACACCGGGACGGAATTCCGACGTTCAGCCCGGGAATCGTCGGCCCTAAGAGCAGGTCGAGAAGGCCCTGTAACACCAATGAATCACTATGTTGACATGGTGAGGTATCTATGATGTACATAGGGTTTACCAAGAAATCACGAGGTGAGCGTGTATGGAAGAAACAGAATTACAGATGATACGCAGGCTTATCCCCAAGAACAAGGAGCTCAAGAAGCTCTGGGATGAGCACCTGGACTACGAAGAAAAGCTTGAACAGATCAACAAGCGGCGATACCTGAGCACCGAGGAAGAGATACGCCGCAAGGAAATCCAGAAGCTCAAGCTCAGAGGCAAGGACAGAATAGAAGAAATACTCCGCTCGTACAGGGAAAAAGTTGATTCATATTGAATTGTTATGCGGTGAGAAGGGGCGCGGAAGATGAGGAAAATTACCGGAGCGCAGGCCTTTATCGAGGCCTTGCGGTGTGAGGGTGTAACCCATGCGTTCGGATACCCCGGCGGAGCCGTGCTCGATATATTCGATGCCATCATGGATGCACGGGATATCCAGTTCATCCTGTCGCGGCACGAGCAGGGGGCGGTCCATGCAGCGGACGGCTATGCCCGCGCGTCGGGACGGGTGGGCGTGTGCCTGGTGACATCGGGGCCGGGGGCCACGAACACGGTCACCGGAATTGCCACCGCATATATGGATTCCATACCGATCGTGGTGTTCACCGGCCAGGTTCCCACGCATCTCATCGGCAACGATGCCTTCCAGGAGGCGGACATCGTAGGGATCACGCGGCCGTGCACCAAGCACAACTACCTGGTCAAGGATGTCTGCGACCTGGGCAGGGTGATCAAAGAGGCGTTCTACATCGCCCGGACGGGCAGACCCGGACCGGTGCTGGTGGATCTTCCCAAGGACGTGATGAAGAGCACCGTGAACTTCAAATATCCCGACTCGCTGAGCCTCGAAAGCTACTGTCCCACCTACAAGGGGCATCCGGGTCAGATCAGGCGCATCATGGGCTTGATCCTCAAGAGCAGGCATCCGGTGATCTATGCAGGGGGCGGGGTCACGCTCGCCGGCGCATCCAAAGAGCTCTCGGACTTTGCCCGGAGGCTTCAACTTCCGGTCACTACCACGCTCATGGGTATGGGAGCCTTTCCATCGGGCGATCCGCTGTCTCTGGGCATGCTGGGCATGCACGGCACCTATGCGGCGAATATGACAGTCACGAACTCGGACTGCCTCATTGCAATCGGGGCCCGGTTCGACGACCGGGTGACCGGCAAGGTAGACGAGTTCGCGCCCAAGGCCAAGATCATCCACATCGACATCGATCCCACCTCCATCAGCAAGAACGTGAAGGTGGATCTGCCCGTGGTGGGCGACTGCAGGATGGTGCTCAGAGGCATGCTCGCCGAGCTCGCCGGCAAAGACGCCGAGCTGGCCGAGATGCTCTCCCAGACAGCATCCTGGCGGAGCGAGATCGAGGTCTGGAAGGAGCAGCAGCCGCTCAGGTACTGCAAAAGCGAGATCGTCAAGCCCCAGTACGTGATCGAGATGATCGACGAGATCGCGCCCGACGACACCATCATCACCACCGAGGTGGGCCAGAATCAGATGTGGACGGCCCAATTCTACAAATTCAACGAGCCGAGGCTCTTTCTGACCTCGGGCGGGCTGGGGACCATGGGTTATGGTTTTCCCGCGGCAATCGGGGCACAGGTGGCCTTTCCGGGTCGAACAGTCATCGATATCGCAGGAGACGGCTCCATCCAGATGAATATCCAGGAGTTGGCCACCGCGGTACAGTACGACCTCCCGGTCAAGGTCATGATCCTCAACAACGGCTACCTGGGCATGGTCAGGCAGTGGCAGTCGCTGTTTTACAAGAAGCGCTACTCGCACACCTCCATGGCGGTTTCGCCGGATTTCGTGAAGCTGGCCGAGGCCTACGGCGCAAAGGGCCTGCGCGTCACCAGGCCCGAAGACGTCAAGGACGCCATACGGGAGGCCTTGCGGATACCGGGCCCGGTGATCGTCGACTTTGTGGTGGACCCCGAGGAAGACGTCTATCCCATGGTGCCCGCCGGGGCCCCGATCAATAATATGCTTCTCGTGTAAGGATGTGAGCTATGAGGCATGCGATTTCGGTTTACGTGGACAACCAGGCAGGCGTGCTTTCCCGGGTGGTGGGGCTGTTTTCGGGCAGGGGATTCAACATCGAGTCCCTTTCCGTGGCCCCGACCCTGGACCCGGCGAAATCGCTCATGGTCATCACCACCACCGGCAACGAGCAGGTGCTGGAGCAGATAAAAAAACAGCTCAACAAACTCATCAACGTCATCAAGGTGGTCGACTGCGCGGACAGGGATTATGTGGAACGGGAGATGATCCTGGTGAAGATCAAGGCGGAAAAAGAGACCCGAGCCGAGGTGCTCCGCATCGCGGACATCTTCCGGGCAAAGGTCATCGATGTTTCGCCGAAGTCGTACACCCTGAGTCTTACCGGCGATAAAAGCAAGCTTGAGGGGTTTGTGGAGATCCTCACCCCCATCGGCATAATCGATTTTGTCCGTACGGGCACCGTGGTCATGGAGAGAGAGATGCAAGGAAGGAGGAAACTGCCGTAATGAAGGTCTATTACGATAAGGACGCGGATCTGAATCTCATCAAGTCAAAGAAGGTCGCGGTCATGGGGTATGGGTCGCAGGGGTTCGCCCACTCGAACAATCTGAAAGACTCCGGGGTCGACGTGGTCGTGGGACTGCGCGAGGGCAGCGCGTCTCGGGCAAAAGCCGAGAAGGCGGGGCTGAAGGTCATGAACACCTCTGATGCGGCCGCCTGGGCAGACGTGATCATGGTCCTCATCCCGGACGAGCTCCAGGCCGACGTGTATGCCCGCGAGATCGCGCCGCACCTGAAAAAGGGCGCATATCTCGCGTTCGCCCACGGGTTCAATATCCACTACGGCCAGATCAGGCTTCCCCAAGGGGTGAGCTGCTTCATGGTGGCGCCCAAGTCACCGGGCCACATGGTGAGGTATGAATACACCCAGGGCAGAGGGGTTCCCATGCTCATCGCGATCGAAGCCGACGCCGGCGGGGACACCCGCGAGCTCGCCCTCTCCTATGCCGGCGCCATCGGCGGCGGAAAGGCCGGCATCCTTGAGACCACCTTTGCCGAAGAGACCGAGACCGACCTGTTCGGCGAGCAGGCCGTGCTGTGCGGAGGCGTCACCTCCCTGATCACGGCCGGGTTCGAGACCCTGGTCGAGGCGGGATATGCGCCGGAGATGGCGTATTTCGAGTGCCTGCACGAGCTCAAGCTCATTGTCGACCTCATCTATGAGGGCGGGATCTCCAATATGCGCTATTCGGTGAGCAACACGGCCCAGTTCGGCGACATCACCAGGGGACCCATGGTCATCGATGAAGAGGTGAAGGAGACCATGAGGGATATCCTGGCCCAGGTCCAGGACGGCAGTTTTGCCCGCGAGTGGATCCTGGAAAACAAGGCGGGAAGGCCCGTGTTCAACGCCCTGACCAGAATCGGCGAGAAGCACGAGATTGAGCAGGTCGGCGAGAAGCTCCGCGCCATGATGCCCTGGATCCAGAAGGACCGCAAGGTCAACAAACAGGAGAACTAAGTGAAGATCCGCAGAGAGGGCTTTCCGTTCATTTTCGGCTCCGGGCTCCTTTCCCTGGTCCTTGCACGCCTGGGGCTCGGGATCGTGGGGCTCATCCCTGTGGCGTTCGTGACGTGGTTTTTCCGGGACCCGGAGCGGGAAGTGCCAGCAGGTGAAGGTCTGGTCATCTCTCCTGCAGACGGCACGGTCCTCGATGTGGTGAACACCGATGAGGAACGGGTGGGGCCCTGCACGAAGATTTCTATCTTCATGTCGGTCTTCAATGTTCACGTAAACCGCTCCCCTGTCTCGGGCACGGTGGTGGGCAAGCACTACCGGTCCGGAACCTTCCACATGGCCAACCTTGGAAAAAAGACCGAAGCCAACGAGCGCATGATACTCTATATCGAAAACCAGGACGGGGTGTTCCGGGTCGACCAGGTCGCCGGCCTGGTGGCCAGGAGGATCTCGTGCATGCCCGAGGAGGGCGATAAGGTCGAGGCCGGGCAGAGGATCGGGCTGATCCGGTTCGGGTCGCTTCTGGAGTGCTATATGCCGGTGGGCTACACCGTCGCGGTAAGCAGGGGCCAGACGGTCTTTGCCGGTGAGACGGTCATAGGGGGAAAAAAGGAATGAAGAAGAAAATCAGGACCAAGTCAGGAACGGAAACAAAGCGGTCAGTGCCCTTTCTGCCCAACTTCATCACCACGGTGGGCCTCTTCTTCGGGTTCTATTCCATCTCGTTTTCCCTGAAAGGGAACTTCTACATGGCAGCCATCATGATCCTGCTGGCCGGGTTCATCGACGGCATCGACGGCAGGGTCGCCAGGGCCACCAACTCCACCTCGGCCTTCGGCAAGGAGTACGACTCGCTCTCCGACGTGGTTGCCTTCGGTGTCTCGCCTGCCATCCTGGCCTTCCTCTGGCAGGTCAACCAGTTCGGCAGGCTGGGGTTCATCGCCTGCTTCTTGTTCGTGGCGTGCGGAGCGCTGAGACTCGCGCGCTTCAACACGGACGCCTCTGGCGCCACGGGCTTTGTGGGGCTTCCGATCCCCATAGCCGCCGCTGCGGTAGCCAGCATGGTCCTGCTCTCGAAGCAGATCGGGACCATTCCGCCGCCTGTCATCCTCATGGGCATGTATGCCCTGTCGTTCATGATGGTGAGCGCGATCCGTTATCCGAGCTTCAAGCACATCAACTATCTCAAGGCACATCCCTTCCAGCTCCTGGTCGCCGGGCTTCTGGTGCTCGTGGTGGTTGCGCTGGCGCCGGAGATCATGATCTTCGTGCTGGTCATGACCTTTATCGTGGGAGGGCCGATCAGCAACGCGGTGGTACAGGTCCGCAGTCACGCGCGCGAGAAAAAGCAATTGAAAGAGGCAGAGCATGAAAACGCTGCAAGAGAGAATAATCATATTTGACACAACGTTGCGGGACGGCGAGCAGTCTCCCGGAGCAAGCATGGACGTGCACGAGAAGGTGCTGGTGGCAAAACAGCTCGAGGCCCTGGGTGTGGACCGGATCGAGGCCGGGTTTCCCATCTCCTCGCCCGGTGATTTCGACGCCGTACAGGCCGTTGCCGGCGAGATCAAGAAGTCCATGGTCTTCGGGCTGTGCCGGGCCAGGGACGAAGACATCCAGGCCGCCTGGGACGCGGTGAAGAACGCGGCCATGCCGGGCATTCACACCTTTATCGCCACCTCGGACATCCATCTGAAATACCAGCTGAACATGAGCCGCGATCAGGTGCTGGGGTCTGTTGAACACTCCGTGGGCATGTGCCGCTCGCTTTGCCCGGACGTGGAGTTTTCCGCCATGGACGCCACGCGCTCGGACCGGGACTTTCTCGTGGACGTCTACTCCACAGCCATCGCCGCGGGCGCGGGCACGATCAATGTCCCGGACACCGTGGGCTACACCAATCCCCAGGAGTTCTTCGAGCTGATCAGCTATCTGAAAAAGAAGATCAGGGACATCGACAAGGCGGTGATCAGTGTGCACTGCCACAACGACCTGGGCATGGCAACGGCCAACTCGGTGTCGGCCGTCATGGCAGGGGCCCGGCAGATCGAGTGCACCATCAACGGCATCGGCGAGCGCGCGGGCAATACCTCGCTCGAAGAGGTTGTCATGATCTTCAATGTCCGCAAGGACCTCTACAAACTGGACACCTCGATCGATACCTCGCAGATCTATCCAGCGAGCCGCCTCGTCTCGCACATCACCGGCATCCCGGTCCAGCCCAACAAGGCCATCGTGGGGGCCAACGCCTTTGCGCACGAATCGGGAATCCATCAGGACGGTTATCTCAAGGAGCGCTCCACCTACGAGATCATGACGCCCGAGGCCATCGGCTACGGCAAGTCGAACCTCGTACTGGGCAAGCACTCGGGCAGGCATGCCCTGAGCAAGCGTCTTGAATCCCTTGGGTACCGCCTGAGCGAAGAGGACGTGAACAAGGTGTTCAGACGGTTCAAGGAGATATCAGACAAGAAAAAGGAGATCTTCGACGCGGACATCGAGGCCATCGTGATCGAAGAGATCTACCGGGTGCCGGACAAGTACGAGCTCAAGCACATCAACGTGAGCTCAGGCACTGTGTCGACCCCGGCAGCCACGGTGGTGCTGGGCGTGGACGGCGAGGTCGTCAAGGATTCATGCTTTGGCAACGGCCCTGTCGATGCGCTCTATAAGACCATCATCAAGATGACCGGATTCCATGCCGAGCTGAAGCGGTTTTCGGTGAGCTCGGTCACCGGAGGGTTTGATGCCCAGGGCGAAGTGACGGTCGAGCTCATGGACAGAGACACGGTCGCCACCGGCCAGGGCGCTGATCCGGACATTCTCGTGGCATCGGCCAGGGCACTGGTGAACGCGCTCAACCGGATGGAGTTTCTCAAGCACAAGAGATCCGGAGACGTTCCCCATCTCTAAGATACGGGTTTCGGGCACAGGCTGACAAGGAGGCTTATAAGCCGTGGGAATGACTATTGCCGAAAAGATCCTCGCAGCGCATACGGATGCGCGCGAGGTCAAGCCGGGCGACATCGTGAAGGTGAACGTTGACGTGGCCCTGGCAAACGACATCACCGCGCCGCTCGCCATAGAGGCATTTCTGAAGGGCGGGCAGGCGAAGCCGGCCGACCCTGACAGGATTGTCTTTGTTCTGGATCATTTCACGCCGAACAAGGACATCGCCTCGGCCAACCAGTGCAAGATGGTCAGGGATTTCGCGCACCAGCACGGGCTCAAGAACTTCTTCGACGGCGGCGAGGTGGGCGTGGAGCACGCCCTGCTTCCGGAGAAAGGGCTCGTCCTGCCCGGAGACCTCGTCATCGGCGCGGACAGCCACACCTGCACCTATGGCGCGCTCGGCGCATTCGCCACCGGCGTGGGCAGCACCGACCTTGCGGCGGCCATGATGACCGCCCAGGCATGGATGAAGGTGCCCGAGAGCATGAAGTTCGTGTTCAAGGGCGAGCTACGGCCCTGGGTCGGGGGCAAGGACCTCATCCTCTATCTCATCGGCGACATCGGGGTGGACGGCGGCCTGTACCGCGTGCTGGAGATCGAAGGCCCGGCTGTTACCTCGCTCGATCTGAGCAATCGGCTCACCATGTCGAACATGGCCATTGAGGCAGGGGGCAAGGCGGGCATCATCCGGGCCGATGAGAAGACTGAAGATTACGTCAGGTCGCGGGCAAAGCGGCCCTACACCGTGTACGAGAGCGATCCGGACGCCCGGTATGCGTCGGTCAGGGAGTATGACTGCGCAAACATCGAGCCCCAGGTGGCCTTCCCGCACCTGCCCGAGAACACCAGGCCCATCAGCGAGGTGGGCGAGGTGAGAATCGACCAGGTGGTCATCGGCTCGTGCACCAACGGCAGGATCGAAGACTTAAGGGTCGCTGCAGGGATCCTGAAAGGACAGAAGGTCGACAAGGGGGTTCGGTGCGTGGTTCTGCCTGCAACCCCGGAGGTGTTTCTCAAGGCAGAGGAAGAAGGGTTGATCAGGATCTTCCTTCAGGCGGGCGCCATTATCGGCCCCCCGAGCTGCGGGCCCTGTCTGGGAGGGCATCTGGGGATCCTTGCAAAGGGGGAAAAGGCACTGGCTACCACCAACCGCAACTTCGTGGGCCGCATGGGAGATCCGGGCAGCGAGGTGTACCTCTCGGGTCCGGCGGTCGCAGCAGCATCCGCGGTCACGGGCAGGATATCCTCTCCCTCGGAGGTAATGGAATGAACCTACGCGGACGCGTTTTTCGCTTTGGAGACGACATCGACACCGACGCCATCATCCCGGCCCGGTACCTCAACACCTCGGATCCCCAGGAGCTCAAGAAGCACTGCATGGAAGACGCGGACCCTGCGTTTTTCTCCAAGGTGAGCAAGGGCGACATCATCGTAGCGGGAAAGAACTTCGGGTGCGGCTCCTCCCGGGAGCACGCCCCCATAGCGATCAAGGCCAGCGGCGTGAGCTGCGTCATTGCGTCGAGCTTTGCCCGGATCTTCTTCCGCAACAGCTTCAACATGGGGCTCCCCATCTTTGAATCGGACGAGGCATCTGCGGAGATCAAAGAGAACGATATCGTGGAGGTCGATGCCTCAACGGGTCTCATTACGGACATCACCACCGGGAGGCAATACCAGGCCCGTCCCATACCCCGGTTCATGCAGGAGCTCATTGCGGATGGCGGCCTGATGGAGCATATCCTCAAACGGGGCGGGATCTAGCAGGATATCCCGGATCAGTGCTCCTGCCGCATATCCCGTAAGAATGAGAAGGTAGCCGGCGGTACACCGGCAGGGGCGCTCACCGGGCTTTGCCGCATGATACGCCTGCGGGACCATTGTAAAAAGGTTGGCTTTTGAAGAGGGCGGGGAAGCACCTGCCTGTTTTCTCACCGCTAAGCCGGTCAACGCTGCCCTGCCGGCCGTGAGCAGGAAAGGAATACCATGGCAAAACACTATCGGATCGCTGTGGTGGGTGCGACCACCACTGCGGGCAAGGAAATCGTGACCGTGCTTGGAGAGCGGGATTTTCCGGCAGCGGAACTCATCCCTCTGGCGACCCAGGGTTCGCTCGGCAGCACCGTACAATATCGGGACGAGGAGATTCCGGTACAGACCATAAAAAAAACCTTGTTTCAGGGTGTGGACATCGCCTTTTTCGCCTCGACCGAAAAGATCAGCAAAGAGTATGCCCCTGGCGCGGCAAAGCAGGGCTGCACGGTGATCGATACCACGCCATGCTTCCGGATGGATGAGGGTGTCCCGCTGGTCGTGCCCGAGATCAACGCGCACCGGATCTCCGGAAACAAAGGCATCATCGCCAGCCCGTGTCCGGCCGCCGTGCAGGCAGCCCTTGTGCTGGGACCCATTCATCGGGCAGCCGTGGTCCTTAAGGTCGTTCTCTCCACCTACCAGGCCGTATCCGACATGGGAGATACGGCCCTGGAGGCACTCACCGAGCAGATCGCCGATCTCTTCAACTTCCGGGAGACTCGGTCGTCCGTGTTTCCGCACCAGATGGCCTTCAACGTCATTCCCCAGATCGGCCCTTTCCTGGACAACGCCTATACATCAGACGAGATGCGTATTGCAGAAGAGACGAAAAAAGTCCTGGAGAGCAGCGCCGTACGGATCAGTGCCACCATGGTGCTGGTGCCCATGTATTACTGCCACTCTCAGTCAGTGAACATCCAGACCGTGAAAAAGTTGTCTCCAGACAAGGTCAGGTCGATCCTGAAACATTTCCCCGGCATCAGGGTGGAGGACAATCCGGCCGCAGGAATCTACCCGCTGCCTGTATACGTAACCGGAAAGGACGAGTGTTTCGTTGGCAGGATCAGGGAAGATCTCTCCACGGAAAACGGCATCGCCCTGTGGAGCGTCTCTGACAATATCCGAAAGGGGACTGCGATCAATGCGGTCCGGATCGCGGAGCACCTGATCTCCATAAACCGGTGAGGGACCGAGGAGCATGATACCCGCACACCCTTCTGACAAGCCATGCAGATGACCCTGGGGCAGTACATCCCCGGAGATTCCCCGGTCCATGCCTTGGACCCGCGGGTGAAGCTCTTTCTCATGGCTTTCAGCATCGGTGCGGCATTCCAGATGGACACGCCTCCCGGGCTGGTGTTGTTTTTCGCAGCGTGCTCTTTTATCACCCTGATCGCAGGCCTGTCGTTCCGGAGGCTCCTCAGGGGCTTAAGCCCCTTTCTCTGGCTCTTTGCCATGACCGCGGTGCTCCACGTGTTCATGACGCCCGGCAGCCCCATTCCCTGGATTCCCCACGCCACCTGGCAGGGTTTGTCGAACGGGACCTACACCGGTTTCCAGCTGGTTTTCGCTATCTGGATCTCCACCCTCATGACCCTGACGACCTCGCCGCTCGACATGGTGTGGGCCATGGAGTGGTACATGAAGCCCTTGAAATACCTCAAGGTTCCCGTGGACGAGATCGCCCTGCTCATCATGCTGGCGATCCGCTTCATCCCCCTGCTGTTCGAGGAGACGGACCGCATCATCAAGGCCCAGAAGGCCCGGGGCGTTGACATGGAGACCGGCGGCGTCTTCAGGAAGATACGCTCTCTGGTGCCGGTCATCGTGCCGCTCCTGCACAGCGTGTTCCGCCGCGCCGACGACCTCGCCGTCGCGCTCACCTTAAGGGGCTACTCCCCGGGTATCACCCGGACCCGGATGAAGTGCCCCCATGCCAGGAAGAGCGATATCGCCTTCCTGGCAGGCGCGACCACCATCCTCATTGCGCTGATCCTGTTATAGCCTTGCTAGAATTGAGGTTTTCTCAAGTTCCCGCCCCTAGCGGGATTTACTGAGAAGTAAAAAGCCACACCCTGTGGGTGTGGTTAAAGGGACTGGCTAAGCCGGTCCCGGATGGGTATAGCCGTCTAGGCTGCTCACTGCTCTCCTTCCTTACGAGTTGTTGCCGCAACATCGAGTTGGGACCGGCCGGTTTCAGGGCCGGCCCTCTCTTCTTCCGTGATTTGATGCCGGTCCGGAAGCGGACTACTCTGTACCTTACAGGGCGTGGCAGAACGTTCTACTCCAAGCGGATGCTGATGATTCTCTGATAAGGACGCACAGGTGAGATACTCAGGCGGGAAAGGACTATCAGACCTCTCCGGCCATGGCCAAGGGAATGTTCATCGACACTACCTCGGCAGGCAGCCACGCCATGACCTCGCTCGCTGATCTGGCCAGGGCGGTGCGGGAAAGCGGTGTGGTCTTCGATGTCATCAATCTCGACACCTGTCTCATGGGCATGTTCGAGGTGGCCTATGAGTTCAGGGGCGCGGCCGATTATCTGATATTCTCCGATGTGATGTGGGGCTGCGGAGATACAACCGGAACCATGGAGCAGGCCTGCGGCCCCGGACTCGTCCCGGACGGGGCCGCAGACGCTTTTCAGCAGCCCGGGATGTCCTGCACCTCACTGTGCAACGGATCGGGCAACAGGCAGGCCCACCAAGGAGGGGCAAGCAGTGAGGCAGAGAGCAGCAATCTTTTCGGTCTTGATCTCTACGCCTGCCTGAAGGTGCGCAAGGGAAACCTCCTTTTTTCTCCTTCGAGCATTTCAACCGCGCTTACCATGCTCTGTGCCGGGGCAGGTGGACAGACCAGGAGGGAGATGGCATCGGTCCTCCGCCTCCACCGGCGTGAGGGCGGTCTTCATGGCCCAGTTCCCCTGCCCGGGCCCGAACTCGTCCATCACGATAGCAGCTGGCTCGCCCGAGACCGCCCGCGCCCTGTGGGTGCAGGAGGGGAACGAATATCGCAGAGAGTATCTGGATCTTTTGCAGCACTATCATGGAGCAGACGCGTTCGTGGTGGATTTTTCCACAGGTCCTGGGCAGGCCCTGGAAAGAATCAATGCCTGGGCAGTCGAGCGGACCCAGGGAACGATCACCGCGCTTCTGGATGAAGGCATGGTTCATGCAAGTACAGAGCTGGTGGTGACCGATGTGATACGGTTTTCCGGCAAATGGCTTGAGCCGTTCGACCCGGAGGACACCCGCAACAGGGCGTTTTGCACGAACCGGGGCGAGACGGTACAGACGCCTTTCATGCATGGGAAGGCGGATGTCAGGGCACTGGCTTTAGAGGAGGGGGACACGATCGGAATACCCTTTGATGCGGGCACGTTTTCCCTGATAATCCTACTTCCCCGCGAGGGCACGGACCTGGCCGCCATTGAGGAAGGCATGACGCACGAGGGGCTGGCAAGGTTACTGGACCGGCTCGCAGGATCACCCCAAATCAGGGCGAAGCTCTCACTTCCCCGGTTTGTCGTTAAAGACGGGCGCGAGCTTGCCGATACGCTGGGCCTCTTGGGGATGAGAACGGCTTTTACGCAGGAAGCGGACTTCTCCGGAATCACGTCGCAAAAAAACCTTGTTCTCACCGCAGTGGTTCACAAGGCATTCCTTGAGGTTCGGGAAGAGGGAGTCGAGGCGGCGTCTGGGTCCGGTGCTGTCATGGCCAAGGGGTCCGGGGCCGTAGCGGCCTTTGTCGCGGACCGTCCTTTCGTGTTCGTGATCCGGGAAAACAAGACCGGCCTGTTCCTCTTTCTCGGCAGGTTCGTGGACCCCCGGGACTAAAAAGGCCTTTGATCCTCTTTTTTCAAGTTCATGCCATTGATCGTCCCGGCCCCGGCTTGGGAGATACCTTACCGTTTCACCACGAGCACCGGATTGCGGGCGGCCCGGATGACGCTCTCGGAGACCGACCCGAGGAACATCTCCTTGAGGTTGCTCTTGCCGTGGGAACCCAGCACGATCAGTGAGGCGTTTTCTTCCTCTTCCAGCATAAGGATCTTGTTCGAGGGTATCCCGACTTCGACCCGCACGCTTACGGAGAACCCGCTCTTCTCCAGGTGTTTTCCTATAAGCTCGATCTTGCTCTGTGCTTCCTCCCGCAGGTCTTTCTCGATGGCCATGTAGCTGGTAGGGGCATACACGAGCAGGTCCATGGTCCGGGAGTCAATGATGTGGACGATGACAACCTTTTTCGTGCCTGCAGGCTTGAACTGGTCGATATAGCCGAGCGCCTTCTGGGCTACATCCGAGAAATCCGTAGGGTAGAGTATTGTCTGAAACATGGGACCTCCTCTCGATACACGCTGATAGTGGTTACTCTAAAATCGAAATCTTCCATTATCAAGCATATTCTTCCCCTTCATCCCGATTCAAAGGCAGGTTCACATTTCTCATATTCCCTTGCAAAGACGTTCTGAGATGAGACATTGAGGCAGCACTGACGGCTGCATGGTTTCGTGCCGGGATGTCCGCGCTTGTTTCCCGGCTGCCTTTGTGAATATAAAGGAAAGAAAGGGGACTATCGGCCATGGCTGCTTACCTGATATCAGGGGCTGTTTTCGGTCTTTCCGCCGGGCTCGCGCCCGGGCCCCTGCTCACGCTCGTACTGACCGAGACCCTGCAGCACGGCAGCAGGGCGGGGATACGGGTCGCGTTCGCTCCGCTGGTCACTGACCTGCCCATCGTGATCCTTTCGCTGTTCGTGATCGCACGCCTGGCCGGATCTCCCCTGGTCATGGGATGGATTTCGCTCCTCGGCGCCGGGTTTGTCGCCTATCTGGGATACGAGACCTTTGTCTCCCGCAAGGCTGCACAGGCCGGCCAAGGCGAATGCATACGATCGCTGAGAAAGGGAGTGATCGCCAATCTGCTCAATCCCCATCCATACCTTTTCTGGATGACAGTGGGATCGCCCATGGTGATCAGGGCGCTCCACGAAGGCATGCTCGGGGCCGGATCGTTCCTGGCAGGGTTTTATGTGTTTCTCGTCGGCTCCAAGGCGGGCCTCTCTCTCCTGGCCGGGAGAACGCGCCATCTGCTGAAAGGGAGGGTATACCGCGTGTGTATGATGACCCTGGGTATCCTCCTGTGGCTCTTTGCCGTTGCGCTCGCGCGTGACGCGCTTCGCTTCATGGCCTCATGACGCCGGAAGAGTCCTGTTTCTCGGTGTACGAGTTGCAGATCTGGATGATATGGTCGAAAACCCTGTCGAGCTCTTTTTCAACAGGGCCAAGGATCTCCTGGGTATCGGAGGCCTTGATGAAAGCATGCGAGAGGGCAAAAAAAAACCAAGAAGCATGACGCATCTTGGCAGTTATGAAGAGAGTTTTTCGTTACCTCTCTTATCGTCCGGAGTGAGGCATACCATGAGAGAATAAATGAAAAAATGATCAAAAAGGAGACACAATTTATACAGCGGCTCTCGTGGGCGGAGCGATCACGACGTTTTCCCGGCGCATGCGTCACCGCAGCAGCGATGATCGTCAAACGTTTTCCCGGCAGCAAACCTTGTGCACAGATCTCAAGAAAAAACAGACCGTCGTTTCTCCGGGGATTCCACCACTGAGCCTGCCGCTGCCCCGTTGGGCGCGTTCATCGTCCGTCAATGTGGAGCAGCCGGGTTTTCTTGCGCAGATACCGGATCAGCAGAAACGCGCACAAGCTGCAGACAAAAAGGACCGTTGTCTCGGTTTCAAACTCGATGCGGCCCAGAGCCAGCAGATCCTCTGCATAGTCCAGCAGGGTGAACGCGGCGATCACCCCGAATACGGTCAGATACTCCCGCTTCAGGGCGGTCCGCCAGCAGAACCCGCGGGCGGGAGGTACCCAGAGGGATGGCTTGGGGAGGAACGCCGGGGTCCTGTTTGCCCACGCCTGGTATCGCGCGCCGAAGTTTTCCATCAGAAAAGACTCTTCAGCGCAGGCGACCCGCTCGTAATGTAAGCAACAGGCCAGCAGGCAAACTGCCGTCAGCCATATGCTCCCGGTGGCGAGCAGAAATCCGATCATGATGATCATGTTGGCGAGATAGAGCGGGTGGCGAACGATCGAGTACATTCCTGTCATGTTCAGCTCGTCCGCTACCTGGCCCTTTTTCGTGTTTCGGCCGGATGTCCGCCGGGGGACGTAGCCAACGGACGCTGTTCTGAGTGCGACCCCCGCCATGCTGATTCCAAGGCAGCACCAGTCGTAGACATCATCGAAGAAATCTCCGAACCGATGTTCTATCCACTCAGAATCCTGCAGGGCGAACAGCACAGCAGGCGCCAGCAAGAGAGGCACGTAGCCCCGGTATCTGAAGAGAACCTCTCCCTGTTTCTGGATAAGATCACGTAACATCATGATGATCGTATTTTATCAATCCTTGATACGAGGATGCAAGCGTTCTTTTTAATGGCTCGGTTTCAGGGGAATTCCCAGCGAGATGAGTTTATAACCTGCGGAATTTAATCTCGTTGCAATTATGGCATATTCCTCAAGACTGAATCATTACCGTTCTTTTTCCAGGACCCTTTTGCCTATACCACTACACCAGGCCGATCCCGGGATAGAGGTCACGGAGACTGCCTTGACGGTCCATCAGAAGCGCCTTGGGCAGGTGCTTTAGGATGTCCTGCGCGGTCATCCCGTCCTGGCCCGAGTCTGCTGCCGTGATGTCTCCTGCAGCCCCATGGATGAACACGCCCTTGGCTGCGGCGGACTCGACATCGAGCCCCAGGCCCATCATGGCTGCGATGGTACCGGTGAGCACGTCACCCGAGCCCGCGGTCGCCATCCCGCAGTTACCGCTCACGTTGACAAGCACGCGGCCGTCAGGATACCCGATGAGGGAATTTGCGCCCTTGAGGACGATGATGGAGCCGAGGTCCCTGCACGTCTTCGTCAGCACCCCTGTCTTGTCCGCATCGATCCGGGCCGTGTCCAGGCCGGTGATCCTTGCCATCTCACCCAGATGGGGCGTGAGCACGGTAGGGGCGCTGCGTTTCAGAATGTTGATATCCCTGCTCAGGGCCGTAATGCCGTCGGCATCGATGATCACGGGCTTGTCGATCGCCGCGGCCAGGTCCCGGACGAGCCGTGCGGTCTCCTGGTTCAGGGAAAGGCCGGGCCCGATGATTACGACGTCCATGTCCTGAGAAAGCGCGATCAGGTTTCCCTTGTTCTCGTACGAAATGCTCCCGTCCGTGGTCTGCTTCTGAGGGAAGAACACGATTTCGCATCCCTTTGACGCGATGAAGGGAACCATGCTCTCGGGGCACGCCAGACAGGAGTAGCCTCCTCCGGCCCTGAGAAAGGACATTGCACAGAGGTAGGGCGCTCCGTAGTAGCCTGCCGCACCTGCAATGAAGAGCGCCTTTCCGAAGCTGCCCTTGTATCCCGCAGGATTCCGCAGGGGAAGGTCCGGAGGATCGTTGACTGCTATCTGGATGGATTCGGCCTCGTAGAGCTCGGGCGGAAACGAGATGTGACTGACGTATAGCCGGCCGCACAGGGCGTAGCCCGGCATGAGCAGGTTTCCGATCTTGGGCAGCCCGAAGGTCACGGTAAAATCCGCAGCTACTGCACAGCCCATGATTCTGCCGGTATCACCGTTGACCCCGGACGGAATGTCGAGGCTGAGCACGGGCTTGCCGCTTTTGTTGATCGCCTCGATGACCGCTGCGCAGAGGCCGCTCACCTCCCGGTCGATGCCGGTGCCGAGCATGGCGTCGACAATCCCGTCACACCGGGTAAGTGCATCGAGGGGGACCTGCGAAGGATCGAGCTTGGCGACCGTAACAGGCAACCTTGAGAGGATATCCAGGTTGGCCTTTGCCGGGCCCCGGTACGTGCCTGGATCGCTCAGGATGAACACCAGCGGAGATCCGCCCATCGAGTGGATCTTCCTTGCCGCCACGAATCCGTCTCCCCCGTTGTTGCCCCCGCCGCAGAAGACGAGGAAGGTCTTTCCCCGGATCCCGAGTTCCCTTTCCAGCACAGTACACGCTGCCAGTCCGGCGTTTTCCATCAGGAGTGCCTCGGCGATTCCATAGGTCGTAACCGCCGATCTGTCCATTGCCCGCATCTGACTGACACTGCTTATCTTCATGACCTCCTCCTCTCCCTTGCCGGCGATGCGCACGTATATACATGAAAAAATATGCGCCGGGCCGTATGATACCGGATCGAACAATGATTTTCAATCAGGCCTGCTTTTTTTACGGCACAGCCGAAAAGAGGCGGGGCGGACAGCCCTGGCAGCAAAGAAGGGTGTCGCCTGTTCTTTGCTGTCAGGTGAGAAACACCGCAATGACCACCGAACCCGCGAGAAAGAGAAATCCGGGCAGGATCGTGCGCTTGAGCTCGGGCGAACCGATGACGAAGACGAACACACCCTTGAGCAGGGTGTTGGCCAGTGTCGCGAACACGACCGCCGTGGCCGCTGTTGCGGGTGCGATCCCTCCGGATGCCGAGTGGCTCAGTTCCGCCAGGGAGAGCGTTATGGCGTCGGCATTCGCAAGACCGGTGACAAAGCTGGTGAGATAGATGCCGCTGTTGCCGAAGTAGATCTGTGCCGCCTGGGCAGCGAAGAGGATCAGGGTGAACATGGCCCCGAAGGTGATGGCGGGCCAGAGCTCGAACGGGTTTTTGATCTTCATTTCCGGAGTGTGCTCGCTCCTGTGCAGGGCAAAGAGAAAAAACGCGTATGCAGCGCCCACAAAAACCGGAATGATCAGCGGGCCCCGAAGCAGGACGGCAAGGTCCCGGTTCAGCACCGCCACGATGACGATGATCCGGGCGAACATCACGGTCCAGGCGATGAGCAGGGCCATGGCAAACGGGCGGGCAAGGCCTTGTTCCCGCCTGCTCTGCTGTGATATGCCCAGCGTGACGGCCGTGCTGGATGCAATGCCTCCAAGAAACCCGGTCAGTCCCATTCCTTTCTGTGCGCCCAGTATCTGGATGAGGATATACCCCACGAAGTTGATGCCCGAGATAAAGACCACCAGGAGCCAGATAACAAAGGGGTTGAAGACGTCGAAAGGCGGGGGGCCGAAATTTCTGTTCGGCAGAACGGGAAGCACGATGGCGGTGATCACCGCGAATTTCAGCGCCGCATAGAGGTCGTCCCGGGTGATGCGCTGAACGAACCGGTGCATCTCGGGCTTGACTGAGAGCAGAACCGTGGTGGTGACCCCCAGGGCGACGCCGAGCTTGATCTTGCCCCAGTAGACCAGTGCTCCGATCAGGAAGGTTATCAGGGCCGAGACCTCTGTGGTGAGGCCTGCCTGTCCCTTCCATGCGTCTACAAAGTACGTGACGGCAAAGAACCAGCCGAGGACGAGGATTACGGCCACCAAGGGCCACGGAGAGCTGAGAAAGTCAGATGCGAGTGCCGATGCACAGCCGATGAGCCCCATGAGCGCGAAGGTGCGCACCCCCGCAGCGTGCTCCTTTTCCGGCTCACCGAAGGAGTACTCCCGCTGCATGCCCACGAGAATGCCAATGAGCAGCGCGACGCCGAACCTCAGGAACAGGGAATGTTCATTCAGATACCATATACCCTGCATGTCTTCTTTCCTCCCGTAAGCACTCAGACCTCCGGCCTGCCGGAAACAGCGACTGGTTTCATTGCCTCTTTTATCCTGGACTCCCTTCCTCTACATCCGAGCGGAAAGCCCCTGGATCAGGGCAAGGACATTGTGGCCCAGCACCCGGTGATTGTACCCTCCTTCGAGGATGGCGAAGCATCCGCCCGAGTTTCTTGCCGCGGCCTCCCTGACGGCCCGGCCCATCGCCTGATAGTCCTCGGTGGCAAGGGTCCCGCCCCAGTCCTGAAGATGGTTGTCGAATCCGGCCGAGATCCCGATCACATCAGCCTTGCATCGCTCCAGCTCTTCCAGGACCCTGTTCATGTACGAGAAACGATCGGGTTCCTCGGGATTATAGATGGTCACATAGTTTTTGTTTCCAAGGATGTTCACCGTGCCGTCGCCGAAGTGGAGGTCGAAATCCAGCACGAACGCCGTGTCGATCATGCCCCTGCTTTTCAGGTGCGTCAGGGCCACGGCCATGTTGTTGTAATAGCAGAACCCCCACGAGGAGCCTGCCGAGGCATGGTGCCCCGGGGGCCGGATAAGGCCGAAGCAGGGTTCGCTCAGTCCGATCGTCGCAGCTTGGACCGCCCCGCCCGCAGCAAGGCTTGCAATCTCGTGAAGCCCCTGGCGCCTGACATGATCGATGTGTTCAGAGGTATGAACCGCCTCGATATCCTCCAATGGGGCAGGGCGTGCGGTCACGAACTCCACGTGGGGACCCACGACCTCGACCACTGCCTCCATCCGGCCCTCGTCCGCAGCGGGGTCTGCGGTATACGTCCGGTAGAAATCCTCATGAAAGATCATCTTCATATCTAAGACCTCCTAGTATCAGAGAGTTCAATATTTACCATCGACTTGCCGAGATGATCAAACAGAATATCATTATGTATGATATGCATTGGGTGTGAAGACTACAAATGAAAGGAGAAGGGGAGTTCATGACGACAAAGGTTGCTGTTCTAACCGGCGGAGGCGACTGTCCCGGCCTGAACGGGGCGATCAAGTGGGTGGTGAAGACGGCATTGGATCCTCTCCTGGCAGAGCATCGCTCGATGAAATTCGAGGTAATCGGCGTCCGCGACGGATGGAAGGGACTCGTGAGTGTGAACCCGGACGATGAGGACAGCAAAAAACGTTTTATCGAGCCTCTGGATGAGGAGAAGGTCCGCACGTGGGACCGCTATGGCGGAACAAACCTGGGGACCTCGCGCACCAATCCGTTCAATCCCAAGAACGACCGGTCGGACATCGTGATCGAAAATGTCCGGAAGTTGGGCATCGACGTGGTGGTGGCCATTGGCGGCGAAGATACCCTGGGCGTGGCCTACAAGCTCTACAGGCGAGGAGTCAAGACCATCGGCATCCCCAAGACCATTGACGGTGATCTGGTGGGTACCGACTATTCCCTGGGCTACGACTCTGCCCTGAACGTTATCACCGAAGAAATCGACCGGCTCCGGACCACGGCCGGGTCGCACAACCGGATCTTCGTGGTGGAGACCATGGGCAGGCACGCGGGGTGGCTCGCACTACAGGGCGGCGAGAGCAGCGGGGCCTACATCATCCTCATCCCTGAACAGCCCTTTGAGCTGGAGCGGGTATTCGATCTTCTGCAGGCGAGAAAGGGCCGCGAGGTCCAGTACAGCATCGTGGTGGTCTCCGAAGGCGCCTGCCTGAAGGGAGAGGGTGAATTCTGCAAAGATGAAAGGCTGGATGATTTCGGGCACCGGAACTTAGGCGGACTTGCGGCGTTTCTCTCCGACCAGATCCAGCGCAACACCGGCTTCGAGTCAAGATTCGTCATCCTGAGCCATCTTCAGCGCGGAGGGGTCCCCTCTGCCCGTGACAGGCTCATGGCCCGGTGGTTTGGTATTGCCGCGGTGGACATGATCGTGAGCGAGGATTTCGGGAGGATGGTGAGCTATGCACACGGTGAGATCACCTCGGTACCCATGAAAGAGATCATCAACCGGATCAAGACCGTGGACGTGGACAAGTCTTACGACAAAGAACGCTATAATGGGAAGCGAACCATCCTGTAGACCAACCATCCCCATGCAGCGCATCCTGGTTTACCGGCGATAGCGGAAATCCATGAGGTTCAGGCCCAGATCGATATTCTTTTTCAGGAGCATGAGTCTCCGGAACACAAGGGCGTCGTCCTTGTGGGCCGCGATGATCCGGCCCAGCCTGCCCCCGATTCGAGGGGTATTCGAGAGGATGTTCTCAAGGGTGCCGTATTCCTGCAGGAGTCTGGCAGCGGTTTTTTTGCCAACAGACGGAACGCCCGGGATGCTGTTCGTGGGGTCTCCGGCCAGGGCGAGGAGATCTGCAAGCTGGGTGCTGTGGACCTGAAACTTCTCAAACACGTAGGCTTGGTTGAGATCCTTCTTTGCAAAATGGTCTCTGACGCGGATGCGGTCCGAGAGAAGCTGCAGAAAGATCTTGTCCGTGGAGAGAATTCTCGCGTGGAGCTTTCCCGCCTCGATCTTCGTGGCGAGGGTCGCGATGATGTCATCCGCCTCCACGGCATTCACCTCGATGGACGTCACACCTATGCCGAGAAACGCCTTCCTGATCGCCGGAAGGCTCTCTTCGAGGTCAGCGGGCATGGGTGCCCGGCCTGCCTTGTATTCCGGGTACAACGCTGCCCTGAAACTGGATCCCTTTCCCTCAAACACGCACACCGCATGGCTGGGGGCGCATTCGCTCAGTGCACGTGCGAGCGACTGCACGCAGGCATCCACGGAAGAACCGGTGCCGCCTCCTGCTGCATGGATCCTCCGCGCCGCATCCACCCTGCGGATGAGATTCAGGGCATCAATGATCAGGACATGGGCGTTCATGGTGCGCACGCCCCCTGATCGGGTGCTGAGAGACGGGCCGCCTCCCGCCTGCCTTCTTCCTCGTCCACAAAGAAGAGCAGGATGCCGCCCGAGAGGAAGAGGACTGCCAGAGACACGATGCTGAGCCTGCTGGCCAGGATTCCTCCTGCGCCCATGGACCTGGCGAACAGGCCGGTCAGCCCCACGAGGATTGGTCCGATGATGGCGGCGAACTTGCCCAGCATGTTGTAGAATCCAAAATACTCGGCTGACCTGCCTTCCGGGATGATGCGGGAATAGAAGGAGCGGGACAGTGCCTGGACTCCGCCCTGTACAAAGCCTATGACAACCGCCAGGGCATAGAACTCTGCCTTGCTCCGGATAAAGGCCCCCCAGACCGAGACAAAGAGATAGACGCCGATGGCCGCCAGGATGGCCCGCTTTGCCCCGATTTTCTGCCCGAGCAGGCCGAAGGCCACAGCGCAGGGAAAGCCCACGAACTGGGTGATGAGCAGCGCAAGGATGAGATCTCCTGCCTTAAACCCCAAAGAGAGCCCGTAATCCACGGCCATCTTGATGATCGTGTCCACGCCGTCGATGTAGAGCCAGTATGCAGCGAGAAAGAGAAAGATCACCTTGAGGTGCCTGATCTCCCGGAAGGTGTGCCCGAGCTGCTTGAAGCCCTCCCTGACCATGCCTGCGCCGTGCGCGGTCCTGTCGGGCTCCCTCACGAACATCATGAGCGGCACGGCGAAAAGGGCCCACCATATGCCTACGCTCAGGAAGGAAAAGCGGACAGCCTGGGACGAATCCGTGAACCCGAACCAAGACGGCCTGAGCGTCATCCACACGTTGAGGGCAAAGAGCACGCCCCCGCCCAGGTATCCCAGGGCAAATCCCAGCGCGGACACGAAATGCTCCTGGTTTTTCGGGGCAACCCCGGGAAGCAGGGAATCGTAGAAGACATTGCCGCCGGAAAACCCGATGGATGCAATGAGATAGAGCCACACCGCAGTCACCCAGGCCCCTGCCGAGACAAGGGCCAGGGTCGATGTGGCGACCATGCCCATCAGCGAGAAAAAGATCAGAAAGCGCTTGCGCGAGGTGCCGCGGTCTGCGATCGCGCCCAGGACCGGCGCGCCAAGGGCAACGACCACACCGGCAAGCGAGTTGGCCAGACCGAGCCGTGCCGTGCTCACTGCCGTATCCACGCCCGCGCTCCAGTACTGCTTGAAGAAGAGGGGAAAGAAGCCCGCGATCACAGTGGTGGCAAACGCCGAGTTCGCCCAGTCATACAGTGCCCAGGAAACCACGGACCTTTTCTCGGAAACGTTCACCCGCCACCTCATCAGATCGGAAGCGTATCGAAATACCTCTTCCCCGTAAAGGCTCTTGCGTCAGGTCGTATCCCGGGTTTGACCCTTTGGGCCCTACGGCCTCGGCACCCGTGAAAACCGGCAGCAGTGCCCGATCCCCTTAAGAAGGGAGCTCCAAGAAAGCGTCCCTTCCTGCCCGGCGCACAAGCATGCCCTGATCAGGGGGCCGTAGCCACCACCGAGGCCTTGTTGATCACGACGGGCTCTGCGGGCACATCGGTGTACATCCCGTGCGTCGTGGTATGCGAAGCCTCGATGGCGTCCGCCACGTCCATGCCTTCCACGACACGGCCGAACACGCAGTATCCCCATCCGCTTAAGGTCTTTGAGCTGTGGTTGAGAAACGCATTGTCGACCGTGTTGATGAAAAACTGGGAAGTGGCTGAGTGGGGGTCCTGGGTGCGTGCCATGGCAATGCTGCCCCGGACATTCTTCAAAGAGTTGTCCGCCTCGTTCGGAACAGGGGTCCCGGTCGGCTTCTGATTCATGTTCTCGGTGAGCCCTCCACCCTGGATCATGAAGCCCTTGATCACCCGGTGAAAGATGGTGCCCTCGTAGAACCCCGATTCCACCAGCGAGAGAAAGTTGTCCACGGTCTTGGGCGCCTTTTCCCTGTCGAGTTCAAGCACGATGCTGCCCCTGGAGGTTTCGATACGGACCACGGGTTTGCCGGAATCTGCAGTCGCCGGGGAAACGAGTCCGAAGAGCAGTATGGAAGAGAATATGGTCATGTTTTTCACAACAGCCTCCTTGTCTTATGCATCTATGAACGCATGAACAACCTTTCTCATATTTCCGCCCTGCTCCTCAAGGACTAACACACCTTGGGGGCAGACTGGAGCAGGATGAAAAAGGGCCTTCCCACCCGCAGGACGGGCCCGGACCTTTCACGATGCGAAGAGCCCCTTTCCCGCGAGCCAGTCACGCACCGCAGGCCCGGTGCCCATGGGCCAGGGGACCAGCTTCTCGGGAGCCACCCGGCGGAACTCCTCCAGTTCATCTCCCAGAGAGATCTCTCCCCGGGCTGAAACGTGGAACACGAGGAGGAGCTGATTCATCTTGAAAAAGGGGTAGACCCCGATGAAATCCTCGATCTCCCCTTCCAGGCCCAGCTCTTCCCTGATCTCTCTTAAGACCGCGTCAGCGGGTGATTCCCCCCTTTCGAGAAAGCCCGATACCAAACCGAACATCTTTTCAGGCCACCCTTTGTTGCGCACCAGGACGATTCTTTCTTCATGCTCCACTACCGCGGCGACAACCGGGATCGGATTGTCCCAGAACACATAATCGCACCCGCCGGAAGGGCACGCCTTTTTGAGCCTTCCCTCAATGCTCTTCTCCGTAAGCCTGGTCCCGCATTTCGGACAGAAATGCATATGCCTTGCCTCCTTCATGATACCCTCATTGTATAATCAAGGAGCGTATGTTTCCACCTTTTTTTTCCCGCACACCCGTGCCGGTCATCCCGCGATCCCATGAATGAGACAGGATATTTTCCTGTTCCCAGCAACTCGTGCCGGTGATATGAGATCAGGACCGATCGACCAAGGGGGTAAAAGCGAGAGAGCTCACCATGAACCGGAAAACAGTCCTGCTTCCCGTAATCAGCCTCGTCCTGGCCATGATACTCTGGGCCAGTGCTTTCATCGCAATGAAACTCGCCTTCAAGGCGTATGATCCCATGGTGGTGATCTTCGGAAGAATGGCGGTGGGAAGCCTGGCCTCCCTGTTCTTCTTCAGGGCCATGAAGGGCAATGCGTGGCGAAAAGGGGATCTGAAGTATCTCGTGTTCATGATCCTGTGCGAGCCCTGCCTGTACTTTCTCTTCGAGGCCAAGGCCCTGGAGAACACCTCGGCGTCACAGGCCGGGATGGTCACCGCGATATTGCCGCTCATGGTGGCCGTGGCGGCCTCGGTGTTCCTCCGCGAGCAGGTGACGAGAAAAACCCTGAGCGGATTTTTTGTCGCGATTTCAGGAGTATTCCTGCTCAGCACCGGCAGCGTGCCGTCAGAGCAGGCTCCTCACCCGGCGTGGGGGAATTTTCTGGAGGTTCTGGCCATGATCTGCGCGGCAGCGTACACGGTCACCTTGAAGAAGCTCACCGAGCGCTATCGTCCCTTTTTTCTCACTGCCCTCCAGGCGTGCGCCGGCAGTGTGTTTTATCTGCCCGTCCTGCTGATGTCCGGGAATACCCTGCCCATGGAAATCGCCCCTGTTCCGTTTTTCAGCATCCTCTATCTTGGGGTCTTTGTCACCTTGGGCGCGTACGGGCTCTACAATTTCGGCGTGAGCCGTGTCCCTGCGAGCCAGGCATCTGCGTTCATGAACCTCATCCCCGTGTTCACCGTGTTTCTGGGATGGCTGATTCTCGGGGAGCGGTTCACCCTCATGCAGTATTCGGCATCATTCCTGGTCTTTGCGGGCGTTTTCCTGAGTCAGGGACGGCTTTCCGGAATGGCTGCTCCACCCGGACCCGGGTAGGATCGCCCGATCGGCACACCCATAAGCGCACCCTGAAAAGGGCCCGGCAAAGACCGGGAAACAGAGAATTCTCACTGCCGCGCGATCTAGAATCGCATCACCTCGTTGGTTCTGGGGATGCGGACCACTGCGCCGGGCGAGTTTTTGTGAATGCGCTCAACAAAACCTTGCAGGTCGATAGAGGGAAGCATGCGGATTTTTCCGGACCTGGGCATGCGACGGGTGAAGTCGTCGAAGTGGAACGGAATGATCACCTCGGGCCTGAGAATATTCACCATGCGGGCGGTATAGTCGGGCATGCTCTTCCATCCGGGCACGCACATGAAGAGCGCATCGCACCGGTGGCCGTGGAGTTCGGACTCGATGAAGCCGGCGCTGCCTGCATGAATCAGGGTGATGTCTCCTACTTCGATCTTGGGCATGAACATGGTGCCGAGCCGGTACTGGCTCGCCTTCAGAGGCGGTGTCCATGAGGGGTCGATCTCGCCCGGACAGGGCGTCCTCCCCAGGAAGACGCGCCCGTGCCGTGAGGGGATCATCTGCACCCTGATGCCATCGTCGAGCTCGATCTGCTCGTTGCCTGAGCAGACGATCACTTCTGTCGATACCCCGGAGATGTCCAGAAGGGTTTTCAGACTGCTGCTCCCCACTGACCTGCAGCGTAAGGAGCGGGCGATCTCGGGGACATCGAGGGCATGGTCGAAGTGGGTGTGCCCGCAGATCAGTGCAGAAACCCTTCCGGCAAGCCTTGCTGTGTAGGAATGGACGAGATCGTGGGCGGGCGCGAGCCGGCTGAAAAGGATTTTGAATATGCCTGGCCTGGAGAGATAGGGATCTATAAGGACGACTTTCGAGTTTACTGCAAGTTCGAGTCCTGCACAGCCGAGCCATCGAACCTCGAGCATGGAAACGCCCCCTTTCAATGGCCGGCCGGAGCCGTTGTGTGTGAAATAGCCGCAGACGCTGACTTCCCGTGTTTCCTCGATCGATCCATTACCTTCTCCCGGCCGCGATCGGCGATGTATACTGCTAGATAATTGAATACGACTCTGTCCCGGAGATGGCAAGTACCTCGCCGAAGTACATCCGATGGTAGTCTTTGAGCGGATACTGCTTCTCGATGGAGGGGTCCAGGAAATGACCGGGCTTGAAGTCGTCCCAGTAGATCTTCTTGAGTTCCACGATGAGCTGGGCCTGGGCAAAGCCCGGTGCCGCCACCTTGGAAGAGGGGATAGGGGTCAGCCCTGCCTCGGATATCTTGTCCCTGTCCCTGCCCGAGCAACTGCCAAGAATCTTCAGTGAATCGCGGTATTTTTTCCCCAGGGCGCACAGGGTGAAGGTGCCGTACTGCTCCATGAACTGATAGGTGTATCTCGTCGGACGGACCACCACCTGAGCCATGGGAACATTCCACATGGTCCCGAAGCTCCCCCACCCCACGGTCATCGAGTTGAATTTGCTTGATACGAAATCACCGCAGGTGAGAACGAGCCACTGGCGCGACCAGATAGTGTGCGCCTGGATAAGAAGCTCAGAAAAGGGGATGGGTTTTCTCTTCATCGTGTAGCCTCCTGTTTATTGGTTTGATGTCTCGCTGCCGGGCCCGGTGCCGCACGGGGATTTTCCTCTGAAGGGGTCCGCGGAGAGGTGCGGGACATTCGCTTAGGCCTTGAGAGACCCCGGGCCTAGCGCCTCTTGAGAGAAGAACTCCTGTTTTGAGCAGGGCTGTCCGGCGGATCCGGCGGGGATCATTCATAGCATGATTCGTTTCCTGGGTACAGGTGATACCTGTTGTCCGCAAGTCTTTCCGCAGACAAAGGGGACGATGCCGGACAACAAAGGTCAGGGACGGCGGTTGCCCGTCTCCTGGTAACAGGCGAGTCTGCTCCCCTGCTCGATCTCTCCCAGGCATCGATTGCACGAGGTGCAGCTCGCCCGCTCTGCGGTTCCCTCCCGCCATTTTTTCGGCAGATCGGGTTCCCTGACCAGGGGACGGGCCAGCGAAACGAGGTCGGCAGCGCCGGAGAGGAGAGCCTGCTCGGCTCTATGGACGCTTCTCACTCCCCCCACGAGGATGAGCGGGATGGGGAGATCGGGTTTGAGCCTGGCGGCATAGTCCTGGAAATAGTTCTCGCGAAAAGGCTGGAAAAACCTCGTAAAGGCAAGGCACGACGAGAAGTATGCCCGTATGTGCAGCCTCCTGCCCCGGTTGATAATGGCGGTGGGTGCATCCCCCCTGCTCATTGCCAGGGGGTTTTCCATGAGCCCGCCGCTGATCTCCAGGGCGTCCAGACCGAGCCGTGCGAGCCTGCGCGCCAGTGGAAAGCTGCATACAGGGGTCAGCCCGAAGGGGACGAAGTCGTGAATGTTCATCTTTGCCAGGACCGGGAAACCGTCTCCCACCGTGGAGCGGACCGTGCGGAACACCTCGGTGAGAAACCGGGACCTCCGCTCCGGGTCGCCTCCCCACTCGTCCTTACGGCGGTTGGTCAGCGGCGAGAGAAAGCCCGAGATGAGATACCCGTGGGCCGCATGGATCTGAACCGCGTCAAACCCCGCCTCACGGGCCCTGCCGGCTGCTGCGCCGAAGTCCTGGATGGTTTTGGTGATCTCGCCGGAGGTCATTTTCCGGGGCAGCGAGAAATAGACCAGATTGGGGAGACGGGAGGGGGCCAGCAGGGCCTGTCCGTCACGACCGGGTCTGCACTGTCTTCCCCCGTGAACGATCTGGAGGGCTATCCTGCTGCCGTGCTCGTGGACTGCATCCACAATCGGGCCCCAGCATTCGATCATGGCGTCGCTGTCCGCGCCGTGCTGGAGAGGATAGGAGCGACCCGACGAATGGACATAGGCATAGCCGGTGATGATAAGGCCGGACTCCCCCCGGGCCAGCCGCTCGTAGAAGCGAGCCGTCTGTCGGGTCGGCAGGCCGTCCGGGGTCGCCGTATTCTCCAGGGTTGCGGACTTCACCAGACGGTTCGCCAGGCTCAGGCCGCCTACCTTCACCTTCTCAAAGAGCTCCATGAGCGCTCCCTCCCCCTCCTTTATACCGGATTCACAGCAGGAGAAGAGTTTAGTATCATCGGCGCGTAGACGCAAGAGACAAACGGGCGGGGAAGCGGCTAGGAAAGGCCGCGAATGACCTCGTTCATCGCGGATGCACACCGGTCGAGGCCACGGCGTTCGCCAGCCTCGAGGTCGATATCGAGGATACGGTGGATGCCCTGGAGGCCGATAACAGCCGGCAGAGCGAGGGGGATCTTGTCGTAGCCGTACTCTCCGGCGCACACCACACTGAGAGGAAATATCTCATGGCTGTCGAGCACCATCGCCTCTACGATCCGGGATACAACCTGGGAAGCTGCGTAGAATCCGCTGTGATGCCGGAGCATATCCACGATGAGCGTGCCCGCTGCCCGGGTTCCTTGGCACAGCGCGTCAAGGGCCTCGCCGCTCACCATTTTCCTGAGCGGAATGCCGCCCACCGTGGCCCGGCTCACCAGCGGAACCATGTCGTCGGTATGGGCACCGATCACCATTCCCTGAACGCAGTCTGCGGAAACCCCTGCAGCCTGGGCGATGAAGTGCCTGAAGCGGAATGTATCCAGAGAGCAGCCCAGCCCGAAAACGTTCATGTCGGGCTGCAGGTTCTTGAGATACCAGGTCAGGACATCCACGGGATTGGTCACCACCAGCACCCTGGCATGGGGACAGAACTTCATGACAAAGCCTGATATACCGGTCATCACCTGGAGATTCTGCCTGAGAAGATCGAGGCGGGTCATGCCGGCGTGCCGGGCAATGCCTGCAGTGACCACAACCATATCTGCGCCCGAGAGCACCTCGGGGGAATGGCTCCCGGTCACCAGGCAGTCCGTATGCAGGACAGGGGACGCATGATTGATGTCCATGGCCCGGCCGGCCGCTAGATTTTCAAGGATATCATAGAGGTAGATATCTCCCAGTTTGCCTCCGGCCATGGCCGCGGCCGAGGATGTTCCTACATTGCCGGCACCAATCACCACGATCTTTTCCATCAGTGATCTCTCTTTGTTCCATCCTTTAGCGCTTCGAAGAAATAGTCTGCCTGGAGGCTCATGGCTTCCACCTGTTCTGTGAGTTCATCCACCCGAGTCTCCGAAAGGCCCATGGTGGCCATTACCCCTGCGTTTATTTCGGGATTGATGTTGCCGCTATACCCTATGCCGGCCCGGAGGGCGAGATAGTCTGCAAGATGCAGGATCATGGCCTGGCGAAAGTATTCGAAGGGGCACCGGGCCAGGTCATGATGGTAGCGGACAGGCATGCAGACGAAATCGGGGAAATTCCAGCGTGTAAGCAGCTGATATGCCGCTTCGCCATGGTCGATACCCAGAAGTTCTCTCTCCACTCGGTGGAGGGACACCGGGTCTGCCTGATGGCACTGGAGAACCTCCTGATACTCGTCAGGGAGGCAGAGATGGAAAACGATCTTCCCGATATCGTGAAGCAGACCCGTGAGCATGGAAAACCCGTCGATCGGTGCGTGGGCACTCTTTGCCACGAGATTCACTGAAAGGCCCGCCCCGATGTCGTGCTTCCAGATCCGGTCCTGTTCGACATTGGAGCATGTGCCCGCGCTGGAGAGCACAGTGAAGATGCTCGAGCACAGGGCAATCGCCGCGATCTCGCGGAACCCGGTTTGGATAATGGCGCTGCTCATGGAATCGATGTCCCCGCAGCGGCCGAAGCAAGGAGAGTTCGCTATCTTCACGATTCTGGCCGAGAGGGGCCGGTGATCGGATAGAAACCGGGCGAGCTCATCGGCGCTCGCGTCACGGCTTCCGGCCATCAGAACGATCCGGCTGATATCCACGGGCATGCTCAGCATTGCCGAGTCCATGCTCTGAATGCAATCAGCCACCTTCTCTCTGATGATCATCTGTCCACTCATCCTTTCACTCAATAAACATGATTCCAAATCAGCGAGATATCCCGGCGCATGAGGGATGCTTAAAAAACCGCATACAGTGGTTATCGGTAGGCAGGAGAGAAAATTGAGTGCCGTATGACCCTGGATAAGAAGGATCCTTCCCTGCCTGCCGGCAACGCTTCCCTTAAGGAGGGCCGGCCCTAGGTGACCCTGGCCTTTCTGATGATGCGGTCGAACAATCCCGGCGCGAACTTCTTGATGTACACCCCCATCAGTTCTCTGCCTCCGATGTACACCTCTGGTTTTCCCTTCTCAACCGCAGCGATGATCTTCCGGGCGCATGCATCGGGCGGCATGCCGTGTGCCTGTGCCTCGTCCATGGTTCCCTGGGGGCTGCCGTCTCCGGTGAGGGCATTGACGGAGATGTTGGTCCGGATAAAACCCGGACACACCAGGGTAACCCCGATCCCCAGACCCCACACCTCGGCCCTCAGACTTTCGAAAAACCCGTGCAGGGCGTGCTTTGACGCAGAATACGCCGATCTCAGCGGGGTGCCGAACCTGCCGACCAGGCTGCTGATGACCACGATACGGCCAGAGCGCTGTTGCGCCATGGAAGGGAGGACCGCCTTGGTCAGGGTCACGGTGCCGAAGAAATTCGTCTCCATGATCATCCGGTCTATGTCCAGGGGGGTTTCCATAGCAAGGCTTCGCTGAGAAACGCCTCCGTTGTTGATCAGGATGTCCACGTGCCCCATATGTTTGAGTACCTCTGCACATCCCGCTCCAACGCACGGCGTATCCCGCAGATCGAGGGGAACCACGAGATGACTCCCGGGCTCCGCGCACCGATCCCGGACCTCGCGGAGCCTTGCTTCATTGCGTGAGGAAAGGATCAGGCGGGCACCTTTTTCGCTGTATGCGTATGCCAGGGCCTCTCCGATGCCCGACGAGGCGCCGGTGATCCAGACTACACGATCGGTATTTTTCATGATTACCCCCCCCTCTTTATACAGCGCCTTTTCCCGTTGTGCTGCGATCGTGGCCCCGGCGGTGCGCCATTTCCATGTCAGGCCTTCAATACCCCGCTGCTTGCGGCAGGGATGCTTTATTCATCCCTGTAAACGCCGCGGGAAAGATCTTCCTGAATCCTGCGGACATCCTCTGCATTGAGGTCTTTGATCTGCTGCTTGAGCTTCTCGCCCTTATCGATGAGTTCTGCGCCGCTGAGCTCCTTGACGGTTTCTTCCGCCGCTCTCTTGGTCTCGCTGCCCTCGCATCCGGTGAAGATCAGGGCCCCTGCAAGGGAAAAGACGGTGATAAACCCTGTTGTCGACAGTTTTCCGGTTGTCTTCATTCCACGCCCCTTTTCCGGGATGATCCGCAGGCGCATTCCCCGGACTGCCTGCAGGAGCTTTTCAGTCGGTTCAGGGCCCAGCCTGCGGTCAGTTCCATCACCCTATCTCTGTTCCGGTCCAGATGGCCGAGATGGCCGTTACCCTCGATGATGTGCAGTTCCTTGGGGCAGGTCAGGGCATCGAAGAGCATACGAGCGGTTTGAGGGCTGTCCACCCTGTCCTGTGCGCCGTGGAGCACGAGTGTCGGGACCGTGATCCGGTGGACCCGGGTGAGGGTGTCCACGTCCACGGATGCCTCGGAGCCGGGAAAGGGAAAGGATGACCACATCTCGACGACCCGGGGGTTGCTGAACCACTGTTCGTTGACCTCGGGATCGTGTGCAGCTTCCACCTTGCCTGCCTCGCGGACAAGGGAGATCCTCAGATCCCTGCCCGTAAGGAAATACTTGATTCTTCCCAGCGCAGAGAGGATTCCCATGCCGATCCGCTCGGGCACGCTCAAGACCGGCCTGACAGTCGCGTCCAGGGTGATCAGGGCACGTATTCTCGGGTCTACCAGGGCGGCTTCGAGTATGGCAGTACCGCCTGAAGAAAGGCCGAAGGCGCCCAGGCACTCCGGGTCGATGGACGGATGCGCCTGGAGCGTATCCAGGGCCGCACAAATATCAGCGATCCATTCGTCCAGATGGATGTGGTAACGCTCGCCGCCGCTCTCGCCATGGCCGTGCATGTCCATGACCAGTGATGCGATGCCGCGTTGCGCAAGATACCCGCAGAGCTCGACATAGTTCTCCTTGAAGTCCATGTAGCCGTGCGAGACCACCAGCGCGGGAAACAGGCCCTGGCCCCCGGGCAGGAAGAGCACCCCGGCAATCTGCTGGCCCAGCGACTGAAACTCGATCCTTTCCTGTGAGATCCTCACGTTCAAAGGAAACGCCCTCACTCTTTCCCGGGCCCCTGGCTGCTCAGGAATACCCGCAACAGTCGAACCCGGTTACATGCCTCCCATGATCATGGGGGCTAGATCGCGGAACGAGACGAAACGTTTGTCCTGGTGGTGGAATCGAGGTAGGCTCTGATGCTTTCTGCGATGGTATGCCATGTCCACGCGCGCTTTTCGTCATCCGTTTCCAGCAGGGTCAGCCGGAAGCCCTGTTTGTCGCAGCAGAATCCTGTCAAGGGGACTACGCAGATGCCGGTGGCGCCCAGGAGATAGTACACGAAACGCTTGTCCGGCTTCACGCCCTTGACTTTGTCTTCGATGAACCTGCGGATTTTCGCGTCCGGGATGGAGAGGCTCTGCCGGTCGTTCAGCACGTTGTCTTTGAAGAGCACGGTCATGTAGAAGGCGCCCTGCGGCTTGTTGACCATCACGCCCGGGACATCCAAGAAGGATTTCCACGCCTCCTCGGCCCGCTCTTCGTATATGGCCCGCCTCCGCTGGAGGTGGCCCAGGTATCTGGGGTCTCCCAGGATGCGGGGTATGGCGTATTGGGGAAGACTTGTGGAGCAGACCTCAAGCATCTTGGCGTTTATCAGGCTTTTGACATAGCGTTTGAAGTTGAGCTTGTCCTGGTTGAACACCTCGATCCACCCGCATCGGGACCCGGGCCACGGCACCTCCTTGGAGATGCCCCGCAGAGCTATGCCCGGGATCTCCTCGATCACCTCGCTTAAATGGGTGGTCTTGTGGGCATCATAGACCAAGTTGCTGTATATTTCGTCGCAGATCATGAACACCCGGTACCGCCGGGCGATATCCACCATCTGCTCCAGTATCTCCCGGGGGTATACGGCGCCCGTGGGATTGTCGGGATTGATGATGAGGATGCCCGCGATAGAGTCGTTGTATCTGATCTTCTTCTCGAGATCGTCCAGGTCGGGAAGCCATTTGTTTTCCGGGTCCAGCTCATAGGTGAGGTGCTCGTAGCCCGAATGGGCGGCCTCGGCGGAAGAATGAGTCGAGTAGGCCGGGGAGGGCCCGATGACCCGCGACTCCCGTTTCATGAGGTTGAATACCTTTGCAACGGCATCGCCCAGACCGTTGAAGAACACGATGTCGTCTTTGGTGATCTGATACCCGCCGCGCCCGTTCACCTCCTGCGCGAGGAACTCCCGTGTTTCCGGCACGCCCTGGGTAGCCACGTAGCCATAGGTTCTGTCGTCCGACACGAGGTCGATGATAATGTCCTTGATCCACTGGGGGAGCTTCTCGCCTTTTTGAATGGGATCGCCGATGTTCTCCCAGGTGATCTGGACCCCGTATTTTTTCAATACATCCGCTACAGCGACAATCTCCCGGATCTCATACGTCAGCTGGTCTGATCCTTCGTGAACAATGTCTCTTCTCATGCCCGCAACCTCTGGTAGAATATCGTTTCCACAATGGAACAGATTAATAGTGAAAACACAAGACAAATGCAAATTCTTTCTTTCCGGCCTGCGACGGCGGCAGGGATGAAACCTGTGTTCCCCCGGTTTTTCAGCCTCACGTGCGGGTGCGTGCGGCCCGTGCATTGGGCAGCACGATGAGATTCTCTCTAGAGGGCTTCTCCTCCTCCGGACAGGGCTGGATCGGCTCTTCAGCGCTATGGTCCCCCAGCCAGAGCTCCATTTTGAGAAAGACATCCACACAGGCGGGGCAGAGCTGGCTTCCGCTCACGCTCTCGATGATCTGGAGGGCCTCGTCCCTGTCCATGCCCTTGCGATAGGGGCGGTCGCTCGTGAGCGCGTGATAGGTGTCGCCCACTGCGGTGATTCTGGCCCACAGGGGGATATCCTCGCCTTTGAGCCCTTGGGGATATCCTTTGCCGTCGAAACGCTCGTGGTGATGGAGCACGATGGGGAGGATCTTAGCGAGGCTCGGCACCGGCCTGAGGATATCCGCGCCGATCACCGGATGGCGCTTGATAATGGCGAATTCGTCGTCGCTGAGCTTGCCGGGTTTGAGCAGTACGCTGTCCAGCACACCGATTTTCCCCAGGTCGTGCAGCTTGCCGCCGAGCTTTACAAGGTCGACCTCCTCCTGGCTCATGCCCATTTCCATGGCGATTCTAGTTGCGATGTACGACACTGCCTCCGAATGCCCCCTGGTATAGGAGTCGCGGGCCTCCAGCGCGCAGCACAGCGAGGTGATGCTCGCCAGGATGAGCTTTTGCTCGGTCTCCAGACGCTCTTTCTCCTTATGGAGGATGAGCAGCTTGTCGGAAAGCAGCTTCTCCACGGTTATGACCAACTGGTCGATGTTGAAGGGTTTCACCAGATACGCATCAGCCCCGAGCTGGAGCATGCGGCGCATGATGGGGCGGTCGTCGTTCGCGCTCATGACCACGAAAGGAATGGCGCCAAGCTGGGGGTCGGCGTGTACGGCCTGGCAGAATTCCTCTCCGTTCATCTCGGGCATGTCGATATCGCTGAGAATGAGGTCCGGATGCTCGCGTTTGAGAACATCAAGGGCGAGCCTGCCGTTTTCCGCCTTCACCACCTTGAAACCCACCTCCTTGAGACCCTTTTCCACCAGGGTCCTCACTGTGGAAGAGTCGTCCACCACGAGGATAGTCCTTCCCCGCTGAAAGGTCGTTTTCTGGAGCACGGTCTCGATGGTTTCGATCAGGGATTCCTTGGCCTGAGCCTTGGTGATGTAGGTGGATGCACCGGCCTTGTAGCCTTTTTTGATGTCTTCTTCGCTGTCCAGAGAGCTCAGGATGACAATGGGTGTCTGCTGGGTCCGGGGATTGGTTTTCAACCGTCTGCAGAGCTCGATCCCGTCCATGCAGGGCATCTCCACATCGGTGATGATCAGGTCGAACTCCTTGCACAGCGCGATATCGAGCGCCTGCTGCCCGTTCTCGGCCTGGGTCACCTCGACACCGGATCGCAGGAGTTCCTTGGCGAGGACGCCCCTGACCACTGCAGAATCATCCACGATGAGTATCCGCAATTTTTTGAGAAAGGTCGGCGTATGCGTCATTCTTGCGGCTTAATCCTCAACGTTTGGGCACCATCATTCATATCCACTCATCGTCTCTTGGGACAAAAAAATAAATCCCCCCGTTTCTATCGTGTCTTATCGGGCCGTTGGTATTTTTTTATGAGCACGGATTTTTTGAACAACAAGGGCGCACCCGGGCCCTGCTCGTGCGGAAGGCCTGGTTTATATGCGGGGATCAGCCTGGGATGGTCTCGGCGGTTTTCTGCTCCACGCTTACGGGAATGGGCCTAGTGAGGCTGCTGGTCCAGGCCTTAGATACCGCATGAACAAGAGTGGCCAGGGGCACCGCGAAGATGAGCCCCCAGACGCCCCAGAGACCGCCGAAGAAGAGCAGGGCCACGATGATGGCTACCGGATGCAGGCTGACCGCCTCTGAAAACAGGAGGGGGGCCAGGATGTTGCCGTCAAAGGTCTGGATGATGCCGTATGCGATGAGTATGTAGACGAACTGCCAGTCGAGGCCCCACTGGAAAAAGGCGATGAGCGCAACCGGGAATGCCATGATCGTGGACCCGACATAGGGAACCAGGTCCGCGAGACCCACGAAGAACGACAGAAACATGGCGAATTTCAAGCCCATGAAGGAGAACACCACATAACAGATCGCCCAGATGATGACGATCTCCCAGATCTTTCCCCTGACATAGTTTGCAAACTGCTGGTTCACCTCCACCCATACACTGATGGTGAGAGCGCGCTGCTCCGGCAGGAGGTCCTTGGCCCACTGGAGTATGAGATGCTTGTCCTTGAGAAAGAAGAACACCAGGAAGGGCACGAGGACCAGATACACCAGCAGTGTAATGATGCTCCGGACCGACGACAGGGAGAATGAGAGCACATGCTGGCCCAACCCTCCGATATGCGAGCCGGTATAGGTGAATATCTGGCTGATGCGCTCGTGGGAGAAGAAATCAGGGTATTTTTCCGGGAGCTTGAGAAGTTCCCTCTGTCCCTTTGCCAGCATGGCGGGGAGTTCCTGAACGAGCTGGGCGATCTGCCGGGATATGTGCGGGAGCAGCCCGATGAGCAGCACGGCGACCAGTGCAATGAAGCACGTGAACACGATGATCACTGCGGCGTTTCTGGGCAGGCCGAAACGTTGGAGCCAAGTTACCACTCCGTCGAGAAGGTAGGCGATGATGATGGCCACAAGGACAGGCAGCAGCATGTTGCCGAGGAGAAGTATGAATACGAGTCCCGCCAGGAGGAGGAAGATCAGAATGATTACCTGAGGATCGGAAAAATACCGCTTCAGCAGCTGCCGGATAAATGTTTTCATGGCACCTTATCCTAGCAGGATTTTCTCTTCTGGCAACTGCAAAGTATGTGCGGGCAGATCATTCATATGGTTCATCCGAGTCCTGTTCATGGGAGTGCATTTCGGAAAAAAGGGGAGGAACCTTGAAGATGCAGGTGAAATTGAATGGAAAGAGGCTTTCAGGGCGGTGAGCCCTGAAAGCCTCTGATTCATGCTTGCGGGCCTGGCCGGCTACATGCCGAGCATGCCTTCTTTGAGGCTTTTTTGGGCCGGCTTGTCGCAGATCCAGATCCCGAAGAGAGCCTTCTTGAATTCAAGGTCTCCGACAACGGCAATAGGATTGCTGTTCTTGAAGACCTCCACCCCTTTCTCGGGGGCATAGACGAGATCAAAAGTATCTCCCTCCTTGATGGGCTCATTGAAAACAGCGATAAAGGTCTCGACATCGCCTGCAATGGGGCCCAGGTTGCCGCCCGTGGCATTCTCGAAGCCTTCTCTCGTGGCAGTGATCATCTTTTCGCTGGTGATCAGGCCGGAGATGATGTTGAGCCTGATGGCCATGGGTTCATCGGCAGCCATGATGGCCTGGGCGTCCGTGTTCTTCTGGGGGAGGAAAAGGCTGCCGACGTAGAGCTTGAGACCCCATTTGCTCCGTATGCCGGCCCCGTTCAGCACCAGATCGCTGCCGCCGGCGCTGATGGAATCGGGCACGTTAACCTTTCCAACCTCCAGTGCGTACCCTGTGGAAACGAACAGGACCGTTGCCAAAAAAATTCCGAGCACTTTCTTCAACATGATACCCTCCTCACAATTGGATTTTATCTCTGCTTAGTATCTAAGCATGTGTTTTCTAGCACAAACGCAGCTCAAAGAAATTATTCCCCATAAACTAGCATGGTTTTTCCAGAAAGTGAAGGCGAGAATTCACGGGAGGATGAGCCCGGGCTGCATGATTTTTTCCAGCCTCAGACGATGCTCTTCGAACTCTTCGGGCGAAGACGGGCAGGGGACCGGGAAAAGGCCGTCAAACCGCAGCGTGACCCGGGCAAAGGGCTTGGGTATCATGAAACGGTCCCAGCTGTTGAAGTGCCATGCCCGGTCGGCCCGAACGGAAAAGGGCGCGATGACCGCCCCGCCGAGCTGGGCAAGGCGGATGACCCCCGCCTTCACGGTCCCGGCCGGCCCCCGGGGTCCGTCCACGATATGTCCCGCGACCCTCCTTAGCTTCAGCCTTTCCACCATCCGGGTCAGTGCATCGCGGCCGCCTCTCGACGAGGAGCCGCGCACCACGTCCCAGCCGGTTTTCTCGGCCACCCCTGCGATGATCTCGCCGTCAACGCTCCTGGATATCATGAGCGAAGGATGGTAGTGGCGATAATCCCTGAAGTGCCTGATAGCGGAGAAGAACTGCTGATGCCAGCAGCACAGCACCACCGCACCGCCGGAATCGACATGATCCATCCATGCGCGCTCGTTTTCCGCCTGGAGGCGGAAGGTTCGTGAATACTCTCGGATGAAGCGGTAGAGGAGGGAGATCGTGATGCGCGAAGACAGGATTTTCTTGAAACCTTTTGACATGGAGAGGCCCTCCTATTGGGGTTTCTTGCTCTGTTGGTGCCCCAAGCCCTCGCTTTTGGGGCACACTCATGATAAATCGAGGGAAAAGATCCGAATAGCGCGCTTTTTCCCTCGCTGCGCGCGCACCGGATCAGCCCTGAAGTGCAAGCGCGGAATTTTGTGCCTCACTTCCCGCAGCACTTCTTGTATTTCAGTCCGCTTCCACACAGGCAGGGATCGTTCCGTCCGGTTTTTTCGCCTTTGCGGATCACCTGTTTTTGGGGGACCATGGTACCGTGATGGAAGAACCACCTGCTGTCCTCCCTGACAAACTCGGCCAACTCGTGATGGGTTGTCTTTCTGCCCTTGTAGCGGTAATGCGCGATGAATTCCACCTTGCCTTCGGCGTCTTCCTCGCCTCCTCCTTCGATGGATACGATCTGCAAACCGTCCCACTCTGATTTCTCGGCCCAGCGTCTAGTGCCCTTGAGGTCGTAATCGTCCCTCTGGGAGGGATGGGTGGATTCCAGAAGGTAATCGAGCTCTGCCTTTACATACGCGGTGTACCGCGAGCGCATCAGCTGTTCTGCCGTGCCGGCCTGCCGGGAGCCCTTGATCACCGGCTGGCAGCACTGCTCATAATCGAGTTTGGATCCACAGGGACACGTGCTCATATAGGTTGCTCCTTTCGTGAGGCGAAACAGAATCTCGGTTTTTCTTCTGCTGTATGGCGATTTATCATAGACTCAGCCTGTTCTCGGGCGATCTCCTTGGCGTTTTTATGGCTCAGGCAAGCTGCGACGAGTCGTCGACCCCGAGGGCCTCGTAGATCTTCAGGGTGGCGCTAGCGTTGTTCAGCGTGTAGAAGTGGATACCTCGCGCATGGTTGTCGATGAGGTCGCGCACCTGCTCGGTGGCCCAGTGAATGCCCACCCGTTCTACAGACTCGTTGCTGCCGGCCCGCTGCACCGACTTCAGAAGAGCTGCGGGTATCCGTGCCCGTGCCGCGAGCTCGGCCATACGGATCATGCCGCTGCGGGATATGACGGGCATGATGCCCGCGATGATCGGCACCGTGATACCGGCCAGTTCGCACCGCTCGCAGAAGTCGTAATAGTCGCGGTTGTCAAAGAAGAGCTGGGTGATGATGTAGTCTGCCCCCGCATCGACCTTGGCCTTGAGAAACTCGATCTCCTGCAGGCGGTTTTTCGTTTCCGGATGCCCTTCGGGAAAGCCGGCTACTCCAACGCACATGTGCGGGAAGTGCTTCTTGATAAAGGTGACGAGGTCGACCGCATAGCAGAATCCTTCAGGGTCTGTCTTCCAACTGCTCTGCCCGAGGGGGGCATCTCCCCGCAGGGCCAGGATATTGTGGATCCCTTCGCTGTCGTAGCGCCCGAGAATGGCCAAGACATCGCCTCTGGTGGCTTCGACGCAGGTGAGATGAGTGACCACCGTGAGGTCTGTCTCTTTCTTTATCCTCACCACCAGGTTGTGGGTGTTCTCCCGGGTGGAACCCCCTGCGCCGTACGTCACGCTCACCCACGAGGGCTTCAGCGGGATGAGGTCAGAGATCGTCAAAAAGAGCCTGTCCCATCCCCCGGGCGTCTTGGGAGGGAAGAACTCGAAGCTGAAGCTTGTCTTGTTCTCTTTGAGAATTTCTCGTACCAACATGATCCTCGTCAAAGATTGTACTCTCTCATAGCAACATATGCATGAAGGTTTTTAGGTAATAGAAATTTCTCCCCAATGCAAGCGAATCATACGCCTTTTGATCGGTCTGGATGCGGAGCCCACGGAGAAAGACCTGTATGCTGGGCGATCTTGTCCAACAATTTAGCGTACTTGCGAGGTATTTTCAAGGCCCTGCCCTCGAGGATGTCTTCGGCCAGGGTTTTCATCCACGCCCTCGATACAGCAATGTCCCGGAAGATCACCCTTGCCTCTCCCCCTTCGAAGACGATATCGAACCGGTTGATGGAAATCCGGATAGGGATTGATTCGCCTTCGAGCAGTACCTCGATCTCGATCTTCCGGTCAAGGGAGTCGAGGGTGATATCACACAGCGTACCGTACCGGCTGACAACCTTTCGGCCCAGGACTTCAAGAGCCCTGGAGAGCACCTTGTCCTTTCCCTGTCTGGCTATGTCCTTGATGAGGCTCATCGGGTATCCAGCCGGGAGCGCAGGCTTTTTCTCCCCCCTCTCATGCATAACCGTCCGGGTTGAGCGACTGCCACTTCCAAGAGTCGGCGCACATCTCGTCGATGTCGCGCAGGGCCTTCCACCCGAGTTCTTCCTGTGCCTTTGCAGGGTCCGCATAGCATGAGGCAATGTCTCCCGGACGCCTGTCCGTCACCCGATAGGAGATCTTTCGGCCCGATGCCTTCTCAAAGGCGCGAACCATCTCCAGGACGCTGTAGCCCCGGCCTGTACCGAGGTTGTAGGTTGCGACCCCGGGACCCTGTTCGAGTTTTTTCAGCGCGTGGATATGCCCTATGGCGAGGTCCACGACATGGATATAATCGCGCACCCCGGTGCCGTCAATCGTGGGATAGTCATTTCCAAACACGCTGAGTTGCTCTCGTTTGCCGATCGCGACCTGGGAGATGAACGGCATGAGGTTGTTGGGGATATCGTTTGGATCTTCGCCGATGAGCCCGCTCGCATGAGCGCCCACAGGGTTGAAGTACCTGAGCAGGGCGATGTTCCAGTCCGGATCGGATGTGCAAAGATCGCGGAGGATCTCCTCGATCATGAGCTTTGAGCGCCCGTAGGGATTGGTGGCGCGCAGGGGAAAGTCCTCCCTGATCGGAACCGTGTCCGGCTCGCCATACACAGTGGCCGAAGAGCTGAACACCAGGTTCCTGACCCTGTGCTCTTTCATAACCTCGCACAGTATCAGGGTTCCGGTGATATTGTTGTGGTAGTAGCGCAGGGGCATGTTCACCGATTCCCCCACCGCCTTGAGGCCGGCGAAATGGATGACTGCATGGACCGCTCCGCGCGCAAAGATCGAAGCAAGACCGTCTCTGTCCAGCAGGTCCATCCGGTGAAAGGCAAGGGGCCGGCCTGTTATCCTCTCCACCCTTCGCAGTGATTCCTCCTTGGAATTGGAAAGATTGTCCACAACCGTTACGTCATACCCTGCGTTCAGAAGCTCCACGCAGGCGTGGCTTCCGATGTATCCCGCTCCTCCGGTGACCAGCACGTTCATAGGTTCTCTCCCCGATCTCGTATAAGGTTGATCATCCTGCTCTATTCTTTACGGAGCAGCTTTGAGCTGGTTCACGGCCATTCCCTCGGGAGGAGAGTCCGCCGGGACCTGCATGCGCATGAAGTCCGCCAGGATACGGGCGCTCTCCACCAGCACCGGATCGTCCGTGCCTTTGCCCTTCCGGGTTTCTCCCTGGAGCTCTTTTTTCTCCTCGTCCTTGATCACTGCTTCCAGGTCTTCCAGCAAAGGTTTGCCCTTGGCGTCCCGGAGACTGTTCTCCAGCTCGAGGCGTCTCTGGCGCACCTGCTTTTGGTCCTGGACACGCACGGTCCGGTTGAGCGACACCTTGGTTTTGGACCGGACCTGAGCCAGGTGCTCGGTCATGCCCTGGAGGTAGAGATAGTCCGGGTCTGCTTCCATGCGTTTGAGATGCATGTCGTTGAGCAGCGGGATCAGCGGCGCGAAGTTCTTGTACTGCCGGTGAGAGGTCCCCGTGATCGTATCCCACGGCAGGGCGTTGTCGAGGCAGTCTTCGCCGATCTTTTTCTTGTCGTAGAGGCTGGGATAGGCGATATCCGGAGTGATCCCCCGGTGCTGGGTGCTGGCCCCGGAGATCCGGTAGAACTTCGCCGAGGTGAGCTTGAGCTGGCCGTAATCCAGGGATATGAGGCTCTGAACGGTGCCCTTGCCAAAGGTGTCCTCGCCGATGATCAGCCCCCTGCCGTAATCCTGGACCGCCCCTGCGAAGATCTCAGAGGCAGAGGCGCTCAGGCGGTTCACCACCACGGCCAGGGGACCGTTCCAGAATATGCGGGGGTCGCTGTCATAGAGTTTTTCCACCTTGTTGTTTGCATATCGGATCTGGACAACGGGCCCCTGTTCGATGAACAGGCCGGTCAGCGTGCTCGCCTCCTGGAGAGAACCCCCGCCGTTGTCGCGCAGATCAATGACGATCCCTTGCACCTGGGCCTCCTTGAGCTCCGCCAAGAGCCTTTTGACATCTCTGGTCGTGCTCCGGAAATCATCCCTGCCGGCGTTTAGGGCAGCGAAATCAAGGTAGAAGGTCGGGATGGTGATGACGCCGATCCGGTACTCCCTCTCTCCGTCTTCCACTGTGACAATATCCTTGTGGGCAGCCTGTTCCTCGAGCTTGACCGTGTTGCGGACAATGGAGATGATCCTGGTCCGGGTGTTGTCGGCAGCATCAGCGGGGATGACCATCAGCCGCACGGTTGTCTCTTTCGGCCCGCGTATGAGAGCCACCACATCGTCGAGCCGCCAGCCCACCACGTCTACGATCTCGCCGTCTACACCCTGTCCGACACCGACGACGCGGTCGTCCGGCTTGAGCTCTCCCGCCTTGTCTGCAGGACCTGCGGGGATCAGGCGCATCACTTTGACGAAATCGTTTTCCACCCCGAGCATGGCCCCGATGCCCTCAAGAGAGAGGCTCATATCGATGGAGAAGTTTTCTGACTGTCGGGGAGAGAAATATTGGCTGTGGGGGTCAAAGGTCTGTGAGAAGGCATTCATGAATATCTGGAACACGTCCTCGCTCTTGGTCTGAGCGGTGCGGTTGAGCTGGCTCCGGTAGCGCTTGGAAAGTGTCTCCCGTACTTCCTCGATGGGCTTGTCGTCCAGCAGAAGGGCCAGGATGTCGCTCTTGACGCCCTTGCGCCACAGGTCCTGAAGCTCTTCCCTGTTCTTCGGCCACGGATCATCCTTCCGGTCTGTATTGAAGAACTCGTCTTCATCGAACGTGAGGTCTCCGATGCCTGACTCCACCACATCGATCATGAAGATCAGCCGCTCCACCAGACGCTGTTGATAGCGGTTGTAGATCGTAAACACCGGTTTCAAATCTCCCGACTTCAGCAGGTCGTCCAGCATGAACCGGTACGGCTCGAATTCCCGGATGTCGGATGCCAGGAGAAAACTCCGCTGGGGATCGAGCCCGGAGAGAAAGTTGTCCAGGATCTTGGTGGAAAGTTCGTCGTCTATGGACGGTTTGAGGTAGTGTGCATTTCTGATGTATTTCAGTATCTCCTTATCCGCCTTCTGATGGATCTTCATGGGCGAGAGCGGCGCGAGGTATTTTTCTGCTGCCGGCGGCTCGGGTGCGGAGGAGAGGGGAAGGGTTGCAAAGAAAAGCAAAAAACAGAGGAAAACGACGGGTATGGCAATGATTTTCTTCATGAAAGCTCACAGTCTCATTGTTTTTCAGTCTTATATACCAAGGCTCCGGGAAAAACACAATGGGGGTTGCCCGCACTGCGTGATGGATGCTGTAGGGGATCATGCTGTTGAGCAGTATTCTTTCATCATCGCCTGATTCCTTTTTCTCCTCCGGGGCCGCGGGAGGGAGGTGAACCTCGAATAGGGCGGCATTATCGGGCCTGAGAGATGTCCTTGCCGGTGAGGGTGCGCAGCAGCGTGCTCCCTGCGGAGAACGAGGGGTTTGCGCAGGCCGCTACCTGGGTGAAAATATCCGGAGAATCTTCGTATATGGCCTGGATGATGCGCTCTTTCTTCTCCTGGGAGAATGCGGGAGACCATGCCGTCTGTTTTTCAGAGGCGATCCCGAGCATGACATCACCCAAGGTGAATGTCTTGCTTTCTTGATCCACCGGGAAGGTGATCCGGATATACGCATAAGCCAACTGGGGGGCAATCTGCTCGAAATAGGTTTTTTCGAGGGTAAGCCAGTTGTGTGCATCTGCGGTGACTGTGTTCAGGAGCACCTGGATGGGGAGTTCTGCGGTAAAGACCACGATGGGCCGGTTTGCTTCATACTGGATGCGGTCCCAGGAGGTGCTGGCAAAGTGGGAGCACCTGTCGAAGGCCGCGCCGATCGTTGTCTCGCGGTTGCCGTAGACGCTTTTTTTCACGAGATTGATGTCGCCTCGTTTACAGCCTGCTGCAAGCAATGCCCACGCGATACAGAGAAGGGCAATGCATGTCCTGTATGAATAACGGGTGTCAGGGCGCATTCTACCGACCTCCTTCACGCTCACTTCACCGGCGTGCTCCCCAAAGGCGCGCGGTGAAAGGCCGTATCGAGAAGCAGGCCGTTGAATGCCCGAAACCGGTGAGTCGCTTCAGGATCGGCGCTGTCCGTTCCTGTGCAACGGGAGAAACCAGTGCGGTGTGTCCGCGCGATGCACCCGGCAATCAGGCGAAAACCCATACAATCACAAGTAAAACGCTGATAGCATACAATCATTCTCGAATCAAGGACCATGCTCACAAATCGAGAACCGAGGTTCCGGGAATGATCCTGTGAGCCCGAGAGCCTTTAGAAAGGGCATGGCAACGCCCATTGCAGCGATCAGGAGAGCCGGTTCGAGGATTGCCCGCTCACCTCGTCGATCCATCCCAAATACGCAGCCGAGCCCCTGTCTATGGGTATCCGGACGATCTCCGGGACCTCATAGCTGTGGTTGTCGCGGATGATTTTTTCGATCTTCTCATAGGCATCCGCCCGGGCCTTGATGATGAGAAGCTGCTCGGGTTCGGTGTTCACCTCGCCCTTCCACTCATAACAGCTGGTGATTTCGGTTATCTGGACGCACGCCGCCACATGACCTTGGACGAGTAGCGAGGCCAGGCCGTGAGCCTCTTCACGGGTCGGGCAGGTGGTCAGAACCATGGCGTATCCATCTATTTCAGCCATAAGCGCCTCCTTTGCGGATCCGATACTCCCTTGGCAAAAACAGGCGGGTGATCATGTCGCCCAGGCCTGGGGCAAGACAGTAGGCTGCACTCAGGAATTTGGGAAGGATGGCCGTATCCGTCTCAACCTTTCCCCTCCTGATGGCCTGGACGATCGCACGGGCGCACTGCTGCGGGCTCTGCGCGGGCGAGTTCGCCAGCACTGGTTCCAGGTCTTTCATGTCCGTGCTCACCACAGTGGGGAAAACCGTGAGCACCCGGACGCCCGTGCCATACAGTTCCTGGCGCAGGGTAGCGCTGAAGGCCGCCACTGCCCATTTGGAACATGCATAGACCCCTAGATAGGGAAACGGCGTGCGCACAATGATGCTCGCGATATTCACCAGAAGCCCCCGGCTTTGCTTGAGATGGGGGAGGGCGGCACAGGTGCAGCGTACGGTTCCCAGCAGGTTCGTTTCCATCACCCTCCGGTAGTCGTCAGGGGTTGCCTCCTCAAGGGGTTTTTCCAGGGTGACCCCTGCGATGTTCATGAATACGTCGATACCTCCCAGTGCCTCTGCGGCCCGGTCCACCATGCTCCGGACCTGCCCGTCATGTGCTACATCACAGGGAAGCAGCACGCACGATGATCCGTGTTCGCTGACCGCCCGGGCCGTGTCCGCAAGCTTTTCTCCGTCACGGGCCGCGATCCCGATCCTCGCCCCCTCCTTTGCGAGTTCCCACGCTACAGCCCTGCCTATTCCCCGGCTCCCGCCGGTCAGAACCACTGCCTTGTCCCGAAGATCGTATTTCATGCCTTCCTCCTGATCGTTCATTTTTTAAGGACCAAAGGGCTTGCCCCGGAATCCATGCCCTGATTCATTGCCAGCCCCTGGCAAGCCTTCTGACCCCGTAATGGACAAGCACGCCGGCAGCAAAACCAAAGGCCATATTGGCAAACAGAGAGACAACCACGGTGGCTGCCAGGGGTATCAGGTCTCTTCCGGAGCCGAATTTACTGCCTAACCTCACCAGCTGGATTCCCACCAGGAGCATCATGGCGCCGATGATGGGTCCGGGGAACAGGGCAAAGAGATTCGCGATTGAGGAGGCAAACAGGACCCCGAGGGCCACCTCGATGGTTCCCTCGATGATGTTCGCCCCGCCGGTACGTGCGCCGAAGTAATACTGGCCGGCAAGCCCTCCTGCACCGTGGCACATGGGCATTCCTCCCAGGAACGGTGATGCGAGATTCATGATGCCTGTGCTCAGCGAGAGCCGGCTGACCCCCACCTCCCGCTGGGGCCAGTAGCCCTTGATCATGGCCGCGGTAACGATAATGGCATTGGTGGCGGTCAGGGGGATCTGGGCAAATCCCGCCCCCAGCATACTCTCCCATACCTGGATGGGCGTGAACGCGGTCAGGGGCGGCAGAGAGGGGCCGGCATACCCGATACCGCTCAGCTGCCCACGCAAGAACATGATGCCGATCCCCAGTCCGATGAGCACGACTGCTGCGGGCGCATACGGGTTTTTTCTTAAGAAGAAGATGATGCCGATACATACCGCGCCCAGCAACCACGAGCCTGCGACCATCTTGATCGCCTGAACCGCCAGAAGGACGCCCAGAGCCACCTGTATCCCGCGGATCACCGGCTCGGGCGTGAACGCGGCCACCCGGTCCATGACAGGGACCGCAGATGCCGCCAGCCACACCACTCCCATGGAAAACCCCGCCGCATAGATCATCGAGGGCTCCCAGCTCTGTGCAATGGCCACCGCGGCAATGACCTTCATGGGCTCGATGGGGATGGGGAGGCGGAAGACCAGACCGGTCAGGATGTTCGCGAGCCCGACCATGACCAGCAGTCCTGCCGGGTTGAGCCCGCAGACCGAAATATAGCCCACAGCCAGGGGCAGCAGGGTGCCGAAATCTCCCATGGCACCCGAGAGCTCTCGCATGGAAAATCGGAACGGTCCGATATTCACGCTCTCCCCTTTCTTAACCAGAGGACTTGCAAAGAGGTGTGAGTTTCCTTGCCGGATTCGTGCCTGAGCAGGGCACCATGCTCAGGCATTTTCCGCATACATCTGCCAGACCCTTGTTCTCATGCACGCGGGCATTCTCGAGAAGGATCGAATAACAGAGGCGGCGGTCAAACGAATCCTCCTGGAGCGCCCCGGCACGGCACTTTTTCACACAGGCCAGACAGGTGCGGCCATGCTTGTGCAGGCAGAATTCGTAGCCGGGCCGGGCGGTGGGCTCGCATTCCCCTGATATCACCAGGCTCCCCAGCCTCCCGCAGCATCCCCTTTGGGTGATGATCATGCCATGGACCCCGAAGGTGCCGAGACCTGCGATCCATGCCACGTGACGGTGTGACCAGTGACTCATGAGGCGCTTCTGATCGAAGTTGTGGGTGGGCGGTATCCCGGCCGCAGTGAGGCCATGGGCCCGAAGCAGCCCCGTGAGATGCATGTTCAGGGAGGTGATGAGCGCGTTGGTTTCCACATAGGCTTGGGCCCACTGATCCGATGCGTGCCTGCTGGTCCTGTTCGATCGGGGGACATCACTCTCAAAGGGCAGGAAATAAACCGCCACGCTCCCGGCTCCCGGGAGCAGGCTCTGAGGCATGGCATGGTCCGGGCTCGCCCACTGCCCCAGGCGTTCGAAGAGATGATCGCGGGCATCGGCAAAGGCGACCAGCGGCTCCTGCCAGCGCGTTCGGAAGGCGGCGCATGACCTGGCGTCTTCCAGGAAAGAACCGATTCCGCGGATGATGAGATCGTTTACAGGCGAGGTCACGGCAGGCCGCTCATTTCCATCCCGTGCCGCCGATGACCCTGCCGGATTGTATGAGGGTGCTGGGCATAGTGCAGTTCCTTTAGCAAAGATGACATCTTTACGGGCTAGTATAATGCGAAAAAGAGACTATGTCCAAGACTTTGATCACACCCCAGGGCCTGTCGGCTCTGTTTTTCCATGAGGGGTTTTTATTTCCGGTTGTTCTGCCCTGAATATCCCTGGATCTCCACGGCATACTTCAGGATCGTGCGCGCCCCTCCGCGTAAGGGGATGCTGCGTGTTCCTCTGCCCGTGAGGCGGAATCCGTTCTTTGTCAGGACCCGTGAAGAAGCGGGATTTGTGGGGAATGTCTCGGCAAAGAGACGGCGGATGCCCAGATAGGAGGCATGGGTCACGACCCGGCGGATTGCCTCGGTCGCATAACCCTTTTCCCGAAACGGCTTCCCGATCCAATAGCCGAGCTCGCCGTTTCCGGGCGAATCTCCGAACCCTATGGCGCCCATAAACTCACCGCTCTGGGCATGGGTGACGGCGAATACATGTTCTGTTCTCGGGCAAGTATTCTGGACGATCCACTCCCGGGCAGCCTCTTCGGTGCACGGGTTGGGAATGCTCGCGGTCATGCGCACCCCTGCCGGATCAGGACCCAGAAGCCTGGCGAAATGAACCGCGTCGTTGAGAATCAGGGGCCGGAGGATCAGGCGAGGCGATTTCAGTATCTCCATGAAAAGATCATCTCCCGAACTTTTGGTATCATGATACATATGTCTGATGCAGGACCGCGTTTTCAAGGAGAAGACGAGATCTTTGTCATGCCTGAAAGGCCGGGTTGGGCATGGGCCCATATCTTTCTACTCGAACGGGTTATATCCGGGCTTTTTGTACAGGTGCTGTCTTCTTTCCAGGATATCCGGTTTGTACACCTGTTCGGGCCACTGGTCCGGGTCGATCTCCTCAAAGGCTACGGACACGGATTTCTCTTCACACTTGATGATGGCGACCACGTCCTGAGCAATGACCTGGGCAAGCTGTTTTTTCTGCTCTTCTGATCTCCCGGGATAGAGCTTGACGATAACATGAGGCATACGCAACCCTCCTTATCATGACAGGTTCATAGACCAGTTCCCCGCTTCTTTGCAAGAATTTGTGCCTGCGCAAGAAACCCCAAGCACCCGAGCTGTCGTGCAGGACGGGTGAGCCTGGGGCATGCCCCGGGATTTGCCCGTACCGGGCCTTATGTCTGCGGCGATTCTTCTCACCGGTGGCCCGTATCTCCCGGCGCACCCGGATTTCTGAACGTGGGTTTCACTGGCCGGGGGTCGCGATATCCCCACTGCTCCACATCGATATCGTAATCCACCATGGACAGCAAGGTCCCCTGGCAGACCCGTTTGGCGGGAGGAGGCGCCTCTGTTTCTTCTCTGAGCCTCTGTGCCAGCTCCTGCATGATCCATGCGGGAATGCGCGCACGCTCGGAGGGATAGATATACCCGAAAAGGAGGAGGTGGTTGTAGAGAACCCGCCAGTGCACGTCAAAGCGGCGTTCGATGCGTTTCCAGTCCAGCCGCTCGGCGAATGTCAGCAGAAGGTGGGCAACGTCGGCGCCGTCGTATCGGTCCCGGGTCATGACGAACGCCTTTGACCAGATCATCTCCTCGGGCGGGATGAGCCTGGCCTCGATACCCAGGAGATCGCCTTTGTACGCATGGGCGAACCATTCCTCATCCACATTGCCGATACCGTTGCCCGAGCCGAAGATCACGTCCACGACACACTCGCCGTGGAATGCCTTGGCTATCCAGAGCCTGTCCGTAAACTCGGTCTGATAGCCGGCACGTTCCAGCTCTTTGAGAATGCTTTCGGCATCCTGAGGGTAAACGAATATGTCGAGATCTTTGGTATCCCTCACCACACGGGTATAGCACCCGAAGGCAAAGGCCCCGCCGACAAGAAAGGATATCTTGGACCAGCCCAGGCGGGTCAACACCTCGCGATAGAAATTCCGGGTATCCGGGCTGAGATACTTCTCATCCAGCAAGAACTTCTCATCCAGCAAGAACTTCTGCATGGTTTCTCCTTCAAGCATTCCCCATCACTGGCCCATAGCCGTGCCGGATGTGGTACAGGGGACCTCCAGCAACCGGAAGGGGGGACGATCGGGATGAAGAGCACGAAGCAGCGGCATGGCCACGTTATAGACCGGGATGTTCCTGGTGGTGTAGCCTTGAGGCATGCCCCGGTGCGCATGGCCGTGGAACACGGCGACCACGTCGAACCAGGTCAGAGGCACTTCGAGACGGCTCGATCCCAGAAAGGGGAGGATCTCGCGCGGTTCTCCCTCCACGGTGGCCCGGATGGGCGAATAGTGCATCAGCACGACAAGGGGCATCTCTTCGAAGCGTGCCAGAGCCAGTTCCAGCTTCAGGGCCTCATCCATTGCCTCCTGCACGAATTCCTTGATGGCCGGTTCTCCCCAGGCCTCGAGCTGATATCGGCCGAAACCTCCTGCGAATCCCTTCACGCCGGCAAAACCGATCCCGTGGATCTGCACGGTTTCTCCATCCAGAAGCGACACCCCGGCATCGCACAGGATATGCCTGATCTCCAGCTGTTTGCCTGATTCATAATCATGGTTCCCCAGCACGCCCACGACCGGAATCTTGACCGTGGTGGTGATTTCCCGGGCAAGAATGTGCGCCTCTTCCACGAGCCCGGTATCTGTCAGATCGCCGCACAGCAGGAGCACCTCAGCGGTTTCGGTGATATGGGCGAGAAGGGCGTGTACCACGTCCCGGTGGCTTTCGTTGCAGTGGATATCGCCCACTGCCGCAACCTTCACGATCTTTTCCCTGACAGCCATAGATTGCCCTCCGGTATGGCAGGAGCGAATCTCCCGGTGCATTCCTTAAAGACCTTGTTGCATAACTATATAAATAACCGGCTGGAACATCGACTCAAAAAGCCTTCCTGCCGGAGGGAATCCACGGGCGGGTTATTTTCGGAATCGCTATCAAGCAACCCATGTACGAAACCGATGAAAAAGGAATGAGGTGAATTACCGGATAGAAGATCCTCAATGCAGAGCTGCTCTCAGGAAGAGAGATCAGATTCCTCCGGATCGGGAAGGTCGAGAGCCAGGGCCTGGCGACGGGCCATGATGGCATTCGCCAAGAGGATGAGCAGCGGCATGGCTGGGGGATGGAGTACGAGCTCGAGCATACGCATCGCGAAAGAGAGGATGTGGGTTTCAGCGCCCAGGGGATCATCCGGACGGCGGACGGCAGGGACCTGGCTTTTTCACTCGAGCTCGATATGAGCCGGGAGTACATCGAGAAGAACATACTGTCCATCAGGGCGGGTGACGCCCCGGTCGACCCTCTGGTGATCAACTTTGACGGCAACGCCGCTGATCTCACTTCCCTGAAATTCGAGTTCGATCTTGATGTTGACGGCATATCTGAACAGGTCCCCATACCCACGTCCGGCAGGGCCTCCACCCTGTTCGATATCCGTATGGATTCCACCAACGAACTCCTCGGCCGGATTCGCGCTACCGGCATCTATCTGAAGGAAGACGGGAGAGCCGGCACGGCCCAGCAGCTGGATCTTGCCGCATAAGGGGCGGTCCGCCCATAGGCGCAAAAACGGAGGCCTCTTCAGAACACCGGAGTTTCCAGGCCTTTTCAGGTCTCCCTTAAAGGCCAGTCAGGATATGACTTGTCCGGACCGCTCCATAAGGCCGCTGTGCCTTGTTGAAAAAAATGCCGGTACGTGCAGGATCTGTACGTACCGGCTCTTGAGGAGGTATCAAGATATGAATGAGTGTGCATTCTCTTCCTTCCCGGCAAACAGCGCGCATCATCAGGAAAAAATCTGGTGGCCGGTTACGGCCACCAGCGTAAGAGGAGGGTTCTCACCTTATGGGAGTGAGAGTCAGGTTTCCCTGATTGCCCTTTAAATAGCAAAAATCGAACCAATTCAGGGAATAAATCAATTTAAACTGATAAATCAATAAGATATGAGTAGATTATCCGCACCAGTTCCGAGCGGGAGGTTTGAGAGGTTGTCACACAATAATACGCCATGTATCATATTGTATCACGTGTCTTGAAACACGTGCCAGGTGGTGCTCTGATGGCTCTTTGGGCCGATGCGCAAGGACATTCCGGGGCAGGGCTGCCCCGGTCCAGGCATCTGGCTCGTCCGAACAAGGGCCAAAAAATATGAAGGAACAATTTGCCAGGCGGTCAGACCATGTTTCCGGGAAACAGAGATTCCCGGGCGATTCTCGGATGCAGCTGGAGATATTTCAAATGGTACACACTGGAGCGTGCGGTCTGCATGGCTTGTTTCCTTAAATTCAGAGTACCGATGAACCGGTTTTACGAGGACATGACAAGAGAAACAGCCCATTTCTCTGGCGAATACATACCCAAGCCGATGAAGGACGCAGTCCATGGGCCTGTTGTCGATGATCAACACAGATGTTCTAATCTGGAACAACTGGTTGTTTCGTTTGTGAAAATCTCCGGGGATGAGAACCGCAAAAGGAATCATGCAACAACCATAACCTATTGATGGTATTATATAAAGTCCTCCAATTGAATTTTGGTACGCTAGTTGCTTATTGATCCGGCAAATAAACTGCCCCGCAGCAAGCTCAGGGGTATAAAAATATCCCAGGGAGAATAGACTTTTCGCAGCAAGCTCCGGGGAATTCAGCCTTAACAGAGATGGAACGTGTTGTTCCCGTTGATCTGAAATAGAAAGAGTGAACCTCGCGTCTGGGTGTAAAGGTTGCAAGACCCGGATAACGGGTGGAAAAGTCAGGCTGTAAGACTCGAAAGGAGTCTCTTTTAGAATATTCGGCGAGCATCAATATGGTGCAATGATTAAAAGCTCGTGCTCGGTCTGGCTGTCATAACCCACGAAAGGAAGGCCTGCTGCTGAAGAGGGGGTATTCTATAAAGGAGGGAAAGGCCATGCATCGTTACGAAACCATCATTCTCGAGAAGAAAAACCACATCGGTTATCTGGTTCTTAACCGCCCGGAAGTGCTCAACGCAATCAGCCAAAAGCTGATTGCGGAGTTGACGGACGCCCTGGCCAGAGTGAACGAGGACGAGGAGATCAAGGTACTCATCATCACGGGGGCCGGCAAAGGATTTCAGGCGGGCGCAGACATCAGGGAGCTGAACAATCTCAAGCCGATTGACTTTCTGCGGTGGGATAACGGGCTCGTCAGGATGACTGCGGCAATCGAGAAACTCCGTCAGCCGGTCATCGCCGCCATCAATGGGGTTGCCATGGGAGGTGGTCTGGAGCTTGCCCTCTCCTGCCAGATTCGTGTCGCCGACGAAGACGCCAAGCTCGGATTGCCCGAGGTGAAGCTGGGGATCATCCCCGGGGCTGGCGGAACTCAGCGGCTCCCCCTGCTTGTCGGCAAGGGCAGGGCACATGAGATGATGCTTACTGGCGACCCCATCGACGCCGAAGAGGCATACCGGATCGGTCTGGTGAACCGGGTAGTCCCCAAAGGGCAGGCTGTGGCTGCGGCTGAGGAGATGGCAGGCAGGATCATGGCGAATGCACCCATTGCAGTAGAGCTCTGCAAGGATGCCGTGGAGATCGGGATGGACCTGCCCATGGAGCACGGGCTCCAGTATGCCCAGAAGAACTGCCTGGCCTGTTTCAGCACGGAAGATATGAAAGAAGGTATCACTGCCTTTGCCGAGAAACGAAAAGCAGACTTCAAGGGAAAATAACATTTGCAAGATAGAGAGGACAAGAAGATGCCGGTTGATGTGATAATGCCGAAGCTCGGTCTGACCATCACCGAAGGAGCCATGGTCGTAGGGAAAAAGAAAAAAGCGGAGAGGCCAGAAAGAGAGAGGTCCTCTTCGCTCTGGAGACGGGAAAGGTCACATATGGACGTGGAAGCCCCGGAAGATGGCGTGCAGAGGAAGATCCTGGTACAGGAGCCGGAGAGTGTCCCTGTCGGAACCATTGTCGCGTATTTACTCAAGGCAGGGGAGATCGCGTCTGACATAGCGGGAGCTGCGGTGCATGATTCCGCATACCAAATATCTATGGAAGCTACTGATACCCCGAAGACACCATCCATATCTCCTCAGAGCGACAGTTCTGAACAGCAGGTGAGAGCGGCCCACCTGGCAAAGAAATATGCCCGGCAAAACAACGTCGATATCTCCCCTGCAGTGAAGGGCCCAGGATCCGGTGGCAGAATTGTCAAAAAAACGTAGATAAGGCACAGGCATCACAGGCAGACAAGCCCGCCGCAGCTCCTGCTCAGGCTTCTCCGCCTGTATCTTTGGGAAAATCGTCGCTGGCGCCCCGGCAGATTTGCCGGAAGGCGCAGCTGGAGAAATTTTCGTGCGGAGGAGAGCGATCGTCGCAAATATGTTTGTCGCATGCATCTTCTTACTCAACCCTCATTCTCGGTCCACACGGGCCAGGGGATGCTCGGGATCGAGCATTTCACGACTGTGATCAACCAGACGAGAACGTGTTTTTTGCCGCTGCGGCGATCATGGAGACGGGCCAGACCCGTGCCGGAGGACTGCATTGCCCTGCCGTGAGCCCTTTTGGAGGCAGGAGAGGTCCCTGAAAATGGCACGGGACGAGGATTTCGCCGAGGATCAATGAGATGAATCTCAGGTACACTGCGGGAATACAGTAGGGTGAAAACCCGTCGGATATTTTACAATCAGGAAATTGAGGATGCGATCATCCAAATAATAAGCCCCCTTGCTCTGGGGAGGCCGATGTCGAGTCGGCCTCCCCTTGGCGACTCAGGGCGCACAGATGCCGGTGCTGACAGCGGGCCGCAAAGGTAGTCGGTTCTCTCGTCCTGGGCAGGAGGGCGGGCATGACGACCTGCTCGTGACCGAGACCGAACTGGTCGAGGAGAAGAAGATCGCTTGTCATCGTCCCGGAAAGCTGGCGGCGCATATGTGCGATATCGGCGGCAAGGGTGCGGCCTTTCTCTTAAAACCGACACGTATTTCGTACATCATGAGTGCGGGCTTCCAGGGACAGGAACGGAAAAAGGGGGAACCGGGTAAGTGCTTCCGGCTCCCCAGAGGTATAGTGTATACGGCTTCCTTTAGAAGTTAATCTGCCATTTTGCGCCGAAGTAGGTGGTATCCTTGTGTTCGTTT
>ENA-UPXM01000032-UPXM01000032.1-activated-sludge-metagenome-genome-assembly--contig:-NODE-32-length-163431-cov-57.571069_pt1 | contig 163431 bp, 149 predicted proteins | sample MGYA00238178_ERZ772708 | MGnify/ENA primary metagenome ERZ772708 (study PRJEB29002, sample SAMN05720212) | activated sludge metagenome | isolation source: anaerobic digester from wastewater...
TCATCCGATGCTGACAATTTTCATTGCCCTTCATCTTCGAAATTGACTGGAAGCCTTTACACTTCCACGCCTCCGGCCAACGACCTTGCGGCCATCGCCGTGAAGCTTATCTTCTCTTCCCTTCGCTTATATCTTTGTCAAAAAACCGCACCCACTGCTGAGTGCGCTCGGTTAACATACAAAATCCTCGCTCCAGTGTCAAGCTTTTTCCCAAAAGAATCGGAGGCTACCAAAAGAATTGGAAAAAGACCGTGGCTAATTCCTAGTAGAGTTTGGTTGACAGGATCAGGTGAGAGGAGATCTCTCACGCCGAAAACTCGAAGCGTTGACCACTATTACTTAGAAGATACAACCATAAACTAGTAGCGTTTATACATCATACACAGCATGCTGTTAGGATATTGGAAGGGATTTAGTTTACATTTTATTCCTTATGATTACTACAGATGATACAAGAACAAGGGTCTTTCCCATTGTAATGTCTGATGCCAACACATCTACCCCTTCTATCTCTATCTCCACGCTTATAAATAATACTAAATAGTTCTTCTTCTTGATTCTCTAGATATCTTCTCAGAGCAAATGCACATAGATCAGCCAACTGAACCATGCTAGTAAGTTCTGAGTCTACAAACAGTGGTGTTTCTATGATATTTTTTAAGTCTGTCCAAAAGGTTCCGGTACGATGAAATTTTTTCATCAAATCAGTGAGCTTTTTTGCTTCGGTCTCATTATTATCATGAATCAGCAGGCCGAAGTGCTTTGATTTACAATTAGGATTATTTGAAACTATTTGCAAATATTTCTCAAATCTTGACACAACTTGTTCGAAAGCCTGTTCATCAACCGGGGGTCTGCCAATTGTGGGATTGAAATTCACTTTGTTAATGCATTCTGCGAACAATCTCACATCGTTCCAACTGGCTAATTTGTTAGCAACATCAAGTACGAAATTTTTTCGCTCAGTGTAAGACAGATGTATGTATGCTTCAGTTTTTTTGTAGTTTTTCTTCGTTTGCTGGTGGTGTTTTTGATTTGCTCTTTTTGCCAGTCTTTGCACCTCAATGGTTCTTGCTTTTATAACTTCAAACCGCCTTGTTTGAGAATCCATAGTCTCAAAATCAGGTATTTTTGTTTGTTCGAGGTATGGGCGAAGCAACCACGCTGTATGGATTTCAGATCCAACCAATGCATATTTAGATTTGATTTTTTCGATCTGATTGTTATACGGTTTCCACTTGTGGACAGGTATGGACAATCCTGCAAGAACATAATGAGAAGTATTCCCAGGAATCTGAGGTGTTCCAGACTCATCGATATAGCAGAGACGCATAATCAACCATCCTCAATAAAAAAACGACTGGCGATGCGATGATAACATCGCTCATGGAGACGCTTGGCGACTCCTACCAGACGTGCTTACAATATAGAACAACAGTTTGAATATGTCAATTAAAGTGCCTCGAATATAAGAATTCCGAGAGTAATCGAAATTACATTACCGGAAGGCTTTTCCCTGAAAGAGTCTCAGCGCAGCGCCAAAAGGCGGTTTACCCCCTCATGAAAGCCGGCCCCGCCCCGCTCCTTTGTGATGAATGCGGGCAGATGATCGATGAGCTGGCGATAATCGGCAATGCTCGCCACTCCGACGCTCAAGGGAAAATACGCAAACATCGGTTCATCGTTCGGCGAGTCGCCGAAGAAGATGACGCTCTCAGGATCATCATATCCGAAGCGCTTGGAAAGAAAGAGTTCGCTCATCTCCAACTTGGAATAGACGCCCATCCAGGTGTTGACGTGAATGGAGCTCACCTTCGCGATCGCCCCTTCTTCGATGCAGATCCTCTTGATCCTCTCCGCTGTTTCCAGCGGAAGTTTCGGCTTCTCTTCGGCAAAATCGATCGCCAGATCGAAGAGCCGGGAAAATTGATCCTGAGCGACGCGGGCCTCGGGAACCTCGGAGAGAACCCGGTCTTTGATCCTTGAGAGGATCGGGTGGGTGTTCTTCACGGCTTTGGGATGGTAGAGCCGTTTGAGAACGCCCTCCTCTTCCCAATACGCCAGCGCCCCATTCTCGCCGACGACTCCGTCGACCGGCCATTGGCGGGCGATGAGATCGCACCAGCCGGCAGGCCGGCCGGTGACGGGAATCACCTTGAAACCGGCATCACTGAGATCCCAGAGACTTTGATACGCCTGAGCGGTGAGTTTTCCTTCCGTCGTGATCGTGTCATCAATGTCAAACAACACGTACCTGATATGGGAAGCGTCCCCGGTCGAAAGTTCACGAATCGGCTTCATCGGCTCATCCCGCTGAGCGCTCCGCTTGCGATGATCGCCCGGACATAGGTGAGGAACGAGGCCACGGAGCTGATGGCAGCGAGGGCGAACACCACCTGCATCACCGAATACCCCCACCCGAGAATCGGAGTTTCAACACCCCAGCTGACAAGCGCACCGTAGAGAATCCCCATCCCGCCGCTGATCGCATAGAGCACCGCCTTCGCCTTCCCGAAGATGTTCGCCGCCACCGCTTTTCCTTTGCCCATCATCAGCATCCGGACAAAGAGGATGGAAAGCTCCCGCCAGACGATCAGGGCGAGCGCCCACAGCGGCATGATGCCGCTGCCGGTGAAACAGAGAAAGTAGGTGACGCGTGAGAGCGTATCGGCGAAGGGATCCATCACTTTCCCCAGATCGGTTACCAGATTGCGCTTTCTGGCGATGATCCCGTCAAACAGGTCGCTTGCTTCGATCAAAACCCACATCACGATCGTCAGGATCGATGCAAGCTTGAAAAGGCTCGGGTCGATCCAAGAGCCCAGGTGGTAGGCGATAAAGAACAACGGCGTGAGAACGAGCCGGGAAACGGTAAGTTTATTGGGAAGATTCATACCAACCTCGCTTTTTCCTCAGGAAAGTTGCGCCTTCGCGGCGACCGCCGCTTGAACCTGCTTGATGAACGAGGCAAGGGTGATCGAGTTTTCCTGCTTGCCGGTCCGATAGCGGACGGAAACCTCATTATTCTCCTTCTCTCGTTCGCCCAAGATGACCATATAGGGGATCTTGAGGTTCTGAGCGGTACGAATTTTGGCGTTCATCCGGTTGTCGGAATAGTCGCCGCTTGCTCTCAAACCCGCTTTCTTCAATTCGGAAACGACGCTCTTGGCGTACTCGTCATAGGCGTCGCTGACCGGAATGACCTTGATCTGCTCCGGCGCCAGCCACGGGGGGAACGCACCGGCGTAGTGTTCGATCAGAACGCCGAAGAAGCGCTCCAGCGATCCGAGCAGGGCACGGTGGATCATGTATGGCCGCTTTTCGGTTCCATCCCGATCGACGAAGGTCATGTCGAAGCGCTCCGGCTCATTGAAATCGAATTGAACCGTCGACAACTGCCACTCCCGCCCGATCGCGTCCTTGATCTTCAAGTCGATCTTCGGTCCGTAGAATGCTCCGCCACCTTCATCGACTTCATAGCTGAGGCCTTCTTTCTCAATCGCCCGCCTCAGCGCTTCGGTCGCATCGTCCCAACGCTTGGGATCCCCCACCGCTTTTTCGGGGCGGGTCGAGAGATATGCCGCGATATCGCTGAAGCCGAAGCTCTTGAGCATGTGGAGCGAGAAGCGCAAAACTTCCGCTATTTCCTCCTCCATCTGATCGGGAGTCACGAAGAGGTGCGCATCATCCTGAGTGAACCCGCGGACCCGGAGCAGGCCGTGCATCGTCCCCGCTTTTTCGTATCGATAGACCGTCCCGAGCTCCGCCCAGCGGAACGGGAGGTCCCGATAGGAGCGCTTGGAGTTGTTGTAGATCATGATGTGGAAGGGACAGTTCATCGGCTTGACGTAGTAGTCGGCGTTGTCCATCTCCATCGAAGGGTACATCCCTTCCTTGTAGAAGCCGAGATGGCCGCTGGTTTCCCACAGCCAGGACTTGCCGATGTGAGGGGTATAGACCATCTCATAGCCGTTGGCGTAGTGTTCCGCTCGCCAAAAGTTTTCAATCTCCTGTCGAATCCGCGCCCCGTTGGGATGCCAATACACCAGACCTGAACCCGCTTCCTCATGAAGACTGAAAAGATCCAGCTCGCGGCCGAGCTTTCGGTGGTCCCGTTTTTCCACATCCTCAAGATGCTGCATATACAGGCGCAGCTCCTTCGGATTGGACCACGCTGTCCCGTAGATCCTAGTCAGCATCGGGTTGGTTTCCTTGCCGCGCCAATACGCTCCGGCGATATTCATCAGCTTGAACGCATCGCTTCTGAGTTCCTTCGTCGATTCGACGTGAGGACCCCGGCACAGGTCGGTAAACCCGCCGAGCGAGTAGATGGAAACTTCCTCATCCTCCTCGATCGCATTGAGCAGCTCGAGCTTATACACCTGGTCCTTGAAGAGCTCCCGCGCCTCGGATCGGGTAACCACCTTCTTTTCAAAGGTAAGATCCTCGGCAATGATCGCCTTCATCTTCTCGGTGATCGTCTCAAGATCTTCGTTGACCAGCGGCCGGGGAAGATCGAAATCATAGTAAAAGCCATTCTCGATCGCCGGGCCTATTGCAATCTGGGTTCCGGGAAACAGCTCCAGAACAGCTTCAGCCATCACATGCGCCATCGAGTGGCGAAGGGTGTCCAATCGGTCATGTTCATGCATCATCCGCATCTCCTATCAAAAGAAACATCCCCACACCTGCGTCCTTTTCCCGGCATGGGCCAATGGGCAAGGACGAAGGTCCGGGGACTCTCCGCGGTTCCACCTTGCTTCCCCCTTTCTTTACAGGGGGCGCTTCATTACCCTGTTTCGTCAGGGGCGACGGCGCGGCCTACTTATCTTCGTGTTCGACCCGCGGCTCAAAAGGGGTTTTCACCGAACGCTGACTGATGGTCTCTCAACCGCGAACCATCTCTCTGTAGCTGCGCTCCCGGCTACTCGTCTTTCTCACTGCCTTGGTAAAAGAATGCAAACAAGTATGGTTTTAGTCAAGACCAGAGTGCTGATGAAATCCTCTTCGCATACCGCTCAAAACGCTCCCGATCTTCCTCTGTGAATCGACCTGTCATCGGGCTGTCGACGTCCAATACCCCGACCACCTCGCCCGTTGAATCGATCAGGGGGACGACGAGTTCGCTCCGCGAGGCGCTGTCGCAGGCGATGTGGCCTTCGAAGGCATGGACATCGGGGACAAGGATCGCTTTCTTCAGCTCGGCGGCCTTTCCGCACACCCCCTTTCCGATCGGAATCTCGGTGCATGCCGCCTTCCCCTGAAAGGGGCCGAGGATGAGCTTGTCTGTTTCTTTATCGATGAGGTAGAACCCCAGCCAGTTGATTCCTTCCGTCTCCTCCCAAAGCAGGGCAGCGGCATTGGCGAGGTGGGCATACCGCCATTGAAGCGAACCGTCCCATCCCGCAATCAACTCTTGCAACTGCTTTTCTACCACGAATCATCCTCTTCATTGAACTCGCGGCTTTCCATCACCCGCTTTACCTTGGCGGAAAGAACGGCGAATGAGGTCGCCAAGTCGGTGCGCTGAAGAACGACCCGGGAGGGAACTTTGATGTCTTTGGGGGCGAAGTTCCAGATCGCCATGATCCCCAAGGCGACCAATTGATCGGCTACGTGCTGGGCTTCATCCGCCGGAACGGTGAGCACGGCGATATTGACGTGGTTTTCTTCGATATACCGGTGAAGGTGATCGAATGGATGGATCGGAACATCCCCTACATTGGTTCCCCACTTCTCCTCTGCGGTATCGAAGGCGGCTACGATCCTGAGGCCGTAGTTTCCAAACCCCTCATAGCGGGCGAGAGCGGAACCAAGGTGCCCCGCCCCGATGATGATCGCGTCGGTGGCGTTGTCCCACCCGAGGACGGAGATGATCGCATTGATCAGCTTATCCACCTCAAAGCCTACTTTCGGTTTGCCCTCGATGCCGGTGAAGGAGATGTCCTTGCGGACTTGGATCGGCTTGAGATTCAGCTCCTCGGCAAGCATTGTCGCACTTGCCATCTCCCTGCCTTCCTCTTTGAACACGTTCAGCAGCCGCAGATAGGAGGGAAACCGCTTGATCGTCGGGATTGGAATTCCTCGCTTGCTTTCCATTACGTCTTGCTCCTTTGCAGAGTCTGCACCACCTCCTCAATAACACTTGAAGGGGTGGAGGCGCCAGCCAGTATCCCCAGCGTACCGTATGAAAATGCCTCAACGGGAATTTCCGTGCTGTCTTCAATATGATACGCTTTTTTTCCCTCATTTGAAACCAATTCCGCAAGCGCTTTGGTATTGGCGCTTTGCTTTCCCCCGATCACCAGCGCGGCATCGCACTGTCGCGCGAGGTCAAGCGCCGCCATCCGGCGGCTGATCGAAGAAGGACAGATCTCGTTGATGTACACAACATGATGAAAGGCCTCAAGAGAGCCTCGAATCTCTTCAAGCAGCACTTGGTCAAACGTGGTCTGGACGAACACCGCATATGGTCGATCGATCAAACCTGACGTCTCTTCCGCATTTGTAATGAGGAAACTTTTTATCGGTTTCCCGTCGACATGCACACCCTGCATCGCCAGCACTTCCGGATGCCCTTTATGACCGATGATGAGGATCGGACGGGTTTTCGCCCAATGGGCGATATTTGAAAGGTTATGGCGCACCACCGGACACGTCGCATCGAAAAGAAGAAAACCGGCATCAACAAACTCTTTCCGCAACGTATCGCTGATTCCATGGGCGCGGACGACCAGCACCCCGGGTTCATACCCCTTAGGATGTTCGATGATGCTCATCCCGCGCTCCGCCAACGAAGCGATGACTTGAGGGTTGTGGATCAGTTTTCCCAGCGAATAGACGGGAAGGGCGTGCTCCGTTGCATAGGCGATCGCTTCTTCGGCAAGATCCAGCGCCCGGCTCACCCCGCCGCAATACCCCATCGTCTTTGCAAGTACGATCTTCATGCATTGAGTATGTCAAAAAAAAAGCCGCTCGATAAGGGGAGCGGCTCGACAAAATACAAAAGCACTACTTGGCTTTATCCTCGATCTGAACGTTCTTCTGCGCCTTGCTGATCCAGTACAGCAAGGAAGGCGCAAGGAGGTTGGAGGAGTACACCCCGGAAACCAGACCGATGCTCATTTTGATTGCAAAAAGCTGGATATCTCCGCTGGCGAAGATCGCCAGAGGGAGAATCGCCAGCAGCGTCGTCAAGGAGCTCATCAGCGTTCGGCTGAGTGACTGCCGCACCGAGCGGTCGATATTGGCCCGAAGACCCATATTCGCGTTCAAGCCCGTGTTTTCCCGGATTCGGTCGAAAATAACGATCGCGTTGTTCAGGGAGTATCCGATGATTGTCAACAGCGCCGCAATCGTGGTGGAGGAGAACTCCAGTCTGAGCAGGCTGATGAAGGTCAGCATCATCAACACGTCGTGAACAAGCGCCACGATCGCGGAGACTGCGAAGGCGAAGCGGAAACGAATCCACACGTACACCAGAATGAGCGCCAGCGCCACGGAAATCGCCAAAATCGAGGAGGAGATCAACGTCGCGCTGAACTTCGGTCCGATGTAGTCGCTTTGCAGGATGACAAATCCATCTTTACCAAAGGTTTTTCCGAGAGCATCTGCAACCTCCGCCTCCAATGAAGCCTGGTTTGACCCTTCCTTGATGCCAAGGCGGATTTGGAATGTCCGGCTGTCACTGTCGCCGACGGTTTGGACCCGAACGTTTCCAAGATCGGAGAGGGCGGTGCGGAATTCTTCAATCGAAGTGGTACCGGAGGTGCGGAAGTTGAGCCCGATCGCTTCATTGCCCAAGGTTGCGGGAAAGCCGTAACCGGAGAGCAGATTGCCGGATTTCAACGATCCGTCGATTACCCGGACGGAAATCCCTTCAATGCCGCCCAAAGCGGTCGCTATATCGCCGCTGGTCGGGTATTCGCTGAAGCGAAGCAGTTTTGTCGCTACCCCGCCCTCGCCCCGTTGTTCAACGGTAAGGGCATTTGCCGAAATTGAAAGCACCGTATCGAGATCACCGTCATAGGCAACCTCAAGCCCGGTCGGCGCAATCTGGATTCGTTGGCTCAATCCGCTTTCAAAGTCGACTCCCAGATTGAAGCCGCCGAAAAGAACAATGGAGAGAACTCCCGCTGCAAGGAGGATGATCGACAGGCTCAAGGTGAACCAGCGAAGTTTGATGACAGGAACAGTATCGGTCTTTAACATTATTTCTTCCTCCAACTGATGGAGAGTTTCTTACCCTCGCGATCACCCACCGCTGCATCAAAAACAAGGTGAGATACGAAGAGCGCGGTGAACACCGAGCTGACGATACCGATCGCCAAGGTGTTGGCAAATCCCTTGACTGCGGAAGAGCCGAGTTGAGAGAGAACCAACGCAGCGATGATCGTCGTGATGTTCGCGTCCATGACGGTCCAGAACGCTTTATTGAACCCGGCGGCGATTGCAGCGCTGTCGCTCTTGCCCATGCGGCGCTCTTCTTTGATCCGCTCAAAGATGATGACGTTCGTATCGACCGCCATGCCGAGGGTGAGGATCAAGCCGGCGATGCTGGTCAGCGTTACGGTGAAATTGAATGCCGAAAGGAAGCTTACCATGATGAACATATTCAACAGAAGCGCCAGATCCGCCACCAAGCCGCTGAGGCCGTAGTAGGCTAACATTAGAATGACCACAAGAAGGAAGCCGAGAGCGATCGCTTTCAAGCCGACGGAGATCGCGTCTTCACCGAGCGTCGCTCCGACCGCCTGTTGGCTGGAGACGGTCAGCTCGATGGGAAGGGCGGCGGTTCGAAGGACGATCGCAAGATCAGCCGCTTCTTCGGCGGTGAAGCCGGAGATCTGGACGCTGGAGCGGATCCCTTCGTTGATCGTCGCCATCGCCTTGACCTTTCCATCCATGACGACTGCAAGGGTTTTGCCGACGTTGGTGGAGGTGAGCTTGTAGAAGATGTCTCCACCGAGGTTGTCCAGTTTGAAATTCACGACCGGGCGCCCGGTGATCGGGTCGGTGGCGGTCGTCGCGCTTTCAAGGTGGATTCCGTCAAGCCCGATCTCCTCTTCGATGACGACGAAACGGGCAAGCTCATCGATGCCGTACTCATCGCTGACGTAGTACCCGGCGGCCATTTTGCCGGCGGGAAGGAACTCCGGCTGCTTCAACGCTCCGGTTTCCGTATACACTTCACCAGGGTTGGCCAGATAGTATTGCTCCAACTGAGCGGAGAGCTCGCTGTCGACCATCTTGAAGAGGAGGGATCCCTTTCCGCGGAGAAAGGAGTTCACCCGCTCGGGATCGGCGGCGCCGGGAATCTCGATGAGGATCTGGTCACTGCCTTGAAGCCGGATCATCGGCTCGCTCACGCCGAACTGGTCGATCCGTTTCTCCAGGATCTCGATATCCTGGCGGACCGCTTGGGAAATCTCGCTTGCAGAGGCGGGAGCTCCTTTCTTGGCAACGTAGGAATCCACGTCCGCTTCCAGGAGGATGCTCATTCCGCCGCGCAGGTCCAAACCGAGCTGGAGAGCCTTGCTTCCTAGGGCTTTGAGCTCAAGAAGCCGGGTGCGATGATACGATTCGATCGCGTCGAACATGTTCTGTTCATTGTAGAAGCCGGCAAACAGCGCCCGAACCGTCCATTTTTTCGGAACGGGTTGGCGCATCGCTTTATAGTTTTCCTTTGCCGCGCTCTTCAAGAAAGAGTATTCACTCGGCAGGGGTGCATCCGCATTCTTTGCCACAAGATCCTTCAGCGCACGAAGCTCTCGGGTGGCCTGACCGCGGGCGTATTCCTTGATCTGCACATTCGAGCCGGTCGCAAGTTCTTTGACTTCTTGCGGAACAAAGCCGTACCATTTAATCGTCGGGAACAAAAAGTATGCCGACAAGGCGACGACCACGAGGACGATCGCCAAACGATTCCGTTTTTTCATGATTATCTCCAGGAGCGGTTACTTTTCCGATTTCTCTTCAACTTCTTCAGCTTCTACCGCATCGACTTCTTTTGCTTCGACAACGGCAGCTTCTTCCGTTTTCTTCGCCTTTTTTCGAGCAGTCGGCGGTGCATCGCTCTTTCGATCGACGATTGAGCTGATCGCGTTGCGGGAGAACTCGATTCGGGTGTTGTCATCCACTTTGATCACCACCGTGGTCTCCTTGACGATCATCACCGTCCCGTGGATTCCACCGATCGAGACGACTTTGTCTCCTTTCTTGATTGAGGCGAGCATCTCCTTCGTTTCCTTCTCCCGCTTTTTCTGCGGGCGGATGATCAGGAAGTAGAAAATCGCAATAATGAGTCCGAACGTAATGAACGTGGTCATCATCGAGCCACCACCGGCGGCGGACGCCTCGGGAGCTGGCATGGCAGTTAACAATGAAAGCATGGGTATTCCTCACTTTGCAATGAAATCGGGTGCCGTGGGCACCCAATTTTTCACGTACCGCTTAACGTACCATGTTCACTTGTCGATAGTCAAGTTTTCCTACTCTTCGCTTTTACCGAGGAGGCGGACGCGGTCCGGCGGGAACTCGATGGAGACCTCCTCCCCTTCCTTTCGGATCGTCCGGGCGTTGGGGTCATCCACTTGGACAAGGACCTCGCCGAAGGCGGTCTGAATGTATGATTCAAGACTGTGGCCGAGATACACGTTCATCCGCACCCTTCCGTCGAGGTGTCCCTCCCCTTTATCAACCAGTCGCAGGCTCTCCGGCCGGGCCATCAATACTCCTTCGGAGTTCTTGACGATATCCGGAGCGGCGGACCGGGCGTGCACGACCTTGTCTCCCAACATGCAGTGCCACACTCCCTCTTTCCGCTCCCCGATCGTTACGGGGAAGAACGCCGCTTTGCCGACGAAGCCGGCGACGAAGCGGGAATCGGGTTTTTCATAGATCACATCGGGAGCTCCGATCTGCCGAATCTTTCCGTCCTTCATCACGATCACCCGATCGGAAAGGCTCATCGCTTCGACGCGGTCGTGGGTGACGTACACCGCGGTGATTCCCAAGGACCGCTGGATCCGTTTGATTTCCACCCTCATCTGCTCGCGCAGGAGGGCGTCCAGGTTGGAAAGCGGCTCATCAAGCAGGAGGACCGAGGGGGTTACGATGAGCGACCGGGCAAGAGCAACCCGCTGTTGCTGGCCGCCGCTGAGCCTTCCCGGGGCCCGCTCGCCGTAACCGGCAAGACCGACCAGCGCCAGATATTCATTCACCTGCTTCCTGATCGCATCCGGCTCGGTTTTTCTCAGCCTCAGGCCGTAGGCGACGTTGTCGAAGACGCTCATATGGGGAAAGAGGCCGTAGCTTTGAAACATCGTAGCGGTATCGCGGCGGTTGGGCGGCAGCATCGTGACATCGTCGCTGCCGATATACACCTTGCCGCTGGTCGGAAGCTCGAAGCCTCCGATCATGCGCAGCGTCGTCGTCTTTCCGCATCCCGAGGGTCCGAGCAGGGTTACCAGTTCCCCGGGTTCGACGACGAAGTCGGCGTTGTCAACGGCCAGGACATCCGCCTTGCCTTTCGGGTCTTTAAAAATCTTTGTAACATTGTTCAACGTTACTGAAACACTCTTTTTTTCCATACTCGATCCTACCGCATCGCTATACTTTTTTGAGTCAACTTTTCATCCTTGACGAGCAGCTGCATCAGACCAAACACACCGAGAACGATGATGATGAGGACGGTACACAACACGCTGGCCAAACCGAATCGGATATTCTCCGAATAGGAGAGAATTTTCACCGTCAAGTGATACCACTTCGCCGAGGTAAGGAAGATGATCGCGCTGACCGCCGTCATCGCTCGCACGAAGGTGTAGGACATGCTCGAAATGAACGCCGGTCTCACCAGGGGAAGAACGATCGTCCTGAAGACGGTGGGAACATCCGCACCGAGGTCGTGGGCCGCCTCTTCGATCGAAGGGTCGATCTGATGGAGCGCGGTGATGCCGTTCTCCAAACCCACCGGAAGCTCCCGGATCACGTAGTTGATGACGATGATCGCCGCGGTTCCGACCAGCATCAAGGGCGGCTTGTTGAACGCGATGATGTAGCTGATGCCGACGAGGGTTCCCGGAATCGCATAGGGGGTCATCATCAACACTTCCAGGAAACGCTTGCCGGGAAAGTTCTTCCGAACGATCAGCATCGCAGCGATCATCGAGAGGAGACCCGCCGTGGGAGCGGCGATGAGGGAAAGCAGAACGGTGGACTTGATCGCCTCCCAGCTGTCAACGACCGCTTTCCAGTTGGAAAGGGTAAATGTATAATCGATTCCCCAGTTTTTGACAAATGCTCCGGCGACGATCGTCAAATACAGGAGCATGATAAAGCCGATCACGAGATAGGTGACGACGGAAAGAACCGTTCGCACCCGCTTGCTTGTCAGATCCGCCAAGGTCGTCGAGGGTTTGCCGGTGACGGTGACGAAGCTCTTTCGAGCGACCCAGAACCGTTGTACCATGAATGCGGTCAAGGTCGGCAAGAGCAGGAGGAAGGAAAGCATCGCTCCCCCACCGAGATCGTTCATTCTTCCCGTTACGATCATATACGCTTCGGTGGAAAGCACCTTCAGCGAACCGGCCAGCAGCTGCGGGTTGGCGAAGTCCGCCAGGCTGTTGGTGAAGACCAGCATCCATGCCGAGAGAATTCCCGGCGTCGCAAGCGGCAGGGTGATCGAACGGAACGTCTGCCAACGGGTGGCGCTGAGGTCCAACGAAGCATCCTCGACCGTTGAGTCGATCTGCTTCAGCACCCCGCTGATCGTCAAAAACGCGATCGGGAACATGCTGATCGTCTGGACGACCGTCAAGCCGCCGAGTCCGTAGATCGAGAACGTCTTCATCTTCAAAAGCTGCGTGGTGATCAACCCGTTGTTTCCGAAGAGGAGAATGATTGAAAGCGAAAGGGAGAACGGAGGACTGATCACCGGCATCGTCGCCAGGATGGAGATCAGCCGCTTCCGCTTGAAGGCGGTTCGTTCCACGAGGAACGCGATCATGAAGCCGATGATTGTCGAAGCGGTGGCGGTTGCCACTCCCAGCTTCAACGATCCCCAGAGGGCTACAATGTAGGTCGGGGAGAGACCGAGCTTCCACGTCTCCAGACTGAATCGCCCATTCTTCATGAAGGAGAGACGAAGCGCCTCAAGGAGGGGATAGGCGACAAAAATAAGGACTATTACCATCAATCCGAGAACCATGAAGCTGGTTACCGGATCGCGGGTGAGCATCACCGCCCAGAGAATCGCGACAAAGGCGATCGCCGCTCCGACTGCAAAAATCCTCAAGAGCCGGGTAAAGCCGAGAATACCGGTCGAGGGAACAAGAATCATCACCGTACCCAAGGCTTCATACCCGTTGTCGGCGATGACGGGAACGAAGTAGATATGCACCTTCGTCCGGTCGGTAGGGATCGTCGATCCCCGCTCCGGCTCTAAGAGATCGTACCGGACTTGATACTGATCGCGAAGCTTTATCGTTTCAAGATAGTAGGAGGACTCCAACGCCTGCCGGAACGCGGTACTCTTGCCTGCCTGCTGCCACAACGCATCGGTTGCGGCGTTCATCCCGACCGTCGGGACGAACTCATGATCCCGGTAGTCAAGATAGACAGCGACGCTGCCGGGGATGATTTCTTCGACTTGAGAGAGCCATTTTGCGTACTCGCCTTTTTCTTCGGGAGCGGTCTGGACAAACAAAGCAACCTCATCGTAGTTCTTCTCTTCCACATATGCAGTGAAGGAACCCATCAATGAGACATAGATCCAAATGTCTGCGGCGATGAAAACCATCGCCGCAATGACAAACTGTACAAAGCGTTTTTTGTTCACTGAATAAACCCTATGTACGAATCAGAGCTCATCAGCGTTTGTTGCCGATCTCTTTGGTCCAACGATCCAGGATGCGGGTCTTGTTCACGACGTCTCCGTCCCAGACGAAGTCCTGATTCACCGTCTTGATCTGGTCGATCGAAAGTGCATCGGGGTGCTTCGGTGCGCCCTTGGCGACAAGAACGACATACCATTCGGTAAATTTCTTCTGAGCATCGGGGGAGGAAAGGATCCAGTCATACAGTTTCTTCGCATTGACCGCCTCCTTGCCGCCCTTCACCAGCGACATCGAAGCAAGCTCATATCCGGTTCCTTCACTGGGAGCGTTGATCTCGATATTGGCTCCTCCGGCTTTGAGCTTGACCTGGTCGTGAGCATAGCCGATGGCGATTGGAATCTCACCGATCGCGACGCTCTTGCCGGGTGCGGATCCGCTCAAGGTATACTGGTCGATGTTCTTGTCGAGGGCGGTCAGGTACTCCATCATCTTGTCTTCATTGCCATTGTTGATGTAGCGGACCGTGGTCAGTACGTTGTAGGCGGTTCCCGAGGAGTTCGGGCTTGCCATTCGGATCAACCCCTTATACTCCGGCTTCAACAGATCGGCCCAGCTCTTCGGCGGGGTGATTCCCAATGCCTTGGCGCGGTCCAGATTGGTCACAAAGGTGAGCGGTCCGACATAGAGTCCGAACCAATATCCTTCCGGGTCGCGATATTGCTGGGGTGTATTTTCGGCATAGCGCGAGAAATATGGGGTCGTCAATCCCTTCGTTTTGGCGGTGATGTGATCAAGACCCACACCTCCGACCCAAATCGAGACTTGAGGATTCGCGCTTTCGGCTTCCAAGCGGGCTACCGCCTCTCCACCGGCAAGGCGAACGAAGTTCACATGGATCCCCGTCTCTTTCTCAAACATCTCAAAGAGCGCGGCCGCCAAAGGCTCCTCCAATGTGGTGTATGCATTAAGCGACCCGCCGGCAGCCTCGGCCGCTTCCTCTTTTGTTCCGGCAGCAAACACAAGCGTGAAGCTCATGAGCACCAAAAACGCTGTAAACAACAATTTTTTCATCGAAATTCCTCCTTCCGTGTGAAAAAAATCGGTGATTCGCCGCTTCCTGCAAAGCGACGTCCAGTACCACTCTAGGAAATGGTCTTGCGCGTTGTCAAGGACATTCCCTCATGAGAACCAAGAAAAAAATCTGCCCTGAGTCAGGGGACTCGGAGCAGACTTTTATCTATCGGCGAAAACCTACATCATTCCTTCCATTCCGCCACCGGGGGGCATCGGAGCCGGGGGCTCCGGAATGTCCGTCACGGCGGCTTCCGTGGTCAGAATCAGGGCGGCGATCGAGGCGGCGTTCTGCAGTGCGGAGCGGGTGACCTTCACCGGATCGATGATTCCCTTCTCGAACATGTCGACCCACACGAAGTTCTCAGCGTCGAACCCGCGACCGGGTTTCTCGTTCTTGCACTTGTCGGCGATCAGCGATCCGTCAAGACCGGCGTTTTCGGCAATCTGGCGAATCGGCTCTTCAAGCGCGCGGCGGACGATGTTGTATCCGGCACGCTCGTCTTCCGGCAGTTTGGAGAGATCGACTTTTTCAAGAATCTTCGCTGCTTGGATCAGCGCTGCCCCGCCACCGGGGATGACACCCTCTTCAATGGCGGCCCGGGTTGCCGACAAGGCATCCTCGACGCGGTGCTTCTTCTCTTTCAGCTCGACTTCCGTCGCTGCTCCGACGTTCAGGACGGCGACGCCCCCGGCGAGCTTCGCAAGCCGTTCCTGGAGCTTTTCCCGGTCATAGTCACTGGTGGTGTCCTCGATCTGGACCTTGATCTGGGCGATCCGATCCTTGATGTCGCTCGCCTTCCCCGCACCGTTGATGATCGTGGTGTTCTCTTTCTCGACCTTGATCGACTTGGCCCGGCCGAGCTGGCTCAGATCGGCGTTCTCGAGCTTCAGGCCAAGCTCCTCGCTGATGACCTCGCCTCCGGTGAGAATCGCGATATCTTCCAACATCGCCTTTCTTCGATCACCGAAACCGGGGGCTTTCACTGCGACGACGCTGAGAATTCCCCGGACACTGTTCACGACCAAGGTCGCCAGAGCCTCGCCGTCGACATCTTCGGCAATGATCAGAAGAGGCTTGCCCGACTGGGCGACTTTTTCAAGGATGGGAAGAAGTTCCTTCATGTTGGAGATCTTCTTGTCGTAGATCAGGATGAAGGGATCGTCCAACAAGGCGGTCATCGTGTCGCGGTTGTTCGCGAAGTAGGCGGACAGATATCCCCGATCGAACTGCATTCCTTCGACAAAGTCGGTGGTCGTCTCGATCGTCTTGGACTCTTCGACGGTGATCACCCCGTCAAGGCCGACTTTTTCCATCGCGTTGGCGATCTCATCCCCGATCGTCCGATCGTTGTTGGCGGAGATCGAGGCGACCTGGGCGATCTCTTCCTTGTCCTTGATCATCTTCGCCTGTTTCTTGATCTCGGCGACCGCATCCTTGACCGCTTTGTCGATTCCGCGGCGCACCCCCATCGGGTTGATGCCGGCGGCGACGCTCTTCATTCCTTCTTTGGTGATCGCCCAAGCAAGGACCGTGGCGGTGGTCGTTCCGTCTCCGGCGACATCGTTCGTCTTCGTGGCGACTTCCTTCAGCAACTGGGCACCCATGTTTTCGAAGGGATCCTCAAGCTCGATCTCACGAGCGACTGTGACTCCGTCTTTTGTCACGTTGGGGGCGCCGAACTTCTTGTCCAAGACGACCAAGCGACCTTTGGGGCCCAATGTAGCCATAACGGCTCGGGAGATCTTCTCCACCCCGTTCAACAGTGAACGACGAGCCTCTTCACTGAACTGCAACTGTTTTGCCATACTGAATATCCTCTCTTAAGAAATATCATTCTGTATACCATTCGGCGGGGAGAATCCCCCACCGCCCTGTAACATACAAATAAATTATCCAAGAAGCAAGTGCTCAAAAAAAAGAAGCCAGAGCAAGCGCAAGCAAAGCGGAGCTGATATTGGCGATGAAGTTCACCATATCATTGTCGATCCACCGAACGCCCCGCTCCAACGGCAGCACCCTTCCGTCGATTCTCGGTTTCTCGGTGATCCGTTTTGTCACCTCGTCCCAGTAATGGGCTTGGAGGGTGATTCCGAGCACACTGTCCAACAAGCAACCGAAGAGGGCGGCCACGGTGATGATCGAAGCCGCTTGGAACGCCCGGGCTCCCACCTCAAAATAACCGGAACTCACCACGATGGCGACAAGAAGCGCCCCCATCAGCGCCGCGACCAACCCCAAGGCGCTGATCGCCCCGCTGAGGCCCCGGTCCATCGGCCGACCGGTGAGAATCGAAACCGGAGGGCGCTTTGAAAGAATCCCCACCTCGCTGGCGAAGCTGTCGCTGGCCGCTTCGCCCACCGCCGCTCCGAACATGATGATATACGCGGGATTCTGCCGGCAGGTGAACAACAGTGCCGCCAGCAGGGCCATCAGCCCGTTGGCGAAGACCTGGACCATATCCCGCCTTCCCGTCTTCTGGTGGATCTTTTCCACGTCGACTCTTCTTAGGCGCTTTGAGATCTTTCCCAATATCGCCGTGGCGATGAAGAAGAACAGGAGTGAAAAGAGCGCCCCGAAGCCCAGAATCCACGTGGGGAAGAACCCGACCAGGAAGGCGGCCACCGCCCCGCCGAAGGTCAGTTGCCGAGCCATAAAAGCGCCCAGCGCGATGATCCCCATGATGCCGACGAGAATCCACAGCGCTCCGTCGAGGGTGAAAAACCATCGATCGAAGAGCGAAGTGAGCGATGAAGTCGGTTGAACCAAGAGAGCCCAGCTACTCATAGGAAGAACCTCAACACAAGCAATACCGCCAAGGGAACCGTGATGTTGTCCAACCCCCACGGGGTGAATGCTTCCACGAACATCGCCACCGCTCCGACGAGGAACGAGGCAAAAAGAATCGTGCCGGCGGAAAGAGAAGAACCCGTCCCAAGAGCTAAAACCGTGACGATGAAGCTGACGATCCCCATCGTCAGACATCCCGGATAAGACTTATTGAGTGTCTTGATCTTTTTTCTTCCCCACTTCGAGCCGACCATTGCGGCAAGTCCGTCGCCCCATCCCATCACCATGACGGCGATCGTCGCTTCAAGAGGGGTGAACACCCCCTGATGCATTCCGATCACCAGCAACAGGAGCGTAACGGGGAAATAGACCAGGCCCCAGTTTCGCTTGCGGTCATCCAAACCGATATGCTTTCCCCAGTTGAAGAGCGTAAAGAGGGAGTTCACCACGATGAAGCAGATCGGTCCGACGACCGCCCAACCGAGCGAAGTAAAGTAATACAGGTTCAAAAACCACCAGTTGGAAACCCCGATATGAACGATTTTCCGCATCGACTCGCTCGAGATGCCGAATCGATTTTTCAGGAATATGCCGAAGGCTATCACAACCCCGAGAAACGCATAGGAGAGGATGAGCCCGAGAATGTTGCTGTCCATAGGGATAATCATGCGCATCCTCTTCAACAATTTCAAGGGGCGCAAAGTTCAAAACCCCAATCTTCCATCCAAACACGCCGACATGCAGGCAATCCATCACGCACCAACCAGTAAAACTTAATTATTTTAATTATTATTTTTAATTTTATTAATTATTTTAATATTATATATTGACTTTATTAATTCATTTGCATATGGTGGAAGCAACGGAGGAACCTATGGAACACAGTTGGCAGCGACTTCTTGCAATGACGGGGGGAAAAAGATTCCTGGTTACGGAAATCCATATCCCCGAAGAGGGGATTACGATTGGGGGATCCTTTGAACTGCCTTCGCTCGCACGGATACCGATCGAGGATCAGATCTTCATCGCGATGTTCATCAAGACGAACGGCTCGATCAAGCAGATGGAGTCGATCTTCAATATCAGTTACCCCACGGTGAAGAACCGGCTCAACCGAATCGCCAAACAGTTGGATATCGGTGACATCGAAGTCCGGACCCCCACCCGCATGGCCGATCTCCTTACCCGGCTGGAGGAAGGCACGATCACGGTCGCCGATGCGCTCAAGGAGATCGAGTGATGCCGCCGATGCTTATGATTTTCAGACTCAAGCGACCGGAGAGAAGACCGATCAGCCTCTACATCCCCCTGCTGCTTGCATACATCCCGCTCCTGCCGCTCGTCCTCCTTGCACTGGTGAGTCTTCCCTTTCTGGCGATTTCAGAGAAAACACGCCAATACCTGCCCCTCGTCAAAGCGCTGCCGTCGCTGCTGATCGCCACTCGGGGAACCCGGGTTTCCGTTGAATCAAACGATCATACGATCTATCTATACATCAAATAAACAGAAGAACCACAATGAGTGAAGAACGAATGAGAATTTTGAACCTGCTTGCCGAGGGCAAGATATCCGCCGAAGAAGCCGAGAAGCTCCTCGCCGCAAGCGAAAAGGCCGTCAAAGCGCCAAACGTCAAGAGTGCGGCAGGCAAGTATTTCTACGTCCAAGTCGATCCCAAAGAGGGAAAATCCTCAGAAAAGGTGATGGTGAAAGTCCCGATGGCTCTCCTGAAGGCGGGGCTCAACATCTCGAAGCTGATTCCATCCGAAGCGCAGGACTCCATTCGGGAATCGATGCAGTCCAAAGGGATCGCCTTCGATTTCGCCTCCCTTGACGGAGAGAACATCGATGAGATCTTCGAAGCTCTCAAGGAGATGAGCATCGACGTGGAGACCGAAGAGACGACAGTCAGGGTGTTTTGCGACTAGGCAATCGATATCTTTTCCGGATTAAGAATTGACTATCCAATACCCTCGTGATACCGTTCAAATGCTTTTAGTTTTGTGTTGCAGCTCGTTTCATTTTCCCTAGTTGTCCGATCGGCGTTGCTGAATCACTCCCATTGGCAGGTAAGAGTCACAACTGCGCCACATTAAGCAATATTGATCAAACAGGCGCAGCCTGTGAAGGATGCTTTAGTACATGGCAAAGAAAATCTATGTTGGTAACATGAGTTACAACACTTCCGAAGCGGAACTTCGGGAACTGTTCGCCCAGTTCGGCACTGTCCTCAGTGCGAACATTATCATTGACCGAGAGACGCACCGCCCCAAGGGTTTCGGGTTTGTCGAGATGGAAGACAACAATGCGGCGGAAGCTGCAATCTCCCAGCTCGATGGCAAGGAATTCGGTGGCCGCAACCTGCGGGTCAACGAAGCGATCGCCAAGAGCCGTCCGGCTTACGGATCGCACCGCAACTAACCAATACCATTGATTCAGCAACGAGGACGGAGCCCGCAGGCTCCGTTTTTTCATTACCAGGCTCCCCCTCCTCCCCCGCTGAATCCGCCCCCGCTGAACCCGCCTCCGCCGAAGGAGGGGCTGATCGGGCCCCGGCCAGAACCGGAAGAGGCCTGGGTGTAGAGCGCCTTTGAAATCGCACCGGTGGTGAGGTTGTTCGCCATCGAAGCGTAGAAGAACGGATGGATTCCACCCGAGCCGATATACCAGGAGGCCTGTGTCATGGCGATTGAGTCGAACTTCTTCGCCCACGTATTCTCCAGACCAAGGACGACCGCATACCCGAGTACATGGTAAAAGAGCTCGGGATCGTCTTTGATCATCACCTTCAGCTTGTCGATCTCGACCTTCTCGATGAACCCGCGATAGCCGACAATCTCCTCCAGAATCTTCTGACCGTAGCTGCTGCGCTTGGCGGTGATTGCTCCGAAGGTGGCGAATATGATCGGAATTCCGAGGGCGCTTGCGCTGAAGAGCAGTGAAAGAGCGGAAGAGAGAAGGACTTCCTCGCGATACATGATGTATATGATGCCGAAGGAAGCGAGGTATACCAGCAAAAATGCGCCGCTCTTCAACAACGCTTTTCCTTTGCGGGCGAACATCCACGAATCGAAGATCTTCGGAATCGCGACCGCGGTGAGAACCAGCAAGCCGATCCCGAACGTCAACGGAAGCGTGAAGATCACGCCGCCGGGATAGCTGTACGTGGTCCCCCACGCATGGAAGACGACCAGCAGGACTCCGTACAGGAACGGAACGGTTCGCTTGCGTTCGGCCTTCTGATCCTTGAGCTCCCGCTCCCCGGTGAAGTAGGAGCGGGTCAGACTCTTCGTCTTCTCGATATCCTTGGCGAAGGTGGTTGACTTGGAAAGATTCTTCAGATCGACGCTTGTTCCGTCGCCGCGTTTGAAAAATGCATTGAAGAGCCTTCGTTCATGTTCTTTATCGGAAACAAGGTCTTTGAGCTTGATGATGCGATATTCTTTTTTCCCCAGTTCCTCGATCTGGATGTACCCCAGATCCGCCCAGTAGAAGAGCATGCTGGAAAGGTCTTTCATGTCCACCGTTCCGTCAAAGAGGTAGCCGACCTCCAACGGTGAAAGGTCCGTCGGAGGCTCAAAGCGAACCACCGGTACGAAGGGCTCGTCCCGACCGTAGCGCTTCCAGAGCGCAAAGGAATGAAATCCCAGCAGAAGGAAGAGGATGATCGCACCGATGTAGAGCGGAATCGTCAGATCGATAAACTTCTTCACCTCGCTGAAGTACCCCTCCTCCAGATCGATGTAGAGGGTCAGCGCTTCCCCGGGTTTCATCTTCTGAGCGCTTCCGGTGATCGTCATCCGATCGGAAGAGATCATGTATTCACCCCGCTGAAGGGTCGAGCCGGACCTGCCGCCGGTCAAGGAGACCTTCTGAGGATCGATCGGATGTGGGAACTCAACCGTAAAGGTAAGGAGGCCGATCTCTTCCTGCCATCCGGGACCGATGATATTGTAGTAGAAGAAGTCACCGTAGCGATTCCGGTCATCCCCGATCTCCAAGGTGTAGGAGATCACATACTCTTTGAGACCTTTTATGGTAACATTGGCGTCACCAAGCCGGAAGGTCGCCCAACCGGAGGAGACGTCGTCCTTGATGATCGGATCGCTCGCCTGAAGATTCTTCAGCCCGATCCGCTGATTCCCGTACCGGATGGGAATCTCCCGAAAGATTCCATGCTTGGGAACGAAGAACTCCGCCACGATCCGTTCCGTAACATCATAGGAGTTGTCCGGACCCACCTTCACGCTCAGATCGATCTGCCTGAACGTATAATCGCCGGCTGTGAGTGATACAAGCGCAACCAAGAGGAGAAAGGCAAGGAAAGATCTTCGTTTCATCAGAACTTCACGTCTACGCGGGCGCGCGCCTCATCCTCAATCTGCAGATACGGCTTCTTTGCAAAGCGGGCAATCGAAGCGACGATGGAAGAGGGAAACACCTCGCAGATCGTGTTGAGCTGCTTGATGATCGCATTGTAGTACTTTCTGGCGGAAAGCAGCTGGGTCTCGATCTTCGAAAGCTGTGCCTGAAGGTCCAGGAATCCCTGGTTTGCCTTCAAGTCGGGATACGCTTCACTGAGAGCGAAAAGAGTCTTCAGCGAAGCGGAGAACGATGCGTTGAGCTGGTCCTTCTCCTCCAGCGTTCCCGCGCTCATCGCCTTGTTTCGGGCCTCAATGACTTTGGTAAGGGTCTGTTCCTCATGTTTTGCATAGCCTTTCACCGTTTCAACCAGATTGGGAACCAAGTCATACCGCTGCTTCAGATGCGCATCGATCGCGCTTTCCGCTTCCTCGGCCTGGTTTCGGAGGCGAACGTAACGGTTGTATACGGAAACTCCCCAGATGACGAGGAGAACGATGAGAGCCAACAGTACATATACGATAAGCATAGGAACCTCCAACACGTATGGTCATCTTTAGCTTGCGCCGATGAATAGGACGTGTCAAGATGCGTGACCGCCTTGATTGACAATCAAGATTGCTGTATCTTTATTCGTGTCCGCTGTATAAATATTCTGAACGTAAGGAGCGCCCAGAAGATGAAATCTCGTCACAACCGCTTAGCTGTCGTAAAAGAACTCATTCGAAACAATCGGATAGACAACCAGGACACCCTCCTTTCCATGTTGAAGGTGGAAGGATTCACCGTCACTCAGGCGACCCTCTCCCGCGACTTGAAGATGCTGAAGGTTGGAAAGATCAGTGACGGCTGGTCGGGATACTACTACAGCCTGCCTGAAAACGATCTGGTCAGCGAGTCGGAAAAAAGTTACATTCAGGATGTCCGCCGAGGGATCATCTCCATCGAGTTCAGCGGAAACTTCGGTGTGGTGAAGACCCGCCCCGGCCACGCCAACAGCGTCGGCATCGCATTGGATATCTTGGCCATTCCCGAAATTCTCGGGACCTTGGCCGGCGATGATACGATATTCATCATTCTTCGGGAAGGAATGACGAAAGAAGATTTGCTGGAGTCTTTCAAGACCCGCATCCCCGATATAGAGGAATAATCCATGAAGTACATCAATCTCACTGAAGCAAACGCATTCAAAGCGCTTGAACGCGCTCCGCAGATCGGCAGTAAAGACCTGCTCACAAAAGAACGGATACGTTCCTGCTCCGTTCCATCCGCCCAGGGCGTCGCCTACAACTACGCCGCGATGCCGGTGACCGAAGAGGTCCTTGACCTCTTTCAGGCGTTGAGCGATGAGCTCCAGCTCACCGAGAAGTACCAGATCCTTCTCGACGGGGCGGTGATGAACACCGGCGAGAAGCGGCTGGTCCTTCACCACCTCACCCGGGGGCAGATCGGAAAGAACGTCATGGTCGACGGAGAAAACATAGGGGAGTTTTACAGGAAAGAGCTTTCCAAAGTCCAAACGTTCGCCAAAGAGGTTCGCTCGAAATCCCTCCTTCTTTCCACCGGAAAGCCGGTCGCCAACGTCGTGCAGATCGGAATCGGCGGCAGCGATCTGGGGCCGCGGGCCCTCTACCTCGCCCTCAAGGAGTGGGCGGAGAAGGAGGGTAAAGACCATATTCCCGCCTCATTCATCTCGAACGTCGATCCGGACGACCCGAGCGCCGTCCTTTCCACCCTCGACGCTGAAGAGACGCTTTTCATTCTGGTTTCCAAGAGCGGAACCACGTTGGAGACGTTGACCAACCAACGGTTCGTCGAAGCGTGGCTGAAAAAACGGAACCCCGCGATCGACCCCTCCAAGCACATCGTGGCGGTCACCAGTAAAACCAGCCCCTTGGCGAAGAGCAAGGAGGTCTTTCGCTCCTTCTTCTTCGATGACTACGTCGGAGGCAGGTACTCCTCCACGAGCGCGGTCGGCGGAGTCATTCTCTCGATCGCCTTCGGCTTCGAGGTCTTCGAAGCGCTCCTCAAGGGAGCGCACGAAGCGGACAAGGCTGCTCTTCATCCCCATGTGAAGGAGAACGCCGCCCTCCTCGACGCCCTGATCGGCGTGTACCTGAGAAACGTCCTTCATTATCCGACGACGGCGATCCTCCCCTACAGCCAAGGACTCAGCCGCTTCCCCGCCCACTTGCAGCAGCTGGACATGGAGTCCAACGGCAAACAGGTGAACCGGGACGGAGAGCCCGTCGCCTATCCGACCGGCCCGGTCATCTTCGGCGAGCCGGGGACCAACGGCCAGCACTCCTTCTATCAGCTCCTTCATCAGGGAACCGACATCGTGCCGCTGCAGTTCATCGGTTTCAGCGAGAGCCAGCGGAAGGATGACATCGCTGTTGCAGACTCGACAAGCCAGGAAAAGCTTGTCGCCAACCTCGTCGCCCAGATCGTCGCCTTCGCCCTCGGAAAGGACGACGACAACCCCAACAAGCGCTTTGAAGGGAATCGCCCCTCCAGCCTGCTGTATGCCAAGCGCCTCACCCCCGAGGTGCTGGGAACGCTCCTGGCCCACTACGAGAACAAGGTGATGTTCCAAGGCTTTGTCTGGAACCTCAACTCCTTCGACCAGGAAGGGGTTCAGCTCGGAAAGGTTCTCGCCACCAAGGTCCTTCAGGGGGCCGCGGGGGATGAGATTCTCCAAGCCTATCGAAGTCTCTTCTGATCCGAAGCCCCTTCGGGGGCTTTTTTCAGGAGATTCGATCCCTTTTCCTCCTCTTTCGGTTGTCTACGATACCCAAGTTCGGTACTATCGGAAGCACATGATACCGGCATTGAGAAAACAAGCGGTGGGAAACCGCCTTCCGACCTTTCTGACCATCCTCTTCGTCCTTCTCGAGGTCGCCATGGACGTCACGATCCCCTATCTGATGGCGAATCTGCTTGATCGGGGAATCAGCGGCGCATCGATGAGCGAGATCATCTTCTGGGGGGCGATCCTGCTTCTTTGCAGCTTTGTCGCCCTTGCCTTCGGAATTCTCAGCGGGCACTTCGCCGCCCGGGCTTCGACGGGGTTCGCCCGCAACGTACGGAAATCCCTCTACCATAAGATTCAGGAGTTCTCCTTCGCAAACCTGGACCGCCTGCCCTCCTCCAGCCTGGTCACCCGCCTCACCACCGATGTCACCAATGTCCAGATGGCCTACCAGATGCTTACCCGGATCGCCGTCCGCAGTCCGGCGATGCTCTTCTTCAGCTTCTTCATGGCGTACACGATCAACGCCTCGCTGAGCCTGGTCTTCCTGGTTGCGATCCCGACCCTCGCCCTCGGCCTCTTTCTGCTGATCCGCGCCGCCTACCCGATCTTCACGAAGGTGTTCAAGACCTATGACCGCCTGAATACGGTGGTTCAGGAGAACATCCGCTCCATCCGGGTCGTGAAGTCCTTCGTTCGGGAAGAGCATGAGATTGAAAAATTCAACGGGGTGAACACTGAAATCTACAAGCAGTTCTCCAAAGCGGAAAAGATCATCGCCTTCAACAGCCCGCTGATGCAGGGAACGATGTACATCTCGATTCTCGTGATCAGCTATATCGGAGCGAAACTCATCACCTCATCGTCGATGACCACCGGCCAGCTGATGAGCTTCATCACCTACACCTCACAGATTCTGATGAGTCTGATGTTCCTCAGCATGGTGGTGGTGATGCTCACGATCAGCCGTGCGGCGATCCAGCGGATCGAGGAGGTCCTCAGGGAAGAGAGCGACATCACTGAAAAAGCCGATGCCGTCACGACTGTCAAAGACGGTTCGATCATCTTCGACGATGTCTCGTTCAGCTATACGAACCATGCTGACAAGCTGAACCTCGAAGGGATCACTCTGGACATTCCCTCCGGTTCCACGGTGGGCATTCTGGGGCCGACGGGAAGCGGAAAGAGCTCGCTCGTGCAGCTGCTTGCCCGCCTGTATGACGTATACTCGGGAAGCGTGAAGATCGGGGGGGTCGATGTCCGCGATTATTCGATCAAGAGCCTTCGCGACAGTGTCGGCGTGGTTCTGCAGAAGAACACCCTCTTCAGCGGAACGGTCGCCGAGAACCTCCGGTGGGGAAACGAGGACGCCTCGCAGGAGGAGTTGATCCGGGTGGCGAAAATCGCCCAGGCCCATCCGTTCATCAATGAGTTGGAGGAAAAATACGACAGCGTCGTCGAACAGGGGGGAACGAACTTCTCCGGAGGGCAGCGCCAACGGCTTGCGATCGCCCGGGCGTTGTTGAAACGTCCCAAGATTCTGATTCTTGACGACTCGACCAGCGCGGTCGATACGAAGACCGAAGCTTCAATCCGCGCCGCGTTGAAGAATGAATTGAAGGAAACGACGAAGATCGTCATCGCCCAGCGGATCAGTTCGGTCATCGACGCCGATCAAATCATCATGCTGGAGAATGGAAAGATTCATGCAGTGGGGAGCCATGAGACGCTCCTCGGGTCGTGCGCCCGCTATCAGGAGATGTACGCCAGCCAGATGCGGAAGGAGGAACGAGCATGAGAGGTCCCGGAATGCATGGCGGCGGTGGCGGTCCCAAAGGCCGAGTCCCCGTAAAACTGGATTTCGGAACGTTCAGGCGCCTCCTTGCCTACATCTTTGTTCCGTACAAGGTCCGTTTTGTCATTGTTGTGATCGCGATCCTCCTCAGCTCCGTCGCCGGAGTAGCCGGCTCGCTCTTTCTGAAAGTCCTCATCGATGACCATATCACTCCGATGGTCGCCCAAGGCAGCGGCGCCTCCTTCGCCCCGCTCCTAAGGGCGATCGGGGTAATGGCCTCCATCTACCTCGTCGGAATCGTCTCAACGCTGCTCTACAACCTGTTGATGATTGAAATCGCTCAGGGCTCGCTCAAGTCGATCCGCTTGAAGATGTTCATCCACATGCAGAGTCTGCCGCTCTCCTACTTCGACCGGCGCTCTCACGGCGATGTGATGAGCCTCTACACCAACGATGTCGACACCCTCCGCCAGATGGTTACCCAATCCTTGCCGCACTTCGTAAACAGTGCGGCGACCGTCAGCGCGATCTTCCTTGCGATGATCTTCTCGTCTTGGCAGCTGACGCTCGTCATCCTCCTCACCCTCTCGATCGCCCTTCGGCTCTCGACTATGGTGACGGGTAAAAGCGGTTCCTACTTCATGAAGCAGCAGCAGGTGCTGGGGAAAACGAACGGATTCATCGAAGAGATGATCCACGGTCAGAAGGTGATCAAGGTCTTCACGTATGAAGAAAAGGCGAAGGCCCGGTTCGACGAGTTGAACGAAGAGCTCTATAGCTCCGCCTTCAATGCCCATCGCTTCGCGAATATTCTCATGCCGATGATGGGCAATATCGGCTACATCCAATATGTCCTCGTCGCCATCGTCGGAGGTTTGCTGGCAATCCATGGAACCGGTGCGATTACCCTCGGAACGATCGCTGTCTTCCTCCAGCTCAGCCGGAACATCAACCGCCCCATCACCCAGATGGCCAACCAGCTCAACAGCGTCGCGATGGCCCTTGCGGGAACAAAGCGGATTTTCGACCTTCTCGACCAGGAGAGCGAGAGCGATGAAGGATTGATCCGGCTGGTGAACATGTGCAAAGACAACCCCGACTCCGTCCAAGTGGAGAAACAGACCGGATGCTGGGGGTGGAAGGATGGAGAGAAGATCACCCGCCTTCGCGGGGTGGTCAAACTTGAGCACGTCGATTTCAGCTACGTCGAAGGCAAACAGGTTCTTCATGATGTCACCCTGACGGCGGATGCGGGAAAGAAGATCGCCCTCGTTGGAGCAACCGGAGCGGGCAAGACCACGATCACCAACCTGATCAACCGTTTCTACGATATCGACGGCGGAACGATCCACTATGACGGGATTCCGATCCGAAGGATCAGAAAGGCGGATCTCAGGCGCTCCCTCGGGGTCGTCCTGCAGGAGGTGAGCCTCTTCAGCGGAACGGTTATGGAGAACATCCGCTATGGCCGCCTGAACGCCACCGACGAGGAAGTCATCGAAGCTGCGAAGCTCGCCAACGCCGATTACTTCATCTCCCACCTGCCGGAGGGGTATCAGACCGAACTGAGGGGGGATGGTTCCTCCCTCTCCCAAGGTCAACGGCAGATGATCTCGATCGCCCGGGCGATCGTCGCCGATCCGCCGGTTCTGGTGTTGGATGAAGCGACCTCCTCGATCGACACCCACACCGAAGAGATCGTTCAGAAGGGAATGGACGCGCTGATGGAGGGACGGACCGTTCTGGTCATCGCCCACCGCCTCTCGACGATCCACAACTCCGACCTGATCATCGTCCTGGAGAACGGCTCAATCATCGAGTCGGGAACGCACGACGAGCTGATCGCCCGGCAAGGTCAATACTGGCGCCTCTATACGGGAGTCTTTGAGCTGGAGTAAGTGACCAGAACGACGCCCAGCGAAACGGCGACCATCGCGCCGATCAGCTGAACTCCGGCGATCGACTCCTTCAGGAAGAGACCCGAGAGAATCGCTCCGAAGACGGGAATCAACGAGTTGTAGATCGTAATCGAGCTGACCTTGTTGTATTTCAACAGGCTGGTCCAGATGGAGAACGCAATGGCGCTGAGCGCAGCCAGATAGAGCATCAACATATATCCGCTGAAACCGCTCGTTGGGAAATCTGCCCCCATGAGAAGACCGATTGCAAGGAGAACGATCCCTCCGATGGCCAGCTGCAGGCCGGTGAGAAGAACGGGATCCACCTCCTTGGCGATATGTTTCGAGTAGAGTCCGCTTGAAGAGTGCAGGAGAGCGGCCAGAATGATGAACCCCTCCCCCTGAAGCAAAAAGGAGAAGTTGAGATCCCCATCCAGGTTCACGAAGATCACCGCGCTGAATCCCAGCACGACACCGAGGCCTTTACGCAGGGTGATCTTGTCATCGGCATGGAAGAAATGGGCAAGCAGCGCGCTGAAGAACACCGACGAAGCGTTGATGATCGCCCCTTTGGAGCCGCTCGTGTAGGAGAGGCCGATATAGAAGAAGGTGTAGTGGATCGTGGTTTGAAGCAGGCCAAGAATGATTATCTGCTTCCAATGGCGTTTCTTGAGGGTTCGGATTCCTCCTTGGCTCTTGCCCATCAACGGGCGAATCGCCAAGACGAGGAGACCGCCCAAGGTAAAGCGCAGTCCGGCATACGCCATCTTCGCCGCGGTATCGTCGCTTCCGACATGAAAAAGCTCATATCCGATCTTGATCGCGGGATAGGCACTGCCCCACAGGAGGGTGCAAAAGATGGCGAGAAGCGCGGCGACAACCGGTTTGGTGAGGAGTGAAGAGTTATCGTTCATGAAAGAATCTCCGTAGCGAATGTTTTCAGGCTTCCATGGCGGAAATGAGAAAGCGGGGTGTTGTGCGGGTTGATCAGACAATCGGTGATGAGGTAGACCTTCATTCCCATCTCGAGGACAACCATATCTTCGCCGACATCGTTGCCTACCATCAGACAACGCGCAGGGTCGAGCTCCAATCGATCGACGATCTCGCGGTAATACCCCAAGTTCGGCTTGGAATACGAGAAATCTTCGTAGGTGGTGACGCAGGCAAAGTCATCTTCGAAGAGGTTCACCCACCGCATCCGCTTCAGTGTGCCCACTCTCGGAAAGAGGGGGTTCGTCGCCAAGACAAGGCGATATCCCTTGGAAGCGAGGGTATCGACAATCGTTCGCGCCAGCGGTGTTGGAGCGGCATATTCGACCAACGATTCAAACATCCCCTCATAGAAGGGAAGAAAGCGTTCGTTCATCTCTTGAGCGTCGTAGCCGGTGACGGACGTGAACACCGAATCAAAGCGCTCCTTGTTGGTCATCGACCCGTCATTGTTCATCATCGCCAGCAGGCCGGCTTGAAGACTTTTTGCCATCGCTTTCACGTCGTACCCAAGCAGGCCGCTCTGTTTGGCAAACAGCTCAAAGTACCCTTGGGCGAAACGATCTTGGTCCAGTGGAAGCAGGGTTCCATCCAAGTCGAAGAGGATCGTGTCGATGTCGTTGATCATGGATGAATAGTACGAACTTTCATCAATGCGGGTCAACTCGGGGCATAAAAAACCCCCAAGGAAAAGGAGGTTAAACCTTGGGGGAACAAAAGGAGGTTAGAAAAAAATCCGATATATGTGCTTTAGAACCGGTTGGTTCGCAAGCTGTCGTTCTCTTTCTTGGAAGTACAGTACCGACTCTCTAAAAAAGAATCAAGTACATATTCAACATTTTCTCATCATTTTGCATAAATGTTTTCTTATCCTATAGGACTTTACACCTATAGAATCCCGAATTTCACAAAATATTTACATGTATGCAAAAATTATTGCATCCTAGTTTTTCATCGAAATCGGCTGCCGGGTGTTTTCAAGCACATCGCGCCAGAGCGTTCCGCGAAGATCGACATAGTTTCGCTCCTGCACCGCCACGTCGATCGGCAGATGGACGAACCGGTTGTGCAGCATCCCGATCAGGAGGGAGGTCTTTCCCGCCATCGCCGCGTGGACCGCATGGGCTCCGAGCCGGGCGCAGTAGATCGAATCATAGGAGTCCGCCGGAGCGGAACGGATGATATAGGAGGGATCGATGTACTTCAGGTTTATTTCGACTCCTTCCTTCTTGAAGTACTTGATGATTTCGTCCTTGAGGTAGATTCCGATATCGTGGAATTTCGGATTGCCCGAAGCATCCACTTCGCCGGTTTCGGGCAGCAGGTCCTGACCTGCGCCTTCACTGACGAGGACGACCGCGTGGTCGCGGTCAAGAACCCGCTTCTTCAAGTGGGCCAGGAAACCGTTCGGTCCCTCCAAATCGAAGGGGTTCTCCGGAATCAGGCAGAAGTTCACGTCGCTTTGGGCGAGCGAGGTGTTTGCAGCGATGAAGCCGCTTTCCCGCCCCATCACTTTCACCAATCCTATTCCGTGAATCGAGTTTTTTGCTTCGACGTGCGCTCCCCGAACGACGGGAACCGCCATTTGAACGGCGGTGTCCACTCCGAAAGAGGATTGGATCAACGAAAGGTCGTTGTCGATCGTCTTGGGGATGCCGATGACAGCGATCTTCAGACCGCGCCGGCCTACTTCTTCGGCGATATCCCGCGCTCCGCGGAGGGTTCCGTCGCCACCGACGGTAACGAGGATGTTCACGTTGAGCCGCTCAAGCGAATCAACGATCTCTTCGACTTGCTTTCCGCCGCCGCGGGCGGAACCCAGAATCGTTCCACCCTTCTCTTGGATGTCATCCACCACATCGGGATCGAGCGGGATGATCGGCCAGGGACTGGAGGCGAGCAGGCCTTGATACCCGTATTGGATTCCGCTGATTCGACGTACTCCATACCGATACCAGAAGCAGCGGACGACCGATCGGATGACGTTGTTCAATCCCGGGCAGATTCCGCCGCAGGTAGCGATCGCCGCATGGACATGCTTGGGATTGAAGAAAATCTTCTCCCTCGGCCCTGCAAGTTCCACGGTTTCTTCAAAACGGGGGACTTGACGGCCAACCTCATTCATCACCGCTTCGATTCCGAAGAGGATGTGGTCGCTGTCTCGAACATAGTCCACCTGAACATCCCCGTGCTTGTCCCCCATGATGATCGGGTTGGGGACTTTCGCTTTGCCTAAACTGGAAATCGTGAAATCATAGCTCTTTGTGCTCATCATCTTCCTCCATGACGCTCTTCATCGCTTCGACAAGCCTTTCGTACGGCGCCTCGAGCCGCTCCTTGGCTTCAAGATGAAAGGTTCGATAGATTCCAATAAACCGTTCGGCGGCTTTCGTAAGAGTGGCGCCCTCCCGCGAGGATCCGCCGCGCTTGCGTTCAAGCATCTTCACATCGAGTCCCTTTTCAAGGTTCTCAATCATACCATACGCTTTAGAATAGGAAATGCCAAGAACGAGGGCGGCCTTCCGCAATGAGGAACAACGGGCGATCTCCTCCAGAAGCCACAATACTCCGATGCCCATGAATTTTTCGCCCTGTTCATTGACCAGATACAACTTGCTCTTCAATTCCATATCTCACCTGCCGCCCGATAGACCAATTCTATCAGCTCTCCAACTTTTTCCAAGTCCACCGAGCAATAGGCGACGCGTAGAGTAGTATCGGCGATGTTGATCGTGCCCACTTCATACCGGTCCAAGAGATGGCGCCTCAGCTCCTCGGCGCTTTTTCTTGTCTTGAATGCCATGAAATATCCGCTGTTGAAGGGATATGGGATCAAGTTCTCATCTCCTTCAAAGCGCTTCAACGTTTCCTTGAGCACAAGATAGCGCTGCTTCATCTCGGAGAAGACCGCCTGCTTGTCGATCTCATACCGCTGTCCCTCCTGCATCGCCTTGATCAACAGGCTCTGCCCGGGACGATCGCAGTTGGAAACCGAGGTCCGAATCGCGGCGAGCGTCTTTTTGTTCAATGCATCGTGCTGTCGGTCGGTAAGTCCTTTCGCTCCATAGGTGAGAAAGCCGATCCTGAACCCCCAGACCATCGCTTCCTTCGTCGCCCCGTCGCTCTTGATCGCCAGAATCCGTTCGTGAACCGCGCAGAGCTTGGCGAAAATGGACTCCTTGGCGACATCATCCTCAAAGAAGAGCCCGAAGTACGCATCATCGATGATCACGTTAAGCACCATCCCTTTTTCAGCCAATGCCACGAGGCCTTCGACCAGCTCATCCTGTTCCGTCTCGGTGAGGGAGTATCCGGTGGGGTTGTTGGGGAAGTTCAGCAGCAGGTGGGCTTTCTTCGTCCCGGCGGATTCGAGGACGTTCAGAAGGCCCGGCACGTTGAACCGTCCTTCCCCGGTGAAGGAGGGAAACGTTCGTATGTTCGCTCCATATTGGTGGTGGTAGATCAGCTCATAGTTGTCCCAGTTCAGGTCGGGGAGGACGAACGTATCGCCCGGATCGACAAACAGGGAAGCGACCATCGCAAGCCCGTTGGTCAAGCCTGCGGTCACCAGCGGCATGGAGATCTTCTTACCGTTCAACGTGGGATTCTTTACGATCATCTCCTCGAGCCAAAGCTTTCTCAGGCGCATATCGCCACCGCCGGGGGCGTAGGAGAAGATGTCGTTCGGGACAAAGGAGCCGGGGACGAACTGATCGAAGATGTCGCGGAGGTGCATCGCCTGGCCGCCCAGAGTAGCCAAACCGGCCGTGGCGTTGAAACGCTTGGCCTTTTCCGTCGCTTCGGCGCTTTGGGCGACGATTCCCTTGGGGAAAAACATTCGTCGGCCGGTCTCCGAGAGCAAGGAGCCTATAACGGAATCTTTGAGGGCCTGGTTGAGTTCACGGGCGAGTTCATGCATGGCGCAACCTCCATATTTCCCCCTATATACCCGTTTTTTTCGTCAATGTCATTACACTCCGGAAAAAAAATGTCTTCACTCTTCCAACATTTTGAGGAATGTGGCTTCATCGATGATTCGAATGCCCAATTCCCGGGCTTTTGTAAGCTTGCTTCCCGCCCCCGGCCCGGCAAGCAGCACGGTCGTGTTGCCCGTTACGCTGCTTGTCGTTTTCCCTCCGCGCTTTTCAACTTCCTTAAGAGCGAGATCCCTCGGCTTGAAGTGCTCGAACGTTCCCGTGATGCACCAGGTCTCTCCGGCGAATATCTGTTTCACGGTTGATGTCTCGATCTTTTCCTCCATCGAAAGCCCCGCCGAGCGGAGGGCTTCGATGCGGATTCGCACGTCCCGATCGTTGAGGGCATCGATATAGAGGCGGGCGATCTTCTCCCCGATCTGGTCGATCGAGACGAGGGTCGCCACGTCGTTGCGCTCGGCGAGCTCGAAGAGCTTGTCAATCGAGTTCAATCCGCCGGCAACGAGCAGATCCGCCCCTTTCTTTCCGAGTTCGGCGATTCCAAGCGCTACCAGCACCTGCCTGAAGGGCCGGTCCTTGCTCTTTTCCACACCCTCTTTGATCAGGGCGATCTTTTTCGGTCCATATCCCGGCCGATCCGCGAGAACCCGATCATAGTCGATCGAATAGATATCCTGGATATCCCCGATCGCCCCGAGGTCGATCAGGTCCGCCACGGTCGAAGGCCCGAAGTTCTCAATATCCATCCCCCCTTTGGAGACGAAGAATTCGATCCGACCGAAAATCTGGGCGGGACAATGCCGACCGTTCGGACAAAAGGTGTGCGCTCCCCTTTTTTCAAGGGGGGTGTCGCATGAGGGGCAATGGGAAGGCAGTTGCCACACGCCGGGGCTTTCCTCCGCTTTCTCGATCACCCGCTCGACCGCCGGAATGACGTCTCCCCGTCGGGAGATCTCGACGATGTCACCGATTCCGAGCTCAAGGCCGTTGATGTACTCCTGATTATGAAGGGTGATGTTGCTGATCGTCGAACCTGCCACCTGAGCCGGCTTGACCCTTGCCACGGGGGTCACCCGCCCGGTGCGGCCCACCTGGACATCGATGCCCAGAAGAGTGGTAACCGCCTGGGGCGATTCGAACTTGTAGGCGAGCGCCCACCTCGGGTGGTGGCCGGTGGAGCCGAGCGTCTCCCGATAGGCGATCGAATCGACTTTCGCGACAAGGCCGTCGATCTCGTAGGAAAGCGAGTTTCGGCGCTCGGTCCGTTCGTGGATAAAGGAGCCGATCTCTTCCCATGAACCGGAGGTTGCGCTCAGACCGGCTGCTGCAAGAGCGCTTCCGGCATCGATCGCGTCCTTGGTGAAATATGCAAAATGCTCGTTGATCGTGAAGCCGTATCCTTTGAGTTTTGCCAACACTTCCAAATGGGTGGTCGGCTGATCGACGCTCCAGAACCCTTCGTAGGCGAAGATCCGCAGCGGGATCTTTGCAACTTCGCCGGACTTGATCCTTCTCAGCGTTCCGCTGGCGAGGTTTCGGGGGTTGGCATACGGGGTTTCAAGGGTCTTGTTGAGGGTTTCAAACTCCGTCTTGGGAAGATAGATCTCACCCCGCACCGCCACCGTCACCGCCTCGGGGAGGGAGAGCGGAATCGTCGGAATCGTTTTCACATTCGCACTCACATCGTTGCCCACCACTCCGTTTCCCCGGGTCACCGCCCGATCGAGAATCCCGTCTTCGTAATACAGGACGATCGAGACCCCGTCGATCTTCTCCTCGACGATGATGCCCAGTTCATCGGAGGCGTTCTTTTCAAGCTTGCCGATCCATGAAAGGAGTTCCTCTTCGGTGTACGCTTTATCGAGGCTGAGAACGGCGATCGTATGTTCCACTTCGGGAAAATCAGCGGATATGTCGCTGCCGACCCGGACGGTCGGAGACGTGGAGGAAGCGAACTCGGGGTATCGCCGCTCCAATTCGAGCAGGCGGTCGAACTTCCGATCGTACTCCGAATCATCCACCAGCGGCCGGCTGTCGACGTAGTACGCCCGTTGATATGCCTCAAGCTCCGACCGGAGCTTTGTAATCTCACGCTCTATGGTATCCATGCCTCCGATTGTATACGCCGCGTTCAAGAGAGGCAATTGCCCCAATGCTTCAGGCGTGGTATCGTTTGGAATCAGAGGAAGATTATGGCGGAAAAGCGACCAACAATGGGCAGGCTCACACCCCTTCAAGGAGTTCTGATCACCAGTCGAATCGCTCGGGGGCGGTTCGACAGGATCGTCGTTCCCGAAGCGGATCCCTCCTTTGTCATCGTCGCCCCCCGGGACATCCCCGGCTCCAATCGCCTGCGCGTCCTCGATGCCCAGATTCCTTTGCTCAGCAGCGGAGCGATCACCTACCGCGATCAACCGCTGCTCGCCCTCTTCGGACCCAATCGGGAAAGCGCCCTTGTCAAAGCCAAGGGAATCTCCGTCACCTACGTCGAAGATGAACCGGTGGACTCCTTGACCGTGACGCCATACTCCTACACGTTCGGGAATCTGGAGGAGGCGCTGAAAGAGGAAAACCTCAACATTCTTGAACGTTCCTACGCCTTCCACTCCAAAACCAAAAAACGCCTTACGTACAACCGCGTATCCGTAACGTTTGACGGAGAAACCCTCCACATCGAGGCGCCCACCCAGTGGCCCTCCCACGTCCGTGAAAGCGTGGCGGAGGTTACCGGCTTTTCCAAAAAGAACGTCATCATCCACCGCCAACCCTTTTATGCGCCCCATGACGAGATGCTGATTCTCCCCGCCCAGCTCGCAGCGCTGTGCAGCGTTGCGGCGATAAAAAGCGGACGGGACACGGAAATCCTCTATGAGATGGAGGCCGCTCCGCCGCGCTACGAAATCACTCGAAAGACCTACTACCAAAGCAGCGGGAAACCCCAGGCGGAGGAGATCCGGGTCGTCGTCGACCAGGGATGCGCTTCCTTCTTCCGGGAGGAGCTGGTAAACCATCTCTATACCGGCCTGATCCCCCTCTACCCGGTCACCGCGCTGACGATTCATGTGGAGGTTCGTACCACGAACAACCGGCCGGCCCACTTCTACGGGGGGCTTGGCTACAGCGAGGCGCTGGCCAGCAGCGAAGCCCACTACAGTGAACTGGCGAAGCTGACCGGATACAATCCGCTCTCATGGAGGATGAAATTCGCTTCGGAGAACCCTTCGTCCGGCGCAATGATTCGAACGGACAAATATACAAAACTGAAAGAGCTCGCCTCCACGGTGAGCAAGCGAGCCGACTTCACCCGAAAAAACGCCGCCTATGAGATGCAGCGGCAGATGCGAATCCGCCACTCCACGTTTTTCAAGTACGGTCGGGGAAACGGTCTTGCACTTGCTCCGGGAATCGGCGGGTTCAGCCGGGAGTACAAGGGGACGCCGACGCAAAGCGTTCAAGTGACCCTCATGCCGAACGACCATGTCGTCATCAACACCTCATTCTACAGCATCGGCAATTCCGCCGAGATCTGGAAGCAGATCGTCAGCGATGAGCTGGGTGTATCAAAGAAAGACATCTCCTTCGTCGAAGACGGCAACGAATTGCTCGACAGCGGTCCTTCGGTCCTCAACGCAAACAGCGGAAGAATGCCTCGGCACATCCTGCGAGCGTGCCAGCTCATCAAGGAAAAACGGTTCGTCGAGCCGCTTCCGATCAGCGAGACCGTTACCTTCTTCCGCCATCCTTCGGCAAAGGATTCCCTCTTCTTCTCGAACTCGTGGGTCGCCATCATTCTTGAGCTTGAAATCTCACCCCTCGCTCTGGTGCCGATCATCCGCTCCATCTGGGTCTCCATCACCACCCCGAAGGTGTACGAAAGAGCCGCCTATATCAGCAAGGTTCGCCACACGATCGTAACGACGCTGCTTGAAGCGGGAGCTCAACTCTCCCAGTCGAGGGGGTTTACGATCGATATCCAACTTGAGGAGGAAGGAGAAGGCATGCCCTCCTCGATGACCGCCGCCGTCAAAGGGGCGGTGACCGCCGCCCTGCTCACCGCCTTGGAGCAAGCGGTCGGATCAAGCGTCGAACGGATTCCGGTGGACGGACCGACGATTTTGAACCTTCTAAGGAGTAAACATTGAAACTGGAATGCACCATCGACTCCAAGTCATTGACATTGCACGTCAATTCCACCAAGCCGCTTTCGTTGATGCTCATCGAAGATGTGGGGGTCAAATCGATGCTCAGCCACTGTCAAGGCAACGCGTGCGGTAACTGCATCGTTCTGGTGAACGATGTGGCGGTCTTAAGCTGCATCGTTCCCGCGTTCCGCCTGAAGGATGCGAAGATTCGAACCTTCGAGACATTTCATCGCACCCGTCTCTGCCGGGACATTGAACGGGCCTACCGGACAAGCGGAAACAAGCCCTGTCCCGATTGCTATGCATCAAAGACATTGCTCATCGAATCGATCCTCATCGAATTGATGAGCAGCACCCGCAGCCGGGAGGAGGGGATGGTGGATGAGAAAGCGATCATGCAGGAGCTCAGCCTGAACACCTGCCCGTGCATGGACGTGACGGAGCTGCTGGAGATTACGATTCAGGCATTCGAGTACAGGAGGAGAAGGCGTGGAAGCAACTAGATCCCCGATGATTCATCAGCCGCGAACCCTGAATGAGCTCTCCCTTCTTTTCCAACGGATCGAGAACCCCCTTCTTTGGGCGGGCGGCACTCACCTGATGAGCAAGAGCGACTTCTACCCTTCCCCACCCAATCGCCAGATCATCGATCTCGCCGAGATTGAAGAACTGAAGCGAATCAGCCGAACCGACCGATATGTCGATATCGGCTCGATGGTAACTACCAGCAGTCTGCTCTCCGCCGGAAAACTGGTCCTTCCCTCAATTCTGAAAAGCGCGCTCGGCAGCATCGTCAATCACATCACCCGGCGCCAAATCACGATCGGCGGCGCAGTCTGTGAACCGGAGAGCCGGATGGCGTTTTCCACCGCACTTGCCGTCCTCGATGCCCAAGCGGAGATCCGCAGGTGGGAGGAGGGGCGGTTCGCCTCCGCATGGATTCCGGTCAACCGCCTCTACGACAAGAACGGATCGCTTCTGCTCCGTGATGCGCCCTTCGTCCTGACAAAAATCCGTCTCGGGCTGGAGTGGGGGGATTTCCAGCGCTTCGTGCTGATCGACAACCCGATTCGAAAACCCGACACGGCGATTCTTGTGGCGTTTCAAGCCACCAGAAACCAGACGGCCTTAACGAAAGTTCGTTTCAGCGCATCCTTTCCCAGGAAGGCGTTCTACATCTCCCCCGAATTGGAGAATCAGCTTTCACTGTTGAACCTGCCGATCCACCCCGACCGGGTGAACACCATCTCATACGAGATGGTTCATGATCTGATGAATCGCCATGAGTCGATTACCGAATTTCAAGCGGAGCGGACCAGGAGGGTCTTTGAGTCCTTCCTGCATGAACTCAACATCCAAACGCTCTCATAGGAATATATTGGAGGAATGATGACCCGGAGTTTCAGCGGTGGCTTCGTCCACCTGCACAACCATACAGACTTTTCGCTGCTTGACGGAGCGGCAAAGATTTCCGCCTACATGAAAAAAGCCCAAGCCCTCGGGATGGACAGCATCGCCATCACCGATCATGGGAACCTGTTCGGTGCCCTCCATTTCTACTATGCTGCAAAAAAAACCGGGATCAAGCCGATCATCGGCTGTGAATTCTACGTCAATCCAAGCGACCGGACCGAACGACCCGAACCGGGCAGCGGAAAGAAGAGCCAGCAGTACCACCTGGTTCTCCTTGCGATGAACCAGATCGGATATCAGAACCTGATGATTCTCTCCTCCCTTTCATACACTGAAGGGTTCTACTTCCGACCTCGAATCGATGATGATCTCCTGGAACGATATAATGAAGGGCTCATCTGCCTTTCGGCGTGCCTCGGCGGCGAGATTCTCCAACATCTCTTGAACAACAACTATGAGGAAGCGAAACGCCGGGCGCTCTGGTTCAACTCCGTCTTTGACGACGGGCGCTACTATCTTGAGCTCCAGGACCACGGCTTGGAGGAGCAGAAACGAACCAATCCCCTTTTGAAGCGGCTCTCCGATGAAACGGGCATTCCCCTCGTCGCCACCAACGACATCCACTATATCGAGCAATCGGATGCGAACGCCCATGATCTGCTCCTCTGCGTGGGAACCAATGCGAAGAAGCACGATCCGAACCGGATGCGCTTTCCCAACGACCAGTTCTACCTCAAAAGCCGGGAGGAGATGGCGAGTCTCTTTTCGTGGGTTCCCGAGGCGATCGAGAACTCCGTCAGAATCGCCCAACGGTGCAATCTGGAGATCCAATTCCCCGGTCCCCAGCTGCCGGTCTTTGAGGTGCCTGCGGGGTACGAATCCCCTGCCGAATACCTCAGGAGCCTTTCCCGCGAAGGACTCGCCAACCGCTTTGAAGTGGTCACCGAAGAGTTGACCGAGCGCCTCGAGTACGAACTGGAGGTCATCATCTCGATGGGCTTCGAAGGATATTTCCTCATCGTGATGGATTACATCCGCTGGGCGAAGCAACAGAGGATCCCCGTCGGACCGGGGCGCGGTTCGGGGGCGGGTTCTCTGGTAGCGTACGCTCTTGATATCACCAACGTCGATCCGATCAAATACAACCTGCTCTTCGAGCGCTTCCTCAACCCCGAGCGGGTGAGCATGCCGGACTTCGACATCGACTTCTGCTTCGAACGAAGAGGAGAGGTGATCAACTACGTCACGGAAAAATATGGAACCGACCGCGTCGCCCAGATCGCCACCTTCGGAACCCTCAAGGCCAAAGCGGTGGTGAAGGATGTCGCCCGGGTTCTCGACATCAGCTTCGAGGAGTCCAACAGGATCGCGAAGATGATCCCCGACGACCTTGGGATGACGCTGAGCAGAGCGTTCGCACAGTCGCCGGATCTGGTGGAGCTGGAAAAGAAGGGGGGCGTGTACGCCGAGCTCTTTGATGCGGCCCGGCGACTTGAAGGGATGGCCAGGCACATCTCGACCCACGCCGCCGGAGTGGTGATCGGAAGGGAGGATCTCACCCGGTACGTTCCCCTGTACCGCGATGCCCGGACCGGCGCGATCTCCACGCAATACTCGATGGAGCTGCTTGAACCGTGCGGTCTGGTGAAGATGGACTTTTTGGGGCTGAAGACCCTCACATTGATCAAGCATGCCCAGGAACTGATCCGGGTCAAAAACCCCGCCTTCTCGATCGAAGAGATCGATGAAGAGGATGAGACGACTTTCGCGATGCTCGGCCGCGGAGAGTCCAGCGCTATCTTCCAGTTTGAAAGCCCCGGAATGCAGAACGTCCTCAAAGAGGCGAAGCCCGGCACGATCGAAGATCTCGTCGCCCTCAACGCCCTCTATCGCCCCGGACCGATGAGTTTCATTCCCCAGTACATCGCCTGCAAGCACGGCCGTCAGCCGATCACGTATGCCGATCCCGAGCTGGAAGAAGAGCTGAAAAACACCTACGGGGTGATCGTCTATCAGGAGCAGGTGATGAAAGTCGCCCAGATCATCGCAGGCTACTCCCTGGGAGCCGCGGATATCCTGAGGCGGATCATGAGTAAAAAGAAAGTCCAGGAACTGGAAGCGGAAAAAAAGAAGTTCGTCACAGGAGCGCTCGCCTTGGGCAGGAGCAAGGAGCATGCGATCGAAATCTTCGAGATGCTCGAGCCGTTCGCCAACTATGGCTTCAACAAGAGCCATGCCCTCGCCTACTCCGTGATCGCCTATCAGACCGCATACCTGAAGGCGAACCATCCCGCCGAGTTCTGGGCGGCGAACCTCACCAACGAGATGAGCAACCCCGACAAATTCAGCGAGTACCTCCAAACGGTCCGGGCGGCGGAGATCGAGATTCTCCCTCCCAGCGTGAACTATTCGCTTCGCTCGTTCGTCGTCGTAGGCGGAAAGATTGTCTATGGCCTTGCGGGCATCAAGCACGTCGGCGAGGGGGTTGTGGACGCGATCGTCACCGAACGCGACGCCAACGGTCCGTACACAGACTTGATTGATTTCCTGACCCGCCTCGACTCCAGAGTGACAAACGCCAAGGTGATGGAGTCCCTGATCAAAGCGGGGGCGTTTGATGAGCTGGGGACCAACCGTCCCACATTGCTGGAGAACCTTCCCGATGCGGTCGCCTCCGTCCAACGAAAGAAAGAGTTTTCAGCATATGGGCAAATCTCCCTCTTCGATGAAGAGAGCGAGGAGATGATGGACTCGTTCGTAATGAAGGAGGTGGAGGATTGGTCGACTCAGGAAAAGCTGGAAATTGAAAAATCCCTCCTCGGCTTCTATGTAAGCGGACACCCTCTCGATCGCTATCGCAGCGCGATCAAAACCCGGGTGACGGTCGACACCGCCCGGATGGAGCACATCCCCTTGGGCCAACAGACCAACATCATCGCGCTGCTCACCCAGCTCAAACCGCATGTTACAAAGCGGAACGACACGATCGCGTTCGTCCAGCTTACCGATCTGAACACCTCCTTCGAAGGGGTGATCTTCGCCGATGAGTATGAACGGGTCCGCCACTTCCTCCAAATCGACCGAATCTACGGCTTTGAAGGAACCTTTGACAAGCGGGGCAATGGAGATGAACGAATCTCCTTCCGAATCGACAGCGTCAAAACCGATCCCAACGAGCTGGCTCCCCGGGCGGTCAGCCGCTGCCACGTCCTGTTGGAGAAATCCTTCTGCACCGCCGAGCAGATCACTCGTCTGAGGGATGCCGCGCTCGACTTCGGCGGTTCCTGCACCCTGTATCTTTACTTCAAGGAACAGGGCAGAACGCTCCCCTCCCTTGTTGAATGCGGACGGGAGTTTTCAGTCCGGTGCACTGCCGATTTGGCCATTGAGCTGAAAAAGAATTCCGCAGTCTTGGACGTTTGGTTCGACTAAGAGTATGATAGAGCCAAGGAGTGTTCGATCGATATGCAGCAAACCCCCACGGTCTTGATGACAATAGCAAATCTTTTAGCCAGCCTCCTGTCGCTGTATTCGCTTCTCATCTGGATTCGAATCATCCTTTCATGGCTGAAAACCGGCACGGAGAATCCTCTAGCCTACTATCTCGGAAAGATCGTGGATCCGTACCTCTCATGGTTCAAGGGGATTCGCAGTCTTGTCCGCCCCCGGTTCGATCTGACTCCGCTTGTAGCCCTTGCAGTCCTTTCAGTGATCCAATCCCTCTTAAGGCTCTTTGGAAGCTACGGGACCATCACCGTCACGATGGTGATCGCCCTGCTGCTTCAGACCCTCTACTCCTACATCGTCCATCCGATTCTCTTCTTCTTTTTCATCCTGTTGGTCGTTCGACTGTACTTCTGTTATAAACGCTCGATCCACTCAATCACCTATATAGCGCTGCTCGACTCCCTTGTCGGGGGGCTTTTGGATTGGACCCATCGAACCTTCTATGCCCGTCAAACGGTTAACGACCGGAAGTTGGTGATCTCAAGCCTGGTCGTCCTGATCATCGCATGGATCGGTTCCTCCCTTCTGCTCCGCCTCCTGCTTTCGTTGCTCACTAAAACAGGAATCTGACGATGACCTATCTCCGAACGATCACCGATCCGGTTGCCAAGCTCGGCGGCGTGGGTCCGGCGGCGACCAGATCATATGCGGAGCTGGGCATCCACACCCAGAGCGAGCTGCTGCTCCTCGCCCCGCGAACGTGGGAAGACCGTTCAACGGTGCGTCCATTGGGCAGCGTGCAGGACGGCCAGGTCGCCAACACCCTCGTGGAGGTGCTCAGCCACTCCTATTTCGGGTTGAAAAAAGGGATGAAACGGACCCTCAAGATCATCGTCCGCGATGTCAGCGGCCTTGGCGACGGGCGCCTTTCGCTCCTCTGCTTCGGCCGGAACTTTCTGGAAAAGACGATCAAACCGGGAAGGATTTATTATCTTTGGGCCCCGGTTGCGATCAAGGGTTCGGAGAAGCAGGCCGTTCAATTCGAACTTCACCCCGCCACCGAGGACGGGGATTTTCCCCCGCAGTTCGGGAAGATTCTTCCCGTCTATCCGCTGCGCGGTTCCCTTACCCAGCGCCTCATCCGGGCGAACATCCGGCAGGTTCTCACCCGGTGCGGAGCGTTCATCAATGAACTGCCCGAATCGCTGATGAAGGAGCTGGATCTTCTATCGACCGACGAGGCGATCCGCGCCTACCACTTTCCCCCGAACCTTCAGCAGCTTGCCCGGGCCCGAAGAACGCTCGCCTTCACCGAATTGTTCTATCTTCAGCTCGTAGCCCGACGAAAGCCGAGAAAAAAACCGGCCAAGCCGGCGATTCCCGGCGACTTGGAGCTTCGCCTCATCGAGCGCCTTCCCTTCACCTTGACGAATGATCAGCTGGCCGCGCTGAAAGAGATCCGCGAAGACCTCGGTGCGGAGGAGCCGATGAACCGCCTCCTTCAGGGGGATGTGGGCTCGGGAAAAACTCTGGTCGGATGGATCAGCGCCCTGAAGATCATCGCCGAAGGGGGTCAGGTGGCGTTCATGGCCCCCACCGAGCTCTTGGCCCGGCAGCACGCCGAGAGCGGGGCGGCGCTGTTGGAACCCTTGGGAGTCCGTCTGGCGTTTCTCACCGGCTCGGTGAAGCCGAAAGAGCGCTCTTATCTGCTGACCGCCTTGCAGCGGGGGGAGATCGACCTGTTGGTGGGAACCCATGCCCTCTTCAGCGAGAGCGTGACATTCAGGAACCTCCGGTATGTGATCATCGACGAGCAGCACCGCTTCGGGGTGGAGCAGCGCCTCGCTCTCCTCGGCAAGGCGACGGAGCCGCACCTCCTTCTGATGACCGCCACCCCGATTCCCCGGACCCTTTCCCTCACCGTCTTCGGGTCGCTGAACATTTCGACCCTTCGGACGATGCCGCCGGGGCGCAAGCCGGTCATCACCCTTCTGGTGAAAGAGGAGAGTAGGCCTCGGATGTACAAGTCGGTCGGAGTCGAGTTCACCCGGGGTCATCAGGCGTACTTCATCTATCCCCGGATCGATGACAGCGGACAGAGCGACCTTCGGGACGTAACGGGCATGTACGAGTTCCTCAAGCAGCAGTATCCCGGCGTTCCCTCGGCGTTGATCCACTCCAAGCTGGATGAAGAGGAGAAGGTAGCGATTCTCGAAGCGTACCGGAAGGGCGAGCTCTCCTATCTTGTCTCCACCAGCGTCGTGGAGGTCGGCATCGACATTCCCAACGCCACCTGCATGATCATCGAGCATGCCGATCGCTTCGGCCTTGCCGCCCTGCACCAGCTGCGCGGGCGGGTCGGGCGCTCCGCCCTGCAATCCTATTGTTTCCTCGTCTTCTCCGACGAACTGACCGAAGAGGCGAAGAAGCGCCTCCAGGTGATGAAGGATTCCACCGACGGGTTCCATATCGCCGAACAGGATCTCATCATCCGCGGTCCCGGCGAATTGACCGGTCGGGCTCAAAGCGGCTACCTGAATCTGGCCTTCGCCTCGCTGGCGGATGATCTGGAGCTGATCGAACAGGCCAGGGCGGCCTCGGACCGGATCCTTCAAGTCGACAGCGGCTTCCTTGCCCCCGAAAATACGATCATCCGCTCAGTCCTCAGTGAAGCCCCACCGTTTGAAGCCGGGCGGAGCGAAGCGTAGAGTCCTCTGGAGCAAACGTTAGAAAACCACTAGGATGAACATATGCGTGTAACAGGAGGCCTCTACCGAGGAAGGAAGATCGTCTGCCCGCCCGGCATCATTCGTCCGGCTATGGATCGGATGCGCGAGTCAATGTTTTCAATCCTCGGAAATCAGGAAGGAACGGCCTGGCTCGATCTCTTCAGCGGAAGCGGATCCATCGGCATTGAAGCCGCCAGCCGCGGAGCCGGTCTTGTCCATCTGGTGGAGCGGGACCGGGGCAAGAAAGAGACGATCATGAAGAACATCGCCTTCGTCGAGATCCCGATCAAGCTCTTCATAAGCGATGTCTTCCGATTTCTTATGCAGGCGAAGATCGCATATGATATCGTCTATGCCGATCCCCCCTTTCCGATGGAAGAGAAGATCCGCCTCCTTGAAGCAGTTGAACGAAACAAGATCCTCAAAGCGGAAGGATTGTTTATCATCCACTACCCGGTCGAAGAGAAAGCACAGTGGCCGGAGCAGCTGGGCGATCTTCTCTTCATCGATGAACGCTCATACGGCCGCAGCACCCTGCGGTTCTATAAAAGGAAAAAAAGATGAACCACAATGATCCGGTCGCAATCAGCGCCGAAAACATCGCAAGCTTGCGGTTTACCACGTACAGCTTTGAAACCGACAGCCTGGGGGCCGCCCAGACGGCGTTCTACCTCCGCATCGTCCAGGAAGCGGCCGGCTTGCACGCGGCGATGAGAGGTTGTTCGATCATGGATCTGCACGCCGAGGGCAAGACGTGGGTGATCACCCGGAACCGGATCGAGATCTTCGGCTACACCCGGTGGAATGAACAGATTCATGTGAACACCTGGGCCCAGGAGCCGATCCGGCTTCACCTGCCCCGGATCGTCGAAGGCTATGCCTCCGACGGTTCTCCGCTCTTTCAGGCGAAGACCTTCTGGGCGGTCATCGACCTGAAGAACTCCCGCCCTCTTCGGCCTCAGGAGATGAACGAACGGATCGGATTGTTGAAAGATCCCTCCCGAGCCATCGATATGAATCTCCCGAAGTCAACCGTCGATTTTGAAACCCTTTATCAACTGGGAAGCTATGCGCCGCGGGTCACCTATCTTGATACCGACCGGAATCAGCACATCAACAACGTCTCCTACCTCTCGTGGGTCCTTGAGGCGCTGCCGGCGGAGTTCCGAACAACCTACAAGGTCAAAAGCGCGGATGTGCTCTACCAGAAGCAGACCTTCCTTGACGATCTGCTCTTCGTCCATACCTATGCAGCCGATGAAGAGGGATACAACGAAGAAACGCCCTCTCTGGTCAGCACGATCGTCCGAAAGACGGCCGACGGCACCGAAGAGATCGTCTTCACCGCCCACACCGAATGGAAGAAGCGAAGCGAGTTCTAGAGGAAGACTTTTCTGAGGACGGGATCCTTTCCCAAGAGCAGGCCGATCGCCTCTTTGACCGGTCGAAATCCTCTCTTGGAGCTTGCGCTGAAGTAGCAGTACACGCATCCTTCATCCTCTTTATAGCGGGCATCGCATGAAATGATATAGCGGCTCGCCCACCCCTCTGAAGGAGGACTCAGGATCCTAGGCCGTGTTGAAGGGAGCCAATTCACCCCGTCGACGGATTCAAGTTGAATAAGGCTGGTGGAGCTTTTCTTCAACTCCCTATCCCAATACTTCCCGCATTGGAGGGCGACGTACCCGTCGCTCGCCTTCAGGACCCGGACGGAACCGACGGCAAGCGATCGGTTCGGGTCATCTCCGTCCGGTTCGATCAAGGGCCTGCCATGGTTGGCCAACCGGTACGGACCAAGGAGGTCTGAAGAGGTCGCCGAAGCGAAGTAGCGGCTCGATTTATGCCTGCTGTCCTCAAGCACGATGTGCGAGGCGCCAAAGAAAAGGGTGTAGACTCCTCCATCCTTGAACAGCTGAGGGCGGGAGACCCGGGGCCGGCCCAGGCCGTCGGCCGCAAAAGGAATTTCCCGGCTGTCAAGAATGATCTTCGGTTCGCTGAACAGGATCAGATCGGCGGAGGAACGCATTTCGATGCGACTGTGGCTGACCCGATCTTTCCGTTTCCGCCTTGCGAAGATCGAATCGATCTGCGAAGGGATCGCATCATGTTTCTCGTAAATCAGGTAGTACATCCCATCCTCCATGTAGAGGGATGGAGAGTGTCCCCGCAGTTCGATCATCTTGCGCGGCTCCCAGCTGATTCCGTTTTCACTGATGAAATGAACGATTCCAAGAAATGTGTGCCCGAAGAGGTGCCACTTCTTGTCCGGCGATTCACCGGGCAGCAGAATCGACGGATCGCCGAGCCGGTTCATGTACCAACTGCTGTTGATGACCGGCTCATCGCTGAATGGGTACCACGAAAGCTTGGCGTACGCAGCAATCGAAAGGGGCATCGTCAATCTCGCTTGGGCGGTTTTCGTCTTCGGTTCCCGAAGAGGGGAACGATCTTATCTTCCAGGTTAAAGCGTTTCGAAGCCCAGGTGACAAGCTTTGAATAGAGGAAGAAGGATCCTCCGATCGCAAAGAAGAAGACCAAGGCAAGATAGATCGGCACCATCGAGGACTCGGGATCGGCAAATCGGACGAGGAGAAAAAAACCGATGATGAACAGGATCATCATCAACAGGATGTTCACCAAGGTCGCTATGATCATGAACAATGCGGTATTACCTTTCTTTCCCATCTCTGTCCACCTCCTTCTCCAAAAGTAATAATACTGCGAGAAGGATGCCGCTGACAACCAGGGACGCATCGGCTATGTTGAAGGTCGGCCACCGTTCCAGGCCGAAGATTCCGTAAAACTTCACGCTGATGAAATCCACGACCCTGAGGGAGCGGAAGATCCGGTCGATGAGGTTTCCGACTCCACCGCCCATGAAGAGGGCAAGCGTCCATCGGGTCGGCATCGAGAGGGGAATATGCTCATTGAAGTAAATCAGCAGAACGATCACCAGCAACACTACCGGCAGACCTACGAAAAAGACCAGTCGGATCCAAATGGGAAGCGCAGAACCCATGCTGAAGGCGATCGCGGTGTTTCGGACGTGGACGATCGCCAAAAAATCCCCGAAGAACCGGTAGCCGACGGTATTCTCCGGAATCGCGGCGACGACCCATGCTTTGGAAAGCTGATCCGCAAGCACGATGAACACGGTGAGAATGAGAGGGCGCCATGTTTTTGACATACGGGAAACTATACTATAAGCCGGTTGGGTTGGCAATAAACACCGCTTCGAGGCCGAAACGCTGTCGAAGGTGCTCGGCCAGAGCCCTCACTCCGTACACTTCCGTAACGTAATGTCCGCCGCCGAGGACATTGATTCCCCCTTCCAGCGCCACATGGTAGCTTTCATGCTCCACCTCGCCGGTTATATAGAGATCCAAGCCATCATTCAGTGCATCGGAGACGTTTCGGCTCGCCCCTCCGCTGACGATTCCAATCGTTCGGATCTTCTCCTTCCCGAAGGGCAGAAGGATCGTTTTCTCATATCCGAGATGCCCGGCGATCTCCTTCAGCGTCTTGGGCTCCTGCAGCCGCCCTTTATAGCCGATCGTCTTCCCTTTGTAGGGAGCGAACGGTTCGATCTCTTCCAAGTCGAGCGCTTTGGCGATCCGGATGTTGTTTCCTATTTCCGGATGAGCATCCAACGGCAAATGCGCGGCATACAGATCGATGCCGTGTTTGATGAGGGTCGCCAATCTCGTATAGTGGGAACCGGTTACCGCGAGGGGGACTCCCCAGAACAGGCCGTGGTGGACGAGCAGGAAATCCACCTTCTCCTCTGCCGCCTGATCAAAAGAGGCCTGGCAGGCATCCACCGCATACCCGATCTTCCCGATCCGTTTATCTTCGCCGCCAACCACCAGCCCGTTGAGCGAGCTGTCCGATGAGAGAAAGCTCTCGATCTGTAGATACTCATCCAAATAGGCGACCAGTTCGCTTCGCATCATTCCATCAGTTGACACCATCGGTCTCTCCTCCTATAGTTCGCTCATGAGCGAGCGCACCTCTCAAGTATTGCCGCTTTCCTTTGAACAGGCAAGCTTCGAGTTCGATCCCGCCCTCATCAAGCGGCTGCGGAATCAACGGTTGGCCGACCGGATCGTCGGTCAGCCAAGGGCTTTGCGTTCCTTGGAGATGGGTCTTTCCCTGCCGAAAGCGGGATACAACATCTTCGTCAGCGGGGAGAGCCAGAGCGGCCGCCACGCCGCCGTCCGTCATGCGATCGAACAGGTTCGGGACGACCTCTCCGGCCTCAGGGACATCGTGTATGTCTGCAACTTCACCCAACCGGACAGCCCGCACGTGCTCACGTTCGCCCCCGGCGAGGGCTCGAGGTTCATCGATTCGCTGGAACAGTTCAACCACTCGATCACCCTCCTTTCCGAGGAGAGCGAAACGTTTCTGAGCAACGCCCATAGCCTTGTCGATTCCCTGATCGCCCAATTCCCCCAAAAGGAGCTTGAACGCTATTTCTTCGGTCTGAAAGGGGACATCACCCGCCAGGATGCCCACATCCGGCGGCTGGGGAAAGCGGATGAAGCGCTGGCCACCCGCTATCTGGGCAACCTCGTCGTCGACCACAGCCGCTCGACGAAGCGGCCGATGATCATTGAAAGCCACCCTTCGATGGGAAACCTTTTCGGGACGATTCATGCAAAGGACAAGCCCGCCCACCTTTCCTACCACCCCGGTTCGCTCCTGGAAAGCTGCGGAGGGTTCATCATCATCGATGCGGCCGAGCTTTTCGGCAAGGAAGGGCTTTGGGAGGCGTTGAAGCGGTATCTTGATGCCACGAACCTTGCACAGAAAGAAGGGAACGTAGTGAAAGGGGAATTGGCGAATTCGATCATCCGCCCCCAGATTCCGCCCCTTTCGATCAAGGTCATTCTCATCGGCAGCGAGGAGCTCTACGACGCTCTCAGCGAGAAAGATGACCGCTTTCTTTCCCTCTTCAAGGTCAACGCCCAGTTCGATTACACGATGAACCTGACCGAGGAGACGATCGGTCAGACGATCGCAAACATCGAGCACGTCGTTTCGGAGAAAGGGCTCCTTCCTATCACCGATGACGGGCTGGCCCAAATGCTCCGCTACAGCGCATGGTTCGTCGAATCGCGTCTCCATCTTTCCACCCAGTTTCCGATTCTCTACGATCTCTTGGACGAGGCGAACTTCTGGGCGAAACGGGAGCGGAAGGAAATGATCGACCGCTCGATGATCCTCAAGGTCAACGAGGAGCGCTCCTATGCAAGCGGCATCTACCAAGAGAAGATCAACGAACAGATCAAAAACGGCGAGGTGATCATCAGCCTCCAGGGAGCCAAAGTCGGCGTGGTGAACGGCCTTGCGGTCATCGACCAGGGCGCCTACTCCTTCGGAACGCCGACGGTGATCAGCGCCACCGTCGCCCCGGGAACGGAGGGAATCGTCAACATCGAGCACGAAGCGGGCCTCAGCGGCGAGATTCACGACAAGGGTCTTCTGATTCTGGAGGGATATCTGCGCAAGCACTACGCCCGCTCCTTCCCTCTTTCGATCTACGCCGGGATCGCCTTCGAACAGTCCTATGCGGAGGTCGACGGGGACAGTGCTTCCTCCAGCGAACTTTTCGCCCTGCTTTCGGCGATCGGGGAGCTTGAGGTCCGCCAGGACATCGCCGTCACCGGTTCGGTCAACCAGATGGGGGAGATCCAGCCGGTGGGGGGGATCAATGAAAAGATTGAGGGGTTCTTCCACACCTGCCGCTTTCTGGGTCTCACCGGAAAACAGGGGGTGATCATCCCCTACCAGAACGTCTCGAACCTCATTCTCTCCTACGAGATCCTTCAGGCGATCAGGGATCGGATCTTCTTCATCTACCCGATCAGAACGATCGAAGAGGGGATGCGGATTCTTACCGGCCGGCCAAGCGGGGTCAGAAACTCCAAAGGCAACTGGAGCGCGGGAAACTTCAACTACGATATCGAGAATCGCCTGAAGCGGATGTATCAGGCGGGCCTGTCGGGAAGAAACTGATCCTACCGAACAAACCAGATGTGCAGCATGATCGCGCTTGCGGAGGTCACGTTCAAGGATCCCTTCGTCCCGCCCAGGGCGATCGAAACCCGCCCCGAACGCTTGTCGCACAGATCGAGGAGAGCCGGACTGACTCCGAGCTCTTCGCTGCCGATGACGCAGATTCCTGCAAGGGGAAAATCGAACTCGGTGATATCAACTCCCCCGCTCTCCAGCGCAAAGAGAGGCAGCTCGCTGTTCTTCAAGCCTGCAAGCAGCGAGTCTTCCGAAACAACCTCATATTCGACGGTTTCCACCGTCCCTCTGCCGACCTTTATCGTTCGCTGATGGGTCGGCTCCGCGCCACCCTCCACGATGTAAATCTTTTTGATGCCGAAGGAGTCGGCGAGGCGGAAGATCGAACCGAGGTTGAACGGAGAGCGGATCCGATCGACCACCAGATACCGCTCGCAAACCACTCGTTGCCCGATGTCGAGGCTCGTCTCTTCGTCGACGAAATCCCAATCGGCGGTCTGTCCTCCAAGCAGGTCAAGGAGCCGGTAGTGCAGGTCCTCCAAGGAAAACGCTCTGGCTCTTCCCTCCTGCCCGCCAATGCGATCTATAAGCCCAACAACCCGTTTATCCCCACCCGCCCTTGACTCTTTGATGATCTGAAGAAGGTCCTTCACATATGAGGAATCAATCTCACCGAGCCGGCTGAGTTCCTTTAAAAGAAGCGTCGCTTTGCGCAGGCGGGTGTCTTCCTTAAGGCTCTTCAGTTTCCTGATCGTAATCATCGCTCGCTCCTGCGCCTTTCGGCGCCACGAGAAGGGCGAACTCCCCCTTCACGGTTTGTCGTCCTTTCAGTGAATCAAGCACCTCTTCGACCGATCCGGTCAGAAACTCTTCAAACTTCTTGGTCATCTCCCGCCCCGCCACGACCCGGCGGCCGGGATCCAAGGTGGAAAGCTCCTCAAGAACCTTCACCACCCGAAAGGGGGATTCATAGAACACGAAGCTTTCATCCCGCTGAAGCAGCTCTTCCAGGCGTTTCTTCCGTCTTCCGCTTTTGGGAGAAAGAAACCCCTCGAAGTGGATGCTTCGACCGATGTAACCGGCCACGCTCACCAAGGTGGTGAAGGCGCTGGCGCCGGGGATCGGCACCACGTCAAAGCCGGATGAGCGGACGCGTTCAACGAGGCGGCTGCCGGGATCGCTGATGCCGGGAGTCCCGGCATCGGAGACAAAGGCGACATCCTTGCCCTCTTCAAGCAGGCCGATGATCCCTTTGGCGGAGTTGTCTTCATTGTGGGCGTGGGTCGCGATCAGGCGCTTGGAAATCTTGTAGTGATTCAGCAGGTTCTGCGTATGCCGGGTGTCTTCACAGGCGATGATGTCGACGTTCGTCAACACTTCGACGGCTCGGTAGGTCATGTCGGCCAAGTTTCCGATCGGGGTCGCCACGATATAGAGGGTGCTCATTGTTTCAGTCTACACCTCCGGGGCTGAGGGAACAAGCCAACCCATGATGATCATATGGTGGTATTTATAACCACGGGCATTGGTATATTTAACCAAAAAGGTGGTCTTATAGAAAAATACACCTCTGAATCACTCATTTATTGCTCTTTTTCACGAGTTGGCACGCCTTCTGCATTAGGAGAGATACCAAAGAAGAACAGGAGGCATGCAATGCAATTTTTTAAACGAGTCAGAGATATCGTCAGCTCCAACGTGAACAGCGCTTTAGATAAGTTTGAGGATCCGCAGAAGATGATCGCCCTGATGGTCACCAATCTGGAGGAGCTTCAGACGAAGACCCGCTCCTCGATCGCGGGAAAGAAAGCGGAGCTTATCGCGCTGAACCACCGGGTGAAGGAAGCACAGGATGCGGTGAATCGCTGGGCGGAGCGCGCCAAGCTTGCGGTGGCGAACGGGAAGGAAGACCTTGCCCGCGAGGCTCTGGTGGAGAAGCGGAAAGCTCAGGAGCATCACGATCAGCTAGCCGAGCAGATCACCAATCTGGAAGGGATCATCGCCGCCCAGACCACCCAGCTTGCCCAGATCGGCGACAAGCTGAAGGAAGTGAAGGACAAGCAGCAGATTCTCGTCCAGCGCTCGATCAGCGCCCGGGAGCGTCGTCAGGTGGCTGCGGTCCTAAGGGAAAGCGACTCATCGAACATTGCGTCGAAGTTCAGCGAACTTGAGGCGAAGATCGAACGAATGGAAGCGGAAGCGGAAATGGCCGCCTACAGCGGTTCCACATCGGTCCTTGAGCAGTTCACTCAGATGGAGACCGACGAAGCGATCGAAGCGGAGCTTGCCGAACTGAAGAAGAGCTCGGCAAAGAAGGCTCCGGCGAAAACCGAGTAAGCGTCAGACGTATTTCTCCATGGACGGGCATCACGCGATGCCCGTTTCTCTTTCTATAGGCGATCCTGATACTTTCGATACAGTCCCCGAAACTGATCGTAGGTGAGCCCAAGGAGCTTCGCCGCTTCCTTCTGATTCCCTTCCCCCTGCTTGAGCGCTTCGGCAAGGTAGCGGATCTCGAACTCGATCCGATCCGCTTCAAAGTTCCCCAAGACAAGTTCAGCCTCTTTCGACTGTCCGGTTTTTTCCTCGAAGGGGTTGGCGAAGGGATCGAACTGAAGTTCGGTGATGACGTTGTCCTCGCTGCGGTAGACCGCCCGTTCGATCACGTTCTTCAGTTCCCGGACGTTTCCCGGCCACCGGTACGCCATGAGCTTGTCGATCACCTCGTCGGTGAAGGTGACCATCCCTTCCCGGTCGCACTCCTGCGCCATCTTCGAAGCGAAGAAGTAGGCAAGGGTGAGGATGTCCTCACCCCGCTCCCGCAAGGGGGGCAGAAAGAGGACTTCGAAGGAAAGACGGTCCAGGAGGTCCTGCTTGAACTTCCCCTCTTCGCACAGGGCGGGAAGATCCGCGTTCGTCGCCCCGATGATCCGGACGTTCACTTCGTGGGTAACGGAGGAGCCTACCCGTTCATATGTTCCATATTCAACGACCCGGAGGATCTTCTCCTGAACCTCCAGAGGGATGAGGCCGATCTCATCGAGGAAGAGGGTTCCCCCTTCCGCTTCTTCAAAGCGGCCTTTACGGGTTTTCTGGGCTCCGGTGAACGCTCCCTGTTCGTAGCCGAACAGTTCCGTTTCGATCAGGGAGGGAGGAAGGGCGGCGCAGTTCACCGTAACGAGGTTCTTGTCCCAGCGGGGGGAGAGGTAGTGGAGCCTTCGAGCGGCGATCTCCTTTCCGCTTCCCCGTTCGCCGACAAGCAGAACCGGGCGGTTTATCGCAGCTACGCGGCTGAGCTTCGCCTGAAAATCGAGAAACACCTCGCTTTCTCCAAGGGGTTGTTGGGAATATCGTTCTTGAGCCGCCATGACCCTGTTCCTTTGGTGTAATTTACCATCCTTGGCATATAAAACCACAATTACCATAGCACAGGGAGGTAAAAATCGGAAGTACACGCTCAAAAAGGGCGGTTTCAGGGTTGGCACGCTTTATGCATACCAATTACTATAAAAATGAACAAGGAGCGTAATCATGGGAGTATTTTCAAGATTTTTAGATATTGTAAATGCCAACATCAACGCACTGCTTGACAAGGCGGAAGATCCTGAAAAGATGATCCGTCTTATGATTCAGGAGATGGAAGACACCCTCATCGAGTTGAAATCCTCCGCCGCCGCAAAGATGGCGACCCTTGCAAAAAGCAAGCGGGAGTACAACGAGTTCGAGGAAGAGATGAAGCGCTGGCAGGCTCGGGCGGAACTGGCCATCAGCAAAGGCCGGGAAGATCTTGCCCGGGAGGCACTGCTCGCAAAACGCCAGGTATCCGAGCGCCTCGAGCCGCTTCTCAGCCAGATCGCGAGCAGCGAAGAGCTGATCAGCGTCGCCAAGAGCGAGATCGACCAGATCGAGCAGAAGCTTGCTTCCGTCAAGCAGAAGTACCAGACGATGGTCGACCGGGCAAATCGGGCGAAGGAAGAGGAAGTCGTCAACACGACGATGAGGAGAAGCACCGACGACCGGTTCGCCGAGATGCAGGATCAGATCGACCGGATGCAGGCAAGCAATGAACTCAATCGAAGGAACGCTTCCCTTGATGAGCAGTTCCGGAAGCTTGAAGAGATGGAAGAGCTTGAAGCAGAGCTCGCCGAGCTCCGCAAGTTGGCAGGAGGCAAGGAATGACGGCAGTACCAATCCTCGCGGTGATCTTCACCTTCGTCATCATACTCAATGTCTTGGAGAATTCGTCCAAGGAACGGAATCGGAAGATCGAAGCGGCGCTTCGAATGCGGGAAATGGAACTGGGCTACCCCCCGGGAACCTACTCCTCCCCGAAGTGGTCGAAAAAGTTTTCCGACAAGGATGCTGAAAAAGCTATCAGAGAAACGTATGAACAGTATGCCTCAAAAGGCAGCACCCGGGTTGAGATGGAGCAAGGGATCGTCGACCTTGAAGAGCGTCTCAACAATCTGGAAGAGATTTTACGGAGTCGAAAGAACTCCTATAATAATAAGGAATGAGGAATGAGAACGATGGCTACAAGAAAATTATACCGATCCCCGAATGGTAAAGTCTTTGGAATCTGTGCAGGAATCGCTGAGTGGCGCGATTTGAACGTGGATATCGTTCGCCTGATCGTGGGGATTTCGATTCTCACTACCGGGTTCTTCCCCGGAGCGCTGATCTACCTCGGAGCCGCCCTGATCATCCCGATGGCTCCGGGTGGACGGACGTTTGAACAGCGGCACGGGGAGACCGTCTCCGACAGCGAGCTGAAAAGCAAGTATGAAAACCTGAAGAAAAAGGTTGAAGAGATGGAAAGCGAAGTACTCAACAAAGAGCGTGATTGGGACGATCGCTTCTTCTCAGGAAAATGATATGTTGAAAGACACCAAAGCCAACAAATTGTTCATGATCGCCTTGGTAATTCTCCTCGCCCTTGGCTTTGCCTGGGTGCGGGGAGAGGTCTTCCGCGGCAAAACCATTCGCGACACTGAGGCGATTCCCTTCGCCAAAGGCGATTCCCTTTCCGTTTCAGCGGCTTCCAACCCGATCGTCCTCGAGATCGATCCGGGCGCGACCTCGGTCTCCCTTGAGATCGGGAGGATCGATAAGAAGCAGCTTGCCGTTGCAAAGAACGGTTCGAACCTTTCAATCAAGGTTTCACCCAAAAAGCGGATATGGATATTCCCTATCTTCTTCGGCTCCCCCTCGTCGACGCTGGTCGTTACCGCTCCCCCGGATCGGATCAAGGATCTTTCACTCGCTTCGATCAGCGGCAAGGTGACGGTTCTCAATTCGTTGGACCTCAACTCCGCAGAAATCTCATCGACCAGCTCGAAGGTTTCCGTTCTGGACATCACCGCGAATAAGACGATTTCCCTCTCGTCGGTTTCCGGTTCGGTGGATGCCGGAGACCTTACGAGCAATGGTCCGATTGAAGTCTCATCGACCAGCGGAAGAATCGAGGTGGAATCCCTTCGGGCGCCCAAAATCACCGTCAATTCGGTAAGCGGAAGCGTGGACGTGGCCCTCCCGCTGCCTTCGCCCTCCGATGTCACCCTCTCCTCCACCAGCGGACAGGTGGAGGCGGATCTGCTTGGAGCCGATCATTACACCATCAATGCGCACACCACCAGCGGCTCGATCACGATCGGAGGCGAGCAGCGCTCCACCCTGACAAAAGGAGACGGATCTTCCAGAATCACCCTTCAAACGGTCAGCGGTTCGATTTCCATTCGTCCATAGAAAACCGGTCATTCGATTTCTTCCCCGCACCCGCGGGGATGTTTTTTGTGAAGCCACGAAAAACGCACCCCCTCGGAGTGCGCTCTTCATCAAACCGGGTACTTGAAAGGTTCGCGGACCTAACCACTTCGCCGGTACAGATCCAGTATTGATCCCTTGCATACGCTTTGTCAATATTGCCGGTCCCAAGCACCCCGGTACGTATGAGAGTGTTTCAATCAATTGCCATACTTCCCCCTATCGTATAGTATTTGTTTACTTGAAGGGGGTTCACATGGCTGAACATTTTTCAAAGCGTACCGCGACATGCGGCGGTTTAACCAAAGCCGACGACAAGAAGGCCGTCGTTCTGAACGGCTGGGTACACCGGCATCGCGACCATGGAATGATTCATTTCATCAACCTTCGCGACCGCTACGGAATCACCCAGGTCATCGTCGATGACGATTCATCAAAAGAGCTGCAGCAGGCTGCCCTTTCATTGAACCTTGAAGACTGCATTGCCGTTACCGGTGTGGTTCGGGCCCGCCCCGCTTCGATGGTGAATCCCGAGATGGCGACCGGCGAAATCGAAGTGAAAGCGGAAAAAATCGAGATTCTTTCAACCTGCGCACCGCTTCCCTTCCAGATCGATGACGGCAACGTTCCCCGGGAGGAGCTGCGGCTGAAGTATCGATACCTCGATCTTCGGACCGAGGGGATGAAGAAGCGGATCAAGCTGCGCCATGATATGGTCTGGGCGATCCGCCGCTATCTTTCATCCCGCGGTTTCTACGAGATCGAGACTCCGACGATGATCAAGTCCACCCCCGAGGGGGCTCGTGACTTCCTCGTTCCTTCCCGAATCCATGTGGGCAAGTTCTATGCTCTGCCCCAGAGCCCCCAGCTCTTCAAGCAGATTCTGATGGTCGGAGGGATGGACAAGTACTTCCAGATCGCCCGCTGCTACCGCGACGAGGATGCCCGGGGCGACCGCCAGTTGGAGTTCACCCAGCTGGATCTGGAGATGAGCTTCGTGACGCGGGATGATGTCCTCTCCACGATGGAAGGGCTGTTCGGATATGTCTTCAAGGAAGTGATGGACTACGATCTTCCCCCCACCTTCCGGCGGTTCTCCTATGAGGAAGCGATGAACACCTACGGGTGCGACAAGCCGGATCTGCGCTTCGGTCTGGAGCTGCAGGATATGAACGACCTTGCTTCCCGCTCCACGTTCTCCACGTTCAAGGAGATCGTCGCCCAGGGCGGCCACGTCAAGGCGCTGTGCGCACCTCATTCGGAAATCGTCGATTTTTCCCGCAAATACATCACCGATCTGGAGAACGCTGCGAAAGTCTATGGGGCTCATGGCCTTGCGTGGATGAAAGTCGGAGCGGACAAGACCGCAAGCGGCGGCGTTTCCAAGTTCTTCGAGGGTCTCCAAGAGGAGGTCATCGACCGCTTCGATGCGAAAGAGGGCGACATGATTCTCTTTGTCGCCCACAATGAGTGGAAAAAGACCTGTGCAAGCCTCAGTGCAGTCCGCTCCAAGCTCGGAAAAGACCTCCAGCTGATCAGGCCGGGCTTCGAATTCTGCTGGATTGTCGACTTCCCTCTCTTTGAGTACAACGAGGAGCGCGGTCAATGGGAAGCCGCCCACCACATGTTCAGCATGCCGCAGGCGGAGTACATCGATACGATGGAAGAGGATCCGGGTCGGGTGAAGGGAGACCTGTACGACCTCGTGCTCAACGGGTATGAAGTGGCTTCGGGATCGATCCGGATTCACGATGTCGAGCTGCAGAAGCGAATCTTCCGCATCTGCAATTTTGACGACGAGACCGCTCAGGAGCGCTTCGGCTTCCTCCTCACTGCGTTCAGCTTCAGCCCTCCGCCCCACGGAGGGATCGCCCCGGGAATCGACCGGATCGCCATGATCATGGCCGGTGAAAGCTCGATCCACGAAGTGATCGCATTCCCGAAAAACACTGCGGGTATCAGTCCGATGGATGATTCTCCTTCCTTCGTGGAAGAGAAGCAGCTTGAAGAGCTTCACCTGAAGATTGTCTACCCTGAGAAGAAGGAGTAACCGAAAAGCCCCCCGATCCGGGGGCTTTCCACATATGAGCAAATCCACATTGGCAACGACCGTTGCCCGGATCAATCTAATCAGCAATGCTTTTTTAGCCATCGCTAAAATCCTCATCGGATACTTCGCCCACTCCGCCGCCTTGCTGAACGACGGTATCAACAATCTGGGGGACACCCTTTCCTCGATCATCACGATGGTCGGCATCTCCGCCGGTGCGAAGAAGGCGGATGATGATCATCAATACGGGCACGAGCGCCTTGAGTGCGTGGCGGCGATTCTGCTGTCCGGCATCATCATGTTCGTCGGAATCGCCCTCTTCGGCAGCGGTGTCTCATCGATCATTAAAAGAACCTATCTGGACACCCCCGTTCCCGCGTTCCCGGCCGTGATCGCTTCGCTTGCTTCGATCATCATCAAAGGAGCGATGTATATATATACTCGATGGGCCGGCAAAAAGGTCGGCTCCCCCGCTCTGATGGCCTCGGCGGGCGACTCGTTGAGCGACGTGTTTGCCACCTCCGGAGGGCTCATCGGCATCCTCTTTTCCCGGATGGGGTATCCGATCGGGGATGCGGTCGCAGCGGTGGTCATCGCCCTCTTCATCTTCCGGGTCGGCGTCCAGATCTTCCGGGACGGAATGAACCAGATGGTGGATCGAGCCTGCGACGAGTCCTTCACCAAAGAGGTCAGAGCCCTCATCGAAGCACAGGAAGGAGTCTTGAAAGTCGATTTATTACGAACACGACAATTCGGTTCGAGATGCTACGTTGACGTGGAGATCGCCGCCGACCCGAACCAGACGCTCACCGAAGCCCACTCGATCGCCGAACGCGTCCACAAGACGATCGAAGCCTCCTTCCCCACGGTCAAGCACTGCATGGTGCATGTGAACCCGAGCAGGAAGAAACGATAAAACGTGGGAGCTCTTATTTTTAAAAACCATTCTCTGAATCAAATAGCGATAGTTGAGGAGAATCCTGTTCGACTGCTTTAGGAGGATAATATACTCCAATAATGATGAATGGATTATCTGATATATTGTGATACCCCTTCGTGGTTCCAAGAAACAAGTATACGTCCCGCGTTGAGAAGAAATCTAAATACTTTGTTTTGACCTGTTTGACAGCTTCAGGTTCATCATTATTCGTCCACTTTAAACAGTTGAAATAAAGCATTCCGATTTCCCAATCTGAAATCATAAGTGTGGAGATCTTACCTTTCTCATCCTCAAATTTGTAGGAAAACTCATATGGGACTTTCGGTACGACACTAAACTCTGCCTGAACTTCTTCAGGGGTCATAAACAAATCCAACTGAGCGGCTTTTTCTCTTAGCGTCTCAAGCTTTTGTAGATCCCATTCGCGAGAAGTCTTTTTTACCACCAAATCAAGAATCCTCTTTGGCTTAAAAATTGCCAAAGATATAGATTTCTCTGACTTATCTTGCAAGAGCTTTTCCAAATCCCTATAGACAGATGTCCTTTTAAAGATGACATCATTGCGCTTTTTCCAATCAACCTTATCTGGTCTGGGATCAACACAAATACTGTTTAGGTTGGGACGGTATGTTTCAGGACGAAAGTCTTCTGTATTGCGCTCGATTTCAACCTCAATCCAAGAGAATTTTGGAAATTTTTGATCTTCTTTCAATATTCGAAAAGGAATTGGGTATAATCGTATCCACTCTCCGTTCTCTAGAATGCCTGCAGTACATACAAGCTCATTGTATTTTTTAGAAATAGCCGGATATGTTTTTACCAGAATATATACTCGCTCTTTCCTGATCATAAATCTCTGCTCTCCACCTTGTGATTCCTGATGAGATAATCTCGAACCACATGGCGGTGGCACATGGAAGCTTTCTTTTCGTAGCACATAAGCGCTACTCGACCCTCATCCTTGAGAAGAGCATAAACTTCACGTAAGAATTCGGATCGCCCAGTCAAAGAGTTTTCGTATTCATCAAATAACACGTTATAGTCGGCAACACTCGTAAGAGATGCTCTTTTTCCTGACTCAATCCCCAAGTCTGGAATGTGAACGTACTTAATCCCAACCGTCTTACATATTTTGCTTAAGCGCCCCTTCGAAAACCCAAATTTTCTGCTGAGAGGGTTTTTGCGAATGTCACATAATACACGAACATTCTCCTTCAATAGGAGATTGATAAAGGACTCGATTGATTGCCCCTCGTACCCAACCGTGAATAGTTTCTGTTCATCTTTGATGAACTTTTTTTGGTATCGCTTAAATGCGAGCAACTCTTCACCGCTAAAAATACGGTCAAGAATTTGGCTTTGTATCGTGTAATATGGATATGCACGATATGCCTTGCGAATCAAATCGTCTCCTCGTTCATCTGGTATATCATACAGTTGTCCATCAACATGGTTTTTTGCTTGAATTCTTAATGACTCTTCGGTTTGGTTCATCAAGATGAAGCGATCTCGAGCAAGAATCTCCAAATCCTCACGAAGCTGAAATGAATAGGATCCAAACCGATACGGGATAAATTCATAGTGTGGGAACCCGTTTTTGGCTTCATGTAAAAATACGAGTTTCTGCAGATCCGTCGCATTAACACTGGTTGGAAGATGGCGAATATAATCCAGCAGGAATCTTTGGCGTTTGTAAGTAGGTTGTTGGATTATCTTTTCAGCCATGTCCTCTTCTCCTGACATTCTTCATTTGATGGTATCCCTTTTCTAGTTCCAATAAAACCCCGACACTACACTGTAGTGTTCAACTGATACTTCTTGGAAGTCTGGTAATTTGCTTTAGAATCTTCAGGGTTATAAATACGAAACAGGGATCACCCTATCCTCGTTCTCCAATGTTACCAGTGATTCATACGTACAAATCACCCCTCCGGGGCCTCGTTTTATTGTGGGTATCGAATCGAGAATGTTAAATGTTGCGATATCTTTCTTTAATGGATCAGAGTGCTTTTTGATCATCAAGGGATGGATTGTTCCTGAATCTTCGATCAGAAGATCGATTTCGTTTCCTTCTTTATCCCGGTAAAAGTAGAGTGGCGGCTTCAGGACCCCTGCATTGTAATAACTTTTCAGGATTTCACAGATCACAAAGCTCTCGAAGAAAGCACCTCCCATCGCACCTTCACGGAGAGCTTCAGGATTGGTCCATCTGGTCAGATATGCGGCCAACCCGGTATCAAGGAAATAGAGCTTCGGTGTCTTAATCGCTCTGCTGATCAAGTTGTTATGATACGGCTCAAGAAGATAGACGATGTTTGAACTTACCAGAATTGACAGCCAGCGTTCTGCCGTGGGTTGGCTGACACCGACATCACGTGCTAGGGAGGCCACATTCAAGAGCTGACCGGTATGACCCGCCGCAGCCATCATAAAATGGGTAAACTTCATTTCATCCGCTATTTTGACATCGCGGTCGATGTACGTTCTTACATAGGATCCATAGAAATGTTGCCAGTCAATATGCTCCTCAACTACCATCTCCGGCAGGCTACCACGTTGAATGGTCTTCCAAAGGATCTCATAGTCAACCGGTTTGATTTCCTTCCCTCTTTCCTCAAAGTACCGGTTGATTGGTAAAAACGGTGCATCGTAGGAAATCATATTTTGCTCTCTCAAGGAGAGGGGGAGCAGATTCACTAGTCCTATTCGACCAGAAAGAGATTCGGAAACCCCTTCCATCAGATTGAACTTCTGGGAACCGGAAAGATAAAACTGTCCTTTCTTTTTGTCTTTGTCCAAAACCTGCTTGATGTGGTAAAACAATTTTGGTGCCCTCTGGACTTCATCGATGAAAAGAGGAGGTGGATGATTTTTCAAGAAGGTATCGGGCTGCTCCAGTGCCGAAAGTAATAGGAGCTGATCATCAAAGGTGACCCGCCTGACTATGGTGGGCAATTCACTCAGGACTTGTTCAATCATCGTGGACTTCCCCACTTGTCTTGGTCCTGAAACCAGAACAGCCCCAAACATCGCGGAGATCTTCTTGACGATTTTTTCGGCATGCCGGGGAAGATACATGATCAACACCTCTTAATTATGACTATTTTAATATTCAATATTAATTTAGACAAATATTGAACATAAATCAAGATAGATCTGAACTTTTGTATGGAAGGCTAAATGTTCATATTATGATCTGGCTATTGCAACATCCAATATCCTCTTGCTAGCAAATCCCCTTCCGTTGGTTTATGATGGAATACAGGAGCTATAGATGGGTGAAAAGAAACATGTGACTGCAGAATTCGTTCCCGGAAAGTGGGAGTTCACTACTGATGGGGGAAGCACCTTTCAGATCGGAAAGACCTCCACTCCCTATGATTATCTTTTGGGGGCGCTTTCGGGGTGTCTCTTTGCCACATTCAATGATCTGGCGATCAAGATGAAAGTCGAATGGGAACACGTGAGCTTCGATGTGAACGGTGAAAAGAAGGCGACACCGCCGACGACCTTCGAATGGGTTTCGATCGACGTCGTGGCCAAAGGAGTTTCCGATCAGGAGCGCTTCACCAAGGCGTTCGAAACCGCCACGCGCTACTGTTCGATCTACACCACCATCAGCAAAGTCGCTGAAATGAAGTGGAACATTGAATTTGCATGAGCGCGAAGAATCGATACTCCGATATCATGCTCTTTGATGCCGTCAGGAAAAGCCTGGGGTCTTTTCTTTCAAGCGATGAGATCCTTCTTGACTGGTTCAAACCGAAAGCCAGCGTCGCCCATGCGTTGGCCAATCACTTGTACAGCTCGCTCGGCATCGAAGAGAGCGATTCGCTTTGGGTGGATGTAGGGGTGCACGGCGCCGACATCATGGTGCATGACCGCTCGGGGAAGCAGATTCTGGGAATCATCTTCTCCTTCACCTACCTCTCCTCCAACCAGCAGGAACAATTGCTTCTTCTGGAACAGGGAGGGTGCAGGATGACCCTCGGCTTGGCGTTCCTCCCGCAAAAGGAGTACATCCTCACCTATCGGTCGAAGAAAGGCCGATTGGACTACTACCACTATGTGAAGCCGAGCGGAGAGATGAACAAGCTCAAGGAAAAGGAAGTCCGAACCGGCATTGATGCAGGTCAATTGACGCTCGGCATCAAACGGGGTCGATGACCCGCACCGTTCCCACCATCTTCTCCACGCCCCGTTTATGGGCATCCTCGCCGGTGCCCCAAGGCTTGTCCTTATTTTCCGACTTGTACTTCTGCGTCATCCAGTGAATATCCTCGGCGATCCGATCGAGGTTCTTAAGCTGTGTCTCGATCAGAGAACGGGTGAACTCGGCGACCTTGTCGGACGAAAGCGCTTTGGGCGCCGTCTGAAGCAAAAGGCCCGCATGATGAAGACAGAACCCTTTCCCCTTCGACAACGCTGTCGCAAACTCCGGATCGTCCCCCCACAGATAACAGGTCGTATAGAGGTAGCGCTCAAGCCGGTTTTCCATCGACGTGCAGACGAGGCACCCCGCCTCTCGTTTGTTGAGGGATTCGGCAAACTTCTTCACCGCCTTTTTGACTTGATTGGCCGTCTTTGCTTTCCTGAGGTTGTTGATATCCCCTTCAAGGAGCTCTCTGGTCCGTTTGAGGTAGGTATCGCTCATCAGGGCTACCGCCTGAGCTTTCTTCCTGGCAACGAGGGCGTTCCAGTGGGCATGACAGAATCCATGCTCATTGACCCGGACCCGAGTCTCAGGATTCATCACCGAAGGGCCCAGATAGAACGTAAGCGCATCTTCTTCCGCTTCTTTCATGAGGTCGCAGATATAGCATTCGCTTCCACTGTTCAGCCCGTCCCATACCGGAATCGTCTCAAGCTGGATCTTCATGCCTTGCCCTTCATCACCATCAACTGCTTCATTCGTTCCTCAGTCAATGAGGAAACCGTGTAGCCCGCTTCCCGCATCTGAACCGTCGCGAGGGTCATCTGGGCGGCCCGCTCCAGCAGCTCGATCTTGTCGAACCCCTCAAGCATGCTCTTGCCCAGACACACCACCCCGTGGTTTTCAAGAAGAAGCACATCGTGGTTCTTCGCCTTCTCGGCGGTCAACCGGGCCAGATCATCGGTTCCCATCAACCGGTACTCGACGAACACCGGATCTTCGAGGATGAAGTACGATTCGGCAAGCAGGCGGGTGTTGATCACGGGCTTTCCATCCCTGCTGATCGCAGTGAACGCCGAAGCGTAGGTCGGATGGGCGTGGAAGACCGCTTTGACATCGGGACGGGCCCGAAGGATCAGGCGGTGCATGTCCGCTTCGATCGAGAGCTTCAGATGGGGCGTGAGGTTTTCCCCCTCCAGGGAGACGACCGCGATCTGGTCTTTTTCCAACAATCCCTTGTCGAGGGCGGACGGGGTGATGCAGAACAGCTCCTCGTCGATCCTCAGGCTGATGTTACCCCCGCTGGCGGTGGTAAGCTGACGGTCGTAGAGCCGGCGCATAAACTCGGCTACGCTGGTACGTTCATTCCCGAAATGACTGATATCCATGAGCCGAGTATATCATGGAGAGCGCTCCTTGAGCACCCCCGGACGTTTTGCTACAATGCCCTTCGTAGAGGAGAAGCTATCGATGAGGATGTCACAACTCTTTTCAAAAACCCTGCGCGAAGCGCCCGCCGGAGCGGACAGCAAGGGGTATGAATATCTACTGCGCGCCGGTTTCATCCGGCAACTCGGGGCGGGCATCTTTTCCCTTCTCCCCTTGGGCTACAGCTCCGTCAAAAAGATCGAGCAGATCATCCGGGAAGAGATGGACGCGATCGGGGGTCAGGAGATCCTCATGCCGGTGGTCAACCCCGCCGATATCTGGAAAGAAACGGGCCGGTTTTATTCAATCGACCGGGAAATGAGCCGCTTCAAGGACCGGGTCGGACGGGACATGGTGCTTGCGATGACCCACGAAGAGGCCGTCACCGACATCGCCCGCTTCGAGATCGACAGCTACAAGCGGATGCCCCGGCTCGTCTACCAGATCCAGACGAAATGGCGGGACGATCCCAGGCCGCGCGCAGGCCTGATCCGGGTCCGGGAGTTCACGATGAAGGACTCCTACTCCTTCGATATCGACCAGGCGGGACTGGACAAGCAGTACGCCGCCCACTACCTCGCCTATTTCAAGATCTTCGGCCGCACCGGACTGCCGACGATCGTCGTCGGTGCGGACAGCGGGATGATGGGCGGAAAGATCTCCCATGAATACATGTACCTCTCGCCGATCGGCGAGGATACGATCATCACCTGTGACTCCTGCTCCTACACCGCCAACCGTCAGGTAGCGACCTTCAGGAAAGAGCACTTCCCCGAAGCGATGAAAGAACTCGAGAAGGTTCACACTCCCGAGTGCCCCACGATCGAGGCGTTGGCTGAATATTTGAAGATCTCGACGAGACAGACCGCCAAGGCGGTGTTCATGATGGGAACGTTCATCGACGACACCAACGGCGAAGAGGAACAGAAACTGGTCGTCGGCGTCATTCGCGGAGACTTGGAGATCGAAGAGAACAAGCTGCAGAATGCGGCGAAAGCCAACGCCCTCCGACCCGCCCACAGTGAAGAGATTCTTGCAGCGGAGATCGTCCCCGGCTACGGCTCGGTCATCGGAATCAGGCAGGACAAGATTCTCGTCATCGCCGACGACTCCGTCGCAAAGAGCAACAACCTCGTCGCCGGGGCGAATGAAGAGGGGTATCACTATCTGAACTCCAACTTCACCCGCGACTGGAACGGCACCGTCGCCGACATCGCCAGCGCCCAGGCGGGCTTCATCTGCGCCGAATGCGGAGGGGCGCTCAAATCATCCAAAGGCGTTGAGGTCGGAAACATCTTCCAGCTGGGAACCCGCTACTCCGAATCGATGGACTGCTACTACCAGGATGAGAACGGAATCCAGAAGCCGGTCATCATGGGCAGCTACGGAATCGGGGTCGGACGGCTGCTTGCCTGCCTGGCCGAAGAGTATCACGACGAGCTCGGATTGAACCTGCCGGTAACGGTCGCCCCGTATCAGGTTCACCTCGTGAGCCTTGTCAAGGATGTGGAGATCGCCGAAGAGCTCTACCGGAGACTGACCGATGCCGGCATCACCGTTCTGTATGATGATCGCAAGGAATCGGCGGGAGTGAAGTTCGCCGATGCGGACCTGATCGGTCTTCCGATCCGAATCACCTTGGGCAACCGCTCCCTGAAAGAGGGCAAGGTCGAGGTGAAGGTTCGCAGCAACCCGGATGAACAATTGAGCTTCGACCTCGCGACCCTTGTTGACGAGATCAAAGCGCTCATCAAACGGCTTGAGAACCAAATCACCGATTCAATGTATCTAGAAGAGTGGCAACCGGAGAAGTAGCAAAGAGCGAGCCCCGGTTCAGGGGCTCTCTTCCTGCTCTATTGGGCGCCAAGCTTTCTCAGCTGGGTGACGATATACGTCCGTTTTGCCTCGCGGGCGTACTCCAGGACGGAGTGTCCCTGATAATCCCGAGCGTTGAAATCCGCCCCCGCCTTCAAAAGGGCGCTGACGATTCTCGTTTCAGGATTGGTGTTTACGGCGATGATGAGCGCAGTCTCGCCAAGGTAGTTCCGGGCATTCAGATCCGCCCCTGCCTCGAGCAGCGCCTCGATAACCTTCACATTCGTCGATCGGTTCGCCGCCAAATGAAGCGCATTGGAACGATACTTCGGTTCACTCTCGTGGATGTCCGCCCCCGCCTCGAGCAGGGCTTTGAGAACAACGACTGAAGGGTTGTATTGGGCAGCCAGCATGACGGGGGTAAGGCCCCAGTCATTCTGAACGTGGATATCAGCGCCTTCTTTCAAAAGATCACGAATCTCCTTTGCCTTATCTGCAGATGTTGCAGCGGCAAGAAGTTTTCGATTGAGTGCATCAATTCGTTTTGACATTGTATACCTCCTACACATATCAGTATCCCAACTTTTCATTTTTTTGTATAGCACCCGATAATCCGCCCCAGTGAAGGTCATGGGTTTGCTAAATGGGCGGAAGGTGACGTATCATACAGTATGTTGACCAGCGCAATCATCAAACAACTTCCCAAAGTGGAGCTTCACGATCATCTCGACGGTGGAGTCCGAGTCGAAACAATCATCGAGCTTGCAAGCGAATACGGAATTGCTCTTCCGTCCACCGATCCCAAATCCCTGCACGAATGGTTCGCCCGAGGCGGTAAGCAAAAAAGCCTCACTCTCTACCTTCGGGCGTTCGGCGTCACCACAAGCGTGATGCAGACAAAGGAAGCGTTGAAGCGAATCGCATTCGAAGCGGTCGAAGATCTGGCAGAAGACCGTGTCTGCTACGCCGAGATCCGCTTCGCCCCGAACCTTCATACCGCCAAGGGTCTCACGATGGAGGAGAGCGTTCAGGCGGTCTTGGACGGCCTCGATCAGGGAACCCGGAAAACAGGGATTCCCATCGGCTTGATTCTCTGTGCGATGCGGAATCAAAGCCCCGCCGTCAGCCTCGAGGTGGCTCAGCTTGCGGTCGCATTCGCCGACCGGGGGGTCGTCGGCTTCGACCTCGCCGGAGACGAGGCCGGCAATCCTCCGAAAAAACACCTCGATGCGTTTCAGTTCATTCGCTCCAAAAACTTCAACATCACCCTTCACGCCGGCGAAGCGTTCGGAGTGGAATCGATCTGGCAGGCTGTCCAAATCTGCGGCTCCCACCGGATCGGCCACGGGGTGCGCCTTGTTGAGGACATGACGATTGAAGGATCGAAGATTCTTGAGATGGGGTCGCTTGCGAACTACATCCTCGATCGCCGGATTCCGATGGAGATGTGCCTTTCTTCCAACGTCGGAACCGGAGCGGTCGCTTCCTTGAGCAAACACCCTTTCCCGATCCTCTTCCGCAATCGCTTCCGGGTATTCCTCTGTGTTGACAACCGTCTGATGAGCGATACGACGCTCTCCAAGGAGATGGAGCTCGCCGTTGAACATTACAATCTTACGATCCGGGATTTGGAGAAGATCACCATCAATGCGATGAAGAGCGCGTTCATCCACCATGAAGAACGGCTGAAGATCATCTATGATGTGATCAAGCAGGGATACGCCCAGGTTCGTAAGCAGTACGAAATCCTCGACTAGAGGGTTCGTCTGAACACCTCAAAAGGATTGATTCTCATCCGGATGCGGCAGTACAGGTACGCGAAAGCCAGCCCGCTCAGATGCGTCAGGTGGGCAACGTTTCCGCCGCGGCCGAATACCTGGCTGTACAGCTCGATCAACGCATAGATGATGATCAGAATCGGGGCGCGAACCGGAATGATTCCGAAGACGAAGATCACCGAATAGGGAAAGAACACCGCAAAGAGCAGGAGCACGCCGTAGATCGCTCCGCTCGCCCCGACAAGAACGACGTTCATCCCTCCAAGATAATAGCTTATAAAGGAGATGATTCCGCTGAACAGCCCGGTAAGCAGATAGAAAAGTAGGAACTCCTTGCTGCCGATCCGCTTTTCCACCATCGTCCCGAAAATCAGCAAGCTGAGCATGTTGAAGATGAGGTGGTTGAACGACCCATGGACGAACATATAGGAGAAGAGCTGATAGAGATACCCGTGCCGGACAAAGGATGGAATCATCGCCAGATAATAGAATCCTTTCGGCCAAAGATAGTCGGTAACTAAAAAGACGAAGACATTGAGAATGATGATCTTTATCGCAAAGCGTTGATATATGGTTTCCTTGAAGCGGCGGTTCAGTACGGTGGGCTTTTTCATATCGTTAATGTATCGATAGGAATCCCTATCGTCAATTGAGCAATTTTTGCACAGTTGGCAGGCGTTATGCGTCCCTTGCACACCGAAGGGAAAAGAAACCCCCAAATAACGCCGGAAAACAAAGATTTTCTTGGCATAGTTGTTGCATATCAAAAAGTGTACAGAGCAACAGTTTTTTTCATACTCCTCCTTTAATTTTTAGGGTGCCGAAGCCGTTTTCCATAGCATTGGCACCCTACTTTTATCGCCTAGGCATGCCTGAAAAGCGGTCCTGTGCGCGAGAACTCCTACCATTTCCATTGCTTTGTCATATGTTTTCCAAACCGAAAACAAAATTAATTCTATATTTTAAAATATATTATGTTTATTATAAAAATATTACATCTGTTTGTGTTGATTTTTATAAAAACCATGTTGACATAAGTTTCACATTTCAGTACCATACAGATGAGCCTCAGGAAAAGGGCTCATCGAATACTTGCACAGGAGCGTAGCTCCTTACGGAGACCTATATGAAGAAGCTTGCCACCCTGCTGATCATCCTTGCCCTTGCGACCGGCGGCGTCTTTGCCTACGATTCCACCTTGAATCTCAGCACGATCGTCGACCAGACTCAAGGGATGAAAATAACTGCTTCACAGTTCACCGGAACCACCCTGGAGGCCCTGAACAGTGCGGCTGAAGTCACTTCATATACCGTAACTTCCCATGGAAGCTTTGATGTAGGCTGGATCTCCGTGATCAGCAACAACCTGACAGGCTATTACGTCACGGCAAGCGCGACCGCGATGGCCAGTACGGCGGGAACCACCACCAACTACATTGACTACACGGTCTCTTTCGGCACTGACGAGTTCACCACCACCGGTGCAACGACAGCATATCTTGAACCACCTAAATATGCTCTCATTGCACAGTCTCTGGGATCCCTAAGCCCCAATTCAAGGAAAATCACTTTGAAAATCAGCGCCGACGCGTTCAACTCCGCCGCGGAAGGTCAATACACCGGAACGGTGACTTTCTTCTTCAACGCAACCTGAACACGATACATCTTGTCTGTCCCGGCTGCCCGAGCGGGCAGCCTTTTTACTGTGCATTTCCTGAGAGCTGTTACTCTTTTGCACACCTGAGGTTCTTATGCTTTGTACCAAGAGCTGAGAAAGAAGAGCGCCCGGCAAAGAACTGTCGATTTGGCATAGTAGTTGCATGGCTGTTGGTGAACACAGTTTTTAGAACCTCCTTAATGTGTGATTCCTTAGGTGCCAGTGAGACTGCATCACCCCAACTCCTCACTGGCACCATCTTTATGCGTCTGTGGGGTTCTGGTATAGTGAGCGTATGGCGAAATCAAGACGCGACACTGCCGATTCCTACACCCTTCGGGCCCGCAAAGAAGGCTATCCCGCCCGCAGCGTGTACAAGCTGGAGGAGATCCAGAAGCAGTTTGCGATCATAAAAAAGGGCGATACGGTCTTGGACGTCGGGGCGGCCCCGGGCTCGTGGACCCTCTATACCGGCAACGTCCTGCTCAAAGGGGTGGGAAAGATCGTCGCGGTGGATTTGAATCCGTTGAACATCAACCCGATCCCCCATACCGTCATCTCCTATGTCGGTGATGCGTTCGGAAAGGAGATCAAGCCGAAACTCATCGAACACGGGCCGTATGATGCGATCATCAGCGATGCCGCTCCGCTGACGACGGGAAACCGCGGCGTCGATACCGCCCGTAGCGAATACCTTGCTGAACAGGTGATCCTCCTCGCAGCCGAACACCTCAAGGCGGGCGGGAATCTGGTGGTCAAGCTTTTTCAAGGCGGCGGGGAGCAGGAGCTGATGAAGAGGCTCAGAACCCTCTTCACCCGGGCCAAGATCGTGAAGCCCAAAGCGTGCCGCGACGACTCCTTTGAGATCTATCTGGTCGGAGTCGGCAGGAAAGAAGGAGAACAAGGATGAAGATAACGGTAATCGACGGCCAGGGCGGCAGCCTCGGCAAAGCGTTGGTGGCGGCGATCAAGAAACGGTTTCCTCATGAAGAGGTCTTTGCGATCGGAACCAACGCCCTCGCCGCCAGCGCGATGCTGGGAAGCGGAGCGGATGCAGCGGCAAGCGGGGAGAATCCGGTGTTGGTGGCATGTCGAAAAAGCGAGGTGATTATCGGACCGATCGGTCTTCTCGCCGCCGATTCGCTGCACGGGGAGATCACCCCGGCGATGGCTGTAGCGATCGGACAAAGCTCCGCCCATAAGATCCTGCTTCCCATCACCAAGTGCAATGTATCGATCGTCGGAAAGCAGGAGCTTTCCACCAAAGAGATGATCGAGGGGGCGGTCGCCGAACTTGCCTCGTACTTGGTTGACCGTTCCCTTTAAGAACGCTACACTCAAATCAACCGCTCCATGAAGGAGCCCCAAAAGCCATGAAGGTAAGGAACGATCACTCTTTCTTTGCGTTCATGGCTTTTTCGTTGGAGGATTATGTGACTCGCTATCAACAACCCCTTGAAGAAGGTCTCTCATTGGCCGTATACAACGGGGATGATCTGATCTTTACCCATCAAGGCCACTGGCTCCATCCCCTCTTCGCGCTCGAGGAGTTCCTCATAACGTATGAAGGCCCCCGGAATCTTTTGTCCGTTCACGACAGCGCCGCCGGAAAAGCCGCTGCGGTTCTTCAAGCGCGGCTTGGAGTGCGAAGAGCCCACATCGATCTGATAAGCGATTTGGCCGTTGAGTACTACCGGGCGAAGGGGATCGAAGTTTCCTGGGAAAAGAAGATCGAACGGCTTGCATGCCAGACCGAGAGCCTGCTTTCCGAGATCGACGATGAGGATGAGATCTATCGAATCCTTAAACGCCGGGCGAAACTGGTTCAAGGTGTCGGTGTTGAAGTAGCCGGGATAAGCTTCGCCTATCCGAACAGTGAACCGCTCTTCGAGAATCTGCACTTCACCCTCCCCGAAGGAGGGCGCCTGATCATCCAAGGGGACAACGGGATGGGTAAAACCACCCTGATCAACCTGCTGCTCGGCAGGCTGCTTCCCACGGCGGGGGCGATCAGGATCGACGGCAGGGAGCCGGGCGAGCTTCCGCCCCGGACGATCGGGTATATCAAGCAGCAACAGACCCAGGAGCAGTTTCCCGTTTCCGCGCGGGAGGTCGTGGCGATGGCCGTCGATCCAAGCCTCCCCAGGGAACGACAGGCGTGGGAGATCGACACTGCCCTCCGAAGGACCGCTTCCGCCCATCTGAGCTCTCGAAACTTCTTCAGCTTAAGCGGCGGTGAACGCCAGCGCGTCTCGCTGGCCCGAACCCTCTGTCAAAAAGCCCGTCTTCTCCTGCTGGATGAACCCACCTCGTTTCTGGATGCGAAAAGCCGGACCACGCTGGTCGGCCTGCTCCACTCCCTCACCCTTGCGGAGATGCCGACGATCATCATCGTCACCCATGACAAGGAGCTGGAAGAGGATCTGGGGTGGGAGATTCTGCGCTTGGGAGGTGATCATGAATGACTTTCTCTTTGCCCTCACCCTCGCCCCGGTCGCCCGCGGCCTTTTGGCAATGGCGATCGCCGGCCTCGCGTTTCCCGCCACGGGGGTCATGGTCCTTCGGCTCAACCTGATACCGATGCGCTATATGCTGATGCACGGGGTGATTCTCGCCGGAGCGATCTCATTGGCGTTGAACGTAAACACCTTGGCGATCAGCGTCGTGCTGAACCTCATTCTGGTGCTTCTGATGCTCAGGCTCACAAAGGACACCCGCTTCGGATTCGGTCTCTCCAGCGCGACGGCAATGGTCTTCACGATGGCCGCGGCTTCACTGGTGATGCACATCTGGGATGTGCCGGCAAAAGACACCCTCCAGCTCCTTTGGGGGTCTCCTTTCGCTCTCACGTGGACCGATATCTCCGCCCTGATCGCTCTTGCAATCATCATCGTCCTCTATATGTTCATGAGTTTTCGGACGATCAGTGCGCTCTTCTTCGACCAGGAGATCGCCTCCTCGCTGGGGATGCGGGTCCGTTTCCATCATACCTTCATGGTAACACTCATCGCCCTCGTCATCGCTCTGGCGATGAAGCTCCTCGGAGCGCTCCTGATCGATGCCTTGCTGATTCTTCCCGTTCTCGTCGCTTCCAAACGAAGCGAATCGCTGAAGCGGCTCGTCCTTTCGGCGTGCATCATCGGCTTCTTTGTTTCCACCTTGGGATACCTGTTGGCGATCTACACCGACATGCCCCCGAGCGGGACAATCGCCCTGCTTTCCGCCCTCATCTATCCGATACCGACCTTCAAAAAAAGGAGTTGAATATGAAAAGAATCGTCGTTCTTATCCTTGCAGCGCTGTTGAGTTTCACCCTCTTCGCCCAAGCCGTCCCGGAAAAACAGGAATCCACGGTCGTCGCCTCGACCGCATGGACCGCTGCGTTTGCCGATATTGCCGGAGTCGACAACGTCGACTTCATCGCCCCGGCGACGATGACTCATCCCCCGGAGTATGAGATCACCGTCGGCGATGTCCAGAAGATCAACAACGCCGAGTACTTCCTCTACGCGGGGTACGAAGTGATGATGAAGTCGATGGGAACGACGATCAAGAAGGACGAGTCGGCCCTTATCCATATCCAAACGAACAACTCGATTGAAAACGTCCGGACCCAAAGCGCCAAGCTGGCTGCGATCTTCGGAACCGAAACGGAAAACAAGGTTCGCTTCGCGACCTACGAAGAGGGGATTCTCGACGGGAAAAAGCAGGTAGCCGCAAAGGGTCTGGATAAGAAGAACGTCTATTGCCACTCGATGCAGGTGTACCTGGCGAAAGATCTCGGTCTCAACGTGGTCGGAACGTTCGGTCCGGCTCCGCTGACGGCGGCTCAGCTCGCCGAGATCGCCAAGGGGGAGATCGACATCATCATCGACAACATCCACAACCCCGTCGCTCCTCCCGCGTTGGAGGTTTCCCCCAAGAGCAGGATCGTAACGTGGCGCAACCTTCCCGGCCGTGGCGGACGGGGAACTCTTGAAGAGATGGTTCGCTCGAATATCGCCGAACTGCTTAAATGACGCAGAATGTTCAAGGAGGCCGAAGCCGGCCTCCTTGTTCCATCTACATCGCCTTGATGCGGGTAAGGTCGCCCTCGGCCGCTGCCCGGAGAAGCGGCGCCATATAGGTGTCCACATCGGAGGCATCCATCGGAATCGGCATGTTCTGCAGCTTCATCTTCAGCTGGGGGTCTTTAGCGGCGGCGAGCGCTCGGGTGATGTGGGCTTCGGTGAACCCTTCGACATCGCTGAGCTTCGTCGGGGCATGGATCGACTTGGCAAAGGCGATCATCGCTTCAGCCACGGAAACCGGAGCGGCATCCGTGGAACCGAAGATCGGCCCGATCACCTGCAACTGCTGCTTGATCGCCCGGCCGAAGAGAACCACGTAATACGGATTCATGATTCCGCACGCCGTTCCGTGGGCGACGATATCGACGAGGGAGAAGCTCGTCAGATGAGCTCCGCTCGTTCCTCCGACCATGATCGCATACCCGCCGAGATCGCTCGCCAGGCCGAGCGCCTCCCGTGCTTCCATATTCGTCGGATCATCGATCAGAATCGGCGCATTCTCGACAACGAGCCGGAGAGCACAGTCGGCGATCGTTTCGGTGAGATCGATCGTCTCGGAATGAGAACCGAGGTAGACCTCAAGGGTATGGGCGATCGAGTCAAAGGCACCGTCGATCGTCAGGTCTTTCGGCATCGTGGTGGTGGAGGTGTAATCGAAGACACTCAACGTCGGCACCAACGCGTTGTCGACAATCAACATCTTTTGTCCTGCAGCAAGATCCGTGACGTTCGCATACTTGGTCAGGTGGGCCGCACTGGACGCTGCGGTCATCACCGCCACCGTCGGAAGCAAGTAAAGATTCCGCTCCTTGAGCGCTTTTGTAACCAGATCGCTTCCGAAGTACTCTTCGATCGCTCCGCCCAACGTCGCCAATGCATTGGCCGCTTTAGTCGCATCGATCGCCGACCCGCCGCCGATCGTGACGATCACCTCGGGTTTTCGGGATGAAATCACTTTGCCAAGGCGGAGAACATCCTCCTTCGGAGTGTTGGGCTTCGCCGTCGGCACGACTTCACCGAAGCTGACTCCCGCATCCGTAAGCGAAGCGAGAACCTTCTCGACGGTCGCGCTCTTCCGGGTGGTATTTGCGATCACAAGGGCGTTCCTGCCCAAGGTTGCCACCGCTTCACCGACCTGATCAAGGACTCCAAGCCCGTGGATATAGGCGGAACCTTTCCAATCATTCAACAATTTATACGCTCGTTTTTTTAAATCCATATCGTTCCCCTCTTTCATATACTACCTGATACTGTCCTGTTCAGTCAAAGATTGACTGAACCACTGTTCCCGACTTACACTCAGAACAATGAACATGCGCGATATTTTTCACATCTACGGAACCAATGGTTTCGAGATGACTCAAATACTTCTTCAGGCGATTGAACTGGAAAAACTCATTCCAGCCCAATGGAGCACCATTGCCATCAAACCGAACCTGGTCGTCGCGGCGAAGCCGGAAGGCGGAGCGACAACCCACCCCGAGATCGTCATCGCGATCATCGAATACCTCAAGGAACGGGGATTCCACAATATTTCAATCGTTGAAAGCGCCTGGGTCGGAGACTCCACCAAACGGGCGTTCGAAGTCAATGGCTACTATGCAATCAGCAGCAAGTACGATGTTCCTCTTGTTGACGTAAAAGATGATGCCTACGTCACCCGGACGGTTCATGGGATTCCCATCGATCTGAGCAAGACGATTACGGAGACCGATTTCCTCATCTCCCTTCCCGTCCTCAAGGGACACTGTCAGACATCGATGACGTGCGCACTCAAGAACATGAAGGGATGCATCTCCGAGCGGTCCAAGCGTCAATCCCACACCATGGGGCTTCATAAGCCGATCGCCGCGCTGAATGCGCTTCGATGTGCGGACCTGGTCATCGTCGACAGCCTGAACGGCGATCTGGACTTTGAAGAGGGTGGCAACCCCATCCGAACCGACCGGATCTTCGCTTGTCGGGACTCCGTCCTCTGTGACACCTATGGTGCTTCGCTGATGGGATTCGAAGCGGAAGACATCGACTATATCCGCCTGGCTGAACGGTTCGGGGTGGGAACGACGAACCTCGACTTTGCAAACATCATCTTTCTCAATGAACCGAGCGAAATCGCCCCTCCGCCGCTTCCCACCGGAAAGGCCACCTACCTCAACCAATACATCGACAGCCGAAGCGCATGCTCGGCCTGTCACGGAACATTGGTCCACGCGTTGAAACGGTTGGATGAGACCAATCAGCTTGGTAGCAAGTTTAATCGAAAGATCTGTGTCGGACAGGATTTCAAAACCATCATGGATTTAGCCCTGGTCGGTGTCGGAACATGCACAAAGGGCTTGGGTGAGAGCGTGCCGGGGTGTCCGCCGACCGCGTTGGCGATGCTGGAGTTTCTTAAAAGCCTGTAACACACGCGAGAGCCCATGACGGGCTCTCGGTCATTATATAGTAGTTTATATATGAATGCCGTTGGTGATCAGCGTGCCAGCAGGCTTTGCAGTCTGCGGGTGAACGCAACCGGATCCTTCGGCATCACGCCTTCGGAGAGAAGGGCCTGGTCCAGAAGCACCGAGGAAAGATCCTCGATATACTCCTTATCATCGCTCGTTTCGATCTTCCTGATGATCGGATCATCCAAGTTGATCTCAAGGATCGGAAGAATCTCTTCACCCTGATCCTGGCCCATCATCTTCAGAAGCTGCTGCATCTGTACGGTCGGGTCGTTCTCGTCGACCACGACGACCGCCGGAGCATCGACGAGGCGGGTGGAGGCCACGACGTCCTTCACCTTGTTCCCAAGGGCTTTCTTGATCTTCTTGATCAAAGCCTTGGACTCCTTGCTCTCCTTGGTCTTCTCATCATCTTCCTTCAGGTCGTCGACCGCTCCGCTCTTGTTGATCGCTTTCAGCGGCAGCTCCTTGTAGAAACCGAGCTGACTGATGACGATATCATCGATGTCATCGCTCATGATGAGGACTTCATAGCCGCGCTTGGTGTAGGCTCCGAGCAGCGGACTGGCTTTGAGCACCTCCTCTTTTCCGCCGGTGATGTAGTAGATCGACTTCTGGTCGCTCTTCATCCGCTCCTTGTAGGAAGCCAGGCTCACCCATCCGTCTTCCGTGGAAGACTTGAAGCGGACCAGCTCCAGGAGGGCGTCTCGGTTGGAGTAATCGGAGTACAATCCCTCCTTGAGGGGTCGGTTGTACTGTTCGATAAACGCATCGAACATCGTCGGGTTGTTCTCGCTCATCTTCTGGAATTCACCGAGCAGCTTCTTCACGCTGGAGGAGCGGATCGAGGCCATGATCCGGTTCTGCTGGAGAATTTCCCGCGAGACGTTCAGGGGAAGATCCTCGCTGTCGATGATTCCCCGGACGAAACGGAGATATGGGGGCAGCAGCTCCTTGTCGTCATCGGTGATGTACACCCGCTTCACATAGAGCTTCACCCCGGGGCGATAGTCGGCGTAGTACATATCAAAGGGGGCTTTCTTGGGGATGAAGAAGAGAGTCGTGTACTCGGTGGTTCCCTCCGCCTTGGTGTGTACATAGAAGAGGGGATCGTCGCTGTCGTAGGTGGCCTGCTTGTAGAACTCGTTGTAATCCTTGTCGGTCAACTCGCTCTTCGGCCGGCGCCAGAGCGCCGAAGAGCTGTTGATCTGTTCGACCTTGGTCTCGCTCTTCCTCTCGGCTTTGCCGTCCTTATCCTTCTTTTTGTCATCATAGGTCACCGCTTCATAGGTCAGAAAGATCGGATAGGCGATGTGGTCGCTGTACTTCTTTATAAGCTGTTCGATCTGCCAGCGGCTGGCGTATGTTTCGCCATCTTCGTTGAGGTGGAGGACGATTTCCGTTCCATGGCCGTCCAGCTCGCTCTCGGAAATGTCGAACGTGCCTTTTCCGGTCGAGGACCAAAGGTATGCCTGCTCGGTTCCCGCTTTCTTGGAGCGGACATCGATCCGCTTGGCGACCATGAAGGCGCTGTAGAATCCGACACCGAACTGACCGATCAGGTTGGAGTCTTTCTTCTGTTCTTCCGTCAGGGAAGCGAGGAACTTCTTCGTTCCGCTGGATGCGATCGTTCCCAGGTTGTTGGAAAGCTCTTCCTCATCCATTCCGAGACCGTTGTCACGGATCGTGAGGGTCCGGGGAGATTCTTCGGTAAAGGTGATATCGATCCGAGGGTTGTAATCAAGGCTCTTCAGCCGCTCGTCGGTGAGGGTCAGATATTTCAGTTTGTCGAGGGCATCGGATGCGTTGCTGACCAGTTCCCGCAGGAAAATCTCTTTGTGCGAATACAGGGAGTGAATAATGAGCTGCATCAGCTCGGTCACTTCCGTCTTGAACTTTTTCTTTGCCATTATATGTTCATACCTCCAAGGGAATATATCAAAAGATACTGAGATTTGTTCCAATCGGCAATAAACCTTAACAAAACGGTCGTCGGTGGGGTATGCTGGGGCATGGACCTATCCCACCCTTCCGTGGCCAGAACCATCAACCGCCTCCGAGTGCTCAACCTTATCGCCCGGGAAGGAGCGATCAGCCGGGCGGAGATCGCCCGAGTGTTGGATCTGAGCAAGCCCTCGACAAGCGAGATCGTCGCGCTTCTTCTCGAAGAGAACCTCGTCATGGAGAGCGGCAAAGCCGAGACCGCTTCCGGCCGGAAGCCGACCAATCTAAAGCTCAAGAGTGACGGAGCGCTGGTTCTCGGCATCGACATGGATGTCAGGACGACCACATACACGGTCGCCAACATCCACGGTGCGATCCTCAGAATGGAAAAGTTCCCGATTCAGGAACACCCCGATCCGAAGACGGCCGGAGCGGAGGTCATCAAGCGGGTCCTCAAGCTCACCCGCGAAAGCAAAGTTCCCTTCAAGGCGATCGTCCTCACCACCGGCGGAACGTTCAGCGAGGATCGAAGGACTCTCGTTGCCCACAACTACTGGTCATGGGAGCAGATCCCCCTTGCCGAGGTGATCGAAAAGAACACCTCGATTCCGACGATCTTCGCCCATACGACCCGTTCGATGAGCTTCGCCGAGCGTTGGTTCCACAAGGAGACTCCCTCTTCCTATCTCTACATCAATTGGGGCGAACACTTGGAGAGCGCTCTGTACATCAACAACGTCGACCGCCTCTCCCGCTTCGAACACACCCCGGTCGGTCAGACGGGGCTCTGCTCCTGCGGACAGATCGGGTGTCTGGAAACGATCGCCGGTCTCTCGAGGATCGGAAAGGAAGATCTGCCCCATGCCGCCATGGCGATCGGAAAGGCCCTCATCGCGGCGGATCGGGCGACGGCGGTGGATGCGATCATCATCGCCGGCCCTCAGGCAAGAGAATACCTTCCGATCATTCAAGAGAATTATCAGGGCTCGACCCCGATCATCCCAAGCATCCTCAAAGAACGGAGCACGCCGCTTGCTTCCGTCGCCGTGGCGCTGGACTGGGGAATCTTTGAACGGTCGGTGCTTGAACAAGCAAAAACCGCTACCCGAAACGGATAGCGGTAACCTCCTTGAGAGAACCTCAATACTCCTCCAAGCTTGAGGTATCAGACCTGCCGCTGGAAAAATCGACCAGGTCCGAGCAACGACACCTTTATTATTGCATGGATTCTGTAAGCTGTAAAACAAATATTGCCGATTATCCGTATTTCCCCGGATATCAGGTGTGATACACTGGTGCCATGTACCTGAATAAGCTTTTCGAGCGCAGCACCGGACGAACATTATTACTGTTTCAGGAAACCAAGCGGGTCAAAGGAAAGAACCGGACCAGAACAGTCGAGCGAATCGGCTATCTGGATGAACTGGAAAAGATCTATGATGATCCGATTGCTCATTTCAAAGAAGAGGCGAAACGAAGAAGTGTTCGCCAAAAGCTCAACGTTGAAGTGTCCCTGGATGAACACCATCAATTCGATGCGGAAAGCAGAGAGGTGAAAGCCCCCGGTCTTTCACTGGGGGTGCTTCCCCTCTCGCAGATCTATCATGAATTGGAGATCGGGTCTTTCTGGGATAACCGAAGGCGGTATACGAAAGCCCGGTACAACCACAATGCAATCTTCCAAGCTCTGGTCTTTGGAAAAATCCTCTTTCCGGAATCGCAATTAAGCACCTGGCGAAACCGTCTAGGACTGCTCTCGAACATGGATTTCACCGATGAGGATGTACGGCACGCCCTTCCCTTTTTCGAAGCCCATAAGACGGCATTGCAGAAGCATCTGCATAAGAAGGTCGGCACGCTGTACGGACGAGATCCATCGGTGCTGTATAGAGCGAGGGTGCCGAACGGAAGAGCAGGCGAAGAGCATCACATCCAAATGGGTCTGTTGACGGACGGCAATGGGTTGCCGATCGCCTATGGACTTTTCGGTAATGATGGATCGACCCTCGCACGGATGATGAAAGAGGTCGATGAACAATTGGAAATCCAAAAGGTTGTCCATGTTTCAGACAAAGGGATGATCGACGCCAAGGATAAAGAGGAGATATTGGCCAACAAGGGAGGGTACATCTTCGGCACCCCCCTATCGAAGACCGATGCCGATGCCAAGGCGTATATTCCGGATGAGACGGGATACAAACATCCAAACGCTTCGGAGCGGATGACGGTCAATGAGCGTCAGATCGTCTTCCGGGAGGAGGACGGATACCATGTGATCCACACCAATGTCATCGGCTCGGAAGATGAGTCCTCTTCTCTCTTCCGGCTCGAGAGGCCTGCGACAGCCTTGGACATCATTGATATGTATAGGGGCCTATGGCGAATCAAGGAACGCTTTCTCGGAAGCAACCAAGAGAAAGAATCCATCGAAGCCCACCTGCTAAGCAGTTTCGTGAGCTTGCTCATTCTGAAAATTCTGGAGCTGAAGACAGGCAAGACCATCGAGTTCGAAAAGATGGTCGATGATCTACGGAGATTGCAGGTGGTGGAGGAGACGGATGATGTCTACCTGCTTCTGGAACCGACGAACATCATCAAGGCCATTGGTGATGCGATGGATTTAGACTTAGTGAAAGTACGATATACAGCCCGGGAACTGAAGAATCTGGTGGCAAAAACACGAAAACAGGGAATGGTCCCGGACAGCGCAAGAGGATAATCAGTTTATTCCCAGATAATTGATGGAAAACACGCCGGTATAGTTTCCGACCGGGAATAATTCCTCTTCAGCCTTGGTAAAGACGACGATCACGGTCACAATCGGTGTATCTTCCTGCCAACCGGACTCGAAGGTCGTTTCAAGTAGAATCCGTCTGGGATCGGAATCCTGATCGATCTTGTTGCTTGGTCTGGCGATTTTCAGCTCGGGTTTCAGTTTGAAGCCGCTGTCTCCGACAAACTCGCCAACGACGAATTCCAAATGTGCTTTACTCGGCAGATTCTTATTGGATGAGTAGGTAAAGTGCAGAGGAACTTCCTTCACCCACGATCTTTTATCATGATCGGTGATGGGAAAGTCAAACATCAAGACATCGTATTCATTGAGCTCCTCATCCATTCCTTCCCCTCTCACCGAGATCGTCAACTCCTTAGAGTCGATTGTCCCTTTCAGGCTGACCGAAACAGGTTCGCCCAGCCCGGCGATGATCGTCGCACCCGCCAACGGAAGAAGAAGAAATAAAGTTATGCTCAATAGAAGTAATCTCTTCATGACATCCTCATTCTATCAAAGAAAGAATTTAATCTAAAGCCCTAGAACAATCAAAGCTGTGCTTCTGCACAGCTTTGAGAATTTCAGGAGTCAAAGGCGTATTAGGGGCTGACAACGCTGAACTCAAGGGTTGAAGTATAACCACCATCACTAGCGTTACCTCTGTGATGTTCAATTGTTACACCTTTAAAATCCTTACCTGTATTTCCAACGCCACTAGCATTTTGAGCAGCAACGATTATAATTTCCTTCGCATTAACTCCCATGCTAGTATCGCCTAAAGTCTGATAGAGCAAAATTCCGTTGGTTTCATCATAAGCAGGATTCACCGAATTAGCAACCGAAACCGATTGGATTTGAATATGCTTGCCTGTTGCATCACCATCCTTCAAGAAGTTGCCAACTTTCATAAACATACGATGATTGGCTAATGCCTTATTGGATTTAAATCCATAGGAGAAAGTCGTTCCATTCTCATCAAGAACTTGGTATCCCCCGTCCGCAGTGAAGTCCATACCTGAAAGAAGTTCATTGGCATTATTCGGGTTAACCACACCATGCTCAAAATGACCTCCTATCGAGCCCTTCAGTAAGACGGTTACCTTCCCATCTTTGTCTGCACCATATGCAAACACCCCCGTCAGAACCACTGCCAGGATCATTAGCAAAGCAATTAGTTTTTTCATAGTCTTTTCCTTTTCCTTTTGGGGGCTATGCTCCCATATAATTCGTTTTTGTAATCTCACTATACGGCATCCTAGCACATATGTCAAGCTCTTCTGAATAAAAAGTATAAAAATATTTCAAATCTTTGCAATAATATTTTTATTTTATTATTTTATATATAATTATCTGTTTTCCAACATATAACATATGTTCCACTATATTCATTTTTAGCCGCTGTTCTCCAGTCACCGTCTTCGATTATTATGTATACAATATATGGACACAAGTGAAACCTCTGTCAGGTTTGGCGTCCTTTTTCAGGGAAAAGAGCCGAAACATATGTCAAGTATTTCGTATTATGTATTAAAAATAATGAATACTATTTGATTTAATTTTATATTTTATATATATTTATATGGAATCATCTTTTGATAAATGTTTTCAGTCGATTTTTAACCGATTCGGGGGAATATGCAGGTCTTGAGACGATACTTCTTACATTATAAGGAGTTACTATAATAACACTCTTGTTTTATTCTCTTGTATTACCAAAAGTTATTTTTGTAAAAAACTTCTAACTTATGACATTCATTATTGCATATTTGTATAAAATGTCGTACGATATTCATGTAGTGAACCATATTCGGCAGGGAGACACATATGGCTAAGGTTGTTGAAACAAAATCATCGGTTATCGCCGCGCAATTGGAAGAAGACATTCTGGCTAAAAAATATCCGGCCGGAGGCAACCTTCCCAGCCAGCAGGAACTGGCCGAGATGTTCGGCGCTTCGAGCCGCTCAATTCGGGAAGCGTTCAAGAGCCTGGAAGCCAAAGGCCTCATCAAAGTCCAGCAGGGCCGAAGAGCGGAAGTTCAGACCAACAGCCTTGAGCGCTTTGTGGAAACCCTTACCAGCTCGATGATCAGCACCAGCGCGATGGACAAGAAGATGATCCGGGACCTGATGCAGGTACGCACCACGATCGAGGTCTCCGCCTCCCGCGAGCTTTCCCGCGATCCGAACCGAACCCTCATCGTCCGTTCCCTCAGCCGGGCATGCACCCGAATGGAGCAGATCCTCCCTTCCCTTGAGAACAGTAAAGATGAGGAAGCGCTCGCCGAATTCAAGGATGTGGAGCTGGAGTTCCATGCCACCCTGATCAAATCCAATGACAACGCGATCCTCACCCATATTTACGACTACCTCGCCCCGCAGCTGTACAGCGCGATGGAACGCCTTACCGAGACGTTCAAGGAACAGCAGAAGAAGGTAAACGAATACCGCTACCTCGTTGATGCCCTTGAAAACGGTCAGACCGACCTGGCGGTCGCTCTCACTCTCGTGAACCTGACAAATATCAGCGAGAAATTCGAAGCGCTTGAGTTCTAAGCTAATGCTTGTGTCTTAAGTAGTAAAGATTCTATCTCTCCTAGTACATAATAACAACAGATGTCATCTATCAAAATTGTAGATATCGCCTTATTGTAACTATTTAGGTTCTGTTGTATACTACTGTTTAGGAACAAACTTCCAACGTATGACACCATTTTTGAGGGATACTATAGATGAGCGACCTTCCACAGACCAAATCCACGGTAATAGCCCAGACGATTGAACGATGGATTAAAGACGGCACATTGGAGTGCGGCTCCTACCTACCCTCTCAAGTCGAACTTGCAGAACAGTTTAGGACATCCAGCCGTCCAATCCGGGAAGCGTTGAAGATTCTCGAAGCCCGGGGACTGGTGGTTCTTTCCCAGGGCCGGCGGGCTCAGATCCGCTCCAACAACCTTGATCACTATGTAATGAGTGTCTCTTCCACGATTCTGAACAGCGATATCAGCCACTCCAAACTGTTGAAGAACCTGATGCAGGTGCGCCTTACCGTCGCCAGCAGCGCAGCTCGGAACTTTTCCCGTCTCGAAGGAAGAAAGCGATATCTTACCCAGCTGTGGGCGGCGAGCCGACAGATGGAGGTCTCCCTCCCCGGAATCTATGACCGGGAAGCTCAGGCGACCCAATCCTTCCTTGATGCCGAGATGGATTTCCACCATACCCTGGTGATGGCGAACAACAACCAGATCTTAAGCGCCATCTATGAGAACCTCTCTCCCCTTCTCGATCAGGCGATGCGTTCCATCCGCTTCAGCGCCGGTCAATTGGACAAACGGGCGAAAAACTACGCCTACCTCTGCGAAGCGCTGGAAAACGGCCAGACCGACCTCGCGGTCGCCTTGGTGATGGTCATCCTCTCTACGCTGGAGGACAAAGTTCTCGATTCCTATCCTGAGGAACAACGCCGCGCCTCGTACGCCTAGCCGTGCTATACTCGCCGTATGCGCACCCTCATTGAACTCAGACACGCTACCGTCCAGCGCCTTGGCCAGCGGATTCTTAACGATGTCTCCCTGACCGTCAAGCGGAACGAACACGTCGCGATCATCGGTCCCAACGGAGCGGGAAAGTCGACGCTGGTTCAGACGCTCAGTATGGAAGTCCATCCCCTCCACACCCCCGCTTTCAAACGGATTCTCTTTGGAAAGTCCCGATGGCAGATTCTGGAGCTGCGAAAGCATCTCGGCATCGTATCGGCGAGCCTTCAACATGTCTGTACATCCACCTACAAGGCCTGGGAGATCGTCGTCAGCGGTTTCTTCAGTTCGATCGGCTTGGATTTCCACCATCTCGTGGAAGAATCCCACCTTAAGCGGGCAAAGGAGGTCATGAACACCTACGGGATTCTCCCGCTGTGGGAGAAACAGATGAACCGCCTCTCCAGCGGCGAAGCGCGTCGGGTTCTGTTGGCCCGGGCGGCGGTGCATGAGCCGGAGGTGATGCTCCTTGATGAGGCGGGCGCCTCGTTGGATTTCCCCAGCCGCCACACCTATCGCAAAAGCCTCGAGCAGCTCGACCGGGAAGGGAAAACGATTATTCTCGCCACCCATGAGCTCAGTGAGATCATCCCGGCTATCGGCCGGGTGGTGGTGATGAAAAACGGCGCGATCGTGGCTGACGGTCCGAAAGAGGAGATTTTCAATGAAGCGCTTCTCCGTGAAGTGTATGAGGCGCCGATCTACCTTGATTACCGGGACGGGCTGTATTCGGTGTGGTCTTAAACGCTCGGGTTGGTGTATACTTGGGGTATACGATACAAAGCGAGGGTACCTCATGAAACGTTGTTCGATTATCATCCATAGCGTCAGTGGCAACTGTTTTATCATCGGAAACTATCTGAAAGAATTGATGGCGGAACGGAACGTCGATGCCCGCCTCTATCGAGTCGACGACCCCGATCTCCACATCTGGGCGAACACCCAGGAGACGACCAATGAGTTCTACGAAGACATCTGCGAGCTTCCGCTGGTCGGAGATTCCACTCTGCACAAAAGCGATATGATCGTCCTCGGCGGACCGACCCGGTTCGGAAACATCTCGGCGGAGATGAAGACGTTTCTCGACTCCACGCTGCCGCTCAGCAAGGATAAAAGCTTGGAGACGAAGTTTTTCGCCTGCTTCACCTCCTGCTCGAACTCGACGTGCGAGGGAGCGCACACCCTCAACTCGCTGATCTACTGGGCGCAATCGATGGGCATGCTCCACATCCCCTTCGGGGTTCACTATGAACTGGAGTTCAGCGACCAGCCGGTCTCGGGAATCGTCCATCTTGCCGGAAAAGAGGATTCGATCCGCCCCGGCGACCGACTCGGTCATGAACTTGAGGTGTATGCCGACATCCTCGCCGCTTACATTCAGGAGGACTAATCCTTTCCAAGAAACTCTTTGAGCTTATGAAGCCACCGGCCGACGAGGGTTTTGCCGTAGCGCGCCTTGTAGTCGCTGGTGGCGCTTTGGATGCTCACCTCATGACTTCCGCTCATATGCTTGAGGTTGTCCCAATGGCGCACGATCCACATGTACAGATCCCCTTCCGTGTTTCCGGGGAAGGAGGTCAGCACCCCCTGCTTCCGGACCTCGGCGATGATCGGTTCGTAGACGGTCGTATACCAGGAGATCGCTCCTTCCTTGAAGGTAAGCTCCCGGTCGCTGTCCTCATTGAGGAAATACTTATGGACCAGGATATGGTTCACCAGCTCGGCGTAGGATCCGGCGTTGGAGAACATGATCCGGTCCATCGGAAGGCAATCGACGTCATACTGCTCCAGAAAGCGTTTGCGTTCATAGTACACGACCCTTCGGCGCAGCTGTTTCATCGTCAAACCCGGCTCGAGGGGGATCTCGCTGTCCAGCTCGACGACTTCGGCATCGATGAACTCGACGCCCTGAGTCTTGGCGACGGAGACCCGGTGGTTGCCGTCCCGAACGAAATACCACTCTCCAAGCTTGAACACGGAGATCGGCGGAAGAATCACATACTTCTTCGTCGCCAGATCGATTGAACGCCATCGGGCGCGAAGAAGCTCTTTTTTCGGATAGAACGCCAGGGAGAAATCCTGATAGCGTCCTTCGCTTCCGATGATATTCTTTACCGGAATCGTCTGCATCCCCCGGTATGTCTCGCCCTTGGGTTTGATCAGATCCGTTACCGCATAGAGGCTCAACAAATCCGAGTTCTTGCGGACCAGAGAAGAGAGGATCGATTGAATGCGACCTCTGCTCTTGGCTTTTTCAAAATCTTCATTTGTCTGGGCGAGCAGGTCGCCAACCATCTTGGACATCTGTCTCTCCTCCGAGTTGATCATCTTCAAGCAGATAGTTTCTGAAGATGTTGATCACCTTCGTCTGCCTGAAGAGATGAACACGGTTTGCATTAAAGTCAACCAGATGCACGTGCCCGTGCAAGAGGTAAGCCGGTTTAAACCACTTCATGAATACCAACAATGAGGAAAATCCCTTGTGCGGCAAATCGATTCCGTCCCCGAGCCCGAGCGGCGGGGCATGGGTAAGCAGGACATCCACATACCGGCCCCGGACGATTCGATTGAAGATCATCCGAGGGATCATCTTCATGATCCGCAGGAACATCTGAAAGTCGGTGAATTGATGATCGCCGTTGTTGTAGCGCATCGAACCGCCAAGACCTGCGATGATGAGCTTGTTGCGCTTGTCGTAGCGCACCCGCCCATCGACGAACTCGCCGCCGAACGGCTGCAGTCCGACGACTTGCTGATGAAACGCCTCGGAAGGTGACTGATTGTTTGAAAGGTATTGATGCAGATACTCCTGGTTGTGATTCCCGAAGACGAAGTAGAGAGGCTTGTTCAACATGGAGATGATGAACTCATAATACTTAAGCGGCAGATCGCCCGCCGAGAGAACAAGATCCACATCTCCATATCGGGTGGTGATGTGCTCCGAGTAGATCAGAGGATCGGTTTCATCGCTGATGCAAAGAATCTTCATGCCTACCCTATAGTATACCCGCAATCGAGGGGAATGATCGCCCCGGTGAGGGCGGTATTTTCCGCCATGAAGAGCAGGGCGTGGGCGACCTCCTCGCTTGTCACCATCCGCTTCAGGACGCTTCTCTTCTCGAAGATCTTTCTAATCTCATTCTTTTCATCGAGATACGGAGCGGCGACGAGGCCCGGGGCAAGGGCGTTGACCCGGATCTTCGGGGCAAGCTCGGCCGCCAGGCTTCTGGTGTACGCGATGACCGCGCCTTTGGAGGCATCATAGTGGGTCGTCGAGCCGAAGGTCGGCATGAGCGCGTTGACCGAGGCGATGTTGATGATCGAGGCTCCCTCCTTCAGTTTGGGGAGAACCGCTTTGGTCAGCCGAAAGAGGCCCGTGACATTCACATCAAAGATTCTGCCCACCTCCGCATCCTCCAGCGCTTCCGTCAAAAAGGAGGAGAAGATTCCGCTGTTGTTGATCAGAAGATCCAGCTCGTCGATCGATGATGCCAGAGTCTTGATCGAGTCCTTGTCTTGAACGTTCAGCTGGAGGGCGGCGGCGGAAGGGCCAAGTTCCGCTTCAAGGGCTTCAGCCTTCTTTTTGCCGGTGTTATACCCAAAATACACATGCCACCCTTTTTGAGTGAAATACCGGACAGCCGCTTCCCCGATCGTGGAGGTTCCTCCGCTGATCAGCATCGTTTTCATTGGACCAGCCTCCTCGTTTTCGGATGGAGGTTGACGAACGCTTCCTCGGCGAGGGTGAACTCCTCTTCGTTCCAAGCGGGGCTCATCACGGTGGCGCAGAGCGCCGCGCCTTCCTTGGGGCGGGCGCTTTGCCACCAGAGCCCGGGAACGACGAGAATCGGATTGCTCTTATCAAGAAGATGCTCCTCTTCATTTCCCTCGGGATCGATGAGGACGATCGTCACCGGAGAACCGTCAAGATGAAACCACACCTCCTCGGTCACCAAGCGGTGCGTATAGGAAAAATCCTCTTCATCAAGGGCGTAGTAGATGACGCTCCCGTCCTTGAAGGTATGGACTCGCCGGAAGAATCCACCCTCCCCTTCAAGGGGGAGGAGGTCAAATGTTTTGGCATACTCTTTCAGATTCATACGGGCCAATGACGGACGATCGCGTGAACAAGCCGGGTAAAGTCCTCTTTCACCCGCTCGCCGGTCTCCATCACCTCCTGATGGGAAAGCCGTTGATTGAGCACCCCGGCAGCCATGTTGGTGATGCAGCTGATCCCAAGCGTGCGCATGTTCATGTGGCTGGCGACAAGCGCTTCCGGCACGGTGGACATCCCCACCGCGTCCGCTCCGAGAACCCGGGCCGCCCGGATCTCTGCGGGTGTCTCATACGCAGGACCGGAGAAGAACATGTACACCCCCTCTCGGACGGCGATCCCCAGCTCCTCTGCCTGAGCTTTCGCCAGCTCGATCAGCTTCTTGTCGTACGCTTCGGTCATGTCGAAGAAGCGTTCGCCGAGTTGGTCGGGGTTGGGACCGCGCAGCGGATTGTCCGCGATCAGTTTGATGTGGTCGGTGATGAGCATCAGATCTCCGACGGAAAAGGAGGTGTTCACCCCGCCGGCGGCGTTGGTCACAAGGAGGTGCCTGATGCTGAGGGCCTGCATCACCTGGATCGGAAAGACCACCTGATCCATCCCATATCCCTCGTAGTAGTGGAAGCGCCCCTGCATGCAGAGCACCCGTTTTCCCTCCAGATCGCCGGCGATCAGACGGCCTTTGTGCCCGAAGACCGTGGAGACGGGAAAATGCGGAATATCCTTATAGGAAATAGCGATGCTGTTTGCAAGATCATCCGCCAAATCACCCAGACCGCTGCCCAGAACCATTCCGATATCGACGGGAATCTGGCCGATGCGGCTGGTGATGAACATCGCCGCCTCCTGCATCTTCTTCATCAAATTATCCATTCATTCCTCCGACTCAATATGGTTGACCGCTTGCCAGCGGTGCTGCCGATCGCTTCGAGAACGCTACCAACGCGAGGAGCGTCGCTACATAGGGGAAGATCTTGAAGTATACCGGCGGAACAATCATCAAGGAAGGAATGACCTGACTGACGTTGGCGATCGTGGTGGCGATTCCGAAGAAGAACGTCGCTCCCAGGATTCCCAACACTTTCCACTGTCCGAAGATCAACGCGGCGATGGAAAGGAATCCGAGACCCGCCACCGTTCCGTTGAACTCGCCGCTGTAGGTGATGAGGATCACCGATCCGCCGAAGCCGGAAAGCGCTCCGCTGATGATGACGCCGATATAGCGCATCAGATGGACGTTCACCCCCGCCGAGGCGACCGCCGAGGGGTGTTCGCCGCACGCTCGGAGCCTAAGGCCGAAACTCGTCTTGGAAAGAAGGAAATAGGAAACGAGCCAGACCAGAAGACAGATCCACGTCGTCCAGTACGTCTGAGTGAAGAACAGCGGCCCGACAATCGGAATTTCGGAGAGAACCGGAATATTCTTTCGGATGATTCCCATCATGATCCGAACGTTTCCGCTGCCGGTGATCGTTCGGGCTAGATACACGGTAAGCGCACCGGCGATCATGTTGATCGCAGTTCCGCTGATCACCTGGTCCGCTTTGAGGTTGATCGAGGCAAATGCGTGGAGCAAACTGAAAAGCGCTCCGGCGACCGTCCCGACCAAAAGGCCGAGTCCGAGGGCGTTCGCTCCCAATGTCGCTTCGGTAAGCTTGACCGCAAGGGCGCTGAAGAAATATCCGATGACCATCAACCCTTCCAGACCCAGGTTGGTCACACCGCTTCGCTCGCTGTACAGTCCGCCCAAAGCGGCCATCAGCATGGGCATCGTATAGCCGATTGCATAGGGGAAGATGCTCGATAAGGTACTCCACATACTACTGTTCCTCCTTTGCACTTTTTCTTCGGCGTTTGAAAATCGACTCCCAGATCCGACCGAAGAGGACGCTGGTAGCGGTGAAGTAGATGATCGTCGCGATGATCGTGTCGGCGATCTCGGGGGGAACGGAGGTCATCGCATTCATAAACCCTTTCCCCGATTGCAAGATCCCGAAGAAGAGGGAACTGAAAAATACCCCGATCGGATTGCTTGCCCCCAGAAGTGCCACGGCGATTCCGTCAAAACCTTGAGCCGGCAGGACGCCGATCTGCATATTGCGCGAATAACCGGTATAGAAGGTAAGACCGGCAAGGCCGGCAAGACCTCCGGCGATCATCATCGAGATGACCACGTTGCTGTTGACTTTGATTCCGGCATATTCGGCGCAGTGACGGTTGAATCCGACTGTCTTGAGGCCGAAGCCCAGAGTTGTTTTATCGAGGATGAACTTGACCAGGATCACACAGATGATCGCGATGAAGAACCCGAGGTTCATATATGATCCGTTGAAGAGTTTGGTGAGCCATGGGGTGCGAAGAGATTGCGTGAGCGCGATCGAAGCGCTCTCAGTCTCCAAAGAGGGTCCTTTGAGATACGCGGGAACGAAATAGTAGATCGACCAGTAGGCGATCCAGTTCATCATGATCGTCGCGACGACCTCGTGCACGTTGAACCGGGCTTTCAAGAGACCCGGAATCACCCCCCAGATCGCTCCGCCCAGAAGGCCGCTTGCGATCAGGACGACGAGAAAGAGGGGACGGGGAAGGAACACCTTATGCGCTACGATCGTGGCGCAGAGTCCGCCGACGAGCATCTGACCGGCTGCTCCGATATTGAACAGACCTGTTTTAAACGCAAACGCCACCGAAAGACCGACCAGCATCAGGGTCGTCGCGGTCGCCATCGTATTGCCGATCCGCTCGATGTTCATCAACCCGCCTCGGAAGAGATAGTAGAATCCGCTGAACGGGTTGGAGCCGATGGCCGCCATCAGGATCGCTCCTGCGACCAAGCCGAGGATTACCGCGCTGACCGCCATGAGAAACGCATTGCTGCCAAGACTTTCTTTTCTTTTTATCTTACTCATGCCCCGCTCCTTTCGCTTCAATTCCCGTCATCATCAAGCCGACTGTCGCTTCATCGGTTTCGCTCGGTAAGACCACATCCATGATCCTGCCGGAGTGCATCACCGCGATTCGATCGGAAAGATTGAAGATCTCATCCAGTTCAAAAGAAACAAGGAGCACGGCGTGGCCTTTGTCACGGTGGGCAACCAGTTGGGAGTGAATATATTCAATCGCCCCGACATCCAAACCCCGGGTCGGTTGCACTGCAATGAGCAGCTGGGGGCTTGCGACCATCTCCCGTCCGACAATGAGTTTTTGCTGGTTTCCCCCGCTGAGCTTGCCGGCATTGGAGAAGATTCCTTCACCGCTGCGGACATCGAACTGATCGACGACCGTCCGGGCATACTCCTGAAGGTACTCGATATTCAGCAATCCCCGCTTCGAGAACGGGGGATGGTAATACTCTTTAATCGCTACATTATTATATACGGCACTGGAGAGGACCAATCCGCGCCGTTGGCGGTCCTCGGGAATATGCCCCATTCCGATCTCGTTTCTCGTTCGGATCGGAGCATTGGTGATATCATTGCCGTCGAGGGAAACCACCCCGCTGTCGATCGGCCGCAACCCCGTGATCGCCTCGATCAGTTCGCTCTGGCCGTTCCCGTCCACCCCGGCGATTCCCACAATCTCTCCGCTGCGGACAAACAGCGACAGATCCTTCACCGCCGGTACTTTCTTGTTTCCCATGACGGTGAGATCATGGATATCCAAGATGACCCGTCCGACTTGGGCCGGTTTTTTTTCAACTTTGAAACTCACCGGTCGGCCGACCATCATTGAGGCCATCTGCGACACGGGAGTCTTTGCGACATCGACCACATCGATGAGCTTTCCCCGTCGAATGATCGTACAACGGTCGGCGACCGCCTTGATTTCCGCCAATTTATGGGTGATGAGGATCACGCTCTTTCCTTCTTTGACGAGGTTGCGCATGATCTGCATCAGCTCATCGATCTCCTGCGGAGTGAGCACCGCCGTCGGCTCGTCAAAAATAAGAATCTCCGCATCCCGATAGAGCATTTTCAAGATCTCCACCCGCTGTTGCATCCCGACGGTGATGTCCTCGATGACCATATCCGGATCGATATTGAGGCCGTACCGGGCGGAAAGGTCGGCGATCCGATTGGATGCGGATTTTCGGTGGAGGATAAACCCGCCCTCTTTCCCGAGGATGATGTTTTCAGTGACGGTGAAGTTGTGAACCAACTGGAAGTGCTGGTGCACCATGCCGATTCCCAGGTCGTTCGCATCGTTGGGGTCCCTGATCTGGACCTCCTTTCCGCGAACCTTGATCGTCCCTTCATCGGCTTGGTAGAGCCCGAAAAGGATGCTCATCAACGTTGATTTTCCCGCTCCGTTCTCACCCAGAATCGCATGGATTTCCCCTTCGCGGACTTGGAGCGTGATATTGTCATTCGCCACGATTCCAGGAAACTCCTTGCGAATATTCAGCATTTCAATTACATGGTTCATTACAACCCCCGGATTGAGGAGAAGGGCCACCCCAGGAAAGGTGGCCCATACACAAAGATACCTTCAATTACTTGAACAGGCCGTCGCCCTTGTCGGCAACCTTGACCTCGCCGCTCTTCAGTTTGGCGAAGACCTTGGCCACTTCATCCGTGACGCTCTTGTCCAGGTTGGGGTTTTCCACCGGAATTCCGACACCGTCGTTCGTCGCGTCGAGGTGGAGAACCTGACCGCCGGGGAACCTGCCGTTGAGCTCGTCCACAATCATGTCGTAGGATGCCCGGTCGAGATACTTCATCGCACTGGTGAGAATGATCGACTTGCCGTTGGGCATGAGACCTTCAGCGTACTGGTCGACGTCGACGCCGATCACCCATACCTTCTGTCCGCCGCTTCCGCGGTTTTTGGCTTCATTGATGACACCGACACCGACGCCGCCGGCGGCTGCAAAGATCACATCAACACCGCGGTCGTACATTGCGGCGGCGATCTGCTGACCGGCACTGATATTGTCGAAGGATCCCTGATAAAGGTTGTTCACCTGATCCATCCGGATATTGGTCTTGTAGTTGGCGTTTGCGTAGCGTACTCCCTGCTGGAAGCCCCAGTTGAACTTCTGAACGGCGGGAATCTCCATTCCGCCGATGAACCCGAAGCTGCCGTTTTTAATCTGCAGCGCTGCAGCCAGACCGGCGAGGAAGCCGGATTGGTGCTCCGCCCAATAGAGACCCACAACGTTCTTCTCAATGCGGAAGACGGAATAGTCGGCGCTGTGCGGCTCGCCGTCGAGGAGAACAAACTTCGTATTCGGATACTTGTCCTGTGCTTCAAACAGGGCTGTCTCGAACTTGAAGCCCGGGCAAATGATCATCGTGTACCCGGCATCGACAAGGTTGCCGATCTCTTTGAGGTAATCGGCTTCGGTGGTTCCGGCCGGCTTGAGGTACTTCACATCCAGACTGAAGTCCTTTTGGGCGCGAAGGATTCCTTCCCAGGTTCCCTGGTTGAAGGATTTGTCATCAATGGTTCCGGCATCGGTTACCATTCCAACTCTGAGGGTGGCTTTTCCCGCATCTTTTGTTCCTTGGGCAAAGAGCGAGAAACTCAACACCAAGAGGACACAGAGCAATACAAACAATTTTTTCATGCTTCTACTCCTTATTGGATCTCATAAGATCTTTACACGTAGATTCATTTTACAAGGGTGTATGTCAGATGTCAAATTAAAGAAGGAGAAGACCCATATAAATATCGCCCCGCGGAGGGTGCTTTATAGGGGAAAGCAGAATCCCCTCCCAGGGCGAAGATCATCCAATCGTTACGTTGAAAGCGTTTCGCGCTCCAAGGTTGCCAGAATGTAGGGGCCGACACCCTTGAAGTCATCGGCGACTTGCGGTTCTTTGAAATAGTAGTAGAGAGAACCGTCCCGATAGGGATTTCCTCCGAGACCCGCCACGCTGCAGATACCTTCGAGATGATACTCCCCGTCTTCATCAACGCTCAAATAGCGCTTTTCGATCCCGTCCAGCGCCTTGAGGGCGGATTTTTGAATCTTGGGATCGGCGCCGATTCCCAACCTCGCCATCTTCAGAAGCGTATAGGCGAACATCGCGCTCGCTGAAGTCTCCTTGTAGTTACCTTCAGCTTCACTTCGGTCGACAACCTGGTAGAACATCCCGTCGGGCTGTTGGAATGCCAGGATATCGCCCATCAGCGTATTGAGGATCTTCTTCAGCGGATCGGAAAGCGGATCATCGGTTGAAATGATCGCGATGATGTCAACGACCGCCATCGCATACCACCCGAGCGCCCTTCCCCAGAAATGGGGAGAAAGCCCCGTTTCGAGGTCGGACCAGCGCATTCCCCGCGATTCGTCCCATGCATGGTAGAGCAGTCCGGTTTTGGAATCCCGAAGTGTCGCATATATCCTTTCAATTTGGATTGCGAGATCTTCGATGATTTCACGCTGATCGACATACTTCGCATAGAGAGCGGAGAACGGCCCCTGCATATAGACTCCATCCAGCCAGACCTGCCACGGATAGATCTGCTTGTGCCAGTAAATCCCGCTGTGCGTCCTCGGCTGGCCGATCAGCTGTTCGCGAAGGATGTGGGCCGCCTTGATGAACCGCCGTTCTCCGGTTTTCTCGTGCAGGAGAAAAAGATTCCGTCCGGCATTGATCATATCGAGGTTGTACTCGCCCGCTCGATAGTTTTTGATTGTTCCATCCTCCTTGATGAACGGGTCATACATCGAATACGCCCAATCGAAGAAGGATGTTTGTCGATAGTGCTCACCCACCTCCAAGATTGCGGTGATGACCAATCCATGCTCATAATGCCACTGCATTTGAACCGGTTGATACCGATTGATGACGCTTTTAGCCATTTCCAAGGAGTAGTTCTTTGCCATAATCCAATTCCAAGAGCACGAGTCCGACCGAATCGGCCGGACTCATGGCACATCTCCTAGTTCAAGAGATTGTTTTCTTTCATGGATGCCACGCCGGCATCATTCCATGCTTGTCCGCCAAGCTTCCTGAACTCTTCAAGCCAGGCGTTCCAGTTCGCCCGGTTCAGCGTGCGCTTGCCGGTGATGAACTCACTGAGCGATTGCTCGTAGAAGCGCTTCAGGTCGGCATTGGGGGTCGGCAGGGTATTGGAGCCCACGGCGGGGGTCCACTTCTTGGTCTGCATCTCCCTCAGCACGTCGAGGGCGCTCATCTGCTTTTTGCTCACCGCGGTGGTATAGGTCGGATATCGGGCATAAAGCTCGACGTCGCCGTTGTAGAAGACCATGTTGCGCAGCTGGGTAACAACTTGACCCTTTGGTCCGGTGAAGCTGTAGTCGGGATCGGGAACACCGGCGGCAACGGGAATTCCATTTGCATCCAAGGTGTAGTTCACCCCTTCGACACCCCAGCCAAGAAGGTAGTATCCTTCATCACTGGCCATCCACTCCAAGAGCTCGGCGATCTTGTCCTTCTTGCCGGCTTGGGCGGCTTTCGCACTGATCGCATAGACGCGGAAGTTGGCGGTGTACGGTCCGACCGAGGCGTGGCCTTTCGGGCCCTTCGGAGGATCGATGATGATCCACTGTCCGTCCGGGAAGTTCTGATCGAAGGGAGCATAGTTGGACTGAGCCGCATACGCCGCGTTCTGCTCGCGCATGATTCCGAATCGTCCTTGCTTCCAGGCGGCTCGGAAGTCGTCCTTCTTGTAGCTCATCCAGTTGGGATCGATCACACCTTCGTCGACCATCCGCTTCAGGTAGACCATCGCATCGTAGAAGCCGTCCTTGAAGACCGACAGTCCGGCGTTCGCCTCCGTCATGTCCCACGTGCCCTCGGCACCGAAAGCGCCGAAGATCGGCTGCAGGCGCCGCCCGGGCCATCCCTCGTAGCTTCCGATCTCTTCAAAGCTGCCGTAGCCCCACGTGTCGTGTTTCCCGTTCCGATCGGGATCGTTGAAGGTGAACGCCCGCATCACGGTAAACAGCTCTTCAATGGTGGTGGGAACCGCAAGCCCGAGATTGTCCAGCCAATCCTTCCTGATCAGCAATCCTTCGTTCTTGATGATCGCTCCGGGATCGGAAAGACCGTAGCTCTTTCCGTTGAACATGGCGTTTCGGCGGCTGACTTCGTCATAGTGGTTCGCCGTTCGAACCGGCATCTTCGCATAGAGATCATCGACCGGGGCTACCAGCCCTTGGGGTACGAGCCGGGCAAGCACCTCCCGGCGCACCATGAAGAGGTCGGGAAGATTGTTCGCCGCCGCTGCAGCTTGGATCTTCACATCCTGGTCGCCTTCGCTGGAAGGAAGGGCGGTGATCTTCAAATCGATGTTGAGTTTGTCTTTGATAATCTGAAACCCAACCCAGTCCTCGGGGGGAGGTCCTGCCTCCGTCATCGCCGCACCGTACCACAGCTCAATGACGGTCGTTCCTTCACTTGCCTTTTTGTCTGCAGCTCCCTGACTGAAGAGCGGCATCACCACCAAAGCCAAGATCGTCACAAGGACTAACCACGTACTCATTTGTTTTCTCATCGAAAACCTCCTTATTCCACATCATCCTTTGACACTTCCGAGCAACGTGCCCTTCGTGAAGTATTTTTGGATGAACGGGTATGCAACAATCATTGGAATCGCGCTCATGAAGACGCTTGCCGCTTTGATCGCCTCGATGGGAGCATCGCCGAACGCGCTGATTTCCACAAATTCGTTCATGCCGCTCGCCATAAGGATGTTGCGCAGCAGAATCGGCAGCGGCTGAAGCTTATTGCTGTTGAGGTAGAGCATCGCCCGGAAGAAATCGTTCCAGAACCCGACCCCATAGAAGAGGCCGATCGTCATGATGATCGCCTTTGAAAGAGGGAGGATGATCATCACCAGAATGCGGATTTCACTCGCCCCGTCGATTCGGGCCGACTCCTTCAATTCATTCGGAATCCCCTCGAAGAAGGAGCGCATGATGAGGGTGTTATAGGTGCTGACCGCTCCCGGAAGAAACACCGCCATGATCTTGTCGATGAGGCCGAGTTTCGTCACCAGAAGGTAGGTCGGAATCAGTCCGACGTTGAAAATGTACGGGATGATGATCAGGATCGTCAGATACCGGCGTCCGGGCAGGCTCTGGATCGAAAGCACATATGCAAGCGGAATGGTAAGAAAGAGGCTGGTTGCGACCCCTCCGATGAGGATCTTGAAGGAGTTTTTGAACGCCATCAGAAATCCGTCATTTCCAAGCAGCGCTCTGTAGGCGGCGGTCGACCACTTCCACGGAGCAAGGAACATCCCCTGGAGGTTGCTGCCGATATACGCATTCGGTCTGAAGGAAAGGGTGATCGTCGACCACATGGGAACTGCGATCACGACCAACATGAAGACCAGGAAGAGGTTGACGAGGAAATCAAAGACTTTATCTCCCTTGGTGGAGGCTGCGATTGCTGATACTTGTTTTTTCTTGCGCATACGAACCACCTCCTAGTAGAGTGATGAGCCACCAAGCCGCTTGACGATGCGGTTGGTGAAGAGAATCAACAACATTCCGATTGCGCCCTTGAAGAGTCCGACGGCGGTGGCGAGTCCGAATTGGAACTCGAGAAGTCCCTGTCGATACACCCAGGTGTCGATGATGTCCGCCACGGAGAGGACCGGGGTCGAATAGAGCATGAAAATCTGGTTGAACCCGGCGTCAAGAATCGTGCCCAGGCGGAGGAGAACCACGATCACGATGACCGGCCGAATCGAAGGCAGCGTGATATACCGGACCCGCTGCCACGAGGTGGCCCCTTCGACCATCGCCGCCTCGAAGAGCGCGGGGTCGATCCCCATCAACGCGGCGATGAAGATGATCGCGCTCCAGCCCATCTCCTTCCACGCATCACTGAAGATCACGATCCACGGGAACGTTTCGACGCTTGTCAAAAATGCTCGGGGTTTCCCGCCAAACGCCTTGATGATATCGTTCACCACCCCGTCTCCCGGAGCGAGCAGGGCAAGGAGGATTCCGTACATGATGACCCAGGAAAGAAAGTGCGGAAGATATGCGAGGGTCTGGACCGTTCTGGAGAGCCGCCGTCGTTTTGATTCATAGATCGTGATCGCCAGAAGAATCGCCAGCGGCAGGCTGAAGATGAGTTTTCCGAAGCTGTACATCAACGTGTTGCGCAGCAGTTCAGCAAAATAATAGGATTGGATGAACGTCCTGAAATGTTCGAGGCCGATCCACCGGCTTCCAAGCACTCCATCAAGAGCCATGTAGTCCTTGAAGGCGATCTGACCGTTGAAGATCGGTACGTATTTGAAGGTGATGTAATACACCAGCGGGATGATGAGCAGGACATACACCGAGGCATGACGACGAATCTCCCGGCTCAATTCACTCTTTCTTGATTTTGTAACCATCTGCTTTCCCCTTACATGAAGGGTATGGCATCTCAAGCAGATTATGCAGAGGGGCTCTTGTACTTTTCCGACATTTTCTCCATTCACCGACCTTGCATTCGGGGTTCGATTGATTCCTACTTGCCGTCCAAGCGAACCATCGTTGGGCTTTTTCCGGTGATCTTCCGAAACACCCGGGTGAAGTACGCCTGATCCTGAAAGCCGCACTCGCCGGCGATCTCGGCGATCGTGAGAGTCGAGTGCCTAAGAAGATTGATCGACTTGTGGATCCGATGGTTGTTGATGTACTCCCACGGGGAGACCCCGATTTCTTTACGGAAGATCCGGGTCAGGTAGTCTTCGCTGACGTGGACCGCTTCGGCAAGCTGCCACCGCGTCATCCCTTCGGTGGCATGCTCGTCTATGTATGCGATCGCCTTCTTGACGAGGATTCCCGTCAAGGGAGGAAGCACGTCGCCAAGCGAACGAAGCGCCGAGAGTCGGGCGATGAAATCCGGGTTTGAGGTGATGGAGGTATGGGCAAGCACCACGTTTGGGATGAGACCGAGCGTTTCAACCTCCTTCGGCGACCAATCATCCCGCAAGAGGACGAAGGGAGCGCTCGTCTTCTTTCGAAGGGCGATGAGGAAATCCGCATCAATGCAGTCGCAGATCAAGAGACCCAACACGGTGTCTTGAAGGAGCTTCGGAACCTCCCTTGCTTCCACGACCATCGCATCACGCAGGAATCCGAAGTACGGACCCAACGAACCGGTAATGATCAGGGAACCCTCCTGAGATTTCGAGACCGCCAAACTCACCGCCAATGTTTCGTGTCCGAGGGGCGTGCCGTAGCACACAAAAGGACAGGTGCTCAATTCGGAATGGGCGATGATCTGAAAGAGCAGCCGGCGCAGGGAGCCATCATCCCGCGAACCGTCCCAATAGAGCGTTGAAGAGCTGAAGGCTTCAAGCTCGTGGCTCTTTACACCCGAAGCCTGGACCACCTCAAGATTCGGAAGCTCTGAAAGAAACGAGGGAAGGACCTCCTCCTGATCGCCTCGGAAATATACTTTCCTTGTGCCGCTTGTCTTTTTCGCCCGCCCGAGGACGCTCGGGAAGGGAAGAAGAATCCGAACTCCCATTTTGTCAAAATGGATGTGTCCACCGTGCATGACGATGATCCGCATCGCCACATCCCGCTGCGCCCCCGCTTCGACGTGGATTCTGAGGAGCAATTCAACCCCCTCATCCGCAAGGCGAGCCTCAAGAAGGATCTCCTTGGAGCCGGAGAGGATCTCAAGGGCTTGGCCGAGGCGGACGGAGTCTCCGACAAGAATCGGCAGTCGGGAAGGCCCGCTGTAGGCAACGGAACCAAGCCGTCGGATCAACGCAAGAGGATCGAACGTCCGCTGCTCCAAGGTGAACTCGGGGGTATAGGAAAGGCTCAGATCGATCGTATTGAAGAGGTGATGAACATGGTTGGCGATCGTCACATCGCTTGTAATTTCAAGAATCTCTTCCAAAGGAGCCCGAAGCGCCTCACTGATGTTCGCGAAGAACTCGGCATGGCTCCGCTCCGTCTTTTCCGCCAGATCCCGGGCTTTATTGGCGCTCTCGACCAGAAGCGCCCCCTTGATCGCGCTGCTGAGACTGGTTCGCACATCTTCCAGAACCACCGCGTTGAACCGGGTCGACCGGACCAACAGATACCCGATGCTCTGGTTGTCGACGGAAAGCGGAAGGATGACGAACACCCCCTTGCCCAATGCTTGACTGTAGTGTTGAGGGAGGAGAAGCCGACTCGAAAACTGCTCCTGCGTTCGGATCGGACCCTCCGGTCGGTACCCTCCGACCAAGGTCGTCACTCCTTCTTCCCCATCCAACATCAAGTATGCGTCGGTGATTCCCAGATCCGGCAGGTGTTGAGCCATGATCGCCCCGAGGGCCGGAATCCGGCGAACGGTCAACAGATCGCTTTTGAGATTGTTCAACAGCTTCTCCTGGCAGTCGCGCTCATAGGCGTGCTCGTGGGTGACCAGATCCTGAATCGCCAATAAGTCGCCCATGATCCGTTCGTTGTCAAACGACTTCTTGGCGAAGAACTTCTGATACCAATGGATCATCTCGGTCAGGTGGTTCGGATCCCCTTCCCGATCGAAATAGGAGCGGGCGAATTGCGAAAGAACGCCAAAATCCCCTGCCAGAAAGGAATCGAGAAGGGGTTCTTCCTCCTTCGTCACTTCCAGATGTTCGATGATCCACTCGGCGAACCGGGTCTCGTTCACCAAAATCGAGCGGGCGTGTTCCTCGTCCCCGAGGGCATAGGTGCAGCCGCAGGAGCGGCGAATGATCAGCGGACAGGGAAGCGTTATATCATAGAGAAGCGAATCGTCGCCGGCGAGGTTCTGCCCAAGCAGGGAGTAGCTGATCCGGGCAAGGTTCACCACCGGCATCCGGGCGGTGGTGCAGCCGACTTTGAGAAGGCGGCTCTCCCGGCTGTCATTGAAACCGGTGATAATGTAATCGCGCCCTGTGATGTAACCCAGCTGTTCAAGGTGCTTTCCGGCGCCGAACATCATCAGGTCGCTGGAGCAGACGAGCGTATCGAAATCTCTGCCCGGGACCAGACAGCGCTCATCAAGCAGCTGCTTGACCGCCCGTTTTCCCTCGGTCCAGCCGACCGGATCGCTGATCAAGAGGGGATCGACGTCGATTCGATAGTGTTGAAGCGTGTCGATATATGCGTTGTAGCGGCTTTGGGCTGAATCGTGATGTTCGGGACCCCGAAGAAAGGCGATCTTCTTGACGTGGTGGGTTTCGATCACATGGTGGATCACCGTTTGCATCCCCGCATACGCATCGAACGCCACGCAGGGCCAGGCGCTGCGTTTCACGCCGATCGATACGGTGGGCAGCTCTTCATTGTAGAGATACGCCTCCACCTCTTCGATCGATACCGCACCGCTGAGGGCGCTTGCCCAGACCAGCATTCCTTCGACGTTGTCGGGATTGACCAGAGCATAGATCTCATTTCGCAGATACTCCTGGTTCTCCTGATAGGCGATCCGTCCGCCGGGGAAGACGAAGAGCTGGTCGCCCGAAGCTTCAGCGAGCTCGGCGATCTCTTTCCACAACGTTACGGAGGATCCGGTATGAATCGAGGCAAGAACAAGGGCTATTTTTTTCATCTTCTCATTCCCGACTATACCATGCCCAATGTGTATCTTGACAGTATTCGGCAGCGCTTATATGCTCTGAAACAATGTTTCATTTCCAAACCCTTGAGGCTCGGCTCGGCTCTTTGAATAGGCTGCTTGAACGATTCATGCCCCTCATCACGATCGGGGGCGTGGTTACCGGTCTGTTCTTCCATCGGGTGTTCGCCCCCCTGAAATCGTTCGTAAATCCGCTGTTCGCCTTCATCACGTTTTCCAGCGCATTGGCGATCAGTCCGAAGCGGTTTTTCGGGGCCTTGACAAAAATCAAACCGATCGTTCTTTTTCTGCTATGGGCGAACCTCGTCATGCCGCTACTCGCTTTCGCTTTGGCGAGCCTCTTCTTCACCGAAGCGAACCTCGTCACCGGCTTCGTCCTTTTGACATCAATTCCCACGGCGATGGCCGGATACATCTGGTCGGGGATCTACCATGGCGACGAACCCCTTTCCCTGGTGCTGATTCTCATCTCGACGTTGCTGGGACCGATCCTTACTCCGCTGACCGTGAAGCTGCTCGCCCAAAAAGCCGTTGTGATCGACACGAGGGCGATGATCATGAGCTTGCTGGTGATGATCGTCCTTCCCTCCTTGGCGGGAATCCTCATCAACCATGCCGTAGGGGATGAGCGAACGAAGAAGGTGACGCCTTCTTTGAAGCCGTTTGCAAAGATCGCTCTCTTTGCGATCGTGACAATCAACATCTCCCGGATCGCCCCGACGCTTATTGAGCGGGCGACGCTTGCCTACGTTCCGATCGCTCTGCTCGCCGCTTTCTTGGCGTTCCTCGGCTATCCGGCGTCCCATACACTCGGAAAAATCGCCCGTCTCTCCCTGAAAGAGAGCAAAAGCCTGACGTTTGCCGCCTCAATGCGAAACATCAGCGCTTCCATGGTGTTGGCAATCAACTATTTCCCTCCGATAACCGCCCTTCCAATCATCTTCGGAATCGTCTTTCAACAATCGATCTGTGCGATCATGGCGTCCGTGCTCTATGGGCCGAAACGCAAGGAGGCCGCACATGAAACAGGTTGATGTGAAAGCGATCAGAATCCACCCCGAGGATACCGTCGCGGTAGCGGTTCATCCCCTCAAAAAGGGAGAAACGATCGTCATCGGGGATTTCGCCGTGACCGTGCTCGAGGATATCGGTGGAGGTCACAAGGTCGCATTGACTGGGACAGGAAAGGGAGAACCTGTCATCAAATACGGTTTTCCGATGGGTGTCGCCACCAAGGATATCGCAGTCGGTGAACACGTGCACACCCATAACACATCGACCCGCCTCAGCGAACATGATGAGTATCACTATGACTTGAACGTCCGCGATGCGTTCCAACAGGAGGCGGACCGGCGGGCAAAGCGCCGGGAAGACTCCATTCCGACGATCGAGGCCTTCGAACGGACCGATGGGAAGATCGGCATTCGCAACGAGATCTGGATCGTTCCCACTGTAGGGTGCGTGAACATGACCGCCGAACAGCTCGTCAAGTGGGCAGAGAAGAATCTTTCCAAAAACGAACACTACGAGGGAACCTATGCGTGGACCCACCCCTTCGGATGCTCCCAGCTCGGTGAGGACCATGAGACGACCCGAACCATTTTGGCGGGCTTGGTCCACCACCCGAACGCCGGCGGCGTCCTGGTCCTCTCCCTCGGCTGTGAAAACAACACCCCCGAGTCCTTCAAGGAGCTCCTCGGCGAGGTGGATCCCAAGCGGGTGAAGTTCCTCACCACTCAGGAGGTGGAGGATGAGCTTGAAGCCTCCCATGCCCTCATCAGGGAGCTGTATGATGAAATGCAGAACGATGTCCGGACGCCCGTGGGAATGGACCGGCTCATCGTCGGGTTCAAATGCGGAGGATCCGACGGATACTCCGGCATCACCGCAAACCCCCTGGTCGGGTACTTCTGTGATGAGCTGACAGCGATGGGCGGAACCGGAATCCTTACCGAGGTTCCCGAGATGTTCGGTGCGGAGCAGCTGTTGATGAACAGGGCAAAAGATGAAGCAGTGTATGAAAAAATCGTTTTATTGATCAAAGACTTCAAACGGTATTTTGTCAAACACGGTCAGGTCGTGTATGAAAACCCCTCTCCCGGAAACAAGAAAGGCGGAATCACGACGCTTGAGGAGAAGAGCCTCGGATGCATCCAAAAAGGGGGGAAAGCGATCATCACCGACGTCATCCCCTACGGCGGTCAGGTACATAAACGGGGACTGACCCTTCTTTCAGGACCGGGTAACGATATCGTCTCCACCTCCGCCCTGACGGCCGCCGGAGCACACATCATCCTCTTCACCACCGGTCGAGGAACCCCTCTCGGCTCCCCCGTTCCAACGGTGAAGATCGCCTCCAACACGGCTTTGGCGGAAAAGAAGCCCCATTGGATCGATTTTGACGCCGAACGGCTGCTCCGGGAAGAACAGGATGTTGTAGTTGACGGTTTTATTGATATGATGAGAGAGACCGCCGGCGGCAAGAAGCTTGCGAAGAATGAAGAGCACGGGTATCGTGAGATTTCGATCTTTAAAGACGGGGTGGTTCTGTAACCCCATACAAAGGAGTTCCTACGATGAAACAGTTTATGGGAGATGATTTCCTCTTGAAAAACAAGAGTTCCGAGCGGCTCTACCACGAGTTCGCGAAGGATCAGCCGATCTACGATTATCACTGTCACTTGATACCGGGTGAACTGGCGACGAACAAACGCTTCACCACGATTACCGATATGTGGCTGGGCGGGGACCACTACAAGTGGCGAGCGATGCGGGCCAACGGAATTCCCGAGGCGATCATCACGGGAAAGGATGCCGACCCGTATGACAGGTTCCTCGCCTGGGCGAAAACGGTTGAAAAGCTGATGGGCAACCCGCTCTACCACTGGACCCATCTGGAGCTGAAGCGCTACTTCCACATTGATGAGCCGTTCAACGAAAAGAATGCGAAAACGGTATTCGACGAGACGAACCGCCAGCTTCAGAACAACCCGAATCTTTCGGTCAAGGGGATCCTCAAGCAGTTCAAGGTCTACGCAATCGGAACGACGGACGATCCGGCGGATGACCTTGCCTGCCACAAGGAGATCGCCGGCCAGAAGGATTTCCCCGCCCGCGTCATGCCTTCCTTCCGCCCCGACAAGGCGCTCGCCATCGATGCTCCGGCCTTCCGGGAGTATCTGGGCACGCTCGCTTCTTCAGCGAGCATGACGATCACGAGCCTTGACGATCTCATCACCGCCCTGATCAAGCGGCTCGACTTCTTCGTCGAGATGGGGTGCCGCGCAAGCGACCACGCCCTGGTCACCACTCCGGCGCTCTTCTGGAGCGAGGAGAAGGTCAAGAAGGTCTTCGCCAAACGCCTGAACGACGAAAGCCTCTCCAAGGAGGAGGTCGAAGCGTACAAGACCTATGTGCTCACCCACCTTGCGAAGGCGTACAAGAAGCGGGATATCGCGATGCAGCTGCACTTCGCGGCGATCCGCAACAACAACAGCATGATGTTCGAAAAGCTCGGACCGGACACCGGCTACGACGCTTCCCACGACAAGGAGCTCGCCGAGGGGCTTTCGGCGTTCCTCAACAACCTTTCCAAGAGCGGCGAGGTTCCCAAGACCATCCTCTACACGCTCAACCCCAAGGATTACTACTCCCTCGGTACGCTGATGGGCTGCTACCAGGACGGTCGGCCCGGAAAGATGCAGCTCGGTTCGGCGTGGTGGTTCGCCGACCACAAGGACGGGATGGAGGAGCAGATGAAGCTTTTGGGAAACGTCGGTCTTCTCTCCCGCTTCGTCGGAATGCTGACCGACAGCCGCTCCTTCCTCTCCTACTCCCGGCACGAGTACTTCCGAAGGATTCTTTCCAATATCTTCGGAACCTGGATGGAAGACGGTGAAATTCCCAACGATATCGATCTAATTGGCAAGATCGTCAGTGATATCTCGTTCAACAATGCCAAAGCCTATTTTGAGGGATGATGATGAGTGAGCAACAGGGAACCAGCGGAGTAATTCGAACGATCACGATTCTGGAGACGCTTTCGCGCCACCAGTCGATCAATCTCGAGAGCCTTGCCAAGGAGACGAAGCTCCCGAAGGCGACTCTTCTGCGTTTTCTTTCAACGTTGGTGAACCTTGGCTATGTCTATCGCGACCCGCACGACCTCTACAGTCTGACGCTGAAGATGTTCAGCGTGGGTTCGCGCGGCTTGGAGCACCTGGATCTGATCACCCTCGCCCGCCCGATCGCCCAGCACCTCAGTGAAGAGCTGGGCGAGACGGTTCACATGGGAGTCCTCGAAGAGGACAATGCGGTGTATGTCCTCAAGAGGGAATCTTCCTATACGATCCGGATGTACAGCCGGGTGGGAAAGACCATTCCGCTCTACTGCACAGCGATCGGGAAGGTGCTCCTCGCCGACATGGAGGATGAGGAGATCGCCTCCTACCTCGAACGGGTCAGACTCAAAGCGTTCACTCCCAACACCCTCACCAGCAAGGAAGCCCTGCTTTCCGAACTTGAAGAGGTCCGGACTCTCGGCCGGGCGATGGACAACGAAGAGCACGAGATGGGGACGCTGTGCATCGGTTCTCCGATCCGCGACCACAGCGGAAAGGTGATCGCGGCGATGAGCGTTTCCTGGCCGCTCTTCCGCTTCGATTCCGAACAGGCGGAACGAATGAGCGGGGCGATTCAGGAAGCGACTGCCCGCCTCTCGAGACTCATGGGGTATACGGGCGGATGATATCCTCCACCCCCCCTCTCTTCTCCCTCTGCATGAGTCGGATATGCTTTCCTTAACATCGGTGGGTCGCTTTCAAGCAAACAAGGGATTGTCACCACATATTCAGGTAAGATGATGGCAGCGTTCTTGCACCGGGGAGGAATGAATGAACGAGATAAACATGTATGAAAACAAGGAAATACGATCTGTTTGGGATAATGAAAAAGAAGAACGGTACTTCTCTGTTATCGATGTGGTTGCTGTTCTGACTGATAGCAAAAACCCAAGGGATTATTGGTATCGAGTGAAGAAGAGGATGACGGAAGATGAAAAATCCGAGTTGTCGACATTTTGTCGACAACTGAAATTGGAGTCTTCGGATGGAAAGAAATACAATACTGATGTCGCCGATATGCAGGGAATTTTCCGGATCATCCAATCCATTCCCTCACCGAAAGCCGAACCGTTTAAAATGTGGCTGGCGGAGGTAGGAAAAGAAAGAATCGATGAGATTGTCGATCCTGAACGTACTATTGACAGAGCTCTGCAGACATATCTTCGAAAAGGCTATTCCAGAGAATGGATCAATCAGAGACTTCAAGCGATCCAGGTCAGAAAAGAGCTGACGGATACGTGGGGCGACCACGGCGTACGGGAAGGTGTGGAATATGCCATCCTCACCGATGAAATTTCCAAAGCATGGTCCGGGATGACGACTCGCCAATACAAGGATTTCAAAAACCTGAAGAAAGAAAATCTTAGAGACAACATGTCCACGTTGGAGCTGGTTCTTACCATGCTTGCGGAAGCGACAACCACTGAATTGACTCAAACATTGAACCCCCATGGATTGGAAGAGAACAAAGAGATCGCCAAAGAGGGAGGAACCGTTGCCGGAAATGCCCGAAGAGATATCGAAGCAAGGACAGGCAGGTCCGTCCTCACCCAAAAGAATGCCCTTGATTTTTCCAAGCTTATCGAAGATGTTGCGGATAAAACGGAAGACCATTCCACATAAGATGAGTTCGACGGCCTGAACCGGCTGACAGGGGCATACGGGTCGGGGTGCGAACCGACAAGAATTTCTTGTAGGTTGCCTCCGGCATAAGCTTACCTATACCCATGCACTTCGATTGTCTCTTGACGATTCGGACCTCCATGCCGGACGATGGACTGTAAGGAGAGGGTTTTCATGAAGACGATACGCTGGGGAATCATCGGATGCGGTGATGTAACGGAAGTAAAGAGCGGACCGGGTTTCCAGAAGGCCCGGGGATCCGAGCTCGTCGCGGTGATGCGGCGAACCGGTGAGAAGGCGAAGGACTACGCCAGACGGCACAATGTCCCGCACTGGTATGACGATGCCGATCAATTGATCGGCGATCCCGAGGTCGATGCGGTCTACATCGCCACCCATCCCGATACGCATAAGGAGTATGCCCTTCGGGTCGCCCGGGCGGGAAAGCCCGTCTATGTGGAAAAACCGATGGGCCTGAACTATCAACACGGCCTTGAGATGGTTCAAGGGTGCGCCCGGGCGAACGTCCCCCTCTTCGTCGCCTACTACCGCAGGGCGCTCCCGAAGTTCCTCCGGGTGAAAAAGATCCTGGAGAGCAAGCGCCTGGGGGAGATTCGCGCAGTGGAGGTGCTGATGCGCCAACAGATCAAGAAACGGGATACTCAAGACGGCGGCTCATGGCGGGTTCGGCCGGAAATCAGCGGGGGCGGACACTTTCCCGACGTCGGCTCGCACGCCCTCGATCTGATCGACTTCCTCCTCGGACCGATCGTCGAGGCTCAAGGGATGGGAGCGAACCAGAGCAAAACGTATCGGGCGGAAGACATCGTCTGGGGACACTTCAAAACCCATCAGGGAGTGGCGGGGGTGGGAACGTTCCTCTTCAACACCTACATCAATGACGATTGGACGACGATCCATTGTGAAAAGGGGGATCTTGCCTACTCCGTCCTCGATCTGAATCAGCCGATTGTTATCCGAACGAAAGAAGGAACTGAAACCATCGCAGGCGATCCTCCGCCGACCCACGTCGCCCAGCCCCTCATCCGGACGGTGGTTGATGAGCTTTTGGGAATCGGCACCTGCCCTTCGACGGGCGAGTCCGCCCTGCGAACCGATTGGGTTCTTGCCAGGCTTGCCGGAACGATCTAACGGTCGTGCTCATCCTCCTCTTCAATTCCATCGTGAAGGAAGTGATGGAGCATGTCGTCGATCACCTCATCGAGCTCGGCATCCCGTTTCCCTTCAAAGACCATCACTCCCATATTGGGCCCGATCTTGGTGAGCAGCGGCAATGTTCGACGGCCGTAGCAGTGAATCGCCTGGGGCTTCACGCCTCGATCCACCACTGCTAGAAAGCGATCGATGAAGATATTGTGATCCTTCTCATAGTCATCGAGCATATACACATCGAGGATCTGATGGGCTTGGGGATCATAGAGAAGATAGAAGACCGGGAACGTCGGCTCATCAAATTTTTCACTGGATACGGGAGCGGGAAAGATTCCCGTCGCCATGTAGAAAACCTTCCCGCTTTTCGCTTTCATCGATTTATAGTAACGCCGCTGTTCGGCATCGGCGAACTCCGGTACCGGGAAGGTGTTTTCGTAGTTCCACGGTTCAAAGAGGAGCTTGTCGAGAACTATTTCATTTTCACCGACCGTCAGGCGGGGAATATACTCATTCTTCTTTGAACCGTCGGAAACCTGATCATGCCACATCGCGATCGCCCGGTGCTTCGGATGTTCTTTTTTAATCTCCGTCAGGCGGTCGATGAGGTGGAGAGTCGCCTTGAAAATCCGGATAAACTCTTTCGCCTCTTCTTCGTCGATGATCCCGGGAAGACAGTACTCCACCTTGCTTCGGAAGACGGGAGCCGCCATATCCTCGAAGAGAACGCCGCTCTCCTTCCGCCACGTCTCATCGGTCTCAAGCATGTCGTCGTCCTCATCAAAAGGAACGACGCTGTACAGCGAATCCATCGCCTGCTGGTACTCGAAGAACTCCAGCTCATCCTCGGTCTCCTCGTGCTCGAGGTACTCGAGGAAGTTCGTCAGTCCCTTCTTGCCGCGATTGGCCACCAACACCCCGTTTCCTAAGGTCACGTAATAGGTCGGTCGATTTGCCAGAGAAACCGCAAACAGATCCTCTTCAAAGAAGAGGCCGTCCAGGTTGGCGGTGAACGTCGCTTTTGCAAGTGAATACAGCTCGGTAAGAAGGTCTTTATCCATGGTTCCAGTCTAGTGAAAATCCATGAGTTGTCAAATCATCTTTCCCGGCCTCTTGCAATCCCACGGTTCTACCCCTACCATCGAACCCATGAAGGAAGGATGCATGACCCCGCTTGAAAAACTTGCCAAGGCGAAACGTTTTGACATGAAAAGAAAACCCATACCTCAGCGTCATTATCTGCGTCCGCTTACCTGGCTGCTCAGCTACCCTGAAGTATGGCTAAGGCGCCTGAAGATCAGGCGAAGAGGGATGGAAGGCATCAGACCGCCGTTTCTTCTGCTCTGCACCCATATGGCGTTCATCGACTTCAAGGTGACGACCGCCGCCCTCTTCCCCCACCGGGCGAACTATGTGGTCGCGATTGACGGCTTCATCGGCCGCGAATGGCTGTTGAGAAACGCCGGCGGAATCTGCAAACGCAAATTCACCAATGACCTTCAGGTCGTGCGGCAGATCAAGGAGGTTCTGCATGTCAACGGCGATGTCCTCGCCCTCTATCCGGAAGCCCGGTATTCCCTCTGTGGAACCACTGCCGTCCTCCCCGATTCGCTGGGGAAGATCTGCAAGCTGCTGGGTGTTCCCGTGGTGATGCTCAACATGCACGGGCACTACCTCAACAGTCCCGTCTGGAATCTGAAAAAACGGGGCGTCCCGATCGCATGCGACTACTTTCTGATCGCCGATGCGAAAGAGACGGAATCACTTTCGGTCGATGAGCTCAACGAAAGAATCCGCAGTGCCTTCGAATATGATGAGTATCGCTGGCAGAAAGAGAACGGGATTGCGATCACCTTTAAAAAACGGGCGGAAGGACTGCATAAGATCCTCTACCAATGCGCCCACTGCCATACGGAATACGAGATGCATTCCTTCGGTTCCCGCATCGCGTGCAAGGCATGCAAAAAAGAGTGGGAGATGGGAATTTACGGCGAACTCGGCGCCTCGAAACCCGCTGAAGACGAAACTGCCTTGGTTACCGAGTTTCCCCATATCCCCGATTGGTATGAGTGGGAGCGAAGCAATGTCTGCCGGGAGGTGGAGGAAGGAACCTATTCTCTTGATGTGCCGGTGATGATCGAAGCGCTCCCCAATGCCCGGGGATACATTCCCATCGGGATGGGCCGGCTCGTGCACGATATGAAGGGCTTCACCCTGGAAACCGAAGGGCTGTTCCTCCATAAGGACGTTTCTTCGATGTACAGCTGCCACATCGAATATGAATACAAGGGAAAGGGCGATTGCATCGATCTGTCGACCCTGGATGACACCTACTACCTCTACCCGAAAGAAAAGCCCTTCGCGGTGACCAAGGTCGCCTTGGCCACGGAAGAGCTCTTTTTTCACGCCAAGAAAGCATCTAGCGCTGAACCCGACCCGATCCGTCCCCTTTGACGAGCGCTTTCACCTCGCTCAAGGTGGTCAGGTTGAAGTCCCCGTTGATCGAGTGCTTCAAAGCTGACGCGGCGACCGCGAAATTGATCACATACTCCTCGTCATCTCCGTACTCACTCAAGGCGTAGATGAAGCCCGCCGAGAAGGAGTCTCCTCCGCCGACCCGATCAATGATGTCGGTGATCTCGTAGGAACGGGAAAGATAGAAACCGGTCTTTCCGTTGATGGCGGCGCTCCAGCCGTTCACATCCGCGCTGCGGCTTTCCCTCAGGGTGACGCCGATGACGCTGATGTTCGGGAACTGCTTTTTCACCTCTTCGGTGAGCGCTTTATAGACGTTGGTATCCAGCTCACCGGAAGTAACATCGACGTTCGCTTCGATTCCCAGACACTTCTGAATGTCCTCTTCATTGGCGACGATCACATCCGCGTAGGTTGCAAGCTCGCGCATCACTTCAACGGCGGTCTTGCCCCATTTCCACAGCTTCTTGCGGTAGTTGAGATCGATCGATACCGTGACTCCCTGCTTCTTCGCTTCCTTCAATGCCGCCAGGGTCGATGCCGCCGCCTCGGCGCTGACCGCCGGAGTGATTCCCGTGACGTGGAGCCACGCCGCATCCTTAAGGATCTTGGCAAAATCAAAATCGCTCGGCTTTGCGGTCGCGATCGAGCTTTCGGCGCGGTCATAGACGACGAGACTCGGCCGTTGGTTCGCCCCGGTCTCAAGGAAATAGATTCCCACTCGGCCTTCCTCGGTTCGGAGAATCGCCGAAGTATCCACCCCGTAGCGTCGAACTTCCCTCACCGCCGCTTCTCCGATCGCATTCTTCGGCAAAGCGGTTACAAACTGAGCTTTTTTACCAAGCAGGGAGAGCGATACGGCAACGTTTGCCTCTCCCCCACCGAACGTCGCCTCCAAGGCCGGACTCTGGAAGAATCGTTCATGGCCCGGACTTTTCAAGCGAAGCATAATCTCACCAAATGTTACAAATTTTTTACTCAAGGTTTTCCTCCTTATCTCTTGCTATTACCTACTATAGAGAGTATAGTTCTCACTGTCAATGTATTTTGAAACACTGTTTCATATTTAATAAGGAGGCATTGTAATGTCTGACACTCTGATGAAAAAAATCCAACTCATCGGTCTGGTCCCCGTCGTAAAGATTGATGACGCCGCCAAGGCCGTACCTCTGGCCAAAGCGATGATCGCCGGAGGGCTGCCCGTAGCCGAAGTCACCTTCAGAACCGCCGCAGCGGAAGAAGCGATCTCCAATATCGCCAACGCGGTGCCCGAGATGCTCCTCGGAGCCGGAACGGTAACCAGCGTCGAGTTCGCCAAGAAAGCGGTCAAGGCCGGAGCCAAATTCATTGTTTCGCCCGGTTTCAACCCCGAGGTCGTTGATTGGGCGCTTGAAAACAACGTTCCGATCGTTCCGGGTGTCTGCACCCCGAGCGATATCGAAGCGGGCTTGAGCCGCGATCTTTCCACCCTCAAGTTCTTCCCCGCCGAAGCGAGCGGCGGAGTCGATATGCTCAAAAACTTCGCCGGTCCCTTCTCCAACGTGATGTTCATGCCCACCGGCGGCATCAACGCCAAGAATCTCGGTTCCTACGCCGCTCTTTCCAACGTCCTTGCGGTCGGCGGATCGTGGATGGTCAAGAGTGATCTGATTGAAAACGAGCAGTGGGACGAGATCACCGCCCTCTGTGCGGAAGCGGTGCTCGCCCTCCAGGGTCTTCGCTTCGCCCACCTCGGAATCAATGAGACAACCAAAGAGAACGCCCAAGTCGCCGCAGCGTCGCTTGAGCTTCTGGGGATGACCAGAAAGGTCGGAAATTCCTCGACGTTCCTCGATACCGTCATTGAAGTGACCCACGCGCCGTTCTACGGAAAGCACGGACATCTCGGCTTTGCATGCAACAACGTCGATCGAACCGTCCACTACCTTCAAAAGAAGGGATTCACCCTCAATGAGGAATCCGTGAAGCGGGATGACAAGGGAGCGATGAAGAGCTGCTACTTCAATGAAGAGATCGCCGGCTTCGCGTTCCACCTGATCAAAGGCTAAGAATCGAACGCAACCCCCTCTTCGACGACAAACCCTTCCTTCACCCCGAGGACCTTTACATCCTCGAGGTGAAGGTGGACGTTTCTGAGGCGGATTCCCCGCTCGCGGATGGCAGGAAGTCCATCATACATCTCACTCTCCTCGATCGCCGTCACATTCTCATTCGAGACACCGAAGGAGGAGCGCACGATCCGGACGTTGCGAATCGGCTCCTCGGGAAGACCGACAATGAAGCCGGCGCTAGAGGTCGCCCCCACGGCGGTGCATTCCTCGATCAGGATGTTGGAAATGGACGGCGTGGTATCCAATATCGGCTGAGGATCCAAGCTGAAGAGGTCGGGATCGGTGGATCCCGGGCGGTAATACATGTTCACCGCGATGGGACAGAGGTTGTCCTTCATCGTGAGGGATCGGTAGTGGATGTTGGTGATCTCACCTCCCCGGCCGCGGCGGGTCTTGATCCGGATGCCTCGATCGGTTCCGTCAAAGATACACTCTTGAACAAGAACGTCCCGCACCCCGGCTGCGGTTTCGCTGCCGATCACCGCCCCGCCATGGGCGCTTCGAACGGTGCATCCTTCAATGACGACCCCAACGGTCGATTGGTTGGTGACGACACCGTCCCTCCCGCTGCCGCTCTTTATGGCGATGCCGTCATCCCCCACATCGACGATGCAGTTTCTGACTACGACATCCCTGCATGAATCAATATCGATTCCATCGGTATTGGGAGCGTCTTCGGGATTGAAGATCGTAACGTCCTCGATCGTTACCCGTTTGCTGTAGAGGGGATGAAGCGTCCAGAACGGGGAGTTTTGCAGAGTGATCCCTGAGATGTGGACGTTCCTGCTCTGATGGATCTGCAAGAGAGGCGGGCGGAGAAACTGGCTTTTGCGACCGCCACCGCCACTTGCCTGCTCCTCAAAGCCGGGATTCAGGTGAGCGAAAGAGTGTTCAAGATCGGTAATCGGTTTGCTTTGCTTTTTCTTTACTACCGCTTGCTGCCACCACCACGACCCGCTTCCGTCGAGCATCCCTTCACCCCGCAGGCGGATGTGAGAGCTGTCGGTAATCAATAAGGCGGGCTGCATCGCCCAACAGTTCACCCCTTCCCATCGGGTATATACAGGAGGATAAAGCTCAGGGTCGGGGATGAACTGAATCCGGCATCCCTTTTCCAACGTAATCGTTACGTTGTGCTTTTTGAGCGTCAGCGCTCCGGTGGCATAGACACCGGAAGGGATGACCAGCTCATCGCCTTCGGTTAAGTCATCAAAGAGTGTTTGAAAACGTTCCGTGTTGTTATATGTTCCCCCGTCAATCAACGTTGTTGCCCGTATCGTCGCCATCTTCTTCTTTCTTTACTCCCTTTCCAAATCCTTTTATACTGCCCGTATGATGAGATTCGGTGTTCGTGCCCATGATCTGGGCTCCTTTGATACTCCCGAGGCGCTCGCTGCCGCTGTTCGAACGTTCGGCGAACACCTGCCGGTGCAGCTGGCCGTCGCCAAATCCTTTCCTTCCTCCGGTCCCCTTGATGAAGCGTTCGCGCTTCGGATCAGGGAAGCGTTTGACAGACAGCATGTTTCCATCGCAGTGCTCGGCTGCTATATCAATCCGATTCACCCCGATCCCGCCGAGCGGGAGCGCCAACTCAAGCGCTTTGAAGAGCACCTTGCGCTCGCTTCGATTCTCGGAGCGCCGATGGTCGGAACGGAAACCGGGTCGGTCCGGCCCGACTGCTCCTACCACCCCGATACCGCTGAACCCAAACATCTTGAAACGCTCTACTCCTCCTTGGACCGTCTGGTCGAATACGCCGTCAAAGTCGGATCCGTCGTGGCGGTCGAGGCGGTTGCCAAACAGAACACGATCTGTTCGATCGAACGGATGGCCCGCCTCGCCGAGCGCTTCGATACCCCCCGCCTGAAGATCATCTACGACCCGGTCAACCTGATTCCCTGGATCGGGATTCCCGAAGCCGACGGCTCCTTTCGTGCAAGGCCTTCACTTGAAGCCCAGCGCGCCTTCACCGACAGCGCCCTTGATGCCTTCGGCCTGCGGATCGCCGCCCTTCACGTCAAGGACTTCGTCCTCGACGAACACGGCTTCAAGATCGGAAACCTCCCCGCTCTTGAAGGCGTCTTCGACTGGCCGGCGCTGCTTGCCGATCTGCGCTCTCGGAAGATCTCCGTCCCCGCTCTTCTGGAGAATGCGAACCCGGCAACCTTGGAAAGCACGCTCTCGACGTTCTACTCATTGTAAGACACGAAAAGACCCCCCTCAATGGACTATTGCGTGGGGTCTTTGCACGTTCCAGTACTTTCAGAAGAGAAGCGGCTGGGCGAACGAAACCGGGCGCTTGTTGTCGGTGAGCACCTTGCTCATGTAGGCGACATCCAGCTCAAGGAGATCGACGATTCGAAGAAGAAGATCTTCAGGGATGAGGTTTTGTTCAACGAAGAGATAGAGCAGTGCTTTCTCGGCGATTTTCTCCACCTCCAGCGAGTTGAAGAGAATCTCCTTGTCGTTCAGCTTCTCATACCGTTCGGTGAAGTTCTTCCACAATTGGGAAGCTTTGATCTCCTCTTTCAGCGTGGTGAGTTCATTAATGAGCGGTTTCTCGTCCCCGGCGGCCGCTTTTTGGCCCAGCGGCTTGAGGATAAAGTACGTGTACTCCTTCCCGGGCAGATAGTGATGCTCGTCACAGCGGGCGGCATAGTTGGGTTCCACCGAGCTGTCCTTGTGCTCGTCCCCTCCGACGATGATCAAGGGATCGAAGTACAGGGCCGGGCACTCCTTTTCACCCACCTGATAGTAACGGTAGGTGTAAAACGCATCGCGGAGACAATCGGGGTGTTCGCAGTAGGCGGTAAGGGGAATCACGTCGGTTGCGATATCCAGCATCAGGCGCGCCGTCATGTTGAAGAGGTCGCGGCGAAAGTTCAGAATCAGGGAAGGGAAGATGAACATCACTCCCCGTTCATAGCTGTGGTTCCGCACCACGTACGCCAACCGTTCATCGAAGAAAGACGCTTCGTCGATGATGAATGTTCCGACCTTCGGATTGTCCGCCAATACCCGTTCAAGATCGAAGGAGTCTCGAATCAGGGCGATATTCTCGCCGCAGCGGATATAGCCGTTTCGATAGACCATCGCGTCCGGCGGTGCATCCGGAAAGCGGGAAGCATCAATCTGGGCGCGGACAAAAAAGACGTTTCGTCGATCGACCTCGCCGGTCGATGTCTGTTTCTGAACCACCTTCCCCTTCTTTTGAGCGATCGCCGCATCCCGCCAGACCCGGGCGGCGAACTCGGTTTTCCCCGAGCCCATCGGCCCGATCAGGAGAACACGCCGTCCGGGCACGGTGAAATCGAAGTGGGAGAACGTTTCATGGAACGCAAGGGTCGGAAAGCCCAGGCTCTTGAGAAAATCCCGGGCTTGAGGCGATTGTTCAATGTGCGCCATTGATGATCGCCACTCCGTTGGAAGTCCCGATTCGATTCGCTCCGGCTCCGACCATCGCAAGGAAATCTTCGTAGGTTCGAACCCCGCCGGAAGCTTTCACTCCCGTATCGGGACCGACGGTCTTGCGCATCAGCGCAACGTCTTTCACGGTGGCTCCACCGGTGGAAAATCCGGTCGAGGTCTTTACGAAGTCCGCTCCGCTTGCCTTGGCAAGGCGACAGGCGCGAGCCTTTTCTTCATCGTTCAACAGACTGGTTTCAATGATTACTTTCAGGATCGCCGCCCGGCCGCAGACGGCTTTCACCGCGCTGATGTCCTCCTGCACCTTGTCATCCTGGCGGTCTTTCAGAAATCCGATGTTGATGACCATGTCGATTTCACTCGCCCCGGCGCTGATCGCTTTTTTCGCCTCATACGCCTTCGCTTCACTGCTCATTGCCCCCAAGGGGAATCCGACCACGGTACAAACCTTCACCGAGCTCTTTTCCAACAGCTTGGCGCACGTTTTGACCCAGCACCCATTGACACACACCGAGGCGAAGTTATATTTGATGGCCTCTTTGCACAGCTGTTCGATACGCTGCTTCGTCGCATCCGCGGCGAGAACCGTGTGATCGATATATGGGGCGATATCCTCTTGTTTCATCCAGATCCTCCATCAAGTAACGTAGTGACAGCTTACTCCAAATCCGATGAGCGGGCAATTGGAGAATATCTTGACGAGGGTCCCCGCTGCCAATACCCTACCTCTATGATTCTTGAAACGATTGAACGCTTTTACTCATGGGCTCTCATCGGAATTCTTTTGCTGAACCTGACTCAGCGAAAAATTCCCAACAGCCATAAGAAACGAACCGCAACGCTTTATATCGCCTCGGTTCTTCTCCTCTTTCAGCTCGGGATCATCACGATCCTGACAAAGGGATGGAGCCATTACCTCGCCATTCCGCTTGCGCTGTTGTGCGTCCTTATCATCTTTCTGCTGCGCAAGCGCGCTTGGCCGTTCAAGCTGCGCTGCGTCGAATGCTCCGCGAAGCTTGATTTCAACCACGTCATCGGCGGGGATGAGAACCTCTGTAAGACATGCTGGGAAATCGCCCATCCGCAGCAGGCCGAACAAGAGAATCCGATCGAGGTGACGATCGACGCCCAGGATGTCGAATCCGTCGAACAGATCGACTGGGAGATCTGGGAACCGAGTGAAATCTGTGTGATCACCTATCTCTTCGATGACGATCGGGTTCTCCTCATCGACAAGAAGCGCGGCCTCGGCCGGGGACTGGTCAACGCTCCGGGCGGACACATCGAAGAGGATGAGACGGCGATGGAGGCGGCAATCCGGGAGTTCAGGGAAGAGACCCGCCTCGACATCAGCGATCTGGAGATGGTCGGAGTCCTGAACTTCCAGTTCCGCGATGGCCTTGCGGAAAAAGCGTACGTGTTCTTCACTCGGACCTATACGGGCGAACTCGCCGAAACCGATGAAGCCCGGCCGTTCTGGGTCCCGATCTCCGAGATCCCCTATGACCGGATGTGGGAGGATGACCTGTACTGGCTGCCGCCCGCTCTGGAGGGGAAGCACTTCGAAGGGTTCTTCATCTTTGACGGACAGACGATGGTCGACAAGCGGATAACCTTCAAAACTCCGTGAGGATGGAGTATCCTACAGAAGATATGCTCATCCTTAAAAAAGAAGCCACCGTTGAGATCGAGGTGCGGAAGTCCCGCTTCATCGCCCATGCGATTCCGATCACGTCGTTGGATCAGATTAAAAGTCTCGTTCAGAAAGCCCGGGAGGAGCATCCCCAGGCGGTGCACGTGGTTCACGCCGCGGTGGTTGGGCCGAAGGGCGATCTGTACAGCTTTAGCGATGACAAGGAACCGAGGAACACCGCCGGCCGACCCGCCTTCGAGGTTCTCAAGGGCAGCGGAATCTCAAACATCCTGGTTCTCATCATCCGTTACTTCGGGGGAATCCTGCTGGGAACCGGAGGTCTGGTTAAGGCGTATGGTCAGAGCGTCCGCGAACTGCTTCCCCTGTTGGAGACCGAAGAGCTCATCGAGAAGACCGCATTCCGGGTGACGGTGCCCTACAACCTCTATGAACTCCTAAAGTTGCAGCTTGTTTCTTTGGAAGCGGAGATCGAAAGCGAGGAGTTCACCACGGATGTTACAATCACCGCCACCCTTCCCGCCACCGATATTGAAGATCTGAATCTGTACGTACGGAACCTCACCAACGGCGGGGCGAGCCTCATCGTCGAGTGAGCTTCGAGAAGACGAGCGTTGGATTCGTCGGCTCCTCGACCTTCTCCTCTTCGATCGGAAGGTCGTCATCCCACAGGCTGTCCTGCTCGAGCAGCCGGGCAAGGCGGATCGCGATGCCGATCGATCTCTCCACACTCTCAGGATCGATGGCCGCCAAGGTATCATCTTTGGTGTGGTAGACGCCGTCACTCCACGAGGAGGCGGTCAAGGTGGTCGCTTCCAGCCCGATCCGAGCTGCCGAAGCGGCGTCCGTCGCCCCGCCGAGAATCGGCATCGACAACGCTGATGCATCATAGCCCATCGAGCGGGCGATGTTGACGCATTTGCGGGCTAACGATTTCGACAGCGGGAGCGTCGCGTTCGCATCACGTTCCAGAAAGACAAGGTGTTCGGCGCTGAAGATCGAATCAAAGTTCAGGACGACTGCACCTTCAAGCGCTTCCTTGTGGGCTTCATACCACGCCGTCGAGCCCTGAAGAAAAATCTCTTCGCCGTCAAAGGAAGCGAGGATTATCCGGGTTTTGGAAAGAGGTTCGGCCTTGAAATATTGGGCGAGCGCGGCAAGTATCCCCACCGAGATCAGGTTGTCTCCCGCTCCGGGGGCAACCTCATCGGTGTAATACTCCAAGAGCGTTCGCACGTAATAGAGTCCGCCAAGAAGTCCAAGGCCGAGAAGGAACAGCAGAATCGGCGGAAAATTGGGTCGAAACAGGCGAAGCTGAGTCAATTCGACAGCCGTTTGGAGAAAAGACAGAAGTGCGGCTCCACCGACCAGCCCGAATGGAATCATCGCTTTCTTCTTCTCGAAGCGCTCGATCGGGGCGCTGTCGTGGTGGGCGGTGAAGATGATCGTCGATTCAACAGCTTTCACGGGTTCAATGATCCCATGGACGTTCACCCCCATGTCCGTTGGGGCAAGATATCGGGGTTTATAGCGACCGAAGGTCTCGAAGCTGAACCAGAGTACCAAGGCGGAGAGCAGAAGCCCGAGATAGGGAAGACCGACGAGACAGAGCAGAACGACCGCCGGATAGGCATACACGACGAGGGTGAACAGCCGGGTGTTGATCTTCGAGTCGATCGGAACCTGTTGGCTTTCAACGGTGTCGCAGGTGGTTTCAAGCTCGCTCTTGATCAATTCCGCAGCTTCAAGCGCAGCGAGACTCCCGCTCTTGCGCGGCCCCGATTGAGCAAGCACCTCCTTGGTGAACGCCAAAGCGCGCTGGGCAAGCCGCCCGGCCTTGAATGTCGCAAGCTTCGTTTTCTTCCTCGAAGAGGGAGGCGCCTCGTTCTTCCCCATACCTCGTATGATGACGAGGTGGTGGAAATCTGTCAACTAAACGGATCGATCCCGATTCCCGATATCCTTACAGAGGATTCGATGGATTTTCTACCGCCTATCGCTCGCGCTTGGTTGCCCGTCTCCGGGTTGGAAGGTTCAAGTCCTGGAGCTTTCTTCCGAGCACATCGTCTTTTGCGACCTCTTCGAGATCCTTTTCCAGTCCGAGTACGAAGAGCACCTGGATGAACGTGGCAAGCGATACCGAGCCGGAGCCGTTTTCCAGGGTGCTCAAGGTCTGCCTGCTGATGCCCGCCCGGTCGGCAAGCAGCTGCGCGCTGATATTCCGTCTGAGCCGGGCAAGACGGATCCGTTCCCCGAGATCGATGAGGGTTCGTTCCACCCATGGGAGCAATACCGGTGTTCGTTTAGCCATTACATCCAATATATTATACATACAATGGTTAGTATGTCAAATATATTCGTCGTTATCAAAGCAAGATCCCTCCTATGAAAGACAGGATCATGTTGATGGGAATGAACACGATTGCCCGATCGTGTCGACCAAACCCTTCTTGACAAATATGATACCACTGACTATAGTTTGAATCCGATTGGTTACTGAGCTCTGCTCAGGGCCCCAAACAAGGAGAGGTGCCCGAGCGGCCGAAGGGGGCGGACTCGAAATCCGTTGTACTGGTCTCCAGTACCGAGGGTTCAAATCCCTCTCTCTCCGAAGGCTATAGTTGCCAAGAAGCCGGTTTGTTCAAGGAGAGGTGCGAGAGTGGCCGAATCGGGCTCCCTGCTAAGGAGTTGACCTGGTAACGGGTCCGGGGGTTCGAATCCCCCCCTCTCCGATTTTGTTTTTTTATAGCGAGACCATAGCTCAGCTGGATAGAGCATCAGTTTGCGGAACTGAGGGCCGGAGGTTCGAATCCTCTTGGTCTCATAGCATAAAATATTTGGAGAGATGTCCGAGCGGTCGAAGGAGGCAGTCTTGAAAACTGTTGGGGCGCAAGTCTCCGGGGGTTCGAATCCCTCTCTCTCCGAACGTTTTATTGGTCACCGGGAGAGATGTCCGAGTGGTCGAAGGTGCACGCTTGGAAAGCGTGTGTGCGCAAGCACCAGGAGTTCGAATCTCCTTCTCTCCGTTTTTTTTCCAGCCAACAGATTCTGTGCTACAGGCATCCGCCCAACCCCGTCAGGCCCGGAAGGGAGCAGCGGTAAGTGGACCGCTTGTGAGACGCAGGCGATTTGTTGGCTGGTTCTATTAAAACCCCTTCATCTATGGTAAAGTGTCAACGAACTTTGGGGGGCAGATGTCACAGTATGAAGTAACCGCAACGAAGAAACGACCGCAGGAGTTTTCCACTCTTGTCGGTCAGCCGTTCGTCGTCTCCACGATCGAAGGAGCGATCGCCCAGGGGCGAATCGCCCATGCGTATCTCTTCAGTGGCCCCCGCGGAGTGGGAAAAACCTCCGCTGCCCGAATCCTCGCCCGTTCCCTTAACTGTGACGAAGGTCCCACCACCAAACCGTGCGGGGTATGCAGCCACTGTATCGAAATCAAAGCCGGCAACAGCGTCGATGTGATTGAAATCGACGGAGCCAGCAATACCGGAGTCAACGACATCCGCCAGATCAAGGATGAAGTTCTCTTTCCTCCTCAGACGGGCCGCTACAAGATCTACATCATCGACGAAGTCCATATGCTCTCGATCAGCGCGTTCAACGCGCTGCTCAAAACCTTGGAGGAACCGCCCCCCTACGTGATCTTCATTCTCGCCACCACCGAGCTGCAGAAAGTGCCGGCGACGATCCGCTCCCGCTGCCAGCAGTTCCACTTCCAGCTCATCGGTCTGGATCTCATCAAGGAGAGCCTTGCCCAAGCGGCTGTCGACCAGGGCATCCAAGCCGATGACGATGCCCTCTTCTGGATCGCCCGAGAGGCCACCGGCTCGATGCGGGACGCCTACACCCTTTTCGATCAGGTCGTCGCCTTCAGTGCGGGACACATCACGATGGAGACGATCCAATCGAAGCTCGGGCTTGTCGGATTTGATAGAATCATCACCATCGCCACCGATCTTCTTGAAGGAAACACCCAAACTGCCCTGCTTGCCATCCACTCCCTCATCAACGCGGGGGTCTCCGTCGAACAAACAATCAAGGATCTCACTCAGTTCTACCGAAGCCTCCTATTCATGCGCTCACAAATCAACGACGAAGCGATTTTGGGAGTTCAAAGCGATCGAGTTCCCCTCGCTTTGCGGACCGCCTATACGACGGAGCAGTTGGAAGCCGCCTTGGAGCTGCTTCTTGCCACATACCGGGAAATCCGCTATTCGCTGAATCCGCGGATCGAGCTTGAACTGGCCATCAGCCGCCTCGGAGAACTGAAGAGCCTTCGCTCCAACACCGCCTTGGTAAAGGAGATCGCCACCTTGCGTGAGGAGCTTCTTTCCGGAAATGTGCACGTCACCCGAAAAGTCCAGGCTCCCGCTCCTTCCTCCGCTCCGCCTCCCAAGCAGCAGGAACTTATTCCCGCCGCCCCCCCCGCTCCCCCTCCAAGCCGGCCAAGCCGGACCTTGACGATGGAGGACCTGCCCGAGCTCACTCGGCGCCTCGGAGACGCTCCGATGCTTGCCCGGGTCTTGGGAACGGTGAAAGAACTGAACCAGAATGATCGAACGCTTACCTTCACGTTCAATACCGCATTCGCAGCGACGACAGCGAAGGAAAACAGCGAACGCCTGGTGAAAGCGATCGAGGAGTTGACGGGGCCCGGCGTCGAAGTGTACTGCATCAATGGGGAGACGTCGAAAGCCAATGAAGAAAGCCCTTCCGGGGAGGATCCCGTATTACGAAATATTGCCACCGTGTTCCGCGGTGATGTGCTCACAAGGAAGTCTCAGTGATGAACCCGTTTGAATTGCTCAAGAACGCTCAGGCGATTAAAGAACAGATGGCCAGAATGCAGGATATCCTGCCTGCGATCCGGGCGACCGGCAATGCCGGGGCCGGAATGGTCACGATCACGCTCAACGGCAAGTTCACCGTTGTGGATATCGCCATTGAAGAAGCGGCCACCGAGGATCTTGAAACTCTGCAGCTGCTCATTCAGAGCGCGTTCAACGATGCATCGGCAAAGCTTCAGCAGAAGCTTCAGGACGAAGGCCTGAAAGCCGTCTCGATGATGGGGCAGTCATGACGAGCCTGGACACCCTCATCAAAGACCTCAGCCGTCTGCCGGGCATCGGACCGAAGAGCGCCACCCGCCTCGCCTACCACCTGCTGAAGAGCGACCCTTCCTACAATAGGAACCTTGCCGAGGAGATCGCCACGATCCAAGAGCGGATCAAGCCGTGTTCGGTGTGCGGGAACTACACCGAAACCGACCCCTGCTCGATTTGCAGCGATCCCAACCGGGAGCAAACGATCATCTGCGTGGTGGAGGAGCCGCAGGATGTGATCACCCTTCAGGCCAGCGGGGCGTTCGACGGACTGTACCATGTCCTTGGAGGGGCAATCAGTCCCCTTGATGGAATCGGGCCTGAACGGCTGAGCTTCGGTAAGTTGATGAAGCGGATCAGGGAAGGCTCTTTCAGCGAAGTGATCATTGCGACCAACCCGACGGAAGAGGGCGACACCACCGCGCTGTATCTCCGTCATCTGCTGAAGGACTATCCCGCCATCGCAGTCACCCGCCTCGCCAGCGGCTTGCCGATCGGAGGAGATTTGGAATACGCCGACCGCGTGACGGTTTCCAGATCGCTTCGAGGAAGGGTTTCCTTCTAAAGGTTTCGTTCCTGCTTAATCCGGGTATATGCATCCTGAATCGCCCGGAACTTCTCCGTGGCGGCTTTGAGGAACTCCTCGCCCAATCCTTTTGAAATGAGCGTATCGGGATGATACTCCATCGAAAGCTTTCGGTAGGCTCGTTTAATCTCCTCATTGGTCGCGCCGGAAGAAAGCCCGAGCGTCGCATACGCTTGCTCCAACGATGTGGTCGCCAGACCATACCGCTTCTGGAACGTTTCGATGAGGGGTTCGCTGAAGTGAAAGAGGCGGGCGATTTTGAGGATCAGCGCTTCTTCCTTGGAAGAGATCGTTCCGTCGGCGTACGCGACGCGATAACAGATATCCACCATCAGTTGGAGAATTGCGGGGTTGTTCCGATATCCCTGATAAAACTGCGTGGCAACCGCTTCGACGCTTTGATTGGAGTTCAGGGCGGCATCGAAGACGCGAAGAGCCAATTCCTCGGTTTGATAATCCAACCGGAGATCGCGGCGGATGAACTCAACGACTTTTTGACGCTCGGTCGCGGTGACGCTTCCATCGGCGGCAGCGACATAGGCCAAGAGGGAAAACGCTCCGACAAAGAAGAGCTGCTGTTGCTGATCGAGGGGATTGGTTCGCTCTTGAATCCGGCCCGCCTTGTCGATCACCGAGGCGAATGCGACTCCGGCGATCATCCCCAAGGGACCGCCGAGCGCCAAGCCGATCATGCCGCCGATGAATTTATTAAGCCAACCCATTGCGTTTACATTTTATCGATGAGCATCGAACACTTGCCGGAGGGGATCGGAAGGGTTTTCTTCTTTTTCTCATTGAGAACTTCGATCGTAAAGTAATACAACTTCTCCGACTCAAGGCGGATTTCCCATCCGCGATCGGTCTTGTTGGAAAGGATCGTGATCGTGTTCCGCTTCAGCGAAAGGTTTTCAATTCCCATCACTTCCAGCGAGGGCATCACCCAATCAACCGTTTTTCGGGGAAGCGAAATATCAAGACCGATGATGTTTTCGATCATCAGCGTGATCGTCGCCAGACCTGCATAGTGCATCAGGCGCCTGCGGGGGAACCCCTCGATCTCCTCGGTCTTGGACGGTCCCTCCTTGTTGGGCAGGTACGCTTCCCACAGATCCCCGATCTGGTCGGTATCGGGGTGGAGCGTATCCAGAAGGAAGTACATATGCCGGATCGCGCATTCACGGGCATAAATGAAGTGGTTATACCGCTCAAGCGCTTTGACGACCATGTAGGTATGGACACTGAAGACCCCGCCGCAGTGCCCGTTTCCCTCCTCACTGTAGCAGGGGGATGACACCGGTACCGCCGGGAACGGGTTTTCCGTTCCAAACTCGTTGGGATCCTGAAGCTGCTCGATCAGGTAGGTCGCCCGCTCATCGTTGGGAATCTCGGCGAGCATCGCCCAGTAGGAAACAAGCAGCTTGCTTTTGATCCGCTGTCCGTCTTTATCGAGGTCGTAGTAGAAGCGATCCTCATCATCCCACATATGGGCGTTGATCCGGGTTTTTAGCGAGAAGTAGAGCCGCTTGTAGCGAAAGGAGATCTCCTTGTCGTTGAGAATATCCCCGATCGCCGACATATAGAGCGCGGACAGGGCGAGCTGGGAGTTGAAGTCGACGGGATAGAACGTTTCAGAGCGGGGGATGTTCCCGGTCTGGCACGCTTCGGTCGGAACATGGTACAGCCCGTTCTCTTGCAGGGCGGTTTCTTCAAGCCAGGCAAAGTATCGTTCGAGAATGGGGACGACATCCCTCAGGCGCTTTTTGTTTCCTACCTTGTGGTAGAAGATATATTCAACATAGGCGAACAGCGGCGGTGAGAATCCTTCGGGATTTTCCTCCGTTAAAACGGGCCTGCCGTCTTCAATGGAATATTCACCGCGGATCGCACCACTCTCCTCCTGGCGAGTGTAGAAGTAATCGAGCATCGCGAACGGGGAGTGGTTTTGATTGGAATACACCAAAAAAAGGGAGGAGAATGAAGAGAGATATTGGCTGAAATACTTTTGGTCCGGATAGGAAAGATAGGAGCCTGAAAACTGATTTTCCTTACTCCCTTCTCTCCATAATTCATCGATCCACACCCATGAGCGATCGTACATATCAACGAAATCTTGATCATAGAAGTGTACGAACGGCACCAAATCTTTGCTCAAATTGAGACTCCTTATATAGCTATGGTCGCAGAAAAACCCTAAAAACGTGCATTGTTTAAGATAAACTTTCTTCTATGAGATGTCAATCTAAAAATCTATAGGAGTTCCGTTGAACCGGAAAAATCGAAATCAAAGCACAGCGCTTGCGCTATTCTCAGCTAAACATTTGTATAATAGCTAATTGTGCTTGAAAAGGAAAGAGCGGCTTTTGTGAAAGACGGAACAAAACTACCTCAAAGAGCGCCTACTTGACATGCTTTTGAGAAATCAGACAAAAACCGGTAAAATTCCTTCGAGAATTTCAGCGGAAATCTCCGTACATCCGCGGCTGATCTCTTCCCCGTCGACGTGGACAGGAAGCAAGCCCCGCTTAGCGACCACCGAGAACTTTTTTGTTCGCACCATCTTGAAATCCGGTCGTTTTAATTGGGTTCCCTTCAAAAAAGAAATGATGACCGGGATGATTTTTCGTCGACTGACCGGCCGTTTCGCCCACATCACATCAAAAAACCCGTCGTCAAAGACGGCATCGGGACCCATGAGGAACAGCGAACCCATCCGTCTTCCGTTGGAGATCGAGAGTTGTTGAGTCCAGACTATCCGTTGTTTTCCGTCATAGGTGATTTCAACCCGATAGGGCTTCGGGTACCTTGCCAGCATCTTCAGGAGGGCTAAAATATATGAAGGGGCTCCGCTTAAGCGCTTGAAGTCACTGGCCATGAAGTTGACAAGCGGTTCAAAGCCAATCCCCAGACCATTCACGAAGTATCGGCCGTCGGGGTATTTTCCCCCATAGACTTTCCCCACATCGATCATTTTTGTCTTTCCGGCAAAAGCGACCGTGCACGCTTCTTCAAGATCAAGAGGCAAACCCATTCCCCAGGCAAAATCATTGCCGCGCCCGATGGGGATGACTCCCAGCACCGGCGGTGGAGTTCCCATCTCCAAGGATGCCTTGATCATCCCGTTTACGACTTCGTTTACCGTTCCGTCTCCGCCGGCGGCAATGATCGACTTCCGTCCATCCATCGTAGCTTCCCAGGCAAGGCGCTCCGCTTCATGCTCCTCTTCGGTTCGTATCAAAACAACTTTCCGCTCTCCGCGCGAAAGGGAGAAACGAACCTTTTCTTCCAATTTCCGTGCTTGGCCCTTGCCGGCATAGGGGTTCAGAATCACGAATAATTCGCTTTCAGGCATATGGCATCCTCACAACGTATTTTACAAAGCCTTAGTGCGATCGTACCACAAATTTCATATCTGCTGAAGTCTTATATGCAAAGCCCGGAGGATATACTATACTGCGCTCCTAATTATTCCGGAGTTGCTTCTCGTGCCAAGTACAACGCTATCGCCCCAATCCCTCGAACGCCGATCATTCTACCGAAGAATGATTGCAATCGCGTTCCCGATCCTCGTTCAAAGCTTGCTGAACAACTCCCTCTCCTTTGTCGACACCCTGATGATCGGTCAGCTCGGGGAGGCAGCGATCGCCGCCGTAGCCCTTGCAAACCAGGTGTTTTTTCTTATCTCGCTGCTTTTCTTCGGAGTAGCCAGCGGAACGTCGATTTTTCTCTCTCAATACTGGGGAGCCAAGGATACCCGGTATATCCAAAAGATCATGGCACTCTCGATCACCTTCGTTGCCTTCTTCGCTTCAATCTTCGCCCTTCTTTCCCTGTTCATTCCCGAAGCTATCATGCACATCTTCACCCGTGAAGCGGAGGTCGTCTCAGGTGGAGTTTCCTATCAGAAAATCGTGGCGGTCAGCTACATCTTCGGTGCCATAACGCAGATCTTCTCCACCGCCCTTCGAGTTACCGGCCATGCAAAGACTCCTTTAAAGATCGCTCTTTTGGCCCTCTCCCTGAATGCGATCGGAAATTACTTCCTTATCTTCGGCATCGGCCCCTTCCCGGTCATGGGGATCGCCGGAGCGGCGCTGGCCACGACGCTAAGCCGCCTGGTCGAGGTGGTGCTTCTCTTCATTGTGGTCTACCGCAAACACCCCCATCTGGCGATTCGAGATCGTGAAGCGTTTCTATGGCCCCGTTCGTTCATCCTCCACGTGGTTCCCACCGTGTTGCCGGTTCTTCTCAATGAGATCGCCTGGGCGTTGGGAATGACCACCTACAAGATCGCCTATTCGAGGATCGGCATTGACGCAATCGCCGCGATCAACGTCGCCGAAAGCGTCGGCAACCTCTTCTTCGTCGCCCTTTTGGGCCTGTCGAACGCCACCTTGATCATGATCGGAATCAAGATCGGGGAACACGACTATCCTCTGGCCCGTAAGTGGTCACGGAGATTCGTCCTTGTTGCCGTCACGGTAGGAGCTGTAATGGGGGGCTTTGAACTGCTTTTTGCCCCGTTCTTCGCCGGAATGTTCAATATCAGTCCGGAACTTCAGGCCACCGCGGTCCGTCTTCTGATGATCCACGCCCTAACGTTGCCGGCCCGGGCATTCAACATCACCGTCATCGTCGGGGTTCTCCGCGCCGGAGGGGACACCCGCTTCAGCATGCTCGCCGAGATGTTCGGCGTCTGGGCGATCGGCGTTCCCCTGGCGTTCATCGGAGTCTATCTCTTCAATCTCTCGATCGTCCCCCTCTACTTCCTCGTCAGCATGGAAGAGATCTCCAAGATGCTCATCGGCCTAGGCCGCCTGAAGAGCGGAAAGTGGTTGAACGACCTCACCGTTCATGCACACGATGTCTGAACACCAACCCTGCAAGATGTCCTCACCCGCCCCGACGACCGCTTGTTAACACCCCACTGTCTTCCATAGGGTTTCGGTTCTATACAAGCGTCAGCTTTTCACAATCGAATCACGATTCCATTCCCCAATTTCAACATTTCAACGGATTTGGGGAATAGGACTATCATGTTCCGTTCAGAGTCTTACAGTAAAAATCCCATTCATCGTTGGCTCGCACATATTCAGATTCAGCTGATCCTTGGAGGAGTGAGCGCTCTTACCGTTCTTGCAGAGGAAGAACGTCCAGAACAAGGAATTTTTAAGGGGTCGTTTCTTATTCTTTATGCGAATCATGTTTACAAACATACTTATATCAATAATAATATAAGTATATTTGTAAAACAGGTAAAAGCTATGGATCACACGAAAAGAATTAAAACCATCATAAACAAGCAACAGGGAACGCTGCTCAGTTCGGATGTAGATGAGTATAACATTCCAAGAACCTATGTGGCCATGATGGTTGCAGAAGGTACAATAGAACGAATAGATAGAGGCGTTTATGTACTGCCGGATTCATTGGAAGATTGGATGCTGATTTTACAAAAGAAATATCCCAACCTCATTTATTCCCATGAAACAGCCCTTTTTTTGCATGGGCTTTCGGACAGGACACCCTTCGAATATTCTGCAACGGTTCCAAGCGGATATAAAGTCGTAAACGCCATACGTGAAAAGGCGAAGATCTATTATATAAAAAAGGAACTCCATTTGATGGGTGTTACTGAAGAAAGAACACCCCTTGGGAACACCATAACCGTATACAATGTGGAAAGGACAATGTGTGATGTAGTAAGAAGCAGAAACAGAATGGACTTACAAATAGTTTCCAATGCCCTTACAAGATCGCTGAAGAAAAAGAATGTAGATTACGCCTTACTTATGGGATATGCAAGAAAACTCAATGTGGAAAAACTGTTAAACATGTATATGGAGATGCTGACGTGAGCAGAAAAGCCATGAGTCTGAAAGCTAAAATCAGGAACTTAGCAAAAGAAAAAGGCATGTTGGCTCAAGTCATATTGCAAAACTATATGTTTGAAAGGTTTCTTGATCGTCTATCCAAATCCAATTATAAAAACAACTTCAGTGTATTTGTGTTATCATAGTACGGTTGCTCCTACTGAAGGATTTAGATATGAAAAAAGTTTTAATTATCATACGAAACATTGTGATCATCACAATCGCGATAACGGTCCTCATTGCAAGTATTCGAAAAATCAACGATATCCGATATAAACCGAAAGGCTACGACCCAAGCAAACCGTACAATGCAAAAGACCTCTCGCAATACAACACCGACATTGACGGTGTGCAGGTGAGCCGTATCATCGGCGATTACATGAACGGGTTTCGATTGTTGCCCGAACACAAGACGCACAAAGGCGTGCTCGTAATGTTCGGCGGTTCGGAAGGATCACCGAGTTATGAATTCGCGGAACTGTTTGCAAAAGAAGGCTACGAAGTACTCGCATTGTTCTTTTTCGGCATGGACAATCAACAGCCTGAACTCGTCAACGTCCCCTTGGATTTTTTCAAAGAAGTGCTGGCGTACATCGATGAGAACGTTGATCCGGACAGCGATGAAAAGACACCGGTCACCGTATACGGAGCATCGAAGGGAGCGGAACTCACACTCAACCTCGCAGTCATCTATCCTGAGATCGACAACATCGTCATCATGGCACCCGGGGCATGGAGTTTCATGGGCTTGCCAAAACAATACAGTCAGAAGATGTATGCTTCATGGACACTCGACGGAAAGGAAGTCCCCTACATCGATATGTCAAAAGGCGACCTGAAAATCGTCGCCAATCTGTTCTTGGACTTTCTCTTGAACAGACCGATCGATTATCGACCGGGATATGAAAGCGCATCGATGAAAGATCCGAACAGCGAACTCGCACGGATCAAAGTTGAAAACACAAAAGCGAACATCCTCATCTTTGCAGGCGACGACGACAAAATGTGGCACAGCGAAGTGTCGGCAAAAATCATTCAGAAACACCGACCGAAACATACCGAGGTGCATATCTTCGAAGGAGCCGGCCACATCTTTTCCCTTGGCGAGTACATCTACAGCCCGGGTATGATTCTGGAAATGGGCGGCAACGCGGAAGCAAATAAAAAAGCCGCCGAATCAAGCTATAAGATTTTCATGGAGAACATGGCGGAATGGCATGGAAAACAGGTAGGAGACGGAATGGATTAATGCCCTGCATATCAACAACATCAGTCTCTCTCATTTTCCCATCCGCAGCCTTCAATTCAGCATCTAAATAAAATTTTCAAGCATTTGTTTTACTTATAGATAAGATTAGACCTCTAAGTAAAAGTTCTTTTCACCTAGTGATTGGCTTTTTGTTTTTCTAATCGCCGTGCATGGTGTTGTCTTTTTACATGGTGGAATGCGTTTTAACGCTCATTTCCTTAACCTGTTTCTCTATTTCTTCAATACTCGGCAAACTACTCTTATATTCTGCTTCAAGTAATTTAGTAATCTCATAGTTGCTTATGCCCATAGGTTGCGATATTTGTTCTAATGAATATTCACAAACAACATCGTTTTTATCTTTGCAAATAAGAAGCCCAATCGTGGCATTATCTCTATCAGTTTTTAACTCTCTATTCACTGCGGTTACATAAAAATTAAGCTGTCCTACATGTTCCGGCTTAAACTTCTCTGCTTTCAGTTCTATAACAATGTAAGAATGAAGTTTCAAATTATAGAAAAGCAAATCAATATAAAAATCATCTCCATTTATATTTAAGTGGTATTCTTTGCCTATGTAGGCAAAACCCTCACCCAGTTCAAGCAAAAAATCAGAAATCTTATCAACCAGTTCTTTTTGCAATTCCCTTTCATCATATCCTTCACGAATAGTAAGAAAATCAAAATTATATGGATCTTTTAATGTCTGTTTTGCAAGGTCTGATTGCAAAGCAGGTAGCCTTTTTTCAAAGTTTGTAATAGATTTTCCTTCTCTCCCATATAATCCACTTTCAATTTGATGTACGAGTACATTCCTACTCCATCCGTTCTCAATGGTTTTATCAACATAATATATAGCCTCATCAATGGTCTTGCATTTATTTATTATTCTTTGATTATGTCCCCATGGTATCTGTTTAACATGGTTAATAACTCTTTCATCAAATTGGGCTACAGGCTGTAGCCCTTTTGAATTGCTATCATTGTTTTCTATTTCGGCTACACCTTGTAGCCCTTTCATATAAAATAAATACCATCTTCTAATATACTTAATATTTGTTTCGGAGAAGCCTTTCATATCAGGAAACTCTTTTTGTAAATCTTTAGCTAATGATTTTATAAAGGCATCTCCCCATGAATGTTGCTCTTGATTTTTTACGATGTCTTCTCCCAAAGTCCAATACAAATCCAACAATTCATAATTCACCTTTATTGCAGCTTTAAGTTGACTACTTCTTACTTTCTCTTTTAACTCTAACAATAGCTTTTTATAATTACTATCACTTTTGATAGACAGTTCTTTATTATCCAAAGGTTATGCCCTCCTTACTCGTAATAATGTAATTATACCAAATTTATCGGTAAGTGGTTGAACGACCTCACTCTTCATTGACCGTTGAGTCTTCTCTTTCTATTATTAAGGAAAGAGGATCATGCCATGAGCCAAAGAACTGTATTGATAAACGGCACCGTTGTAACGGGATATGGAAAGCTCAAGGATTGTGGGGTCTATATCAATGAAAGGGGGGAAATCGGAGACATCTTCAACATGTCCCGCTTCAACAACAAGCACTTTCCCCCGGATACCACGATTCTCGATGCGGCCGGTGGGTACATCACCCCCGGTATGATCGACAGCCACCTCCACGGAATCGGCGGCTTTGGAACGGAAGACAGCGATCCCCACTCGATCCTTCAAATGAGTGAACGCTTGGCGGACGTCGGAGTATCGGCGTTCATGCCGACGGTCTATACCAACACCCTCGATGAGATGATCCGCTCGATCAAAGCGATCAGCGACGCGATGGGTCAAGAGAAGGGGGCCAAGATCCTCGGCATCAACGTGGAAGGTCCCTTCATCTCGATGAAGCGGATCGGCGCCCAGAATCCGGAAGGGGTCCTTCCGGTGGATCTGGCGATTTTCAATAAGATCATCGATGCCGGCGAAGGCAACATCATCTGCATGACGGTAGCCCCCGAGCTCAAAGGAATGCGTGAATTGGCCCTCTTGGCCAGGGAGCGGGGCATCGTTCTTCTTGCCGGACACACCGACGCCAGCTATGAGAACATCCTCGAGGGGATGCAGGTGGGAATTTTGCACTCCACCCATTTCTTCAATGCGATGAGCCGTCTTCACCACCGGGATCCGGGAACCGTCGGAGCGATCCTCATCGAGAAGGACATGCAGTGCGAGATCATTCCCGACGGAGTCCACGTTCATCCTCAACTGGTGAAGATGCTCCTCAGGGACAAGCCGCTGGATAATATCGTGATGATTACCGATTCCCTCAAGCCGACCCGTCAACGGGGGGGAAACCTGACCGCAAACGGAGTTCCCGCAACGCTTGGGCCGAACGGAGCGTTTGTCGCAAAGGATGACCCCGATCTCTTCATCGGCAGCGGACTGACGATGCTTCAGGGGGTACGAAACGTCATCGACTGGGAAATTCCCATTGAACATGCGATCCAGATGAGCTCGACGAACCCCGCCCGAATCTATGGCCTCTCGAAGATGGGAATGCTCATACCGGGCAATATCGCCGATATTCTCGTGCTCGACAAGAATCTGCAGATGAAAGGCCTCTTCATCGACGGGAACCTCATCCGAGACCGATTCGCCTAATAAACCAAACAGGGAGTAGTTCATGCAAGACGCAGTACGGGGCCTTGAGCCTCAAGGCCTCTGGTCATATTTTTCCGACCTTTCCGCGATTCCCCGCGAATCGGGAAATGAAGAAGGGGTACGCCAATACCTTCTTTCATTCGCAAAAAAACACAACCTCACCGCGATCGTGGAAGAGGTTGGAAACGTCATCATAAAAAAGCCGGCGGCCAAGGGGTTTGAAGACCGCCCTTCGGTGGCTCTTCAAGGCCACATGGACATGGTATGCGTCAAAACGGAGGGTTCAACCCATGACTTTGCAACCGACCCGATCCGATTGGTCCGCGACGGCGACTGGATCAAAGCCAAAGACACTTCCCTTGGAGCGGACAACGGAATCGCCGTCGCCCTGATTCTGGACATCCTCGCCGATGCGGATGCCAAGCACGGTCCGCTTGAGGCGATCTTCACCGTTGCCGAAGAAACCGGACTGACCGGAGCGTTCGGGATCGAAGAGAAGAACATCGACAGCCGGCTCTTGATCAACCTCGACAGCGAGGAAGAGGGGGTGTTCTACATCGGATGCGCCGGAGGAGTCGGAACCAATGCATACATGGATGTCCTCTGGGAAGAGACCCCCTCCCATCACCGGGGGTTTGAGCTTTCCGTATCCGGCCTGAAAGGCGGACACAGCGGAGCGGAAATCCACACCCAGCGGGCCAACGCGATCAAGCTCGCCGCCCGAATCCTGACCCGGCTGGATGAGTACCGGGTCTTCAAGGCGACCGGCGGCTCGAAACGCAACGTGATCCCCTCCACCGCCACGATCGGTTTTTCAATTCCCAAAGAGGATGAAGATCGGCTCTACCAAGTAGTGGAGACGGTTCTCAAAGAAGTCAAAGGTGAATTCGAAGTGGCGGACCCCCATATCGCCATTGATGTTACAAAGGTAGAGACGCCTAAAAGAAGCGTGGTCGCAAATACCCTGTTTGATGCCCTCTATGCCGCTCCTCACGGTGTAGATGCAATGAGCATGTCGATTAAGGGCATCGTTGAGACTTCAACGAACCTCGCCATCCTCGCCTTGGACGAAAAGGGGTTTTATGTGAGCGCCAGTCATCGCTCTTCAATTCTCTCCGCCCGCGATGATGTCGCCCGTCGCTTCGCCACGATCTTCAAGCTGGCCGGAGCGACGACGAAACACAGCGGCGCCTACCCCTCCTGGACCCCCAACATCCACTCTCCGCTTGCCGCCTTGGTGGCCCGGGCGTGGAAGGAGTATACGAATGAGGATGCCAAGGTGACGGCGATCCACGCCGGCCTGGAGTGCGGAATCATCAACAGCCGGATTTCGGGAATGGATTCGGTTTCCTTCGGACCGAACATGGAGGAAGTCCACTCCACCAAGGAGCGGGTCTCGATCTCCTCGACCGGACGAATCAGCGAGTTTACCCGATATCTATTGGAGACGATTCGGTAAGGATTACATCGCCTTGATGATCCTGGCCAGCTCTTTCGCCCGGGCAAACGCTTTGTCTTTGTCCTCCTGCGTCGGCGAACCTTGGAACTCGATTGCTTCGGCGACGCATTCAAGCTTCATCGCGGTGACGAACTCGTCGTATTGCTTCTGGGCCCCGCCGGACCACCCATAGGAGCCGAAGCGTAGCGTCTTTCTTCCCTTGACGTGGCTGCGGGCAAGGATGTCCAGCACATGATACGCCGGCGGGAACATCTTGTATTCATACGTGGGCATTCCGACGATGAGCCCTTCGCTTCGCCAGACCTTCTCCAGCACGAAGGATTCATGGGTCTGGGGAACCTGGAGGACGTGGATCGGCAGCCCCTCGCTCTCGACTCCGGCGATGATCGATTCCAGCAGCGCCTGGGTGTTCCCATACATGCTCGACCACACCAGCGCGACCTCTTTTTCCCGCGGCCCGTTGAGGTAGGAAGCGAGTTTTATGTAGTGGTTGATGATCGCTTCCGGATGGGAACGCCAGACGACTCCGTGGCTCGGAGCGACCATCGCTATCTTCAGACCCTTCAGTTTTTCGATCCCCCGCAACACGAAGGGGGAGAAGGAAGAGACGATATTTGCATAGTAGCGCTCCGTTTCGCTGTGCAGATGAGCCATCGTCGCTTCATCAAGCTCGTCGTCGAAGCAGAAATCATATCGACCGAACGATCCGAATGCATCGCACGAGAAAAGGATTTCATCCTCCTGAAGGTAGGTCATCATCGTCTCCGGCCAGTGGATGTTCGGGGTAAGGTGGAAGACAAGCGTCTTTCCTCCGAGGTCGAGGGTCTGTCCGTCGGCAACCGCCTGAACGTTCTCTTCGATCTTGTAGAACGCTTTGATGAGGGGAACCGCCTTCGGCGAACAAAGGATTTGGACATCGGGATAGCGCTTCACCACCTCCCTCAGGGCGCCGGTATGATCCGGTTCCATATGGTTGATAATCAAAAAGTCCAGCGTGTTGGTCGTTATGGAAAGCTCGTCAAGCTGCCTGTTGATGGCATCAAGCGCCCCGTCCCAATCCTTGACCACGTCGATGAGCGCAGTGGCTTTGCTGCCCTTCACGACATACGAGTTGAGCATCACACCGTCGGGGATCGGCCAAATGCCTTCAAATAAATCACGGTTTCCGATTTTCGCTGCGACGCGATATACATGATCAGTTAACAGATCGGGTTTCATCTCAACAATCCTCCTGCTATGGGACTATACCTTAAAGAGTTGGTGGATGTATATCAGTGAATCAGCTGACTCGCCCGTTGCATGGCGTACATTCGCTTTTGCCGGATCTTATAATCACTCATGTGGGTTTGAAGGAGTGCTTTGAACTCTTTGGAGTGGTTGAAGTGGACCAAGTGTGCCACTTCATGAAGAACAAGATAGGAAAGCTCCTTCTCGCCGAGCGCCTGAGAACGGAGAGAGAAATTCAACCGCCCCTCTTTGGAGCAGCTTCCCCAGCGCTTTTTTGAATCACGGATCGTGAACGAAGGAGCTGATACTCCGAGGGTCCGGCTCCACTGCTCCACAAGGTGCCCGATCCGTCTTCTTGCCTCCGCTCGATAAAGTGTTTTGATTGCGTGAAGAATCCGCCCTTTGTCTTGGATGTTTCGGGCGGAAACGACGAGAAGATCATCTTCTATGTATGCCCGATAATCATTTCCTGTTCGAAGTTGGAGAGCGACCATTCCTCCCGCATAGGGGAACCGATCCCCGTCCTCATAGGTATGAGCGTCCCGCACTTCTTCATCGATTCGATTGAGGAGATGCTCTTTGTGTTCGGTGATCAGCTCTTCAATAACCCGCCTGCTTACCCGTCTCGGAGCCCGGATTGCCAGGATTCCATCCGAGCCGACCCGGATCGTGATCCGGCGGTTCGCCCGGGAGATGAGCAGCGTGTACCGGATCGTTCCTACTTTACCGGTGCTTTTCATTTTGTTAGAGTAGCCTCAATGAGCATGATGAACCTCTCCCTCCGCCAAAGCCTAGCGTACCAAAAACTCCCCTCTGAGGGAAGTTCCGCCGAGGATGCATATCGGGCATTGATCTCGTTCCTTGATCAGGCACCCGCAGGAAGCGAAGGGATCCTTCTCCTCTCCTTTGAGATGAATGTCCTCTTCCTTGGAATGAGCGATCCCCCGAATGAGGAAACGCTGGAAAAGATCGCCAGAGCGGAGAAGCTTGATCCGGCGGAGGGCGATCATGTTCTTGAACCGGGACACTACCGCTTCATTCAGATCCCCCTACCTGCTTCGATCGAAGAGCTCCCCTTGGAGAACCTCGCTTTGGACGAGGGTGATCTGCTCTATCTTCGAATCCTGAAGGAAGGAAGCTTTGCCTTGGTCGCTCAGCTGTGGATCAGAAGAAGAGCGGAATGAGAACCGGGGCGCAGAGGCTCGTAGCCGCCCCATGATAGATCGATCCAATCGTGGTCGCCGAACCGAAATGCTTGGAAAGCAGCACGAGCAGCACATCCATCGTCGTGGCCCCTCCGCAGGAGACCGCCGGATAGTAGTACCGTTTTCCCAATCGTCCGAAGAGGGGGATGAGGAAGAACGAGAAGCTTTCGCGCATCAGGTTGGAGAGAAAAGATATTGAGCCCAAAAGAGGAAATCCCAGATCACTGATGAGGATTCCCGAGAGCGAATACCATCCGAACCCGCTGAGCATTCCGGCGGCTTCCCGAAAGGAGAAGGAGGTCGCAAGGCTCGCTCCGAACGCCCCCAGAAGGGTTCCTGCGATCGTGTAGACCGGCAAGAGAAAGACGCTCGGGTCGCGGAGCACCGTTTTGAAGGAGACGGAACGCTGAATCAGGTTCATCCCCACGAAAAAGAGCATCACATAGAGCAGATACGACACATAGGAGGATTTGAACCAATCAAAGAAGGTGCTTTTCATTCCAAAAATCACTCCGAGGATAACGATTGAAATCAGAAACAGCGGTTCTTTCAAAAGGTCCCACACATAGCGAAGCAGAGAGCCTTCCTTTCGCCGGGCGACGGCGATCGTTGTATCAAGATCCTTGGGCAGAAACAGGCGGGACCCGGCAAGGGAAACGATGATCGAGCCGGCCATACCGAAGAGGGTCAGAACCAGCGCGCTGAGACCGATGCGCCCCAGTTCGCCGGCGATATTCTCGATCCGGCCGGTGTTGACTCCCATAAAGAACAACAATACCCACACCAACACCGTCTGCCCGATCGCACTGAATCGAACCAGTCGCTCCTTTCCGATCGCTTTGGAAAACAGGCTCCCGAGAATGAGCGCCACGGTGAGCTTTGCCAGATAGATGAGGGTGTCCATATAAAAAAGACTCTAGCTGAAAGCGAACGGGAATGTCAAATTCCCTTGTTTAATACCGCTACCTTCGGTATATTAGCGCATATGACCGTCTTGGAGCTCAGCGACACCCGCCGCCTCATCACCCTCGCCGATGGAAGAAGGATCCATCTCATCGGAACCGCCCACGTCTCAAAGCACAGCGTGGATGAGGTCGCCGAGGCGATTGAAACCGAACAGCCCGATCATATCTGCCTTGAGTTGGATGAAGGACGGATGAAGAACAAGGAAGAGGAACGCTCCTGGTCAAACATGGACATCAAGAAAGTCCTCAAGGAAGGCAAAGGATTCCTCCTGCTTGCCAACATGGCCCTCGCTTCCTTCCAAAAACGGATGGGGGACGAGACGGAGACGCAGCCCGGGGCGGAGATTCTCGGGGCAGCGCACTTGGCCAAAGAAAAAGAAATTCCCTTCTCCCTCTGCGACCGGGAGATTCAGGTAACCTTCAAGCGGGCCTGGCGGATGAGCAACCTCTGGAACAAAGCCAAACTGATCGCGACAATCATCAGTGCGGTCTTCTCAAACGAGAAGCTTAGCGAAGAGGATCTGGAAGATTTGAAGAAAGCGGACGTGATGCAGCAGATGATGGACGAAATGGCCGCCGAGCTGCCGGCAGTGAAGTCGGTTCTGATCGACGAACGAGACCGCTACCTTGCCACGAAGATCTATCTTGCCCCCGGCGAGAACAAGCTGGCGGTCATCGGTGCGGGGCACATGAGCGGAATCGTCAAGACGTTGGAAGCCCTCGACTCGAACCGGCTCGATACGGACGTCTCGGAGATTACCGTCGTTCCCGACTCCTCCAGATCATCCAAAGCGCTTTCCTGGGTCTTCCCCGTCCTGATCGTCTCCCTCCTGCTCTACGGATTCCTCTCCTTCGGCCGGGCCGAAGGGATCAGGATGATCGGACTCTGGTTGGCGGTGAACATGTCGTTTACCGCGCTTGGGGCGATTCTGGCGCTTGCCCATCCGATAAACATCCTCGTTTCGGTTCTGGCCAGTCCGATCACCAGCCTTCATCCGGCGATCGGGGTGGGAATGGTCAGCGGCCTCTTGCAGGCGACGCTCCGCAAACCCAAAGTCAGAGATTTTGAAAATCTCAACGATGATGCGACGAAGCTGAAGGGGTGGTATCGGAACCGAGTCCTCCACATCCTTGTGGTGTTCCTCCTCACGAGTCTTGGCGGCTCGATCGGGAATGTGGTCGTTTTCCCCTTTCTCTTGGCGCGATTGGCGTAAAAATTCATCGCCTCCATCCCCATAATTTGATACACTGCCTCCAATGGAGGTGACAATGGATTATTTCAGTCAAGCCAACAGCGCACCGCTGTACATACTGGTCGGGGTGGTTCTGCTCTTCGTCGCAATCAGCTGCGTGCTCTTTATCCGAAAAAGCTATCTTGCCGGCCTCAAGATGGGAATGGATCGCAGCGTCCTGAGAACCACGATCACATCAAGCGCCCTGTTCACCGTGTTGCCGTCGATCTCCATCCTGCTGGGGGTCATCGCCCTTTCAGGATCGTTGGGGGTGCCCTCTTCCTGGCTTCGCCTTTCGGTGGTGGGGAACCTCTCCTATGAAGCGATCGCCGCCGAGGCCGCCGCTCAGGCGATGGGCGTTTCCCTGAAAGACGCCGCCTCGTTGACCACCGGCCATTTGGTAACGATCATCCTGGTGATGACCACCGGGATCAGCTGGGGGATCATCGCTACGATCTTCTTCGGAAAATCCTACTCCCGCAAATCAACCCAATTGCTCAACAAGTCGAAAAAGAAAGAGGGAAAGAGCTTCGCCGACTGGGCGATGATCGCGATGTTCATCGGCTTCTGCGGAACGTTCATCGGTTCCTACGTCGCCGAAGCGGTGGTGTTCAAGCGCTTCATTCCGCTCCTCACCGCATTGGTCGCGGCTCTGGTGATGAAAGGGTGTGAATATCTGGTGAAAGAAAAGCATCTGGCGTGGATGGAGAACTTTTCCCTCTCCCTTTCGATGTTGATCGCAATGACCGCAGCGGTTCTGCTTGCCCTGTAGGAGGAACGGAATGGAAAAATCGTTTGATTATGAACAGTACAACAACTCGATCCACCGCCTCGGGCGGATTATGAACACGATCGGGATCCTCTCCCTGCTGGCAACTCCTTTCCTGTTTGCGTTGGTGCTCGGAGCCTCGCTTTCCTGGTCGGGATTTGCAAAGGGCCTTCTCCGAGTCGCCATCACCTATCTGCCGATCACGATCGTCGAATTTTTGATCTATGTGCCGATCCTCGGACCGGGAGGATCCTATCTCTCCTTCATCACCGGCAATATCATCAACATGAAGCTGCCGTGTGCCTACAACGCCCGGGAGATCGCCAAGACTCAGGCGGGAACTCCGGAAGATTCGATCATCACGACGTTGGCGGTCGGTGTTTCATCCCTCGTGACGATGCTGGTGATCTTCATCGGAGTCCTCCTGTTGATTCCCCTGACACCCGTCCTGAACAACCCGACCCTCCGCCCCGCGTTCGACAACCTGCTTCCGGCGCTTTTCGGAGCGCTTGGCGCCCAGTACTTCTTCAAGAGCTGGAAGATCAGTGCAATTCCTTTGATCCTGATGATCGCCCTTTCAATCGCGATTCCGGCCCTCATCGCCCAGACGACGATCATGATGATCCTTATCGGAGCAATCGCTATCGCCATCACCTATTTCTTCCATAAGAAAGGAGCCCTCCAATGACCGAACGGGAAAAACGGTACGCCCGGCTGCTCTCGAAGATGATTCAGGTGGAGACAATCAGTGAACCGGGAATCATCCATGAAGAGAAGTTCATCAAAAGTGAAGAGGTTCTCGCAAACCTCTTTCCCAAGGTGTTCTCATCGTTTGAGAGACTCCCGATCGAAAGCGGGCTTTTGATGCGCCTGAAGGGAAAGACCGAAGGCGAAGGGGTCCTGCTCATGAGCCACCAGGACGTGGTTTCCGCCGAAGGGGAGTGGACATATCCTCCCTTCAGCGGCGAAATCGCCGATGGCAAGATCTGGGGCCGGGGAACCGTCGACACCAAGGGAGCGCTGATGTGCATCCTTCAGGCGGCCGAGGAGCTGCTTGAAGAGGGGTACATCCCCGAAGTCGATTTCTACATCGCCTCTTCATGGAATGAGGAGGTGACCGGATCGGGAGCTCCGAACGCTGCACGATATCTTCATGACCACAACGTTCGTCTCCAACTTCTGATGGATGAGGGAGGCATGGTGGTCGATGAACCGGTCAAGGGGATCAAGGGCCGCTTTGCGATGATCGGAACGGTTGAAAAAGGGTATGGCGACATCATTGCCATCGCCCATGGAAAGGGCGGGCACGCCTCCGCCCCGCCGAAGAACTCCCCTCTTGCCCGCCTTGCCGGCTTCGTGAACGAGCTTGAGAAGCACGACCCCAACACCGTCGAGCTCAGTCCGACCCTGATGGAGATGTTCCGTCGGATGGGAAGCAGGGCGGATGGAGCTCTTGGCTTTGTTCTTCGGAACGCCCGGTTCCTGAAACCGCTGCTCAAACGGATCCTGCCGAAAAAAAGCCCGGTTCTCGCCGCGATGATGAAAACAACGATGGCGTTCACGATGGCCGAGGGATCGCTCGGCCGAAATGTTTTGCCTCAAGTCGCCAAGGTGAATATCAACACCCGCTTCATCCAACATCAGGGAGTCGATGAGACGATGGCGATCCTCGCTCCCATTGCAAAGAAGTATGATATCGAGCTGAAGATCGAAGGTCACTGCCGTGATCTTCAAGAGCCGGTGGATTTCAACGGCAAAGGATTCAAGATCGTCGAAGAAACCGTCAACGAGCTCTTTCCCGGCGTCGTGGCGACCCCCTATGTGATGACCGGCGGAACGGATGCCTATCACTACCGCATCGTGACGGACAATGCGATTCGGTTCGCTCCGCTACAGATCAGCAATCAGCAGCATGCTACGGTCCACGCCGCCGACGAGAACATCGACATAGCGGTCTTGCCGCCGGCGGTCGACTTTTACAAGGCGATCATAAAAAAGGTGAGATAAAAGCAAAAATGTGCTAAAATACACGCCATGAATACAAGCTCGACGTCCTATACACCGATTGACCTTCCTTCCCTTGCGAAGAAGGTCAATCCCAAGCTTGCAAAGGTCATCCCTCGCTGCATGTACAGAAAGCTGGAGAGACTTCTTCACGTCAAAGAGATCAACGAGTTCTTTGCAGCTCATCACGATGATGATACCCGGACGTTTCTCGATGCAGTGGTCTCCCATCTCGATCTGAAGATCGTCATCGAAGGGCAGGGGATCGAAGCCCTGCACGCTCTTGAAGGGGAACGGGTAATCTTCGCTTCCAACCACCCCTATGGAGGACCGGAGGCGATGGCCCTGTTCTCCATCGTCCATCAGCTCTTTCCCGATGCGAAGCTGGTGGCTCAATCCTTCCTGAAGTTCATCAAGCCCATTGAAACGGCGTGCGTGTTCAACAAGAAAGAAGTGAAGACCCTGATGGAAGCGGCGAACAACCGCAGCAGCCTAATCTTCTACCCTGCCGGATACTGTTCGCGAATCCTTTCCAACGGAGAGGTCTTCGACTACAGCTGGCAGTCTTCGTTCGTCCGAATCGCCCGAAAACAGCGGATGCCGATTCTCATCATCTACACCGACGGTGAGCTGAGCAGGAAAGTCCATCGGTGGACCCGGCTACGGAAGCTCCTCAGGATCAAGCTTTCAATCGAGACGATCTTCCTGGTCGATGAGATGTTCAAGCTGAAAGGCAAGACCCTCAGGATGGTCGTCGGATCTGCGATCACGCCCGAGATGATCGACGAAGCAAAAATGAGTGATCGCCTCTTAGCCGACAAGCTACGCCAATATTGTTACGAGCTGCGTAAGAATCCCGAGCTCGTCTTCGATCCGAACATCGTTCCGACACTCCCCCAGCTCTAAGAACAAACACTATAGTTAGGGGTAATAACTAATAGGATCTTCGATATGTTCAACCATATATCTCAGTTTTTAATATGTTTAGGTATAACTATTTATAATTGTTAGGCTCGCTAATTATTGTATCAATGCATCTCTCGGACGGCATCGAGGGCATCCCGAATCGTTCGGGCTCCATATTGAGTCAAAGAAGATTGTTTGGAGGCCTTACTAACTAAGGATCGGGTAAAGCCCAGCTCTTTGGCCGTCTTCTCCCGGCGCTGAATGAACCCGACCGGACGAATCTCTCCCGAGAGGCTCAGCTCGCCGAAGCTCACCAAATCCTTTGGCAGACTCGTCCGGGTAAGCGCCGAATACAGGGCGAGAGCAAGAGCCAGTTCGACGGCGACCTCCCCCACCTTCATCCCTCCGCCGACATTCACGTAGATGTCCTGATCGCTGAGTCTAAGGCCGGCGTGCCGCTCCAGCACGGCGGCGATTCGGGTAACCCGGGCGCTGTCGATCCGGTCGGAGAAGATTCTGCTGAAGCCGCTTTTGGCGGGAACGGTAAGAGCTTGGACCTCCACCAGAAAGGAACGGGTTCCTTCCGCCACTGCAGTATAGGCTACTCCCGGGGGCAGGGGCCCCTCCGCTCGGTCGGAAAGAAAAAATGAGGCGGGATTCGCTACCGGATGAAGACCTTTTTCATCCATCGAGAACAGGCCGATCTCATCGACGCTTCCAAAGCGGTTTTTCGCCGCCCGAATAAGGCGGATTCCGGAAGGCAGTTGATCGAAGTACAGAACCGTATCAACAAGGTGTTCAATGATCTTGGGTCCGGCAATCGTCCCTTCCTTGGTAACGTGGGCGACAAAGAATAAACTGATCCCCAATCGCTTCGCCAAGCTGACCAGCGCGTTGGAGCAGTGTCTGATCTGGTTCACCGATCCTGCCGGCGAAGGCAGCGTATCACTGCTGAGCGTTTGGAGGGAATCTATCACCACCAGTGAAGCTTTTGAACTTGGCAGAACCTTTTCAAGCACTTCCAGCCTGGTATCACAGAAGATATTGATCTTGCTTAGGTGCAAGCCGAGGCGCTGGGCCCGCATTTTCACCTGCGAAGGTGATTCTTCTCCGCTCACATAGAGCACCTTGGAGGTATTCCGGGTGCTTTGAAGAAGCTGGAGCATCAGCGTGGACTTCCCGATCCCCGGCTCGCCTCCGATGAGCACCGAGGAGCCTTTCATCACTCCTCCGCCAAGGACCCGGTCCAATTCGCTGATGCCGCTGGCATAGCGAAATTGAGGATCTACGACAACATCCTCCAACCTTACCGGCTCTTCATCCGTGCTGAGCGGCTTTGCTCCCTTCGAGGGAGCGACGATGAGTTCTTCTTCAAAACTGTTCCATGAGCCGCAATCGGGGCAGCGACCGAGCCACTTCGCTTCGGTCCTGCCGCAGGTTGAACATACGAATTGCAGATCGCCGCTTCTTTTCGCCACATCAAACCGCCTTTAGAAGGAAAGGAGGTGAACCTCGAAGATCAGGTAGGAGTTCGGAGGAATGATTCCCGGATATCCCATCTCGCCGTAGCCAAGCTCCGGAGGGATGATGAGAGTCCGTTCTTCTCCTGCGCTCATCGTCACAAGCGCCTCGTTCCATCCCTCGATCACTTCTCCTATCCGAAACTCCGTCGGCTCGCCGCGTTGAATCGACGAGTCAAAGATTCGGCCGTCGAGCAGGGAGCCTTGGTAATGGACTTTTACTCGGGTTCCCATCTTCGGAAAACGCTCCCCATCCCCCTTCTTTTTTACTACATACCTAAGGCCGGTCTTTGTACGAATTGCTTCAGGATATCGATTCTTCAGTTCCGCCTCCACGTTCGCCCGTGCTTCTTCGAGAGCTTTTTTTCGCTTGTTTTCCGATTCAACTATATATGATGTAAATATTTGCTTCGTAACCTTGAAGGCTTCGGCATCACTGCCGACTCGAAGAATTTCAACCTTTTTGATCGTATCGCCTTGAGCAATTGAATCGACGACCTTCTGACCTTCAACGACGTGCCCGAAGACCGAATGTCTGTTGTCAAGCCAAGGGGTTTCTACATGAGTGATGAAGAATTGGCTCCCATTCGTTCCGGGGCCGCTGTTCGCCATCGAAAGAATTCCCGCTCGATCGTGTTTCAGGGAAGGATCGAATTCATCACCGAACTTGTACCCCGGTCCACCGGTTCCCGTCCCCAGAGGACATCCGCCCTGAATCATGAAGTTCGCGATCACCCGGTGAAACTTCAACCCATCATAGAAGGGTTTATCCTTATTCAAACTTCCCTCGGCAAGGCCGACGAAGTTTGCAACGGTCATCGGTGTTTTCTTATATTCAAGGGCGAGCAGTATATCCCCCTTGCTCGTATGCATAACGGCATAGAGGCCGTCCTTCAGAGTTTTCGTATCCATGAATTCCTTCCTCAAAATAAATGCTCGTTGGGAACGAGGATCTGATATATTCGTTCCAGTTCTTCCGTGCTGGAAAAGGGGATTTCAATCCTGCCTTTCTTGATCGTACCCTTGATTTCGACTTGGGTGCCGAACGCCATCAGAAAGCTTTCCTCGGCGGCTAGAATCTCCAGACTCTTTTCCGCTTCTTTCTTGGATCGCTTTTTCTTTTGATGCGCCACTCGCCTACCCTGGTTGAACTGAGTGGCCATCTCCTCGGTTGCCCGAACAGATAAATCTCTTTCAAGTAATGTTTTATACAGAATTTCCCGATCGGCCGGGTTTACAACCGAGAGAATCGCCCTGGCATGTCCGGCGGTGAACTTGCCCTTAAGAAGCTCATCCTGCATCACGGGGTTGAGCTGAAGCAGTCGGATGCTGTTGCTAATCGTCGATCGATTCTTCCCCAGTCGTCGGGCAAGCTCTTCCTGGGTGATTCCGGCTTCCTGGATCAGGTAGGCGTACGCCTGCGCTTCCTCGATCGGATTGAGGGATTCCCGTTGGATATTCTCGATCAGGGAGATTTCAAGGCGCTGCATCTGCGTTACGTCTTTCACCAGTACGGGAATGGTTTTCAAATCCGCCATCTTGGATGCCCGGTATCGCCGTTCCCCGGCTACAATCGAATACCGGTTCGGACCGATCTCTTCGACCAGGATCGGCTGCAAGACCCCTTCACGTTTTATCGACTGGGCAAGTTCCTCCAACGTTGCGTTGTCAAACTCTTTCCGAGGCTGGTTTGGGTTGGGCCGAACCGCATCAAGCTCCACTTCTAAAACCCGGTCTCCCTTCTCTTCCTTTTTGGCTGAGCTCAAGGCGTTGTCCAGCACTGAATCATAGGAGAAATCCTGCATCAATGAACCGATGCCTTTGCCTAATCCAATCTTTCGTTTACTTTCCACGTTTAATGACCTCCTTCGCCAAAGCTCGATACGCCTTCGCTCCGTTGCAGGAGCCGTCATACTGATTAATCGGTAAACCATGGCTGGGGGCTTCGGCCAGACGGATATTCCGAGGAATCATCGTATCAAACACCAGATCATCAAAATAGGAGACGATATCGTCGACGACATCCCGTGAGAGACGGGTTCGCTTGCTGTACATCGTAAAGAGAATTCCCAGTACTTCCAGCTCCGGATTCAATGATTTTTTAATATTCCCGATCGTATGCATCAAAAGCGTCAACCCTTCCATCGCAAAGTACTCACTTTGCATAGGAATGATAATTTCATTTGCCCACACCATCGCATTGATCGTCACCAGACCCAATGATGGGGGACAATCGATGATGATATATTCCCAATTGCCTTCAAGGGGTGAAAAAGCATCCCTTATGAAATATTCCCGCCGATCTTGATTCACCAGCTCAATCGCAAGCCCGGCCATATGGATATTGCTCCCGATCGCAAAGAGATTCCTGACGGCGGTCTGTTGAATCACTTCACTTAGCTCGGCGCTCCCGGCAAGCACTTCATACACTCCGGATTTTCGAGCGTCCAAACCGACACCGCTGGTTAGGTTTCCTTGCGAATCGATATCAATCAATAAGGTTCTCTTTCCCATTTCTGCCAAGGAAGCGCCGAGGTTGATCGCCGAAGTCGTTTTCCCGACTCCTCCTTTTTGATTCAAAAACAAGATGATCTTTGTCTTCATGATTGATACTATACTCAAATGTCTCCAATCTGTCACCGCCTTGACCGTTATCTTTGAACACGGTATCTTTCTCTTACCCGATAGGAGGTGTTCCATGTTGGAAGATAAGGTCAAACAAGCAATTCAGGATATTCGTCCCGCTTTGCAGAATGACGGTGGAGATATTGAGTTCGTCAGCCTGGCAGGCAAGGAGGTCATAGTTCGCCTCGTCGGAGCATGCGCAGGCTGTCCAATGTCACAAATGACTCTTAAGGGAGGAGTGGAGCGCTATTTGCGCAACTTCGTCGATCCCCAACTTACGGTTGTCAATGAACGGTAGTCATTATCTGTTCATGCTCTTTTCGAAGAAACGTTTCACGTGAAACATCGTGAGACGTTTTTTATGTTTCACGTGAAACATTCCTTATCCTATAAACACGTTCATTAAAAAAATATCCTTATATTCCTACACACAGCGATTTCCATTGTCTTCAACCACATTCCTCCTTTTCTCCTATTTAATCGCTTGTCTTTTTAAAACAATTATGTTGTACACTATTTAGTTTCATGGTATAGTGGTTCTGTAACAAACGGAAGGGTAGGCGGGGAGATTGGTCCATCCATCATTTTCGAATAATGTTCAAATACGGTAACGTTTATCCTGTTTGTTTGTTTTAGGTATAGAGAGGATCTTCACTGGGGTGTAGTGAAGTCGAAATGAAGAAGGGGTGCGTTTCACGTGAAACATCTATTGGGATCAGTGCGAACTTATAGCATCCATATGTCTCTTGAGCAATTCAAGAGATCTTTCTGTATGGTTTTGCCCGGTTTATTTCAAAAACATTCTGAACACTCCAAAACCTGCATTTAAAAGCGTAGTTTAAAGGTTTTTAACCCGGTTTCTATAAACAGTAACAGAATCGTGTGGGCAATTCACCCATTTGTTGTATGTATATATCGCTATAAGCTATATTCTTTTTTCATCCCGATAGTTCCTATAAAAAACCGCGCCGACTTGATTGACGACGCGATAATAGTATGGTTTGAAGAGACTGATCAGAACTTAGGCTTCGTCATCATCCTCGACATTGATATCACTGTCAGCCTGATCGCCTTCCTCATCGGGGATTTCCACTTCAGCTTCATCATCGCGATCGGTTGAGGCGATCGCAACGATCGAGTCATCATCCCACTTCATCCGGACGACCCGGACGCCGCCGGCGTTTCTGCCTTGAATCGAGATTGTATCGACATGAATTCTCAGTGTTTGGCCCAAAAGCGTAACACAGACGACATCTTCCGTTTCGCTGACGCCTAGCACTCCGATAATCTCGTCGTCCTTTCTCAGCCGAAGAATCCGTTGACCTTGGGTTCCCCGATTATGCGGGATGAACGCATCAAACTCAACCCGTTTTCCCTGTCCGTTGGCGGTGATCACGAGGATATGTTTCCCTTCTTCGACTTTCACCATTCCGGCAAGCTGGTCATCATCCACCAAGCGGATGCCGCGCACTCCTCGGGTCGCTCTTCCCATCGCTCGGACCTGATCGCTTTGGAAACGAAGAGCCCGGGCGCCTTTGGTAACGAACATCACCTCATCGCCATCTTCCACCAGCTCGCAGGAGAGCAGTTCATCACCCTCATCCAAGACAATCGCCCAAATGCCTCGCGATCGAGCATTGACGAAGTTATGAAGGGATACCTTCTTCGTTACTCCATACAGGGTGGCCATCATCAGGTACTGCTCATCGGTGAACTCCTTGAAGCAGATGATCGAAGTTACCTTCTCTTCCGTTTCAATTTGAATGAAGTTCTTGATCGAAACGCCTTTGGCATATTTTCCAGCCTCGGGAATATCAAAGACCTTGGTGTAATACGCCTTGCCCATGTTGGTTACAAACATGACGTAATCGTGGGTTGAGGCGACAAACATGTGGTCGATGAAGTCGCCGTCTTGAAGCTTCGCGCTGCGAACGCCCATTCCGGCCCGTCCGCGTGCCTCATACTCCTCGGTGGGCACCCGCTTGGCGAAGCCCTTGTTGGAGATCAGGACGACGACGTCCTCTTCTTTGATGAAGTCGGCCATAGTCGCTTGGCCGAGCTCCTCGACGGTGATCTCGGTTCTTCTCTTGTCCCTCGGTGCAAGATTTTGAGGAAGCGCATTGATCTCCGCCTGAACGACACCCATCAGCTTTCCTTCATCGGACAGCAGCTCGTTGTAGTAGGCGATCTTCGCCTCCAGATCTTCAAGCTCTTCAAGAATCTTGGATGATTCAAGGTGGCTGAGCCGGCCGAGGCGCATGTCGATGATCGCCTGGGCTTGAATTTCATCAAGGGCGAAGGCGGCGATCAGCCGCTGGCTCGCGATGCTGTTGTCAGGCGAATCTTTGATGATTTGAATCACTTCATCGATATGTTCAAGACCGATCTTAAGCCCGCGGAGGATATGAGCGCGCTCCTGAGCTTTGCGAAGATCGTAGGTCGTCCGCCTCGTTACGACATCTTTGCGATGCTTCACATAGTAGTGGAGCATATCCTTCAATCCAAGGAGTTGGGGCCTTCCATCGACCAAGGCGAGATTGTTGACGTTGAAGTTCGATTGCAGAGCGGTCCGCTGGAAGAGCTGGTTCAAGACGACCATCACTTCAGCGCCCATCTTCAGTTCGATGACGATCCGAATCCCGTTGCGGTCGGATTCATCCCGAATCGTGCTGATCATGGGAATCGAGCCATCTTTCCGAAGATCGTCGATCTTCTTCACCAGATCCGCTTTGTTCACCTGATAGGGGATTTCCGTGAAGACAATGACATCGCCTCCGCGGGCGGACTCTTCGATCTCGTACTTCCCTCGGGTGATGATTCGTCCCCGACCCGTTGAAAACGCGTCCACGATCCCCCTCATCCCGCAAATCACCCCTCCAGACGGAAAGTCCGGCCCCTTGATGTGCTCCATGAGCTCCATCAACGTTATCTCGGGATCTTCAATCAACGCATTGGCAGCGGCACAGATCTCCTGAAGGTTGTGCGGAGCCATGTTCGTCGCCATGCCGACTGCGATTCCACTCGACCCGTTGGCCAGAAGGAAGGGAAACGCACCGGGAAGGACAGAGGGCTCGGTCAGCGAATCGTCATAGTTCGGCTTGAAGTCGACGGTTTCTTTTTGGATGTCGCTGAGCATTTCTTCACCGATGCGGCTCATCTTCGCTTCGGTATACCGCATCGCCGCTGCAGGGTCGCCGTCGATCGATCCGAAGTTGCCTTGCGGATTCACTACCGGATATCGAAGCGAGAAATCCTGAGCGAGCCGGACCAGAGCGTCATACACGGAAGCATCACCGTGGGGGTGATACTTACCGAGAACGTCTCCGACGATGCGGGCGCTTTTCTTATAGGAGGAGTTGGCCCTGAGGCCCATCTCATACATATCATAGAGAATGCGCCGATGAACCGGCTTCAGTCCATCGCGCACATCGGGCAGGGCCCGACTGACGATCACGCTCATCGCGTAGTTGAGATAGCTCGTGCGCATCTCGCTTGCGACATCTACTTTAATCGTCCTGTTTTCCATCGTATCCACAATTCTATCCTTGTTTACACATCAAGATTGGAGACATACACCGCATTCGCATCGATGAACGCCCGGCGGGGCTCGACCTCTTCGCCCATCAACATCGAGAACACCCGGTCCGCTTCCTCGGCATCGCCGAGGGTCACCTGGCTGATCAGGCGGGTCTCGGGATTCATCGTCGTCTCCCACAGCTGCTCGGGGTTCATCTCTCCAAGGCCCTTGTAGCGCTGGATGGAGGCCTTTGCCGCATCAGGACCGGCTTCTTCAAGAATCCTGATCCGAGCTTCTTCATCATACGCGTAGGAAACATTTTTCCCGATCGTGATCTTATACAGCGGCGGCATCGCAAAATAGACATATCCCGCTTCGATCAACGGACGCATATAGCGGAAGAAGAACGTCAAGAGAAGCGTTCGGATATGCGAGCCGTCGACATCGGCGTCCGCCATGATGATGACTTTATGATATCGGGCTTTGGTGATGTCGAACGTTACATCGCTGTCGAGATCCTCGTCTTTTCCCATGTTGTTGTAGCGGGTGAGCCCCGCTCCGATCGTGCTGATCACCGGCTGAAGCTTGTCGTTGCCCAAAACTCGGTATTCTTGAGCTTTTTCCACGTTCAGCATCTTGCCCCACAGCGGCAAGATCGCCTGGAAGCGCCGATCCCTGCCTTGCTTGGCGGATCCTCCGGCGGAGTCTCCCTCGACGATGAAGACTTCACAGAGCGCCGGATCCTTCTCGGAGCAGTCCGCCAGCTTGCCGGGGAGACCTCCTCCTTCGCTTTTCTTTCGGATCTGTTCCCGCGCTTTTCGAGCGGCGATCCGTCCGAGCGCCGCGTTGATGATCTTCCCCAAGATCAGTTCGGCGTGGGCCGGAAACTCGTCAAAGTAGTTGCCGAGCTTTTCATAGACCAGGGAAAAGACCACGCCGGTAACGACGCTGTTGCCCAGCTTCATCTTCGTCTGACCTTCAAATTGAGGCTCGGGAATCTTGATCGACACGATCGCCGTGAGCCCTTCGGAGATATCGCTCGGCTCAAGGCGGTCCTCATACCGCTTCAGAAGCTTCTGGTTCTTCTGCAGCTGGGCGTTGATCACCCGGGAAAGCCCGGTTCGAAAGCCGGTCAGGTGCGTTCCACCCTCTTTCGTGTTGATATTGTTCACGAAGGTCAGAACCTTCTCATCGTATTTGTCGTTGTATTGGAGGGCGATCTCAACTTTGATGTTGTCCCGCTCCCCCTCGATGGAGATCGGCGTTTCGCCGAGGGTGCGCTTGTATTCATTAAGATAGCTAACAAACTCAACGATACCCCCTTCCGAGTGAAAGGTTTGCTTTTTCGGCTCTTCAAAGCGGGTATCGGATACCGTTATGGTAATTCCTTTGTTTAAAAAGGAGAGTTCCCGGAACCGGGTTACAAGGGTTTCATAGCTGAATGCATTCTCTTCCAGGATCGTATAGTCCGGTGAAAACGTAACCTTCGTTCCGGTCTCGTCGGTATCGCCGATCCGCTGAACCTCACTGGTGGGATTGCCTTGGCTGTAGAGCTGGCGGAAGATTCCGCCATCCCGCTTCACGATCACTTCCATCCAGATGCTGAGGGCGTTCACACATGAAACACCGACGCCATGAAGCCCTCCGCTGACCTTGTAGGAGTTCTTGTCGAACTTCCCTCCGGCGTGGAGCTGCGTCATCGCGATCTCAAGCGAACTCTTCTTTTCAATCGGGTGGATGGCGACGGGGATTCCCCGTCCATCATCTTCGACGGTACAGAACTGCCGTCCTTCTTCATCTCGGGAAAGTGTGACGGTAATCGTGTCGCAATAGCCCGCCATCGCTTCATCGATCGAGTTGTCCACGACCTCGTAGACGAGGTGGTGAAGTCCGTCAATTCCCGTTGAACCGATATACATCCCCGGTCGTTTTCTGACAGCTTCAAGCCCTTTGAGGACTTGAATCGAGGAAGCGGAATACTGATCCGGGGGCTTCACTGCACCCGTTGCTTTTGCACCCGCGGAAAGGTCAGCATTCCCATTGGAAAAACTCCCATCATTCATTGGTATATCCTTATGTAATAATAAAAAAATCTATAAATTCCATTCGATAAATTGTATCAGAAATGGCAAAGTGTTGCAAGCGGACCCCGCAGTTTTTCACAAAATATATATACTTTCAAGATAATGATTTATGCTCACATGAAACTGCTCATATGGAGAATGCTTGCACCGTCGTTCACTCAACGGTAGAATAGGTGGTATGAGCGACCAACAAACATCATATTATGAGTTCTGGCTGGAGACGGCAAAGAGGATTCAGGAAACCCTTCCGCCTCAGGAATTTTCCACTTGGTTCAGCCGAATCTCCTATCTCTCCTCCAAAAAAGGAGAGGTCACCCTCGCAGGTCCCAGCCAATTCGTCCTCGATACCGTAACGACCCGTTACCGATCGATCATCGCGAACACCCTCAGTGAACTTACCGGTGAGGAGATCGCCGTCGAGTTTGTCGTCTCCGACAAAGGAAAAAAAGCCGTCCGGCCGACGGACGGCGATGAAACCGCTGAAGAAGATCGGAAAGAGAAAAAAGCCGATGATCTTGCCAAGAAGATTTCCAAGCGGAAAAGCGAGGCGAATCTGAATCCCTCCTATGAATTCGAATCCTTCGTGCTTGGCGACAACTCCGCCTTTGCGTACAACGCGAGTCTGGCGATCGCAAAAAATCCGGGTTCGAGCTACAACCCCTGTTTGATCTATGGCGATGTGGGCCTCGGGAAGACCCATCTCCTCAGCTCGATCGGAAACTATATCCTCGATCATACCCCCGAATGCAAGGTGATGTACGTCACCGCCGAAACATTCACCAATGAATTCATCGAGTCGATCGGAAGCCAGAAAACCCAGCAGTTCAAGAACAAGTTCAGAAACGTCGATGTTCTGTTGATCGATGACATCCACTTTCTTCAGGGGAAGGATTCCACCCAGGAAGAGCTCTTCCACACCTTCAACAACCTCTATGAAGCGAAGAAGCAGATGGTGTTCACCTGCGACCGCCCGATCAGCGAATTGAAGAACATCACCGATCGCCTTTCCTCCCGGTTCGAGCGGGGATTGAATGTCGATCTTCAACCGCCAAACTATGAAACGAGGGTTGCAATCCTTAAGAAGAAGCTTCAAGAACATGGTTCATCCCTCTCAGAGGATATCATCAACTATATCGCCTTCAATGTCGTAACCAACGTTCGAGACCTTGAATCCTCGCTGACGAAGCTTGTCGCCTACATGGACCTGATCGGGGAAGAGTTGACGTTCGAGAAAGCAAAGCAGCTTCTGGGGATTCTTCCCGCGATGGCCAACATCGCCCGGGACACTCTATCCATCGGCGAGATCATCAAGACCGTCGGTGACTATTTCAACGTCTCGACGTTCGAGATGAAAGGGAAGAAGAAAAACAAGAGCCTGGTCCAGCCAAGGCAGATAGCGATGTACCTCGCCCGGCAAATCACCGACTTTTCAACAACGGAGATCGGGATGGAATTCGGCGGCCGAGATCATACCACGGTGATGTATGCGAACAACCGGGTCGAATCGCTGATGAAAGGAGACGAGGCGTACGCGGCGACCGTCAATAAACTGCGTCGTCAATTGACCTCTTCCTGAGCTGTATATTCTGGGGATAACCTCTTGGGAAAATGTGGACAACGCTTCAAGCCTGTGGATAGCTTATTATTGCTTGTGGATGAACTGTGGATATCTTTTGAACCTATTCACAAGCTGGAAAAATTTAATAGGTTCTTTTACAATGAATTGTCTCAGTTATCAACAGTTTCTGTGCTATTATTACTATTATTACTGATTAATAATAAAATAGGAGTAGAGTAAGATGAAGTTCATCTCAACAAAAGAAGCGATTCTTTCAGAAATCATATACACGGTGGATTTCACCACTCAGAAGAATAGTCTTGCGATTACCAGCAACGTATACCTTCAAACTCTCGGCGATCAGCTGTTGATTAAAGCCACCGACGGCAAAGTGGGATTTTCCACTTCAATCACCGTCGATGTTCAGGAAGAAGGAAAAGCTCTTGTTCTTCAGGAAAAATTGTTGGAGATTCTTCGAGTTCTACCGGATGGAGATATCAACTTCTCGATGAAGGACGGCTTCTTCACGATCGTACCCGTCGGTCATGGGATTGATTTCAAGATCCGAATGATTGAAGCCGATCAGTTTCCGGCTCTTGAAACGATTGACAATGATCGATTCTTCAGCATCGCCCAAAGCTCTTTCCTTGAGATGAGTGAACAGGTCATTTTCGCCGTCAGCGACGATACATCCCGATACTTTCTTTGCGGAGTCTATCTTGAGCGAAGCGAAGGCGGAATAACGATGGTGGCGACCGACGGGAGAAGACTTTCGATCGTCGAGCGGGTGTTCGAAGAAAAACTGCCCTCCTTCGCACCGATCATCGTGCTGCCGAAGTTTTTCCAGATTCTCCGCAAGATCGGCACCGGTGAGGGGGCGGTCGAGCTTGCAATCACCGAGTCAATTCTCTTTGCCCGAATTGGAGGACGGACGTTCTATATCACGTTGATCAGGGAGCAGTATCCGAACTTCCGCCGGGTCATCCCCGAGCAGCAGAGCTACCGGTGCACGATGAAAATTCAGGATATGGAAGATGCGCTGAGGCGGGTGGCGATCCTTATCGAGTCAAAGGCGAAACGCTTGTTCCTGGATATCAGTGAAGGCGGCGTCCTTCTGACGAGCGATGTCAGTGAAAGCGGAGAAGCCAAGGAGATCGTTCCCTGCCAGTATGAAGGACCGGATTGCAAGATCTCTTTGAACTACACCTATCTTCTCACTCCGCTCAGGGTGATGGAGGGGGAATACTTCTCGATCAACTTCACCGAGCCGAACCGATCGATGACGGTGAAGCCGGAAAGCGGGCGTGACTACATGCATATCATCATGCCGATGCAGCTTAATCCTTGATGCGCTTTTGTACGATTACGACGAATCAATTCAGAAATCTCAAGGAGAAACCCTTGGAAGTGGACGCTTCCAAGGTTCTCCTTATCGGCCCCAACGGCCAAGGCAAGACGAATCTGCTTGAGGCGCTGTACACGCTGTGTTACGGCTCTTCCTTTCGAACGGCCCAGATCAAGGAGCTGGCAACGTATGGCTTCAAGGATTTTCGAATCGAAGGAACGTATCGGGATGAACGGAATCTCCTTCATACCCTCACCCTCACGTTCAAGGACAATAAACGGGTCATCATCTTGGACGGTACGGTAATCCGTGACCGGAAAGAACTGATCTACAACATTCCGACGATCGTCTTCAGCCACGATGACATCTTTTTTGTCAAAGGGGAGCCGGAATATCGACGGAAGTTTTTTGATCAGACGATGAGCATGTACAATCCGCTCTTTTTCGATGATCACCGCCGGTATCGTCAGGTTCTGCGCCAACGAAACCAGGCGATCAAGGATGAGCAGTACTCCTTGCTGCCGATCTACGATCAACAGCTTGCCCGCCACGGAATAGCCATTCAACGGGAACGGGTTCGTTCCGTCTACGAGTTTCTACAAATCTTTCCGGAAATCTATCAGGAGGTCTCCCGGAGCGACACCCTTCTGGATATCGAGTATCGGCCATCCTGGGAGGAGTGCGCCACCGAGGAGGAAGTCGTTCACTGCCTCCAATCTCATCGTCGGAGGGATATCAAGCTTCAAACGACGACAAGCGGGATCCATCGTGACCAATTCATGATCACCGAGGATGGCTACCCGTTCGCCAACAAAGGGTCGACGGGCCAGCTGCGCTTGGCTTCGCTGGCGCTCCGGGTCGCCCAGATGGCGTACTTCACGAAAAAAACGGACAAAGAGGCGGTCATCCTTGTCGATGATGTTCTTTTGGAGTTGGATATTCCAAAGCGCGAGCGGTTTCTGACCATTCTTTCCGGCTATAGTCAGGCGTTTTTCACGTTTCTACCTGAAGAACGGTATATCCACTCCTTTGAAAGATCCGATCGGAAAGTGTATCATGTCAGTGAAGGAGCATTTACTCTTGGCCAGTGATAAAAAACCCCGCCTCAGCAAAAGCGATGATCCCCTGCATGGTAAAGATGTTCTGGATATCGTCCTCAAAACGCTTGATGTCGATCTTGGAGAGCCGAGATACGGTCTTGCTGCAAGTTGGGCGGAGATCGTCGGACCTGAGCTGTATCTCCATGTGAAAGTGGTGGATATTCAGCATGAATCGCTGGTTCTTCGAGCGGATCATCCCTCGTGGGCCAACCTTGTGCTGCTGCAAAAAAAACGGATCATCAAGGCGATTCAAAACCGTTATCCGAGCCTCGGAATCACAACCCTTCATGTGCTTGGCGCTTGACGGAAAACAGTGCTCTCTATATACTGCACCACTCGGGGGGAGTGTCCCCCGCTTAATATGAATAATCCGCGTTAAGCGATGTAAATTGGAGAATTCCCATGAGTTACAAAGGTAAGAGAACCTACCAACCCAGCCGGGTTAAAAGAAACAGAAAGTTCGGGTTCCGCGCTCGTATGGCCACGAAGGGAGGAAGGCTCGTCCTCGCTCGCCGCCGGGCAAAGGGTCGCTACAAGCTTTCTGTTGCAGATGAGAAAAAGCCTTTCTAAGAGTGAAATTGTAAAACGTAGATCGGAAATAGATCGAATCTTTAAAACCGGGAAGAAAATTTCAAGCCGGGGCATGAACTTGATTGTGACGACCAATGACCTTCCGTTCAGCCGGATCGTGGTCATTCCCGTCCGAGGGTATGGTTCGTCGGTAAAGCGCAACAGGATCCGTCGACAGATCAAAGAGATTTGGCGCACTGAAAAAGATCGATTCCTTCCGGGCTACGATTTTGCATTTGTCGTATACCCAGGAAGAAATGTAGACCATGCTCTTCAAAGGCGACATGTACTCACTCTGTGCAAGCAAGCCGGGGTGATGAATCCTCCCTGATTTCTTTGAGTCTACCTATTCCTGAACAGCACCTTCTTCCGATAGCAGGAGTAGTCATGGACCGAAACACCATATTAGCAGTCATTCTCAGCGTGCTCGTCATCACCGTGGGGATGACGATTCAAGCGACATTTTTTGCCCCGAGTGCGCAAGAAGAGGTTGCCGAAGAGGCTGCCAACGTCGAAGAGATCTATCTTCAACCGGAGGCCTACAACAAACTTCCGAGCAATTTGGCGTGGGGAACCGATCTGCCGGGTTCGTTGATCGCTCTTGAAAGTCCCGCCAGCTCCTCCCCGTTTGTCTACGAAACGGATATCTTTTTGATCACCTTCGATCCCAAAGGCGCTTCAATTTCATCCTTCAAGCTGAAGAAGCACCTGGACAAGGGCGAGCCGGTGGAGCTGCTCTTCGGCGGTTCGAATGCCAACAACGCCTTCCTCATGTATGCCGGATCCGACCGTACTCAACCGATTGACGCTCCGTTCAACTATCGGATCGCCGGTAACCAAGTGATCTTCACCCAGACGTTCGCGATCAAGGGTGAGGATGTTCCATTCACGTTGACAAAGACGTTCACCTTCGGAGAGAGCGAGTATCTTTTCCAAATCGATGTGAACCTCGTCAACAGCGAAAACAAGGCGATTCCCCTTTCCTTCGACAATACGGCGTATACGATCGGCTTTGAGCCGCAGATCGGGCCTTCCTTCACCAGCATAGACAACCGCTACTCCTACCGCCGCTTCTACATCAGAGAGGACGGAGCGAAGAAAAAAGCCACGATCACGGTGAAGAACGGGATCTACACCACGGAAAAACCCCTTTCCTGGGTCGCCTTGACCGGCAAGTATTTCTCGATGATCGCGATTCCCGATGCGACCAATTATACCGTTACGCTGAGCGAAGACACGAAAACCGATATTCCCCTCGAGTCGAACGTGTTCTTCAGCCGGCCGGCGATTCGAAGCGCCGACCAGACGGATACCTATCGCTTCTACATCGGACCCCAGCTGAAAGCGGACATGGTTCCCTACAACGATCGGGCGAGCAACAGCTTCGGGCTTTCCAACCTGTTCCTGGAGGATACCCTCGATTCCTCTTCGTGGCTGGGGTGGCTTGAAACGATTCTGAAGACGATTCTCAACCTTCTCTACAAAGTGATTCCCAACTATGGGGTGGGAATCATCATTCTGACCTTCCTCCTTAAGCTGATTCTCCACCCGATCACCAAGAAGGGGATGGAGTCCACCGCCAAGATGAGCGCCCTCGGGCCTCAGATGGAGGAGATCAAGGCGCGCTATCCGGATAACCCCACCAAGCAGAACGAGGAGATGGCGGAGCTCTACAAGCGGGAGAAAATCAACCCGATGGGCGGCTGTCTGCCGATGCTCCTCCAATTCCCGATTCTCATCGCATTCTACGGATTGCTCAACAAACACTTTGAGCTTCGGGGAGCGATGTTCATCCCCGGCTGGATTCCCGACCTCTCCGTTCCCGAGACGGTGGCGACCTTGCCGTTCAATTTGCCGTTCCTCGGGAATGAAATCCACCTGCTGCCGATTCTCTATACCGTGAGCATGATCTACTCGATGAAAATCACCCAAAGCTCTTCCGGCGGAGCGGCCAGTCAACAGGGAATGATGAAGATGATGACCTACGGCATGCCGATCATGTTCTTCTTCGTTCTCTACAATGCTCCCTCCGGCTTGATTCTCTACTGGTCGGTGATGAACGTGATCTCGGTCGTTCAGCAGCTTTACACCAACAAGAAGAAGCAAAAAGAAGGAGAGCAGGAGAAGGTCATCCAATTCCAGCCCAAGGCGAAGGGAAAGAAACGATAAAAGATCAACACCGAAGAGGTACCATATATGATACGAGAATTCGAAGGACGAACGGAACAGGAAGCGATTGCGAAAGCGATCGAGGAACTGAACATCGAGCGGGAAGATTTTGATGTCGAAATCATCGAGCCTGCTCGCAAAGGGCTGTTCAAGAAGAACAGCGTGAAAATAAGAATTCACTTTGATGACGGAATGGATGAAGAAGAGTCCTACTATGACGAGGGCGAGGATCTGGACGAGCCGTTTGACAGCGATCTCGAGGACAAGGTTCTCACGTTCGTGGCGACGGTACTTGAGAAGATGGGCTATGCCGGCAACGTTTCGATCGCCTTCAGGAAGGAGCGGAAGATCGGCTTGAGGATCGACAGCGAGAACTCCAACATCATCATCGGCCGAAAGGGCAAGAACCTTGATGCGCTCCAACTGCTGACGAACGTCTTCGTCGGACAGCAGAACTCGAACGTCCGAGTGATTGTCGACAGTGAAAACTATCGGATCCGCCACGAGGAGCAGCTGATCCGCCTTGCGTACCGCACCGCCGAACAGGTCGCCCGAAGCGGCCAAAGCCGCCTTCTTGAGCCGATGAATCCCTATGAACGGCGTCTGGTTCACACCGCCCTGAACGACTTCGGCGGCGTGGAGACCAAGAGCGAGGGGGACGGCCTCTACAAACAGGTGCGAATCATCGCTACGAACTGACTTGACGCTTGACAAGCGTACCGGGTGAATCTACCATGAGTGGTGTATCGCATGATACACTACACTATATGTTGAGTGTATAGGAAAAGGGAAGTTGGGTGAAACGCCCACGCGGTCCCGCCGCTGTGATGGGGAGCGATTGGAGATGACCACTGGAGTGATCCGGGAAGGTTCCAAGAGCTGCGATCCTGAGCCAGAAGACCTTGCCTATATGGTCACGCCGCCACGGAGCATGGCAGGAGCGTGAGAGCCGACAGGCTCTTGTCTTCTTGCCGCTTCGGGCAAGGAGCAATCATGGTTACCATTATCAAGCGTGATGGACGGGAGGTTTTCTGCGAGGCACGGAAGATCACCGACGCAATCTCGAAAGCGGCGCACGCCGCCGGCGAGCCGATCGATTCGGTCGCTCTTACCAATCGGGTGCTGGAGCGCATCTCGCATCGAACCGCCGTTGAAGTCGAGGAAGTTCAAGACCTCGTCGAAGAGGCGCTCATCGAAGCGAACTACCCCAAGACAGCAAAAGCGTACATCCTCTACCGGAAGGAGCGGCAGCGGATTCGGGAAGGGAACGCCCTAATCAAGGCGACTCGGAACCTCTTCGATTCCTACCTTGAAGACAAAACCTGGCAGATCAAAGAAAACGCCAACGCCCGCAAGAGCGTTAACGGGATGAACAACTATATCCGCGAGCGGCTGACGGAAAGCTATTGGCTGAACGACATCTACCCAAAGACCATCAGGGAAGCTCATCTGGAAGGAACTCTCCACCTGCATGATCTGGGGTTCTTCGGACCCTACTGCTGCGGATGGGACCTTCGCCAGCTTCTGGAGAAGGGCTTCGGAGGAGTGGAGGGAAAGGTTTCCTCGAAGCCGGCGAAGCACCTCCGTTCCTTTTTAGGCCAGATCGTCAACGCGACGTTCACCCTCCAAGGGGAGTGCGCCGGAGCTCAGGCGTGGTCCTCCTTCGATACCTACTGCGCTCCCTTCGTCCGCTCCGACAACCTGGAGTACAAGGAGGTGAAGCAGGCGATTCAGGAGTTCGTCTTCAACCTCAACGTTCCGACCCGGGTGGGCTTCCAATGTCCCTTTTCCAACCTCACCTTCGACATCACCCCGCCGAAAACCCTCAGCGAGCAGCCGGTGATCATCGGAGGGGCGCTCCAAGACACCTGCTACGGCGAGTATCAGGAGGAGATGGATCTGATCAACAAGGCGTTTTGCGAAGTGATGGAGGAGGGAGACGCCTCTTCACGGGTGTTCACCTTCCCGATTCCCACCTACAACGTAACCAAGGAGTTTCCGTGGGAAAGCGAGGTCGTCGACGCGATCTT